>Ga0123356_10003991_pt1 | contig 15330 bp, 11 predicted proteins | sample TergutEmb28metaG_2_FD_92546 | JGI IMG/M metagenome (GOLD analysis project Ga0123356, IMG submission 92546) | Embiratermes neotenicus P3 segment gut microbial communities from Petit-Saut dam, French Guiana - Emb289 P3 | ecosystem: Host-associated > Arthropoda: Insects > Digestive system > Gut ... | reverse complement strand
TAAGCCTCTGCCCCGTCTCGCTGTCTACCCGCACCTTGCAGGTCGGGTCTTCGTCAACCAGCCTCTCTAAGGCCTGGTTGAGCTTATCCTCGTCCGCCGTACTCTTGGGCTCTATCGCCCGCGACAGTACCGGATCGGGAAATGACATAAGCTCAAAGATCACCGGAGCGTCGAGGTTGCATATCGTATCCCCCGTAGTCGTATCTCTCAACCCTACAAGGCCGATGATGTCCCCGGCTTCCATGAACTGCTCCGCGTGCCTCTTGTTCGAGTGCATGCGGAAAATCCTGGTCGCCCTCTCCTTTATCTTCAAGCGGGGATTGTACAGCGCGTCCTTAAAACCCGCTCTCCCCGAATAGACCCTCGCGTACGCCAAACGCCCGACATGCTGATCAGACGCTATCTTGAACACTAAGGCCGAAAAGGGCTGCTTGACATCGGGGAGCCTCTCTACCGCTCCACCACCGACCGGTTCCATCCCTCCTACCGCTCCCCTGTCTATGGGGGAAGGCAGATAAGTGACGATTGCGTCAAGCAACTGCTGTATACCTTTATTTTTGAAAGACGACCCGCAAAGGACCGGACAAACTTTGCCCGTTAACACCCCCTGCCTCAAAGCGGCCCTGATTAACTCCTCACCGACGGCCTCACCATCCAACATCTTCGCCATCAACTCGTCGTTAAAATCCACCACCGCCTCAAGCATCTCCTCCCGACGCCGGTTAGCTTCGTCAAGGTACTGCCCGGGAACCTCCCCCTCCATGACTTTGACACCCTGCGTCTCTTCATCGTACCGGTAAGATTTCATTCCGACAAGGTCGATAACTCCCTCGAACTTGTCTTCGGCCCCCATCGGCATCTGAATCGCCACCGCTTTTATAGCGGTAAACTTGCGACCCATTCCACCGATGCAACCGTCGAAATCCGCACCGACACGGTCCATCTTGTTTATATAGGCTATCCGCGGAACGTGATATTTGTCGGCCTGTCTCCAGACAGTCTCCGACTGAGGTTCTACGCCTCCAACGGAATCAAAAACGGCAACTGCGCCATCCAGAACTCTCAAAGAACGCTCCACCTCGATTGTGAAATCTACGTGGCCAGGCGTATCTATTACATTGATACGGTGGCCTTTCCATTCACACGTGGTGGCCGCGGAGGTTATCGTAATCCCCCGCTCCCTCTCCTGTATCATCCAGTCCATGACGGTATTCCCGTCGTGAACCTCACCCATACGGTGCAAAATCCCCGTATAGAACAGTATTCTTTCTGTTGTGGTCGTCTTGCCTGCGTCTATATGGGCCATTATGCCTATATTTCTGACGACCGGTAACTCGAACTTCTTACTCTCTTCCTCCGCCATTAGTGACACACCCGCTATTAATAACGGAAGTGGGCAAACGCCTTGTTCGCTTCCGCCATCTTGTGAGTGTCGATCTTCTTCCTTATCGCGCCGCCCTCGTTCTTTGACGCCTGCACGAACTCGTTTGCCAGCTTCTCGGCCATGCTCTTCTCTGAGCGCTGCTTCGCGTAGCTGATCAACCAGCGGATAGCCAGCGACACACGTCTCTCGGCAGGAACCTCGATGGGCACCTGATAGTTGGCGCCGCCGATACGGCGGGACTTGACCTCAAGCACCGGCTTGACGTTCTCGACAGCTTTCTTGAAGACAGACAGCCCGTCTACCCCCCCCGAACGCTGGCCGGCCATTTCGACCGCGCTGTAAAAGAGGTTCTCGGCCAGACGCTTCTTACCGCTTTTCGTAACGTTGTTGATGAACTGAGTCACCAGCGCGCTGTTGAACTTCGGATCCGGCGTGATCTCACGTTTTTCTGCGTTTCTTCTTCTGGACATAATCTATTCCCTACTTGGCCTTTGGCCTCTTGACGCCGTACTTTGAACGGCTGCGTTTACGGTTCTGAACGCCCTGCGTGTCGAGAGCGCCGCGGATGATGTGATAGCGCACACCGGGCACGTCTTTCACACGGCCGCCCCTGATGAGCACAATCGAGTGCTCCTGCAGGTTGTGACCCTCGCCCGGAATGTAGGCGTTGACTTCCATGTGGTTGCTGAGACGAACACGAGCCACCTTGCGAAGCGCCGAGTTCGGCTTCTTCGGGGTTGTCGTGAAAACGCGGGTACAGACACCACGCCTCTGCGGACAGCTGTGCAAAGCCGGCGACTTGCTCCGGTTCTCCAAGGCCTCCCGCCCTTTTCTTATTAACTGACTAATCGTTGGCACTGCAAATTCCTCCGAATAACATTAAAGACAGTCCCTTAATATAATACAATGTAAACCAATTTACAAGAATTTTATTTTTTTTTTTGCATTTTTTTTCAAAACGTGCAAAAAACGTTAAAATTCGATAAAATCATCGCTTGACTCGCGTTCCGTAACCTCCGCCATGTCGGCTTCGAGGTCTTTCACCTTGAGCTTGCGATACATCCGCGACCCCGTGCCCGCCGGAATCAGGTTACCCATAATCAGGTTCTCCTTGAGCCCGGAGAGCGTATCTATCTTGCCCTCGACGGCCGCTTTCGACAAAACCTTGGTAGTTTCCTGGAACGACGCGGCGCTCAGGAACGACTCCGTCGTCAGCGACGCCTTCGTGATACCGAGCAACAGCGGCGTGAACCTCGCCGCATCACCGCCCTCGGCCAGTACCTTCTCGTTAGCCTTGCGCAGCTCCTTGCGGTCTACGTCGTCGCCCTCCAAGAAGTCTGTGCCGCCGGACTCCATGATCTTCACCTTGCGCAGCATCTGCGAAACGATAACCTCGACGTGCTTGTCGTTGATTGTCACACCCTGCAAGCGGTACACCGCCTGAATCTCATTGAGCATATACTCCTGCACCGCGTTTTCACCCAAAATCCTCAGGATATCATGCGGGTCTATCGCACCCTCGCATAAACGGTCGCCGGCCTTGACCCTGTCGCCCTCATGAACGCGCAGGTGCTTTCCGAGCGGGATGAGGTACTCCTTCTCCCCGCCGTACTCATCCTTGATAATGAGCCTGCGGTTACCGCGCTCGGTATCGCCGAACGACACCGCCCCGTCGATCTCTGATACTATCGCCGGATCTTTCGGGCGGCGCGCCTCAAAAAGCTCCGCAACCCTGGGCAGACCGCCCGTGATGTCGCGGCTCTTCGCGCTCTCGCGCGGGATCTTGGCCAAAATATCGCCGGCCACAACACTGCTGCCGTCTTTGACCTGCAAAAAGCTGCCGGCCGGCATGGAAAGGTTGGCTACGCGCGTGTCGCCTTCGTAAACCTGAATGTTCGGGTTGAGCTTGCGTACCCTGTGCTCTATAACGACAAAGTTCGTCACACCCGAACGCTCGTCGTAACGCTCCTCGAGCGTCTCATCCTCAATAATATCAGAGTACTTGACGACGCCGTCGCGAGGGGTAAGAATAACATTGTTGTACGGGTCCCAGCTGAACAGCACCTGGCCCTTGGCAATCTTGTCGCCGTCGGCTACCTTGACAAAGGCGCCGTACGGGATGTTGTAGCGATGACGCTCTCTCTCCGCGTCGTCCAGAACTACGACTTCGCCGATACGGTTCATCACCACATTGCCGGTGCGGTGCGCAACGGTCTCTACATTTATAAGCTTGACGGTACCGTCAATCCTTGCTTTCTCTTCCGACTGCGCGATAAGGCGCGACGCCGTACCGCCGATGTGGAAAGTACGGAGCGTGAGCTGCGTACCCGGCTCACCGATACTCTGCGCGGCCATGATGCCAACCGCCTCGCCGATGTCTACCAACTTACCGGTGGCAAGGTTACGGCCATAGCAAAACTGACAGGTGCCGAAATCCGATTCACAGGTAAGAACCGACCTTATCTTAACGGACTCAATGCCGGCTACCTCTACCGTCTTCGCTAATTTTTCATCAATCAGCGTATTGGCCGGACAAATCACCTCTTCGCTGACGGGGTCGACAATATCCTCCTGTGCGACGCGGCCAAGCAGGCGCGAAGCGAGCGATTCCATAACATCGTCACCCTCTTTGAGCGATTCGATTTCAATACCTCGGGATGTACCGCAGTCGTTTTCGGAAATAACCACGTCCTGCACAACGTCAACGAGACGGCGCGTGAGATAACCCGCGTCGGCGGTCTTGAGCGCCGTATCGGCCAAACCCTTGCGGGCACCGTGCGTCGAGATGAAGTATTCAAGAACCGTCAGCCCATCCTTGAAATTTGAAATAATCGGGTTCTCGATAATTTCACCGACGGCACCGGTAATCTTCTTCTGCGGCTTCTGCATCAATCCGCGCATGCCGGCGAGCTGCTTGATCTGGTCCTTGCTGCCTCTGGCCTGCGAGTCCATCATAATGTAGACCGGATTAAAACCGTTCTTGTCGCCGGCGAAACGCTCGTGCATCCTGTCGGCGATCTGGCCGGTGGTGTGCGTCCACAAGTCGATCAGCTTGTTATAACGCTCACCCTCGGTGATGATACCGCGCTCGTACTGCTTGCGTATACGCGCGACCTCTTCCTGCGACTTGTCGATAATCTCTTTTTTCTCCGCCGGAATGACCAGGTCTTCGGCTCCAAACGTTATGCCGGCCTTTGTGGCATATTCATAACCCAGCGATTTGATGCTGTCTAAGAACGCACATGTCGCTTTCGTTCCTGTCGCGTCATAAACGCGCTGCACCAACTGCTGTACACGCTTCTTGTTGAGAAGTTCGTTGACAAAATCGATCTCTTCGGGAACAACGGAGTTGAAAATAACGCGCCCCGGCGTCGTCTCGATACGCTTGCCCTTGTCACGCAGCCAAATTTTCGCGTGGATGTCGGGCCGCCTCTCGGGATCGGGGTCGGCAAGCGAGTGCAGCACTTCGGCGGCATTGCTGAAAATTCGGCCTTGCCCCCTGCGGTCAGGCGACATCTTGGTCAAATAGTAGATACCCAAAACGATGTCCTGCGTAGGCGTCATAACCGGATGGCCCGACGCGGGGCTGAGCAGGTTGTTCGCCGAAAGCATAAGGAACCGGCACTCTAACTGCGATTCAAACGACAGCGGCACGTGGACAGCCATCTGGTCACCGTCAAAGTCGGCGTTGAAAGCCGAGCAGACGAGCGGGTGCAGACGGATCGCCTTGCCCTCAACCAGAACCGGGAAAAACGCCTGAATACCGAGACGGTGAAGCGTCGGCGCGCGGTTCAGAAGAACAGGGTGATCCTTGATAACCTCTTCCAAAATATCCCAAACCTCCGGGCGCTCTTTCTCGACAAACTTCTTCGCGCTCTTGACCGTCTGCACCAAACCCTTTTCCTCAAGCTTCTGAATGACGAACGGCTTGAACAGTTCCAGCGCCATCAACTTGGGCAGCCCGCACTGATGAATCTTTAATTCGGGGCCTACGACGATAACGCTGCGGCCGGAGTAGTCGACTCGTTTACCCAAAAGGTTTTGACGGAAGCGGCCCTGCTTGCCCTTCAGCAAATCACTTAAAGACTTTAAGGGGCGCTTGCCTTCACCCTTTACCGAGAACGAGCGGCGACCGTTGTCAAACAGTGTGTCAACAGCTTCCTGAAGCATTCTCTTCTCATTGCGGAGGATGACATCGGGAGCCTTGATCTCTATAAGCTTGTTCAACCGGTTATTTCTGTTTATGACGCGGCGGTACAAGTCGTTAAGATCCGACGTGGCGAAACGCCCGCCTTCTAACGGTACCAGCGGGCGCAGATCGGGCGGCAATACCGGCAAGACCTGCAAAACCATGTTGCGGGGATCGTTCTTGGACCTGTTGAACGCCTCCGCTATCCTCAAGCGCTTCAGGTGCTCCTGACGGCGCTGCTCTGACGACTCGAACTTGATCTTCGAACGCAGGTCGTACACCAGTTCCTCAATGTCAAGCGTAGCCAAAAGTTCGTGTATGGCCTTGCCGCCCATCTGCGCGTCGAACTGCTTGCCCTGATCTAAAAGCTCGAAGTACTCATCCTCCGTAAGGAGCTGGCCGCGCTTAAGGTTTGCGTTACCCGGATCGATCACCACATAAGACTCGTAATATATTATTCGTTCCAGCGTGCTGTTTTGCAGACCCAAAAGGTAACTTATGTGCGACGGTACGCTCTTCAAAAACCAGATGTGTACTATGGGCACCGCAAGCTCGATGTGGCCCATGCGTTCGCGCCTGACCTTTGAATGCGTAACCTCGACACCGCAGCGGTCGCACACTACGCCTCTGTAGCGGATGCGCTTGTACTTGCCGCAGTTGCACTCCCAGTTGCGGACGGGGCCGAAGATTTTCTCGCAAAACAAACCGTCCCGCTCGGGCTTGAACGAGCGGTAGTTGATCGTTTCAGGCTTTGTAACCTCGCCGTAGGACCAATTACGGATAGTCTCCTGGGACGCGAGTTTGATTGAGACGCCCGTGATTTCCTGCGTCTTCCTGTCTAATTGACCGATTTCGGACATTTATACACCCCCATCCTCTTCAAGAACCATGTCTAAGTCAAGAGCAAGAGCTTTAATTTCCCTTACCAGTACCTTGAACGACTCCGGTACTCCGGCGGCCGGGGCGTTTTCCCCCTTGACAATCGCCTCGTATATCTTCGAGCGCCCGGCCAGGTCGTCGCTCTTGACCGTCAGAATCTGCTGCAGCGTGTACGCCGCGCCGTACGCCTCAAGCGCCCACACCTCCATCTCACCGAAACGCTGGCCGCCGAACTGCGACTTTCCGCCGAGAGGCTGCTGCGTAACAAGCGAGTACGGGCCGATGGAACGCGCGTGAATCTTGTCGTCAACCAGGTGACAAAGTTTCATCATATATATCGGACCCACGGTGATTTCGTGATCGAACGGCTCGCCCGTGCGGCCATCCCTCAGCTGCACCTTCCCGCTTTCGGGCAGTTTGGCTTTTTTAAGCAGCGCGACGACATCTTCGTAGCTTGCGCCGTCGAACACCGGCGTCGCGATATTTTCACCGAGCTTCGCCGCAGCCCAGCCCATGTGCGTCTCCAAAATCTGGCCGACGTTCATTCGCGAAGGCACACCCAGCGGGTTAAGGATAATATCTATCGGCGTACCGTCCGGCAGGTACGGCAGTTCTTCAACCGGGAGGATCTTGGAAATAACGCCCTTGTTTCCGTGGCGTCCGGCCATCTTGTCGCCAACCGAGAGTTTGCGCTTCTTGGCCACGTATATCTTTACCAACTGCAGAACGCCGGGCTTGAGCTCATCGCCGCGGACGACCTTGTCGATCTCCTTGTCGAGTTTGTCCTCTTTCTTGGCAATCAGGTCGTTCGCCTTGTAGAGAACCTCCTCGGCCAGCGCGCTCTTGGCCGGGTCACGGCACAGACCCTCGTTAAATGATATCGCCGTAAAGTCAAGTTTGGAGATGTTCGCCTTTGTCCACTTCTTGCCGGCGGATATGATAATCTCGCCGGTATGCGAGTTCGTGACCTCGTTCGACACCGTATCGGAAAGGATCTCCACTAACCGGTCAAGCCTTACCTTTTCTACTTCAAGTATTTCGCGCGTTATTTCGTCTTTGAGTTCGTCGATGCGCTTCTTGTCTTTCTTCTTGGAACGCTTGTCACGCTCCTTGCGGAAGTAGACGCGTGTATCTATAACAACGCCTTTCAAACCCGGCGGCGCTTTCAGCGACGAGTCGCGGACATCGCCTGCCTTATCTCCGAAAATTGCGCGCAGCAACCTCTCCTCCGGTGACAGTTCCGTTTCGCCCTTTGGCGTCACCTTACCTACAAGGATATCGCCCGGCTCTACTTCCGTTCCGACCCTTATAACACCGTTCTCGTCCAAATTGCGCAACGCTTCGTCGCTGACGTTCGGAATTTCGCGCGTCAACTCTTCCGGGCCGCGCTTCGTGTCGCGGACTTCCGTTTCAAAAACCTCGATGTGCACTGACGTGTAAACGTCTTCGGCGACGAGTTTTTCCGAAATGATGATCGCGTCCTCGAAGTTGTAGCCGCGCCACGGCATAAACGCCACCATCACGTTCCTGCCGAGGGCAAGTTCGCCCTTGCTGGTCGCGTGGCCGTCGGCCAAAACCGTACCGGCCTCGATCTGCTGGCCCGCCCTGACGCAAACTTTTTGGTTGATGGTAGTATCCTGATTGGAGCGTTCAAACTTGACCAGCTCGTAAGTATCGAACTCGGTCAACCCGAGGATGTCGTTGGCATCCCTGTCAGTCTTGCGGATAATGATCTTCGTAGCGTCGACCTTTTCGACTACGCCGGCGTTCTTCGCGATGATCATGCAGCCTGAATCTACGGCCGCGCGGCCCTCCAAACCGGTTCCCACAAACGGCGCTTCGGTACACAGAAGCGGCACGGCCTGACGCTGCATGTTGGAGCCCATGAGAGCGCGGTTCGCGTCGTCGTGCTCCAAAAACGGGATTAACCCGGCGGCTATGCTCACAAGCTGCATCGGCGACACGTCCATATACGTCACCTCTTCGGGCTTGACGATAGGGAAATCGCCCCTGTAACGCGCGAAGAGCATCTCTTCGGTGATCTTGCCGCTTTTGGACTCGCGCGGCGTGTTGGCCTGCGCGATAATGTAATTGTCTTCCTGATCGGCCGTCAGGTACTCTATCTTTCCGGTGACAACCCCGTTTTCGACCTTCTGATACGGCGTCTCGATAAAACCGAACTCGTTGACGCGCGCGAATGTGCTGAGCGACGCGATAAGGCCGATGTTGGGGCCTTCCGGCGTTTCAATCGGGCACAGGCGCCCGTAGTGCGTGTGGTGCACGTCGCGAACCTCGAAGCCGGCGCGCTCACGCGTAAGGCCGCCGGGGCCCAGCGCGCTCACGCGGCGCTTGTGGGTCAACTCCGACAGAGGGTTCGTTTGGTCTAAAAACTGTGAAAGCTGGCTCGACCCGAAGAACGCCTGCACTACCGTAGACACCGTTCTGGCGTTGATCAAGTCCTGCGGGGTAATGTTCTCCGTATCGCGCAGGCTGAGCCGTTCCTTTATCGTGCGGACCATCCTGGTTAACCCCACCGTAAACTGCGCGGCGAGCAGTTCGCCCACCGACCGCACGCGGCGGTTGCCCAAGTGGTCTATATCATCAATAAACCCGTTGCCGGCATTAAGGCCTATCATATACTTGTATGCCGCAACAAAATCCTCTTTTGTGAGCGTGTTCGCGCCATCTTCCGGCGATGTCACGTTAAGGCGCGTATTTACGCGGTAACGCCCTACACTGCCCAAATCGTAACGCTTGTCGTCGAAGAACGCGCGTTGAACAAGGTTTCGGGCAACCTCAACAGTAGGGGGCTCGCCCAACCTCATGGTTGCGTATATATGAAACAGCGCTTCCTCTTCGCTCTTGGTTTGGTCTTCTTTCAGCGTATTGAGAATAATCCTGTTGTCGTCGCTGTCCAAATCACCTGCCAGCACCTCTATTTCCTGTACGCCCTTTTCGATGAGCGCCTTGAATTTATCCTCTGTTAGAACTTCCGACGCGTCTATAAGGATTTCGCCGGTCTCTTCGTCCACGATCTCCTTGCCGACGATCTTGCCTAACAGCGCCTCACTGTTATTTCTGTCGATCTGTACAGTTTCTTTCTCGTAGAACAGATTAATAATTTCCTGATTGGAAGAGAACCCGAGCGCGCGCAAAAGTACCGTGGCCGGCATCTTCTTGCGCCTGTCTATGTTGACCGTCAGTACGTCGTCGACATCGAGCAGTATCTCGACCCATGACCCGCGCTGCGGGATAATTCTGGCTGTCAGCAGCTTTTTGCCGTTCAGGTGGACGATCTCGTCGAACGTGATACCCGGCGACCTGTGCAGCTGGCTGACAATCACGCGCTCGGCGCCGTTGATCACGAACGTGCCGCGCTCCGTCATCAGCGGGATCTCGCCTATGTAGACCTCGTTGGATATTTTCTCAACAAATTTTTTCGTTTCTCCGTCGGGCTCGTAGACAACGAGCGACATGTCGACCTTGAGCGGAGCGGCATAGGTCATCCCGCGCTCCTTGCACTCTCTCAAGTTGTATTTGGGAATACCGAGTTTGTAACCGTCGTACTGCAACTCGTAGTACCCCTTGACGTCGTTGACCGGAAAGAGGCTTTCGAACGCTCCGTGGAGCCCCTCCTTCTTGCGCAGACGCGGCGGCGTTTCAGGCTGGAGAAATATCTCGTAAGACTTGGTCTGAATCTCCAATAAATTGGGCAGATCCGCTACCCGCTTTATACGAGAGTAGGTCTTTCTATCTGTCATCAAGACGATCCTTTTTTGTTGATGCCTATTGACATCAATTTATATGGGTTGACGGCATTTGCGACTAATGGCATCAACTCTCAGTACTACCGCATACCCGAATACAGACGGCGAAAAGACACAGAACGCTTCCGTACTCCGAAAGCACTCTGTGCCATTCATTCGAAGCCGTGCGCACTCACACGCACAGCACGTTACTTAATGACGACTTTCCCGCCGACTTCCTCAATCTTTTTCTTGATCGACTCGGCCTCGTCCTTCGAGCAAGCCTCTTTGACCGGCTTCGGCGCACCTTCGACCAGGTCCTTGGCTTCCTTCAAGCCCAGGCCGGTGATCTCGCGAACAACCTTGATGACCTTGATCTTCTCGGCGCCGGCGTTATCCAGAATCGCGTCGAACTCGGTCTTCTCTTCCTCTGCGGCAGCGGCAGCGCCACCGGCAGCGGGCATCGCGGCCATGGCCACAGGGGCCGCGGCCTTGACGTCAAACTTCTCTTCGATAGCCTTGATAAGGTCGGAGAGCTCGAGCACGGTCATGTTACCGATTGCTTCGACGAATTGATCTTTTGTAAGAGTAGCCACAATAAACCTCCATAATTATGTAATTGTTAATTGTTTCGTTTTTTTTGTGCCGGTGATCTCAACACACCGGCGTACAACAGTTATTTATTTTGCGGCGGCATACGTCACCGCCAAACAGCCAAATTATGATTACGCGCCTTTTTTCTCCTTGACCGCTTCCAGCGTCCCGACGAATGTCGAGAGTATGCCGTTGAGCACGCCGGCCATATTGCCGATGGGCGCCTTGAGCACACCGAGAAGCTGTGCGAGAAGCACTTCGCGGCTCGGCAGATCGGCCAATTTCTCGGCCTGTGCGCCCGAGAAAGTCGTACCGTCCACATAAGCTGCCTTGACCTCTAACAGATCTTTAAGCTCCTTGCGGAAATCTCTCAAAATTTTGGCGGGAACGGTGCTGTCCTTAGGCGCGACGGCAACCGCCGTAGGGCCCTTGAAATACGAGTTGAGGGTATCGATACCCACCCGCTTGCACGCTTCCTTCGCCAACGTGTTCTTGACAACGATGTACCGGACACCGTTCTTGCGCAGCTCGTTGCGCAGGCGCGTCACTACCTCAACCGTAATCTTGTGGTTATTGGTGACGTAAATGCCCGCCGCGCCCCGGAACTCCTGCTCAAGCTCCTCAATTACCGCAGTTCTTTCTGCTCGCGTTGACATAATTCCACATCCTCTTATTGTTTATATTCGCACCCTGTCACACCCTGCCGGTACATATCTTAATGACTACGCGCCCGCAAGACGGCAAAGAGCATTATCAACATTTTTTATTTCAGGTCGTTGATGCTGATCTTCAACCCCTGACCCATTGTGCTTGTCAGCGTTACCTTTTTCATGTACTGGCCCTTGGCCGTCGCCGGCTTGGCCTTGACTACCGCGTCCATCAGCGCGTGAGCGTTCTCGAACAGCTTTTGAGAATCGAACGACAGCTTGCCGATAGGTGCGTGAATGATCGCGCCCTTGTCTACCCGGAACTCCGCCTTACCCTTTTTGAGTTCCCTGACCGCCTTGCCGACATCCGCGGTGACCGTCCCAACTTTCGGGTTGGGCATCAAACCCCTTGTACCGAGGATTTTACCGAGTTTTCCCACGACTTTCATCATATCAGGCGTTGCGACGACCGCGTCGAAATCTAACCAGCCGCCCTGAATCTTCTCGGCGATATCGTCTCCGCCGGTATAGTCGGCGCCGGCTTCCTTGGCCTCCGCCTCCTTATCGCCCTGCGCAAACACGAGGACGCGGACCGTCTTGCCCAAACCGTGCGGCAGTACCGCCGCGCCGCGGACAGCCTGGTCGCTCTTTCTCGGGTCTACACCCAAACGAATCACCATCTCGACCGTTTCGTCGAACTTGACGGTCGAATTCGCTTTCAGGAAGTCGATCGCCTCGATGGCGCCGTACTCCTTGAGCTTGTCTACTTTCGCGTATACCGCGTTGTATTTCTTGCCATGCTTCATATCTATATCACTCCGTCAACAGAATTATCGGGTTATTACTGCGGACCGTCGGGGTTATCGCTTGATTTCGGCGCCCTTGACAACGCCGCTGCCTCGCTTTATCCGCGCCCGCCGCGCCACCAACGCCGCCGGCACGCCCGTCAACCGTCCGGTTGCTTACTCTACGGTAACGCCCATGCTACGCGCGGTTCCGGCTATTATATTCATAGCCGCCTCGACGCTCGCCGCGTTCAGGTCGTTCATCTTCATCTCGGCGATCTTCTTGAGTTGATCTTTCGACATCGTGCCGACTTTTTCCTTGTTGGGAACGCCGGACCCCTTGCTCGCGCCGATCTCTTTCATGATGAGGACGGCCGCGGGCGGCGTCTTCGTGATGAAAGTGAACGAGCGGTCGGAGTAGACCGTGATGACGACCGGGATGACCATCCCGCCGGAATCCTTGGTCTTGGCGTTGAACGCCTTGCAGAACTCCATGATGTTGACGCCCTGCTGACCAAGCGCGGGGCCTACCGGGGGAGCCGGTGTCGCCGCGCCGCCCGTGATCTGCAATTTTACCTGTCCTACTACTTTCTTAGCCACTTTACAAGCTCCTTTTTACCAAATAGCGACGCATCCCCCTGGGGATGCGAAAAAAACAATTTTTAACTGATAGGCGCGACGTGAACGAAGTCGACCTCGACGGGCGTTGACCTGCCGAAGACGCTGACCATCACGTTTACCTTGCCCTTTTCGGGGTAGACCTTGTCCACCACGCCGTCGAAATCCTTGAACGGGCCCTCTTTGATCTTGACCGCGTCGCCGACTTCGAACGGAACCTCCGACACCGCCTGGCGCGGGCCCTTGTCGGCCGTCTGGCCCAGGATCCTGCGCGCTTCCTCCTCGCGCAGCGGCTGCGGCTTCTGCCCGCCTACAAAACCTGTAACGCCCGTGATGTCTGTGATGAGGTGCTTTGTCTCATTTGTAAGCACCATCTCGACAAGCACATAAGACGGAAAGAATTTGCGCGTCGTCTTGACTTTCTTGCCGTTCTTGACCTGCACCACATCCTGCGTGGGCATCAAGACCGACTTAAGCAGTTCGCCGTAATCACCGGACGCTACGACCTCGTTGAGGTAGTCGAACACCTTCGACTCCTGCCCCGAGTACGTGTGCACGACATACCACCTGAGTGCGGGCGCCTCGCCTGTCGCCGTCGTCGCCATAGACTAACGCACCTTCAATAGCATGCCCAGCGCGGCCTGAAGCCCCTGGTCACACACGAAAATGTACGCAGCCATCACGATGCTGAGGCAAATCACCAGCGTCGTCGCGGCAGTCACGTCCTTTTGCGTAGGCCAGTTGACCTTAATCATCTCGGCCTTGACATCTTTCAGATACTGAACGATTCTATTCATAATATAATCCCTGTTATTCCAACAGGCCCGGAGGGACTCGAACCCCCAGCAGGCGGTTTTGGAGACCGCTACTCTACCAATTGAGCTACGGACCTATGATTTTCCTTATTTCGACTCTTTGTGCGGAGTACGCTTCCGCTCAAAAGGACAAAACTTGATGAACTCCACGCGAGCGGAATGCTTACGCTTGTTCTTGGTCGTTTCGTAGTTACGCTGCTTGCACGATGTGCACTCAAGCGTGATTTTTTCTCTCGGCATAATACCACGTCCAATTTATTGTTGTTTTGTGTTTATGGCGGATAAATACAGGCGGCTGATTGCCGCCCCTGCACCATGTCCACGTTATTAATGCCAAATGGCGGACACGGCAATCCGTGCCCGCCCTTTTAATACCAAAATTACTCGATAATCGCCGTGACGACGCCGGCGCCAACCGTACGGCCGCCTTCACGGATAGCAAACTTCAGGCCCTTTTCCATAGCGACCGACGCGATGAGGTCAACTTCGATCTCCGCGTTGTCGCCGGGCATGATCATCTCCACGCCTTCGGCCAGCTTGATAGCGCCGGTCACGTCGGTTGTGCGGAAATAGAACTGCGGGCGGTAGTTGCTGAAGAACGGAGTGTGGCGCCCGCCCTCGTCCTTCGAGAGCACGACCACCTCGGCCTTGAACTTCTTGTGCGGAGTGATAGAACCGGGCTTCGCCAGAACCATACCGCGCTCGATCTCATTTTTGTCCATACCGCGCAGGAGCATACCGATGTTGTCGCCGGCTTCGGCCTTGTCCATCAGCTTGCGGAACATCTCGACGCCCGTGACGATGCTCTTCTTGCGCTCGTCGCTCAGACCGACGCGCTCGACTTCGTCGCCGACCTTGACCGAACCGCGCTCGACGCGACCGGTTGCGACCGTGCCGCGGCCGGTGATCGAGAACACGTCTTCGACCGACATCAGGAACGGCTTGTCGACTTCGCGCTCAGGCGTGGGGACGTAGCTGTCTACCGCGGCCATGAGGTCGAGGATGCACTGTGCCTTGGCGGGATCCTCGGGGTTCGTGAGAGCGCCGATCGCGCTGCCGCGGACGATAGGAGTATCGTCGCCGGGGAAATCGTACTTGCTCAGAAGTTCGCGGACTTCCATTTCAACGAGGTCCAAAAGTTCGGGATCGTCTACGACGTCTACCTTATTAAGGAATACGACGATGTAGGGCACGCCGACCTGACGGGCGAGCAGGATGTGCTCGCGGGTCTGCGGCATGGGGCCGTCGGCGGCGCTTACAACGAGAATCGCGCCGTCCATCTGGGCGGCACCGGTGATCATGTTCTTGACATAGTCGGCGTGGCCCGGGCAGTCGACGTGCGCGTAGTGGCGGTTGTCGGTTGCGTACTCGACGTGCGACGTGGCAATCGTGAGGATCTTCGTTTCGTCACGACGCCCCTGAGACTCGGAAGCCTTCGCGACAGAGTCGTAAGGTACGTAGTTGGCAAGCCCCTTGGTCGACATAACACGCGTGATAGCGGCAGTCAAAGTCGTCTTGCCATGGTCAACGTGGCCGATCGTCCCAACGTTCACGTGGGGTTTACCACCGCGGTCAAATTTCTCTTTAGACATTCAGAACCTCTCATGATACGGTTAATGGTTTTTTATTATACAAGTTTTTTTTCAGTTGGAAAAAATGGGCAGGGGTGGTTT
>Ga0123356_10003990_pt1 | contig 15332 bp, 13 predicted proteins | sample TergutEmb28metaG_2_FD_92546 | JGI IMG/M metagenome (GOLD analysis project Ga0123356, IMG submission 92546) | Embiratermes neotenicus P3 segment gut microbial communities from Petit-Saut dam, French Guiana - Emb289 P3 | ecosystem: Host-associated > Arthropoda: Insects > Digestive system > Gut ... | reverse complement strand
GTTGGAGTAGCAGAAGAGTTCGAGGGGGTCGCGAGTGCTGCCTAGCCCCGCAGGGCCCCGGAGGGTGTTTTTTTGGTTACTTTTTTGTCACACAAAAAAGTGACTCGCCGGTAGGCGAAACCTGACGCACAAAATAAGGAAAGAAGGCGGGCCCGCCAGGGCCTAAGAAAACGACCAAAGGGAGAAATTTAAGCCGGGCCCGCCAGGGCCCAATAAACAACGCTCAAAGTGAGAAACTGAACCCCCGCCCGGAAGGGCAAAAATAACCCCCTTAAAAAAATACACGCCTTGACAAGCCAATGGCCCAAAGCTTAAGTGAATGGGCCCTTGGGCCCCATGGAGGGTCTCAAATGGGAAGCCGGTGGAAGTCCGGCGCGGTCCCGCCACTGTAACCAGGCCAGCAATTGCTGGGTGGGCGCTGTTTGTTTCGCCACTGCGCTGCAAGCGTGGGAAGGCAAAGCGCCCGCTGTCGTGCTTGGAAGCCAGGAAACCTGCCCAGGGGTACGCCATTCGGCGTCGCAAGCCTTCTCTCTTCGCGGAAGAGAGCAGAGGGCAATATGTTGCTTTGGGTTGTCAGCATAGCCTTCCTCTCCCAGGCCCCCTCGCCCCAGACGGACGAAGTCCATATGTTGGCCCCCGTTGTGGTGCCCCTACCCCCCCCGGGGCCTATGGGCCCTACCCCCTCCCCCCTGGAGGCCGATAGCTCCGCTTCTAGCCATAGCCTGGCCCTACGCCCCGTTGCCCAGGAGGCCGGGCAGGCCAGGGAGTTGCTCTCCAAAACCCCCGGGGCCCACGTCGCCGAAAGCGGCGGCATGGGACAACCCCAACGCCTGTCCGTACGCGGGGGGGCCAGCAATGCGGTGAGGGTGTTGGTGGACGGCATGGCCTGGGGCCTCGTGGGCGAAAGCGTGGACTTGGCTTTTTTGCCCATGGCCTTGCTGGAGTCGGCCACACTGGTACGCGGCGCGGCGGCCGCACGCTTCGGCCCGGGCGCTATGGCCGGGGCCCTCGTGCTGAGCCTCGCCAAACCCCAGGAGGAGCGCCTCTTTGTGGAGTTGATGGGCGGCAGCTTCGGCAGCATACGCGGCTTAGCAGGGGGTAGCACTGGGCTAGGCAAGGGCCAGTTAACCCTATGGCTGGAGGCCATGCACAGCGACGGTTATTTTAGCTACCGGTTGAACCCTAGGCCTAACCTGCCCCCGGAGAAGGCTCACTTCCTTAACCTAAAACGCCGCAATAACGACGTAGACGGCCTACAAACCCTCGCCCACTATGCCCTGCCCCTGGCGCAGTGGCAGTTGGAAGCGTGGACACTCCTGGGCTTCCAAAAACGCGGCCTGGCCGGCCCCGTCGAAAACCCAAGCCCCGACATGCGCCAGCGCGTGGAAAACCTGCGCGCCCTGCTGCGCGGCCAAGGCCCCCTGGGGCGGGGCTTTCGCCTCAACCTCTCCGCTTCCACCCACGTGGAAAATATGCTGCTGACAGGCGGCAGCTTCGGCGAGGGCCTGCGCCAGCGCAGCAACAACGCCGCTTTCACCGGCGAATTGGGCTGGGAGAGGGGGGCCTTTGCGGCCTTTGCCCAGGGTAATTTCCAATATGAGAGGTTGGCCTCTACCTATGTGGGCAGGGGGGGCAAAGGGGACAGCAGGGCCCAGCGGCTAGGCCTAGGGGCCATGCTGGGGGGGGAGGCCTGGTTTTTTGCCGACGCCTGGGGCCTCAACGCCCTCGTGCGTATGGACAAGGCGGGGCCCTTCGCCAACCCCTCGGGCAAGGTGGGCAGCACCTGGCTGTTGCCCGGGGGCCTGGCTTGGCTTTGCAACGCGGGCCGGAGTTTTCGTATACCGAGTTTTTTTGAGCTTTATGTGGAGCAGGGGCAGGTGCGGCCCAACCCCGAGTTGCGCGCTGAAAACGCCTGGTCCTTCGACTCTGCCCTGGCCTGGGAGAATGCCAAAGCGCGCGCCTCGCTGGGCTTCTTCTTTAACCGGTTTAATAACCTTATTGTATGGGAATATTGGCCCCCCTTTGCCCTCAAACCCTTTAACCTCGGTAGGGCCCAAACCTATGGCCTGGAGTTGGCCGCCGCCTATAGGCCTTGGCCCTGGCTACAGGCGGAGTTGGCCTATACGTGGTTGAGGGGCCAAAACCTCCAGGAGGACTTGCGCTATGAGGGCAAACCCTTGCCCTACCGCCCGCAACACCAGTTGTTTGCGCGCTTGGAGGGGGGGCCGCCCTGGCTGTCGGGCTTTGCGGAGTGGCATTTCCAGTCCGCACAAACCCGCAACAGCTTCGCCAACCTGCGCTGGCCCGCCCGCAGCTTTCTCAATGTGGGACTCAAAAGCCAGTGCCTGCAAAACCCCCAGGTGCACCTGCTGCTGACTTTTAAAAATGTGTTGGGTACGCATAGCCAGGATATGGCGGGCTACCCACTGCCGTCCAGGGGGGTGTTTTTGACGGTTGCGCTGAGTTTGGATAAGGCCCCCCCGGGCCCCCTGGCCCTGGCCCCGGCCCCGGCGGTTGGCCCCCGCCTTGGGTATGCCTTCCCCCAAAACCCCTCCCTTCAAACCCAAAACCCTTTTCCTCAACCCCAAACCCCCGCTGTGGAGAATTTATGAGACGACAAACCCTGCTTCCTGTTTTCGCCGCCTCGCTTTTGTGCCTGTTGTCGGCTTGCGGCGATAATAATACCCCCAAGTGCCAGCCCGATGAAGTCTTGCAAGGCGGCGCCTGCATTTCCTCTGTACAAGCGCCTTGTGTCCCCGAGGAAAACGGCCAGGAGCGCCAAGCTGCGTGCGGCCAAGAGGGCCTCGTCTATGCCGCCTGCTTCTTGACAGGAGAGGTGGCGACGCTCTCTTCAAAAGGCGCAACCCCCATGGTGAAGTCGGTGGGAGACCATCCACAGGCTTTGAGCGGCATGGGAGAGTTTTTGTTGTGCACCGACGACAGCGCGCGGCAACTGTTGCGTTTGGATGCCCAAACCCTCAAGCCCCTTGGCAAGGCGGTGGATACAGGGGCAACCCCCATCCATGTTTCCGTTTCCAGGGACGAACGCTATGTCTATGTCATCAATGCCGGCGACAACAGCTTGCAGGTGGTGGACGGGCCAACGTGGCAAACCCAAGCGGAGCTTCCCTTCGGCCCCAATACTTCTCCGCAGGCCTTCGCCATGATGGGAAATTGTGGCTATGTGCCGCTCTATGGAAACCTGGGCAATGGACAAACCGCCCCGGGCCAACGCCTTGTACGTATAAACCTTTCTAAGCCCACCTCCCCCTCCCTCCAGGGAGAAGCCGACTTCTCCTCCCTGGACTTGCACCCCTATTCCACGGAATACCCCTCTGTCCCCCTGCCCTATGACGTGGTGGTCCACAAGGGCGCCCTCTATGTTGCCCTCAACAACCTCTACAACGCAGGCAACGGCTTCTTCTCGCCGGCAGGCCCCGGCGCCATCGCCAAGGTGGACCCTCAAACCCTCAACACCGAAGTCCTCTTCCTGGGGGACGAATGCCTCAACGTTGCCTCGCTGGTTTCCAATGGGGAAGTGTTGCTGGCCAGCTGTATGGGCGACTGGGGCGTGCCGGGGACAGCGGGTGTGGCCCTCTTGAAGGACGACAAAGTGCAAAAAATATGGCCTGCGCCTGCCGATTTCTCCCCGGGCGCCCTGGCGGTCCAATGCGATGAGTTGTGGGTGGCCAATGCCGGCGGCGGCGACGTCTATGTCTTTTCCATTGGGGGGCAAAGCTTGGAGTTGTTATGGGGGGTGGGCGGCACAAAGGGCGGCCCCATGGAGGCTTGCCCCAAAAGCCTTTCGGGTTATGCCACCGTACAATCCCTGTGGTCCAAACCATGACGGGTTTTTTTGTCTCCTATTGCCTGGCGCTTTCGCTGGCCTCGGGCCCTTCCGTGGAGCGCCTGGGGCCCACGCCCAAAGCCCCCGTGCAACGCATTGCAAGCCTTGCGCCTTCGTTGACGCAGGCCGTCCTTTTTCTGGGGGCCAAGGACAAGCTGGTGGCCATTTCGCGCTTTGACGAGGAGGCTTCTTTGCTGCACTTGCCCAAGGCCGGGGGGTTTTCGGATGTGGCCACAGAAACCCTGCTCCAACTTCGGCCGGAGCTTGTCCTCGCACAAAAAGCCCCCGGTAATGAGACGGCCATACGCCTCCTGGCCGCTAAGGGTATTCCTATCCTTGCCTTCTCCCTTACCACTATGGAGGACGTATGCCAGGCTATGGCCCTGCTCGGGGAGCTTCTGCAAGCCCAAGACAAAGCCCAGGCGTGGCTGTCGGCCTTTGAGGCCTTGCGCCAACAACTCAAAGCCTCCCCTCCCCCCAAACGTCCGCGCGTCTTGGTGCTCATCGGCCTGTCGCCCCTCATTGCTGCGGGGCCCGGAAGTTTTGTAGACGAATTGCTTAGGGAGGCCGGGGGGCAAAACATCCTCCCCCGCTCCCCAAGCCCCTATCCTGTGGTGTCGCCGGAAACCGTTTTACGCTACAAGCCGGACATGGTTATCAACCTGGCCGAAATACATGAGGGCCAAAGCCAGTTGCAAAAGCTGCCCGGGTTGCGCGAAGCCCGGTGGATAGACGCTCCCAACAAACACTTGCTTCAACCGGGGCCGGCTTTGTTGCCCGTCTTGCGCGAATTGGCTTCATGGTTTCGCAACACAAATGTAATATTGCCTGCGACGGAGCATGCATTTTAGACGGCAAGTTTCACTTTGGAGTCAACTTGGGGGGCAAATAGAAAAAGCTGCCTTGCATTACTTGACAAAAGCTTGGGCAAGTGAGAACGGCCCCCATTAACCTATTCCTTATTCCCTCGTCGTTTTCCCATTTCATTTTGAGTCCTATGTATTCTCGACGTTCCGGCGTGTTGTTGCCCCTCTTCTCCTTGCGGACAAAAACCGATTGGGGCGTGGGTGATTTGGGTGCGGCCAGTCTCTTTCTCGACACTTTGGCGAAAGCCAAACAGCGCATGTGGATGTTGTTGCCACTGCTGCCCACCCTACCTGAGGATGCGAGCCCCTATTCCACCTTGAGCGCTTTTGGACTCAACCCCCTCTATATTGACTTGCATTCCCTAGCTGGAGCTTTGCCGCACAGCGACGAGGCCTTGCCCATGCTGGAAGAGGCCAAGCAAAGCCCGCACATTCTCTACCCCCAGGTTTTCCAACTCAAAGAGGCGGCCCTCGCCAAAGCTTGGATTTGTTTTTGCCGCCGTGCGAGCGTCGAAGAAAAAACAGCCTTCTCTTTGTTTTGCCAACAGCAAGCCAACTGGCTTGAGGACTTGGCTTTGTTTGCGGCCCTGGCTTTGGAGCAGAAAAAGCCCTGGTGGGAGTGGCCGGCGGAGTTGGCCACACGCCAAGCCTCCGCTTTGGAAAAAGCGCGCAGCCGCCTTTGGGCGCAGCGGCATTTTTGGATGTGGAAACAATGGGTGGCCCACAGCCAATGGGCAAAAATAAAAGCCAAAGCCGAAGCCCTCGACATTCTGCTGTGCGGGGATGAGCCCTTTATTGTTGCCCACGACAGTTGCGACGCCTGGGTGAATCCGCAACTGTTTTTGCGGAACGGAAAACTGGGGGCCCCTCCGGATGATTTTTCGCCTGAAGGCCAAAACTGGGGCTTGCCTTATTTTGATTTTGAGGCGCACAGGGCCACCGGCTATGCGTGGATGCGCCAGCGTGGGCGCTATGCCTCTGGGCTGTTCCACATGAAGCGCGTGGACCATGCTGTGGGTTATTTCCGCCAATGGGTGAAGCTGGAAAACACTTCTCAAGGGCAATTCATTCCACCCGAAGAAACCCAACAAACAACACTCGGAAGGCAAAACTTTGAGGTGCTCTCACAAGAAAGCAAAATCATCGTCGAAGACTTGGGCGTCATTCCCAACTTCGTCCATGACTGTTTGAGAGAAAAAGAAATTCCCGGCTATAGGGTGATGCGGTGGGCGCGTTATGACGGCCGCTATGAAAACCCCCACCACTACCCTGAGGCCTCCCTCGTCACCACCGGTACCCATGACACCGAAAGCCTCAAAACTTTTTGGCAAACCTGCCAACATTGGGAAAGACAGGCCATGGTTTCAGCCATTCCCGAGCTGCAAAACCACCCCCCTAGCCCTGAGTTTGGCCCCGCCTTGCATACCGCCCTCCTCCAAGCCGCACTCAACGCCCAAAGCCGCTATTGCAACTTTCCATGGTTTGATATTTTCGCCAAAGAAACACGGATGAACACACCTGGAACCGTCGGCATCCACAATTGGACATGCCGTATGGAGCAAGACATTGAAAACCTAGGCAGCGACGAGAATACACAAAAGGCATTGGAACAGCTCGCCAAGCTGACTCAAGCCGCCGGCCGCTAGCAACAAGGGATGCGCCAAATTGGGGCGCACCCCCCCCACAAACCAGGCCCTATTCCGTGTCCTGCTCCTGCCCGCGAGACTCTGCCAAAGCACGCGCTCCTGCACGGCCGCGCGGCAGCATGACATCCTCTATGGAGCTCGGACTTGCATGCTCTACCCAGGTGCTGGGCAAACGGCCTGTACGCGCCAACATGCGAAATTTTTGATAGTGCGCCGCACAATAACCCTTGCTGCGCGCCGCACGATGGCAGGTGGTTATGGCGCAATTTCGCCCAGAGTCAGAAGCTTTCTCCGCATTTCGCGCCTGCGCTTTTTGCTTGCGGGGCCTGCCTACTTGGCCTCGCTTAATGTTCATTCCAGGGCCCCCAAACAAACTCGCCAGTTTGTTCACAACACCCGCTTGGGCTTCCAATGCGCGTGTCGCTCGCTCCAAAGGCTCTAGACGTTTATCTATTTCTGCTTGAATCAATTGACGTATGGCTTTCTCAATAGACATGTATACTCCTTGCTATGTTTTTCGGCCTCAAAACATAGAACTTGGTTTTTATAAAAAATTTATTTCAAAACAGGCACGCACACAAAGGCGCTTTTTTCTTTAATCAAACAATACACAAAAAAATGCAAATAAAAATCTAAAAAAAATGCAAAGGGAAAATTATCGTTGTTTACACCTGAATACAAATGCCAAACCCTTTGCCTTTTTTGAGAACCCCCGCAATCCACCTCGCAACCAAAAGAAAATAAACAAGCCTCCTTGGACAACACCAAGAATGTTGTAGGATAAATGATTTTTTGTTCTCTGGTTGGTTTCAGCGGCGCTCGCGTGTCCAAATAACGCTACAATGGCCCACCTTGCCGCCTATGGGCGGATGTTTCTTTGAAACTTTTACAGTCGCTTTTTGAATGCCCTTCAATTCTGCATAGAGTGCACACAGAATCTTCTCGCATAGGTGTTCCAAAAGCCGCGAAGGTATCTCCATCTCCCGCTTCACAATGCCATAAATGTGTTGATAGTTGATGGTGTCTTCAAGCTTGTCGCTGCAAGCCGCCCGGCTTAAATCCGCTTCAATACGCAAATCTACGCGAAACACATTGCCAATCGTTTGCTCCTCCGGAAAGCAGCCGTGACGCGCAAAAAATTCCATGTCTTCAAGCTCTATAATTCCCATTTTTCACTTTGTCCCAATGGCAATATTACGGCGAAGCGCCTCAATGGCAATATAGGACTCAACCCGCTCGCTGCCCAACACTCCAACTGCCAAACTTTTATGACTGAAAATATGACTGAAAATATGTTGTTAGTCATTCCTCGGCCGCTTTTTTTAACCCCTCAAACCCCTTTTTTTAACTCCATGGCCCTTATTTTTAATCCCTCGCCCTAAAAAAATAAAAATGTGCCACACTCCCCCCCCCTACTTTTTGAAGGAGCAAAACGTGAGCATTAAGTGCGACGAATGGATTCGGAGGATGGTTGCAGAGCACAAAATGATTGAGCCGTTTGAGCCGCACTTGCTGCGCAGCTTTGGCCAACACAAACGCATCTCCTATGGCACTTCCAGCTATGGCTATGACGTTCGCTGCGCCAACGAGTTTAAGGTGTTTACCAACATTAACAGCACCATTGTGGACCCGAAGGTTTTTGACGTGCGCAGTTTTGTCGACGTCTGCGCCAGCGAATGCATCATCCCCCCCAACTCTTTCGCCTTAGCCCGTACGGTAGAATATTTCCGCATCCCCCGCGACGTGCTCGTCATCTGCCTTGGAAAATCCACCTATGCGCGTTGCGGAATCATCGTCAACGTCACACCGCTGGAACCCGAATGGGAAGGCCATGTCACCTTGGAATTTTCCAATACGACGCCGCTGCCCGCGCGCATTTATGCCGACGAGGGCGTGGCGCAACTGCTCTTCTTCCAGGCCGACGAAATATGCACAACCAGTTATAAGGACCGTCAGGGGAAGTACCAAGGACAAACCGGCGTTACCTTGCCCAAAGCTTAGGGCGCCGTGTCCGGAAAAGGCACGGAGCGAAAACAGCCTGCGGCAACTTTTTCAAGCAAAGACTCCAGCCTCGAAAACTTCACCGGCTTTGACAAATAGGCATCCATGCCTGCCTCAAAACAACGCCGCTCGTCCTCCGCCATGGCATTCGCAGTCAATGCAACAATGGGCAAGTGTCTCTCGGTGTTTTTCTCTTCCATGCGAATGCGTCGCGTTGCCTCAAACCCATCCACCTCGGGCATCTGCACATCCATCAACACCACATCCACTTCCTCGTTTCCAAGCACCTCAAGCACACGCGCACCATTGCCAACGTGGACAACCTCATGCCCCAATCGCTCCAGCAAACGCCGCATCAACATCGTGTTCACCTCATTGTCTTCTGCCAGCAAAACACGTAGCCTGCGAGGACTTAGCAATAGGGGAGCCGGCGCCTGGCTGGCTTTGAAGTCGGGCGCCTTCACCAAAAACCTTCTCAATTCCAAAGGACTGACAGGCTTTAGCAAGACACGCAAAATGCCCGCTTTTTGGAGTTCCTCTTCTTGGGGGACTTTGGGGGAAGGAAAAGCAAGCAATGCACATGCACGCACCTTTTGGGAGGCAACCAGGCTTTGGGCCATTTCCAACCGGTCCGCAGCCTCATCCAAATCCACCAAGGCCACATCCACCGGCTCATCCCTCTGTTCCAACTGCTCCACACTGCCGTCCAATATTTGAGCGTCCATGCTTTCCAGCTGCTTGACAAGCACTTCTCGGCTGCGCTTGTGCGTGCATACCAAAAGCAGCTGGACGCCCGTGGCCAAACACGCCGCACCCTCTGTCTCCCCACGCCTCACCTTCGGCATCCTCGCAATAAAATGAAAATGAGAGCCCTGCCCTACATCGCTTCTAAACCAAACATCCCCCTGCATGAGTGCCGCAAGTTGCTTGGCAATGGTAAGCCCCAACCCTGTCCCGCTGTGTTGGCGAGCAGAAGAAGCATCCACTTGGTAAAAAGCTTCAAACATATGCAGCTGCTTGTCTATGGGAATTCCAGGGCCTGTGTCGTGGACAGTTAAATGCAAACGCTCACCTCCTTCATAGTCAACCACCACGTCTACTTCCCCGCTGGAGGTAAATTTAATGGCGTTGCCAACCAAATTAATAAAAATTTGCCGGAAACGGGACACATCTCCCAAAACATAGGCGGGGACTTGGGACGTCATCTCCACAGAAAATGCCAACGCCTTCTCGGCAGCATGCGTCGCCAACATGTGCGCCGCATCAAAAACAACCTCCTCTACATTGAAAGGCGCCTCCTCCAACTTTAGCTTGCCTGCCTCCACCCGAGAAACATCCAAAATCTCGCTGATGACATGCGACAAAGCCTTGCCCGAAGAAATAACAGCCTGCAAATATTTAACCTGCTCAGAAGAAAGAGAACGCCCCCTCAAAACCAATTCCGCCATCCCCAACATGCCATTGAGGGGCGTGCGTATTTCATGCGACATGTTGGCCAAAAATTGAGACTTGGTCTCGCTCGCACTGAGTGCACTGTCTCGCGCTTGTGCCAAACGCTTCTCTGAAAGCTGGTGGGAAATTTTTAAAAACCAAATACGGTTGAGCGTGTCTAGGGCCACAGTCATATAAAAAATCATGGCCAAATTGTGGCGCACACCTATCTCTGCTATCGGCTCCCAAAGCATCCAATGCCAAGACGCCAAATATAAAGCCAACAACACCAAAGGCACCAACAACATCCAAAATTGTATGCGCTTTTCTTGTGGAAAGGAGCATATAAAAGCCAAAGGAATCTGCCCCATCAGCCCTATCTGCGCATGCGACTCATAACCCAATGAAACAGCCGATACGCAAATGGTTAACGTGGATATGATGAAAAAACCTACGCGTACATGCGCTCTAAACCCCTTATAAGACAACCCAAGAAAAGCCATGTTACCCAACATCACTGCCAACAACATCAAAGCAACATCCCACTGCCTGTAAAATGCGAGCACCCCAACAATCAACATCAGCGTCAAAGTGTTTGTAACAATAGAGTTGACAACCATTCGGTGACGACGCCTTGAGTCTTCTTCCAAGTCTCCCTGCTCTGACATGCTTATTTTCTAGCGCCCCGCTTTTTGTTGGCGCGACTTTTTGCAGCCTTTTGTGGGCCCCACGGGCTTTGGACTGGGTATGAGGGTCCATGTGCGCGAGTTCCCTTGGGGTTTTGGGGCAAACCTTCAACAAAGTCTTGAATGTGCAATTGACACTTTCCTGCAAGTCTCCAACATGTTAGGTGCCAGGCTATGTGGAACATCTCCGTCTCGCGGCGCTGGGCCCGCGCGCTTCTTAGTCTGGTTGACAAAGACATCGACTTGGCTCTCTCTCAGTTGGAAGCTTTTTCCCGGGCCTTCGCAGGGACAGCCGGACTGTCTGAGTTGTTCAAAAACCCCAACTTCTCACACAGCCAGCAGGAAGCCTTTATGGAGAGCCTTCTGGGTATAACTTCAGACGTCAACCCTCATGTCGCTAACTTCATGCGGCTTTTGGCCCAACGCGGCCGCTTGGTGTTTTTGGATACCATCATCCGCACCCTGCACGGCCTGGCGGACCTTCGACAAAACCGTATGCGAGGAAAACTCTCCTCCGCCCGCCCCCTCCTCCCTGAGCAAGCCAAAGCCCTTCAACAGGCCCTCGAAGAAAAAACCCAGAAAGCCCTTCTGCTTGAAACGATGGTGGACAAGTCTCTCGTCGGCGGCGTCTCCATTCAGGTGGGCAATATGCTGTTTGACGGCTCCCTCAAAGGCCAACTTGACAACCTCCGCGTCCGCCTGCTGACACGCTGACAACCCCCAGTCCCCTTTGCTTGTAACAGCCTCCAACAGGGGTGGGGGGTTTGGGTAGAGGGCTAGGCCAGAGGGGGAAGCCCCCGTGCTTGCTTTTTTATGCACCCGGGGCTTGAAAGTTGCCGGGGGCGTTGCTATGGCCCAGGGCTATGACTGCTGCCCAAGGACGTGTTACCCAAGTGCTCGGCCCCGTTGTCGACGTGGAATTCCCCCCCGGTGGCCTCCCCGAGGTTTATACCGCTCTCAAGGTGTCCAATACCGCCATCTCCGCGGAGCCGGACAACCTGACGCTCGAGGTGGCCCAACACCTCGGAGAGAATACGGCGCGCTGCATCGCCATGGATACCTCGGACGGCCTTATGCGCGGCCAACCTGTTACCAATACGGGCAAGCCCATTCAAGTCCCCGTGGGCAAGGCAACGCTCGGCCGCATTATCAACGTCGTCGGCATGCCCGTGGACGAAAAGGGGCCCATTCATACCGACAAATATTATCCCATCCACCGCCCCGTCCCCCACTTCACGGAGCAATCCGTCGAAGTGCAAATGTTTGAGACGGGCATTAAAGTCATCGACTTGTTGTGCCCCTTCACGCGCGGCGGAAAAATCGGCCTCTTCGGCGGCGCCGGCGTCGGCAAAACCGTGTTGCTGACGGAGCTCATCCGCAACGCCGCCATTGAGAAGGGCGGCTTCTCCGTGTTTGCCGGCGTGGGCGAGCGCACGCGCGAGGGCAATGACCTTTATCGCGAATTCCAGGAGGGCGGCGTTATTAAGCCCGACGACTTGGAGAAAAGCCAGGCCGTGCTCGTCTATGGACAAATGAATGAGCCGCCCGGCGCGCGCGCCCGCGTGGCTTTGTCGGCGCTCTCCATGGCCGAATATTTCCGCGACGAAGAAAACCGCGACGTGTTGCTCTTCATCGACAACATCTTCCGCTTTACGCAGGCAGGCTCCGAGGTGTCGGCGCTTTTGGGCCGCATTCCTTCTGCCGTGGGCTACCAACCCACGCTGTCCACCGAAATGGGCGCTTTGCAGGAGCGGATTACGAGCACGAAGAAAGGCTCCGTTACCTCCATTCAAGCGGTTTATGTGCCCGCCGACGACTTGACGGACCCTGCCCCCGCCACCACCTTCGCCCACTTGGATGGAACCATCGTGCTTTCACGCGCCATTGCCGAGTTGGCCATCTATCCCGCGGTGGACCCGCTGGACTCCTCCTCGCGCATTTTGGACCCCCAAGTGTTGGGCGCGCGCCACTATGCCGTTGCGCGAAGGGTGCAAGGCATTTTGCAGCGCTATAAGGAGCTTCAGGACATCATTGCCATTCTCGGCATGGACGAGCTTTCCGAAGAGGACAAAACCACCGTTTCCCGCGCGCGAAAAATTCAGCGCTTCTTGAGTCAGCCCTTCTTCACCGCCGAAGTTTTCACCGGCACGCCGGGCCAGGCCGTCAGCCTGGAGGAGACGCTGCGCGGCTTTGAAGAAGTGTGCGACGGCAAACATGACGACTTGCCGGAGCAGGCTTTCTATATGGTGGGCGGCATTGAGATGGCTGTTGCCAAAGCGAAGAAAATGGCCGAGGGCTAAACCATGGCGAAACTCCACGTTGAGTTGGTAACCCCCGAGCGTATTTTGCTGTCCATCGAGGCAGAGGAAGTGGTGCTGCCCGCGCACTCGGGCCTCATGGGCGTACGTCCGGGGCATACGCCGCTTTATGCCGCGCTAAAACCCGGCCCCCTGGAGATAAAATGCGCCGACAAAAACTTCCGCTATTATGTACGCGGCGGTTTTGTTGAGGTGGGGCCAACGCAGGTGCGTGTTTTGGCCGACGAGGCCGAGGAGCCCTCCGCCCTTAACCCCCAGGCCGCCCAAAAACGCCTGGCCCAAGCCCAAGAGAAACTCAAAGGTATGCCGCTGGACAACCCCGAGCATGCAAAACTCAGCACCCTCGTTGAGGAAGAAATGGCTTTGTTGGCCATGGCCGCCCACTAGGCAGCGTTCCATTTTTGCCGTCATACGGTGCAGGCGAGGCTTTTGGGGCCTCGCCTTTCTTGTTTAAAGACAAAACTTCAAACGCTGCCCGGCACTTCAAATGAAGGCACAGCGTTTTTCATTTTTTTGCTGCAGGCGGGGCTTTTTTGGGGGCGGGTTTAGGCGGAGGGGGGGGCATATAGGGGCAATAGTCAAAGGCCTTTACAGCAGGTTTAGAGGAGGGCAGGGGGAGTTTGGAGAGGGTTTTAAGTTTAGCCATAGGGATAAACACCTCAATAGCGCCGACGGCATAAGCGGCCACCTCATAGGGGTTATAATAGAGCAACAAGCCGCACTCGCAGAGGGCGAACTGCTCGCTTAGGCGGAATTGTCCATTGTCAAACCAATAGCCGTTGGCCTCAAAGGCGTCCTCGGGTTTGAGTTTTTGGGTATTGCGGAATTCGGTTTCGGCCAACTCCAGGAGGGGGGTTGGCTCAGGGGAGAGGGCGGCGAGGCTTAGGGGGGTTTGGGTTTCCTTCTCCCAGGTAACAAACTGTTTTTGGCGGCTTTCATGGGCGCCGCCCTCGAAGGCGACGAATTCAAAGCTGAGGGTCAGCCAGCGTTCGTCCTCGAAGAAGTGTTTGACAGCCAGCGTTCTTTCCCAGGGGGTTTGTCCGGCCTCCTTATATTCCTCGCAGTCGACGGCCTCATAGCGTTGCAACTCTTCCTGGGCCCAAACCTCCGGGGAGGAGGAGGCGCTGGTTTCGGCCTCCAGGGCCCAGCGCAACCAATTTTGCAATTGGGCTTCGACGAGGGGTTTAAGGGCGGGGGGGGCCTCCAGGACGCGGAGGGTATCTATCTGTATACGGTAGTTACGTTTGCAGCGTTTGCTGTTTTTCTGGAAGGAGAGTTTTTCGAAGCGGGTATGGGGGGGTGGGTTTTTTTTAGGGGGGAGGCCCAGGGCCTGAGGGGGGCTAACCCAGGAGAGGCTAAGGAGGGTAGCGAGGGCGCATAAGGGGAGGGGGCTACGCATGGGGTGGACTCTTGCGAGGGAGGGGGGGGTGAAAGGGGGAGGCGCGGGCCCATATTGGCAGAAGCGGCCGCCGCATGCCAGTGGGGAGTGTTTGAAGTATGTTGTCAGCCGGCGTCAGGGTTTGCCAGGAGGTTTTGGAGGGCGGCCTCGGCGAGGGGCACGTCCTCTGGAGTGTCGACGGCGACGCTGGAGAAGTCGCCGGGGAGGCAGAAGCAGGAGAAGCCCATTTCGAGGGCGCGCAATTGCTCCAGCATTTCGGTTTGCTCCAAGGGGCTAGGGGGGTGTTGGGCCATAAGGCATAGGGCGCTAGGGCTATAGGCATAGAGGCCCATATGGGCCCACCGTTGTAGGGGGGGGTTAGCGGCGGCGCGGGCATAGGGGATGGGGGCGCGGGAGAAATAGAGGGCGCGTCCGTCCAGGGAGAGGGCGACTTTAACGACGTTAGGGTTGTTATTTTCCTCCGGTTTAAGGGGGCGCACCAGGGTAGCCATTTCCCATTCTGGGCGAAAGTTTTGGACGAGGCAGCGCAAAGCTGCGGGGGGCATGGCCGGCTCATCGCCCTGTACATTCACCACCAGGGTTTCCTTGGGGCAGGCAATATGCGTGAGGGCCTGGGCGATGCGCTCGGTACCTGTGGTACAGTCCGCGGAAGTCATAATGGCTTTAGCGCCAAAGTGTCGTGCGGCCTGGGCAATGCGCTCATCCTCCGTAGCGACAAAAATTTCCTCAAAGGCGCCGCTTTCCTGGCAGCGTTGGAAGACGTGTTGGAGCATGGGCTTAGCGAGGAGGGGGGCGAGGGGTTTAGCGGGGAAGCGGGAGGAGGCGAAGCGAGCGGGTATAATGGCAATGGCATAGGGCATGGGGCTATTTCATATTTTTGGTAGGGGTTTAAAAGAGGTTTTTTGCCCTCCGGGCGGGTTTTTGTTGCTGGGCCTGCGGCCCGGCCGTCTCCGCCCCCCGGGCGGGGTTATTGGTGCTGGGCCTGCGGCCCGGGCATTTCCGCTGCGCGGGCGCTGTAGGTTTCGCCTACCGGCGAGTCACTTTTTTGTGTGACAAAAAAGTAACCAAAAAAACACCCTCCGGGGCCCTGCGGGGCTCCTGCAGCACTCGCGACCCCCTCGAACTCTTCTGCTACTCC
>Ga0123356_10003989_pt1 | contig 15333 bp, 10 predicted proteins | sample TergutEmb28metaG_2_FD_92546 | JGI IMG/M metagenome (GOLD analysis project Ga0123356, IMG submission 92546) | Embiratermes neotenicus P3 segment gut microbial communities from Petit-Saut dam, French Guiana - Emb289 P3 | ecosystem: Host-associated > Arthropoda: Insects > Digestive system > Gut ... | reverse complement strand
GTCACCCGCGAACGCATTCGCCAAATCGAAGCCAAGGCGCTGCGGAAGTTGCGCCATCCCTCGCGGTCGCGGAAGCTGAGGGCGTTTTTGGATGGAGTAAGAGACTAGACACGATTTTCGAGGGGCGGGCTCGACCCCCGTCCCTTTTTTGTGCGCCGCCCCATCTCGTGAACCAGCCGTGGACACCCCTCGGCAATCCGCAATCCCTAATAGCTCTCGAGTACCCTGCCTGCCTGCCTGCGGGGTTTTTCGGCGGGTGAGCGGAGCTTTCGGCCGGATACATTTCTCTCCGGTTAATTTATGTCGAGCGATCGGTTAAAAGGTGTAAGCAGCCGACCCCGAAAGGTACGCCCCAGAGACGCCTTCACTCGCCTGAACTTGATAAACTGTTAGACCTCACGGGATGAATCTTTTCTGAACGCACAGGGATCAAAGCTTTGGGAGAATCTCTTATGGCTGTCAGCGATCAGGCAGTACTCACCAGTCAGCAGCTCGATCTTCTCAGCATCAACACCATTCGGACCTTATCGATCGACGCCGTCGAAAAGGCGCACTCCGGACATCCGGGCGCGCCCATGGCTTTCGCGCCGGTTGCTTACGTTCTTTGGCAGCAATTCCTGCGCTTCGATCCGGCAAATCCGGTGTGGCCCGATCGCGATCGCTTCATCCTTTCAAACGGCCACGCCTCCATGCTCCTCTACTCCATGCTGTATCTGAGCGGCGTGAAGTCCGTGGATACCGAGTACAAGGTTCTCGATCGCCCGGCGCTCACTCTCGACGACCTCAAGAATTTCCGGCAGCTTGACAGCAAGACGCCGGGGCATCCCGAATACCGGCTCACCTCGGGAGTGGAGACCACGACCGGGCCCCTCGGCCAGGGCGTGGGCGCGAGCGTGGGCATGTCGATCGCGAGCAACTGGCTGGCCGCGCGCTACAACCGTCCCGGATTCGAGATGTTCCAGTCGAACATCTATACGTTTTGCAGCGACGGGGACTTAATGGAAGGCCTGGGCAGCGAAGCGGCGTCGCTCGCCGGGCATTTGCGGCTCCCGAACCTGTGTTGGATCTACGACAACAACCGGATCACGCTCGATGGTCCCGCCGACTGGTCATTCACCGAAGATGTCGCCATGCGCTTCCGCGCCTATGGATGGCATGTCGCGCATGTTCTCGATGCCAATGATCTCGAAGCCCTGCGCAAGGCCTTCCGGGAATTTCTCGAGACCCGGGACCGGCCGACCCTGATCGTGGTCAACAGCCACATCGGCTACGGTTCCCCCAACAAGCAGGACACCAACGCGGCCCACGGCGAGCCGCTGGGCGCCGACGAAGTGAAGCTTGCCAAGAAGTTCTACGGCTGGCCGGAAGACGCGCAATTTCGTGTGCCCGAGGGCGTGCTCGAGAACTTCCGCGAGGGCATCGGAAAACGCGGCCGGGAGTTGAGTTCAAAGTGGACGGATCTTTTTTCCAATTACGCCGCGCAGTTTCCCGAACTCGCGGACGGGATTCACCGCATGCAGCGGCGCGAACTGCCGGCAGGCTGGAACAAGAACCTGCCGGTATTTCCCGCCGATCCAAAGGGCGTGGCCACGCGCGAAAGCTCGGGCAAGGTGCTGAATGCGGTGGCCGAGAGCGTGCCCTGGCTGGTGGGGGGCGCGGCGGATCTTGCCACCTCGAACAAGACCGACCTCAAATTCGAAGGCGCAGGGGTTTTTGCCGCCGGTAATTACGGCGGGCGCAACATTCATTTCGGGGTTCGCGAGCACACGATGGGCGCGGCGTTGAATGGCATGGCGATGACCAAATTGCGGCCCTTCGGCGGAACCTTCTTCAACTTCACCGACTACATGCGCCCGGCGATGCGCATTGCCGCCCTCACCGAAATTCCGACGATTTACATACTCACCCACGACTCCATTGGTCTTGGCGAAGACGGACCGACCCACCAGCCGATCGAGCAATTGGCCTCGCTGCGGGCCATGCCGCACATGATCGTGATGCGTCCCGGAGATGCGAACGAGGTAGTCGAAGCCTGGAAAGTGATCATGCCCCTGAAGCATCATCCCGTGTCCCTGGTGCTTACCCGCCAGGCGCTGCCCACGCTCGACCGCTCGCGCTTTCGGCCGGCCTCGGGTGTGGCCAAGGGAGGGTACATCCTGGCGGAGCCCGAGGGCGCAAAGCCGGAGTTGATTCTGATCGGCACCGGCAGCGAGCTTTGGTTATGCGTGAGCGCCTATGAAAAGCTGACCGCAGAAGGCATCCGGGTTCGCGTGGTCAGCATGCCTTCGACGGAAATCTTCGACATGCAGGATGAGGGCTACCGGCGGTCGGTGCTGCCGCCGGAGGTGAAAGCGCGCGTGTCGGTTGAGGCGGCTTCGGTTTATGGGTGGGAGCGCTACGTCGGCGATCAGGGCGCCGTCATCGGCATGACCAGGTTCGGCGCATCCGCGCCGGCGAAGGATTTGTTTCAGAAGTTTGGGTTCACAGTCGATCACGTGATGGAAGTTGCCAGGAAGGTTTTAGGCAAAGCCAAGTAACGCGGCCTTCGTTGGTATACGGAGCGCCCACCCTCGTTCATCAAGGACATGCCGGTGGCGCGAAAGGGCGCGCAGGCATAGGCGGGATACGAAGGCTCAAGGTAAAACAGCAAGCAGCCGGCCGGTCGGAAATGTCCGGCCGAGACGAGGTGCATATGCAGCCGACGGGAGTACTCGATACCGCGAAAGCCACCAACCCGCTCAAGGATCTATTGAAATTCGGACAGTCTGTCTGGCTCGATTACATACGCCGCGATCTGATCTCGAGCGGCGAACTGAAGCGCCTGATCGACGAAGACGGGCTTCGCGGCATGACCTCGAATCCCGCGATCTTTGAAAAGGCCATCGCCGGAAGCACCGATTACTCGGATATTCTGGCTTCTCTCAGAGGGCGTTCCGACCTCGATGCCAAGGCCCGCTACGAACTGGTTGCCATTCGCGACATTCAGGATGCCGCCGACCTGCTGCGCCCGGTCTATCAGCAATCGAACCTGCGCGACGGCTACGTCAGCCTGGAGGTTTCCCCCTATCTCGCGCGCGACACCGAAGGCACGGTCGAAGAAGCGCGCCGGTTGTGGAAGGCGGTCGGCCGCCCGAATGTCATGATCAAAGTTCCGGGCACGGCGGAAGGGATTCCGGCCTTCGAGCAGCTCACCGGCGAAGGAATGAATATCAACGTTACCCTGCTGTTTTCGCAGGAGGTCTATCAGCAGGTCGCCGAAGCCTACATTCGAGGTCTCGAAAAGTTTGCCGCGAGCGGGGGAGAGGTAAAGCGAATTGCCAGCGTGGCCAGCTTCTTTATCAGCCGCATCGACAACGCGGTCGACTCCGAGGTTTCCAGCCGCTTGAAATCCGTAAAGGGCGGGGAGGAGGAGAAGAAGCTTAAAGGCCTGCTGGGCAAAGTGGCGGTGGCCAACGGCAAGCTTGCCTACCAACGCTATCTGAACATCTTTTCCGGGCCGCAATGGGACCGCCTGCGCTCGAAAGGCGGCCAGACCCAGCGCGTGCTCTGGGCGAGCACCAGCACCAAGAATCCCGCCTATCCCGACATTCTTTATGTCGAAGAGTTGATTGGGCCGGACACGGTCAACACCATTCCGCCCGCAACTCTCGACGCCTTTCGCGATCACGGCCAGCCTCGCGAGACCCTGACCGAAGGCGTCGACCGGGCCAAGCAGGTTCTCGAGACCCTGGCTGCGGAAGGTATCTCCATCGACCGGGTCACTCGCCAGCTCACCGAGGATGGGGTGCGCCTGTTCGAAGAGGCCTTCGACAAACTGCTGGCGGCGGTCGAAAAGAGCACACAAGGTTCGGCGATCCCCAAGATCAACCAGCAGACCGCCAAGCTGCCGGACGCGCTCGCCCAAGAGGTGGCGCAAGAGGTGAACGACTGGCGCGCCGGGGGCCGAGTTCGCAGGCTGTGGCAACGGGATGCATCGCTTTGGACCGGCAGCGACGAGGCGCAGTGGCTGGGCTGGCTCGACATTGCCGAGAAGCAGCACGAAAAGCAAGATCAGTTCGTGCGGCTGGCGGATGAAATCCGCAAAGAAGGCTTCACCGACATTCTCCTGCTCGGCATGGGTGGTTCGAGCCTCTGCCCCGAGGTTCTGGCCAGAACCTACGGCCCAGTCGCGGGCTTTCCCCGGCTGCACGTGCTCGATTCGACCGATCCCGAGCAGATCAACGCCCTGGAGACGAAACTCGACCTGCGAAAAACCCTCTTCATCGTTTCGAGCAAGAGCGGCGCGACGCTCGAGCCGAACATTTTCAAGCAGTACTTCTTTGAGCTGGTCAAAGAGACCCTCGGCGCGGAGAGGGCAGGCAGCCGCTTTATCGCCATCACCGATCCGGGTTCGCAGCTCGAAAAAGAGGCGGAGGCGGACCAGTTCCGTCACATCTTCCACGGGGTTCCGGCCATCGGCGGGCGATACTCGGCCTTATCGAACTTCGGAATGGTTCCGGCGGCAGCCATGGGCCTCGATGTCGCCAAGTTCCTCGACCGCACCGAAGAAATGGTCGAGGCTTGCGCGGCTTCCGTTCCCGTGGAGAAAAATCCCGGGGTGATGCTGGGAATTATTCTAGGCACGGCCGCGAGATCCGGCCGCGACAAGCTCACCTTCATCACCTCGCCCGCCATTTCCGATCTGGGCGCGTGGCTTGAGCAGTTGATCGCCGAGTCCACCGGGAAGCAGGGCAAGGGAGTGATTCCGGTCGATGGCGAGGAGCTTGACGTCCCGCAGGTTTACGGCAACGATCGCCTGTTCGCCTATCTGCGATACGAACCGGCGCCGGACGCCGATCAGGACAAGAAAGTCGCGGCCCTTGAAAAAGCCGGCCAGCCGGTCATCCGCATCGTGCTCGGCGATCTCTACGATCTTGGCCAGGAATTCTTCCGCTGGGAGATCGCGACCGCCGTCGCCGGCTCGATCCTCGGGATCAACGCTTTTAACCAGCCTGACGTCGAAGCCAGCAAAGTTGCCACGCGCAAGCTGACGAGCGAATATGAGAAGACCGGTTCGCTGCCGGCCGAGAAGCCGATCTTCGAGCAGGCGGGCATCAGCTTGTTTGCCGACCCGCGAAATTCGGGCGCCCTGGGGCAGGGAAACCTGGGCGGGCGTCTGCGGGCTCATCTTGACCGTCTCCGGCCGGGGGATTACTTTGCCCTGCTCGGGTACCTGGAAATGAGTCCCGAACACGAAGCGCTTTTGGAGGAAATTCGCCATGCGGTGCGCGACGCCAAGCAGGTCGCGACTTGCGTGGGCTTCGGTCCCCGGTTCCTGCATTCGACGGGTCAGGCCTACAAAGGCGGGCCTAACAGCGGCGTGTTTTTGCAGATAACTTCCGGAGACGCGCACGACCTGGCGATCCCCGGTCAGAAATACACTTTCGGAGTGGTGAAGGCGGCGCAAGCGCGGGGAGATTTCGAGGTTCTGGCCGAGCGCGGGCGCCGGGCGCTGCGCGTCGATTTGGGCAAAAACGTGGAGACCGGGCTATCGGAGCTGGTGATGCTCGTCGGCCGGGCATTGTCCGAGTAGCGCTCCGAGCGGCTGGGTTCAAGCAAAAAACCAGGTTGGTCTCGATTTTTTCGGGCGGGAGAATGAGTGCGCTCTCGAGCCGGTGATCGAAAAGCAAACGCCTTAAGGCTTCGGCAGGGAGATTTCGATGGCACAAGTGGAAGTGCTTCCTCAGACTCACCAGCGGACCCCGGGCCGCCCGGGCGATCCCTGCATTATGGTGATATTCGGCGCGGCCGGCGATCTTACCCGGCGCAAGCTGGTCCCGGCTCTTTACAATCTGGCCAAGGCCCATCTTCTTTCGCGCGAATTCGCCATGGTCGGCATCTCGCACAGCCAGTCGTCCGACGACCAGTTTCGTAAGGAGATCTCCGACGACATTCGCCACTACGCCAGAGACGTCGATCCGGGGATCGCGGAGTGGTTCGATCGCCGGATTTACTACCTCACCGGCGACTTCAACGACCCCAACCTCTACCCGCAGCTTAAGGCCATGCTGGACAAGCTCAACCAAGATCACGCGACGCACGGGAATTATTTTTTCTACCTGGCGACCGCGCCAAGATTTTTCGGTTCGATCGTTGAGCAGCTGGCGCGCGCCCAACTGATGGATGAGGCGAACGGCCCGCACTGGCGGCGGGCGATTGTAGAGAAGCCCTTCGGGCACGATCTCGAGTCCGCCCGCACCCTCAACCAGCAGCTTTTGAGCTTCGCCAACGAGAGCCAGATTTACCGCATTGATCACTACCTGGGCAAAGAGACGGTGCAGAATATTCTGGCATTCCGCTTCGCCAACGGAATTTTCGAGCCCATCTGGAACCGCCGCTACATTGATCACGTGCAGATCACGGTAGCGGAGACGGTGGGAGTGGAGCTGCGCGGCGGCTACTACGATACGGCCGGCGCACTGCGCGACATGGTCCCCAATCACATCATGCAGCTCATCAGCCTGACCGCGATGGAGCCTCCGATCTCGTTCCGGGCCGATGCGGTTCGCGACGAGCAGGCCAAGATCCTGCATGCCATCCAGCCGCTCACCTCCGAAGAAGTATTAAGCCGCACCGTACGCGGCCAATACGGGCCCGGGGTGGAAGACTCGCAGCGCGTTCCCGGCTATCGTCACGAAGAGGATGTTCCCCCGGACTCGAGGACGGAAAGCTTCGTCGCCATGAAGCTGGCCATCGATAACTGGCGCTGGGCCGACGTCCCCTTTTATCTGCGGACCGGCAAACGCCTGGCTGCCCAGACAACGGAAATCCTTATCCAATTCCGCCGCGCGCCGTTTGTTCTTTTCCGCGAAACCGAGGTGGAGAACCTCATGCCGAACCAGCTGGTGCTGCACATTCAGCCGCAGGAGGGAATCTCCCTGCAGTTTGCCGCCAAGGTTCCCGGTCCCATCATGCGGCTGGGTGCGGTGGACATGAATTTCAATTATGCTGATTACTTCGGCACGCAGCCGAGCACCGGCTACGAGCGCCTGCTGCATGACTGCATGATCGGAGACGCTACTTTGTTTCAACGGGCCGATATGGTTGAGGCGGGCTGGTGTGTGGTCAGCCCCGTGCTCGATGTGTGGAAGGCGCTGCCGCCGCGCAATTTCCCCAATTATCCGGCGGGAAGCTGGGGGCCCAGGGAAGCCGACGAGCTCCTCGAGCGCGATGGCCGCCACTGGAGGAACTTCGACCGATGAGCCTCATCCTGGCAGGCGACATCGGAGGCACGAATGCCCGGCTGGCGCTTTTTGAAACCCAGAATAACGGCCTTCACCTCGTATCCTTGACGGTTTTTCCCAGCCGCCAGTACTCCGGGCTCGACCAGATCGTAAAGCAATTCGTCACCCAATCGGGGGTGCATCCTTCCCTTGCATGCTTCGGCATCGCCGGGCCGGTCACCAACGGCCGGGTGGAAGCCTCGAATCTGCCCTGGGTGATCGAATCCCGGCGGCTGGCCGACGAGCTCGAGATTCCCGAGGCGCTTCTGATCAATGACCTCGAAGCCACCGGCTGGGGCGTCGGCGCTCTCGCCGCAAACAGTGACCACCTGGTTCCTCTGAATCAGGTGGAGTCGATTCCCGGCAATCAGGCGGTCATTGCCGCCGGCACCGGGCTCGGCGAGGCCGGGCTTTATTGGGACGGCCAGCGCCACCACGTCTTTGCTTCCGAAGGCGGGCACTCGGACTTCGGGCCGCACGACGAGCTCGAAGTCGAACTGCTCGAGTACCTGCGCCGACGATTCGATCATGTGAGTTACGAACGGGTGCTGTCGGGCCCGGGCCTGGTCAATGTTTTTGAGTTTCTGCGCGACACCGGCAAAGGCAAGCCGCCCGAATGGCTGGTGGCGGAAATGGTTGAATCCGATGCCGCCAAGGCGATTTCCGAGGCCGGACTCCGGGGCCAGTGCCCGATGTGCGCGCAGGCGCTCGACATTTTCGTCTCCGTCTTCGGGGCGGAGGCGGGAAACCTGGCACTGAAGATGAAGTCGGTGGGGGGCGTTTTTCTGGCCGGCGGAATCGCGCCGAAAATTCTTCCCAAGCTGCAGAGTCGCAATTTTCTCCAAGCCTTCTTAGACAAGGGCCGTTTGCGTCACCTGATGGAGATGATTCCCATCCAAGTAATCACCGATGACAAGCTCGCACTGCGCGGCGCCGCCCGGTGCGCGCTGGTTGAAACCCTAGCCTTAGCCTAGAGAGATTTGCATATGGCTTCCGAGCCTCAGGTTCGAGTTTTGGGTTCTCCGCAGGAGCTCTATCGCGCCTCCGCCGAAAAATTCTGCGCCCTCGGCGCCCAGGCCATTCGCAGCCACGGCAAATTCAGCGTGGCCCTTTCCGGGGGCTCGACCCCCCGCGGCCTGCACCAGGAGCTGGTGACCGATTTCTCCTCGAAGCTGCCGTGGCAGAAAGTGTTTTTCTTCTGGGGCGACGAGCGGCACGTTCCCCCCGACAGCTCCGACAGCAACTATCGCATGGCCAAGGAGACGCTGCTCGCCAAGCTGCCGATTCCGGCGGAGAATATTTTCCGCATCCCCTCGGAGCTCGAGGACGCGAAAGAGGCGGCTAAGAAATACGAACAGACTCTAGAAAAATTCTTTCGTCCCGACGAGGACTCTTTTCCCCGGTTCGATTTCATCATTCTCGGCATGGGCCCGGACGGCCACACCGCGTCCCTGTTTCCCGGGACTGCAGCCCTTGAGGAGAAGGACCGCTTGGTGGCCGCCAATTGGGTCGAAAAGCTGAACACGTTTCGGATCACCCTTACTTTTCCCGTCTTGAACAGCGCGGCTTCGGTGATATTTCTGGTGAGCGGGGACGAAAAAGCGGAGATGGTTCGCCGGGCGCTCGAAGAACCCGCCGCCAACCTTCCCTGCCAGCGTGTGCGCCCGAAGCCGGGAGAGCTCGTCTGGTATCTCGACAAAGGCGCGGCCGTGAAGCTTTGAACCTCGACGCCGCGGGCAGCGTCAGGTTGCGGCGGTAGTCTGCGGACTCTCGTTGCCGGCCAGTTTGGCCAGTGATCGCTCGTAGGGAGCGCGCACGATCCCCCTTTCGGTCACAATCGCGGTGATATATTTCGCGGGGGTCACGTCGAAGGCGGGATTTTCGACCTGAATTCCTTCCGGAGTAACGGCCGTTCCGGCGATGTGCGTGATCTCGATTGGGCTTCGCTGCTCGATGGGGATCCTGGTTCCGTCCGGGGTTTCCAGATCGATGGTGGAGAAGGGCGCAGCCACGTAGAAGGGAAGGTCATGCTCCTTCGCCAGAACGGCGACCGTATAGGTTCCAATCTTGTTGGCCACGTCGCCGTTGGCGGCAATGCGATCCGCCCCGACGATCACCGCGCCGATCTTCCCCTGGCGCATCATGGCGCCGCACATGTTATCGGAGATGACCGTGGTTGGAATACCGTCTTTTACCAGCTCCCACGCGGTCAGTCGCGAGCCCTGCAAAAATGGCCGCGTCTCGTTGGCATAGACACGGATCTGGTTCCCGCGCTCAATGGCCGCGCGGATTACGCCCAGCGCGGTGCCGTAGCCGCAGGTGGCGAGCGCGCCGGCGTTGCAGTGAGTCAGAACCCCGCCGCTACCGGGCATCAGGGTTGCGCCGTAGCTGCCCATTTGCCGGTTGATGGCAATGTCTTCGGCATGCATGCGCTGCGCCTCTTCGACGAGCGCCTGCCGGATTTGGGCCACGGGCAGGGGGCGCAGGGTCTCGAATCTTTGCCGCATGCGGCGGATGGCCCAGAATAAGTTCACCGCCGTGGGCCGGGTTTTCGCGATCACCTCGCAGATCTGATCGAATTCGCGCTCGAGGTCGCCCGCGGTCGGAGCTTTCGAACCCTGAACCCCCAGCGCGATTCCCATGGCGGCGGCGACACCGATCGCCGGGGCTCCTCGTACCACCATATTGCGAATCACCTCCGCGACCTGCTCGTAGGTCTGACAGGTGACGTAGGTTTCTTCGGTCGGCAGCTTCCTCTGATCGAGGAAGCGTACGCCGCGATCGGTCCATTCAAGAGTCTGAATCATAAGATTTCTGATCTTTTCGGCGTGGGTCGCTCGGCCCGACTCCGTCCCTTGTCCGCTCGGAAACCCGCCCTGAGCGGGAGCGGGCCGGTCGTGCTTAGCGCAAAGCGGAGCTCTCGGAGCCGGCAGCGGCCAGGTGCTCCGCCCTCACCTCATTTGCGGTGAAAATCGTCCGGAAGGGCGCCGGCCGCGCCGCCCTTTCCACGTTGGCTCGTCCCCCGGCCTCTTCCCGTTCCACCAGGCACAGGACTCCGACTACGTCAAACCCAAACTCGCGCGCGGCTTCAATCGCCTGAATGGTAGAGGAGCCGGTGGTGCAGACGTCGTCCACGATCACCACCCGCGCGCCTTTTTCGCGGAACCCTTCGATCCTCTGCCCCGTCCCATGCTGCTTTTCGGCTTTGCGCACCAGGAAGCCATGCAGTTTTCCGCTGGTCATGGCTACTGCGACCACGATCGGATCGGCCCCCAGGGTGAGCCCGCCAATCGCGTCGGCCGTCCAGGCGCGATGGTGAATTTCCTCGAGAAAAACTTGCCCGGTCAGCCGGGCTCCGCGCGGGTCGAGAGTCGTAGTCCGGCAATCGATGTAGTAGTCGGAACGGCGGCCGGAGGAGAGCTTAAAGTCGCCCAGCTGGAACGACTTGACCGCCAGCAGGCGCGCGAGTTCCTGACGCGGGGAGAGCATGAATTTCTAAGATATCAGACTCATTGCGCCAGCTTGTGCAGATCGCGGAAACCCCGGCTGGCGATGAGGGCGGCGATAATCGGGATTCCGTTGTAGATGGAGTGCACGATGAAGCTCGCGCCGACCGACTTCATCGTTGCCCGCACCGCGGTCAGCACTACCCCCACCAGAAAAATGATCACCACCGGCCCCCAGGCCTTGTATTCGAAAACGTGAATGAAGGCGAAGGCAAAGGCAGTCACGAACACCCCCACCCCCACCCCCAGCCGCCGCGCCAGCACCGGATAGAGAAAGCCGCGAAAAAACAGCTCTTCCATGAAGGGGGCGAAGGCAATGGCCAGGAAGGCAAACGCGTAGGCATCCATGGGGCGGTCAAAAAACTGGTCGAACGGGCTCTTCGTGGGCAGGGGCAGCAAACGCTCGAGGCCCTCGAGGGCCAACAAGGTCACGAACCCGATCGCGACCAGAGCGGGCCAGGCATGCTTCGGCCAATTCCAGCGGACGGCCTGCCATAACGTCTGATCGAAGCGTGATTTGGTGTAATCGATCAGATACAACGCGATCACGCCGAACCAGGCAAATTGCGGGACGAGCAGAACCCACGGCTTGGTGGCAACCGCGGTCAACGACAGCTGAGGGTATAAATACCTCTGCGCCAGAACGACGAGAAAGGGGGCGAGCAGCAACGGCACCACAAACATCAGCAGCCCGATCTGCAGCACTTCAACCCCGCCAAAGGGCGGGTTTTCAGGAAGCGGCCGCGCTTCCCGGGGCGGGCTCGGGGGTAAAGATACGGGACTTTCTTCGTCCGGGCCGCTTCCGGGGAAATTCGCCGACATACTGTGAATTTACACGAAATGCCGGTGGGTGCGGCGGTGACTCGCCTGGAAAGGGCGGCCTCGTCGTCGCGGCAGGTTTCCGCGGCACGCCTGATTCGGCTAAACCGCAGTCTGCTGGCGCTTTAAACCGGATGCGAAGTGTTCCGCCAGCGCCTGGCCGGTGTAGGATTTCTTGTTGCGGGCCACCTGTTCTGGCGTGCCCTGGGCCACAATCCTCCCCCCTTCTTCTCCGCCCTCCGGGCCAAGATCGGTGATCCAATCGGCATTGCGGATCACATCCAGATTGTGTTCGATGATGATGATCGTATTTCCCAGGTCGGTGAGCCGATGCAGGACCTCGAGCAGCCGGCGCACGTCATCGAAGTGCAGACCCGTGGTCGGTTCGTCGAGCAGGTAAAGGGTGCGCCCGGTCTGGCGTTTCGTCAATTCGCGGGCCAGTTTGATGCGCTGCGCCTCGCCGCCGGAGAGCGTCACCGACGACTGGCCGAGATGCAGGTAACCAAGCCCCACGTCGACGAGCGTCTCGAGTTTCTGGCGAATCTGGGGAATGTTCTCAAGAACCGGCAGCGCTTCGGAAACCGGGGTTTCGAGCAAGTCGGCAATCGAATATCCCTTGTACTTCACGGCCAGCGTCTCCTGGTTGTAGCGCCTGCCGCCGCAGACCTCGCATACCACATATACGTCCGGCAGAAAATTCATCTCGATCCGCCGCTGGCCTTCGCCCTGGCAGGCTTCGCAGCGGCCGCCGGTCACGTTAAAGGAGAATCGTCCGGGCTTATAGCCCCGCTCCCGCGACTCCGGCAACATGGCATAAAGGTCGCGCATGTGCGTGAAGACGCCGGTGTAGGTCGCAGGATTCGACCGCGGCGTGCGTCCGATGGGCGATTGATCGATGCGAATCACTTTGTCGATGTTTTCGCTGCCCGAGATCCGTCGGTGCTCGCCAGGCTTCTCGCGCGAGCGGTAGAGTTGTTTGGCCAGCGCGCGGTACAGGATGTCGTTCACCAGCGTGGACTTTCCCGATCCTGAAACTCCGGTGACGACGTTGATCAAGCCCAGGGGAAACTCGACGTCGACGTTCTTCAAATTGTTTTCGCGTGCGCCGAGCACGGTGATTGCGCTCCCGTTTACCTGGCGGCGCTCGGGGCGCATTTCAATGCGCTTCCCGCCTCGAATGTAGGCTCCGGTGAGCGACTGGGGAACGCGCATGATCTCTTCCGGAGCGCCTCTGGCGACTACTTCTCCCCCATGCCGGCCCGCGCCGGGGCCGAGGTCGACCACGTAATCGGCGCGCCGGATGGTCTCTTCGTCGTGCTCGACCACCAGTACGGTATTTCCCAGATCGCGTAATGCTTCGAGCGCGTTCAGCAGCCGGCCGTTATCGCGATGATGCAATCCAATCGAAGGCTCGTCGAGGACATACAACACTCCCCGCAGTCGGGATCCGATCTGCGTGGCCAGGCGAATGCGTTGGCCCTCGCCTCCCGAGAGCGTGGCCGCCGAACGGTCGAGCGAGATATACCCGAGTCCGACGGCGTTCAGGAACTCGAATCGCTCGATGATCTCGTGCATGATGCGGCCCGCGATCTGCTCCTCGCGGCCCTTGAGCCGGATGTCCTTCGCCTTGGCGAGCGCTTTCGTCACCGGCATGGCGGTGAAATCCGCGATCGACAGATTCTCGACGCGCACCGCCAGGCTCTCCGGACGAAGTCGCTGGCCCCGGCACGCGGGGCAAGCGGTGGCGGACATGTGCTCCATCAGCCAATCGCGGTAGGTCTCAGACGTCGAGGTTTCAAGCGAGGTCTTCAGGTGCCCGAAAATCCCCAGGAACCCGGTCTTGCCGCGCCTTGCCGGCTCACCCCAGAAAAACAGGTTCTGGATCTTCTCCGGGAGCTTCTCAAACGGCGTACTCAAATCAATTGCGTAGGCGGCCGCGACAATCTTGATCTGGTGAATCAGATTCTGCGAACCCGAGCCGGGACCGAGCGCGCCTTCCAGAAGCGGCTTCGACCAGTCGTTAATCACCTTTGCGGGATCAAAGTCATAGGTACTGCCGAGGCCATGGCATTCGGGGCAGGCGCCGTAGGTGCTGTTGAAGGAAAACGAGCGGGGCTCGAGCTTGGGTACGTCGATTCCACAATCCGGACACGCCAGCCGTTCCGAGTAAAGCTGCTCTTCGCCGCCCACAATGGCCAGCTGAACCAGTCCTCCCGCCAGCTTCATGGCGAGACCGATCGACATCTCCAGGCGCTGCTCGATCCCGGTTTTCACCAGCAGGCGGTCAACCACAACTTCAAGGGTGTGATTCTTGCGTTTGTCGAGCTGGATTTCGTCTTCGAGGCTCACCAATTCCCCGTCAATTCGTGCCCGGGTGAAACCGTGTTCGACCAGCTTTTCCATCTCTTTTTTGAATTCGCCCTTGCGCCCGCGAACTACCGGAGCCAGCACCATGACGCGGTCTTGCGGTTGGAGCGCCATCACCCGCTCGACAATCTGCGCGGCCGTCTGACGAGAGATCGCCCGCCCGCAATTCGGGCAATGCGGGACGCCAATCGAGGCAAACAGGAGCCGTAAATAGTCGTAAATCTCGGTGATGGTGCCAACGGTGGATCGCGGGCTGCGGCTGGCGGTCTTTTGCTCGATCGAGATCGAGGGACTCAGGCCATCGATCGAGTCCACGTCCGGCCGCTCCATCTGATCGAGAAACTGCCGTGCATAGGCGGAGAGCGTTTCGACATAACGCCGTTGTCCTTCGGCATAGATCGTGTCGAAGGCAAGAGAAGACTTGCCCGATCCGCTCAGCCCCGTGATCACCGTAAGCGTGTTTCGAGGGATATCGACACTGATGTTTTTCAGGTTGTGCTGCCGGGCGCCCCGGACCGAGATTTCCTTGATGGGCATGGTTCGATGCCGATTGGGACCTCCATTAGTGGACAGGTCTACGGATATATTGGAAAGTGGAAGTGCGCAGCTTTACTCACGTATCTTAGTTATAAACAGAAGGAGCGTCAACGCGGGGTAAAGTGTTCAGGGCGCAGGTCGCGCGGGACCTGGCCTGCCACTTGGCCTGCCGGACCTGATTGTTCGGCGGCCAGCCGGTCCGGAGATTAAGCCATTTCTTTTCTTGCTGCTGGAGCAACTGGAAGCGAGGCCCATCCTGGCAACTTTGTTCGTAGCCATCGTACTCAGCTTTACCATCGCAGGCTCGGTGGCCCTGGGAATTACCGTGGCCTATGCGAGCGTCCTCGCCCTGCTCCGGGCCTTTGCCCGGAATTCCCCTCAATCACAAGCGCCACGGACGGTCCTTGCCGCGAGCGAGAACCGGGTCGGCGTTGACTAGCGTCCTCAGACGCCCCCGAAGAGGTCGTCGTGCGCGGTCGACCTGGATACTTTGGGGCCCGCCGAGCAAGCAGCGGTTTACGGCGCCATTTGCTAAGCGGATTTCCGGCGACGCGGCACAAACTCAATCACTTGTCCTCGCTCCTTGGTCGCGACATTCTCCGCCTTGCGATAGTTGGTCGGAACATAGAATTCAATCACCTTTGCCATAAGGCTCACCTCCGGTCTACCCAGTACACCACTGGACAGCTTAAACACCCCCTCTGCAGAAAAGTCGCAGGCTGTCCGGAGCTGACCGACAACTCTGCCGGGGGTTCAGGCCCTGGTCCAGAGATCTCGAGGTCAAAAACCAGTGTGGCTCAATTCGCAACAAACCACAGCGGTCGATCACCTGAGAGAGCGAG
>Ga0123356_10003988_pt1 | contig 15336 bp, 14 predicted proteins | sample TergutEmb28metaG_2_FD_92546 | JGI IMG/M metagenome (GOLD analysis project Ga0123356, IMG submission 92546) | Embiratermes neotenicus P3 segment gut microbial communities from Petit-Saut dam, French Guiana - Emb289 P3 | ecosystem: Host-associated > Arthropoda: Insects > Digestive system > Gut ... | reverse complement strand
TCTTTGATTGTCGTCGAAGTAAGCTGGAACTGTAATAACAGCTTTTTTAACTTCTTCTCCGAGGAATGATTCTGCATCTTTTTTAATCTTTTGGAGAATGAAAGCAGAGATTTCTTGAGGAGTGTATTCTTTTCCCAAAACTGTAACTTTTCTATTAGTTCCCATACTACGTTTAATTGCACTTATAGTATTTTCAGGGTTTGTGACAGCCTGTCTTCTGGCTGGTTCTCCTACTAATCTTTGTCCATCATCAGTAAACGCAACATAACTTGGAAATGCTTTTCCATACTGAGTAGCTCCTTCTGCACTTGGAATTACTGTAGGTTTTCCACCAACAAGAACAGATGCAGCTGAATTACTTGTTCCTAAGTCAATACCAATGATTTTTTCTTTTTTATCTGCCATAATTATCACCTATATAGTTTATTTAGTAATTTATTTTTTTTACAATTTTTTAGAATAATTTTATTTTTTTATAATAAATATTTTTATAAATGTTAAATTTTTATAAATATGATATATTTTTTATAAAATTTTTAACAAAATATTTTATAAATCTTAATAATTATTTATATACTTATAAATTATTTCTAAAAATTTTTTTAATAAATTTATAATAATTTATAGTAATATAATAATTCTATAGTAAATTAATTTATAATATATTTAAAAATTATAAATGATATACCAAAAATTCTATTTAATATTATAATAATGAATTAATGATTTTTAATATTGAATTAACGACTTTAAAAATTATTTTTTACAAACTCGGACCTTAGAATACTTAATGACTTTACCTTTCAAGGTATAGCCTTTCATCAATTCATCCATGATTTCTCCATTTTCATGGTCTTCGGAAGCCTCAGCCATAAGTGCTTCATGCTTAAATGGATCGAATTTTTCTCCTTCTGTAGGTATTTCTTCAAGGCCTTCTTTTTCTAAAGTATTTTTTAGTTTTGAATATATTAGCTCTACTCCTTCTTCTAGCTCTTCTTTGGTTTTTGATTGTTCAAGAGCACGAGACAGGTCTTCGTAGCTATCTAATATATTTATTATTAAATTTTCATTTGCAAATTTAATGATCTCAGCTTTTTGTTTTTCACTCTGTTTTTTAAAGTTTTCAAAATCAGCTTGAAGACGTTGGCTGTGAGATACATACTCTGCAACTTCTTCATTTTTATCTTCAAGGTCTTTTTCGATATTAGCTAACTCATCGTTCTTTATTTTTAGCTTTTTTTGAGTATCATTTAGTTTTTTCTCTTGAAGTTTCAAATCTTTCTTTGCTTTTTTTAATTTTTCTTCAAGATTCTTTATTTTCTTGTCATTAGCCATTAATTCACCTGTTTATTAATAATAAGTCGAAAGAAAACTATTGTTACTTAGTTAATAAATTTTTTAATTTTTCCTTAGTTATTTGGGGGATATTTTTTTAAATTCAGGGATATTTTTACAAAAAATTGTGTTTTATGCATAGATTTTGTTTTTACTTTAAATGTCTAGATATATATTTTCATATCTTAATGTAAAGATATTATTTAAAAAATAGCTACTGATTAGAAAGAATTAAGTGGGTTGAGAATGGGTTATTCTTTTATTAATTAAAGTAGCTATTTTCAGACATTTATTTTTTAAAAATTTATTAAAGTAACAAAAAGTTATCTTTCTCATTATATTATAGTAACAAAAAGTTATATAAATGTTTTGATATAATAATAGTATAACAAGATATAATGATATGATAATTTTATATGATGATGCAAAATTGTATAATTGTTAATGGCATTATAATTTTATGACAGTACAAAAGTTAATTTATGATAGTATAAGAGTTAAGATAATTGTTATGATAAGAGGATAATATGAATAATAAAAATAATAAGGATAATAAAGATAGTATTAGAATTGTTAGGATTACTAATGAAGATAATAATAGTATCAATAATGAGAACAGTATGGGAAACTATAACATTAATGAAGAGGTAAATAACTATAACAGTCCAAACCCATATAACATCACCAATAATAGTAATCAGTTCCATGATGTAGATATGGAATCGATTTTAGATGTTATGGGATGCCGTACTAGGCGAGAAATAATCAATCTCTTGAGAGAAGAGCCAAGATTTGTTAGTGAGATTTCTCAAGAACTTGAAGTAGGTCAAAAAGCAATTATTGAACATCTTCGAGCTATGGAAGAAATAGGGATCCTTGAATCTTCTTTCAGGAAGATTGTAAGAGGTAGACCTCGTAAATATTATGATATGCCTAATGATTTTAGTATTAATATTACTATAAGTGAAAATTCTTTTGATGTTAATATTTCTGAAGATATACTTAATCTTAAACAATTACCATCTGGTGATGAGTGGTCAAAACTATTAGACATAGAAAGAAGGATTGATCAAGGGCATTGGGAAGCTGTTGAAGAGCTTAAAAGTCAGATTAGACTTTATGAAAATTTAAAAAATAGAGCTGAGTATATACTCGAAAGGACAGATAGGAGATAGTTAGTTTTTAGTTAATTATTTATTAAGGTTTCTTATTTGATTATAGAAGATTTTCTGTTATTCATCAGGATATTGTTCTAAAACTTTTAAAACTTGTCTTTGCCAAGGATCAGCATTATCCATTGTGATGAAACGAACCATTTGGTCATCATCTGCTTCCATGTATTTATATTCTCTTGGATGAGTATATACCATTATTCTTTTCCATCCGAAAAAAAATATGTCCTCTTTCACTTTGTTTTGTGAGGTTATAATGCCTTGTTCTCTTAAATTTTGTTCTATATCCATAGACTCGCCTTCTTATATTTATAGAGTATTTCTTATAATTTTATTAGGTGATATTAGTAAAATTACATTATAAAAAGGTCTAAAAAATAAATAATATTAAATCTATTAATTGATTATCTTATTTATATATATAAAAATTCAGTCCTCTAATGTTTTTAATATTTATTCTTTTGTTATGATATTGTTTATTCTAAATTTATTTCAATAAAAGTAGGATTATGGGTTGATATCGGAGTGTCCAATTTTAATGTATTTTTATCTATTTTTATCAGGCTTAATATGATATCTGCTTCTTTCAGATTATTCTCCAAATTTTTACTTGTAAATATATAATCTATTCTCCATTTTCTTCTCCATTTTCCTTCATTTGCTCCTCTTGTGCTTTTACTTACCCAAGTGTATTTTGATTCAGCTGTTGATTCAGAATTACATTTTCTAAATGTATCTATTAAATCACATTCTTTTATCATATTTTCAAGTGCTTCTTTTTCTTTTTTAGTGAAACCAGTTTTTGCATTGCCTGGATCAGTTAAATCATCCTTTGTCCGTGCAACATTGAAATCTCCACAAAGAATTATATTATCTTCTTTGATTTTTGATATGGTTTTTTCAAGTTCTTTTACAAACTTTTCACTTTTTTCTTCTTTCCATGGAACATAAACATTGATTAATTTAAATTCTTCAAATTCTAAAATTTGAACTCTTCCTTCACCACCAAATTCTTTAATATCAACTATTTCCATAATTTTTGGTTTGATTTTAGTATATACTGCAACACCAGATTCATTTTTAGACTTATGTAAAGAAGAGTATATAGTATAACCTAGAAGTTCTGGCAAATGATTTATGTTACTTTCTGATTTTCGTATTTCTTGAAGACATATTATATCAGGGTCTTTTTCACTTAGAAGACCTAGTACTTCTTCATCTGTGAGTTTTCCAACTCCATTAATATTCAATGATAAAATTTTTAGCATTGTTTTTTCCCTGTTTTTAGGTTATTAATAATTTTTAAAATTTATTTTTAGAATTTTCATCTGTTTAATATTGCATTTCTAAATTATAGGTATTTACATTTTTTCTTACCTAATTTTTCCCTTATTTCAATCTCATTAAAACCATAAATGAATTCATTGTTGTTTACAACGATTGTAGGATTAACATATACAAAATCTTCTATAATTCCACTAGTTGACCAGGTAAAATTCGCAGGGTCAAGTCCATATTTATTTATAAGTTTATCTACAAAAACAGTGTCTATATTTATAGATTTTTTTAGGATTTCCCATTGACTTATATCTACCTTACACATTTGAAGTGCTGAATTTGATAATTCTTTTTGCAGGAATTTTACTTTAATTACTTTAAATTCAATGTTCATTTCATCTAATAACTCATTAATTGCATTAAATGGAGTAGGATCAATTGAATTTTCATCACAAATAACTAAAACATCTTTCTTTACAACATTTAAACTTTTTAATTCTTTTTTCTCTTTTTCATAAAAAATCATATCTTCATTTGAGGGAAAACCGTTTGTTATGTATTCTTTCAAACCATTAGAATTAAAATCTTGACCCATATCTAATGGAATTACATTTCCATTATTAAGAATAATATCTTTAAAATTTTCGTTATATTCTTTAATTTCTGCTCTTTCAACATAATTTACTTGTTCATTTTGTGATATTCTCAATGATTCTCCTGAGGGTATTATTTCAAGAGCTTTTTCTTTAACTGTTTTGTTAACAACTTTTGTTGTACTTATTTCTTTTTCAACTGTTTCGGTCTTTTTCCCACTCGTTAAAGCCATGCCTGCTAAACCTATAGCATATGTAGCTCCCATACGAGTCAAATTCCCATATTCATCTTTAACTACCTGTTCTTGGATTGTCTGAGTAGTTGGAACAACTTTTTGTTCTGTTTTTTCAGTATAAAGAGTTATACCATTTTTCATAAAGTCATATAAATCTTTACTTATTAATGATAATCCTTTTGATAAACGTTCTTTGGTTATATTGTAGATTTCTTCTATCTTTTCTTTACTTTCACCACTTTTCCAAGATTTAATAACTGATTCCTTTATTTCATTTTTTTGGTCATTTGTTAAGTTTAAGTTGCCCAGTTCACCAGTTATTTCTATAGAAGCAGTTCCTACTAATTCATCGACTAAAATTTCTTTTTCCATATCTTCTAAAGCATGATCATAAGCTTGTTGTATATTTTGAGGATTATTATGAGTTTTCCAAGTTTTTAAAACCTTAGATTTCACTTTATCATTGTACTTTTTCTCAAACCCGAAAGTAGCCAATTTTCCACCTATAACATTTTCAGAATCATTTCCTAATAACTCATATATCAATTTTTTAGCCAGTATTCTCTCAGGATAGACAAGTTCATCAAAAGCATATTGTATATCTTCACAATTGCCTCCGTTTTTCCAAACTTCTTCCACTTTTTTTACAATATCACTATCACTAATATAACCTCTGCCATCTGCATTAGGAATCCATTTATCTCCAACCCTATAAAAAAACTTATCATCCTCCCACAAAATCCCACTTTCTTTATAAACAACTTTTCCTTTCGAATTCAACCCCCCTGGCTTCATGTGGTCATGATGAGGAATCTTTCTTCTGATTTCGCCACCACCAATAGTTTGACCAAAGCTAATTCTCGTACCAACTAATTTTCTCACGAGTTCATCTTCAAGAGTTTTTTCTTTTTTATCAAATAATCCCATAAATATAACCTCTTAATAACTAATTATCTTTTTAATTTTTATCATCCCATTTTTTATTTATTTTTCATTTGTTCCTCTGTTCTGTGATGTAATAGCTGTCCCATCGCCTCCATAGATTAACACGCTCCATTCTAATGAGTTGTGGGCATCGTACATTTTCGCTCGTTCTTCAGGGCTGAAGAGTTCTATTGAATGTGGTTGAATTGTTGTTTCTTGCGTGTTCATGTTTCCTATTGCAAAGGCCATTACATTACTAGGCTTGTTGCTAAGATTATAATTATTATTGTGCTTGTTTTCATATTTCTTACCCCTTATATTAGTGTTTTTTTATTTTATTTTTATATTTTTGACCTTACATTTTTCTAAAATATATTCTTTATTGTAATATAATATAGTAAAACATATTTTTGAAAACTATTGACTTTTCTTACAACTTGATTGCCACTAATTTTATCTAATTAGTTGTTGCAATAACCACTTAGTAAAACTCTATTTTTCATTAATTTTAATATGCTCATAATTATTTAAACTTCAATATTAAAATATATCCTTATTTGATATTAATATATGAGTTTTTATGTATTAAATATGTTATTTTTAATAATAGGTTATCCATGTTTTTTATTCTAAGAAACTATCCATATCACACACCTATTCACTACTTTTTAAAACCTCAAAAACAGAACATTCCTTACGATACCCTTGCTTCTTATAATATTCATCAATATCAGACATTACATATACAATTTTATCAGGATAATCCTTATAAATACATTCCATAAGTTCCCTACCAATATTACCTCCCCTAAATTTGGGAGTTACTAATAAATCACAAACATATACAAAAAATCCGTTATCATTAAGAGAACGAGAATATCCACATAACTCATCACCAACATAAGCAACATATGTTATAGAGTTTTTTAATGCTTTTTTATATTTGTCTTGAACATTTGATTTGGAATAACATTCCCATTCTTTACCTTCTTGTTTGATTATTTCCATTACTTTATTTTCGTCTTCTTTTTTGTATTTTCTTATCTCCATTTTTAACACCGTTTTATTTCAATATAAACAGTTTAAGAATATATTCACTATAAAAAACCAAAACTCACTAACGGAATATTGATTATATTGTTGTGGTGTTTTATTGTATCATATCTATTTGAGATTAAGACTCCATATTCACTGAGGTATTGGTTCATTGCTTTAACTAATTGGCTTTTAGTTTTATTTCCAATACCTACTTCTATAGGAACAATATCTTCTGATTTTGTTCTAAGTAAAAAATCACAAGTTTTTTTCCCAAGAGGGTAAAATAGTCCCATGAATCTGAAAGTTGTTTTACTCATTTTAAATAAGGTTGATGCTACATAGTTTTCTGCTAATGCGCCTAAACATTTTCTATTATCTAAATTAAATCTACCCATTTCATAATTAATTGCTGATTTAATTGAAGGGGATAAAAAATAATAATTCCATGGCTTTTTTACTACTATTCCTCCAGTGCCATAAGGTTTTAAACTAAAAATAATTTGGGTTTTTTCAAGTACATTTAAAATCTCATGAACTAACTTTGGAGAGATAGAAAGATAATTAGCTATTTTTTGGTTAGAAACTGATCCTGGTCTTGCAAGTGCTAAATATATGATTATTCTATTTATATTGTCTTTAGTAGAACTGTTAAATGATTTTACAGAATTAATATCTTTTTCAATAACATTGTCTATAATTGAATTTATTTCATTATAGGAATCTTTGCTTTTAAATTTTAGTGTAGATGGGAATCCATAAGTTTTTAAAAATTTATTAAATTCAATTGTAGGATAGTTGTTTAAATGGAATAATCTTTCTTGAATTTTCTTTTCCAAGTCAATAGCTTTCTTGATATATTCATCTTCACCATAGTATATCATGTTTTCTAAACTTTTAGAAAAAGTATAATCTGTATTAATATTATGTTTTAATAGGAGGTAATCTTTGAAATTATTTGGATAAATTGATTGTTTGGAAATTCTTCTTGCTATATCTGTATTTATTTCAATTTCAAGTGCAGAAGAACCAGTACAGACTAAGAATATATTATCTGTATTATCATGAATAATTTTTCCAGAAATCCCCCATGATTTATCAAAATGACATTCATCTACAAAAATGAATAACTTTTTGTCTAAGCTTACTTGGTTTGTTTGATGAAATGATTCTAAAAATCTGTCCACAAGGGTTAGAAGGTCGCTGTTAAAATTTTTTACAAAATGATCCATGGTTAAATATAATATATTTTTGTAGTTAATCTTTTTTTCATTGAGTAAATAATCATATAATTGAAATAATATTGTTGTTTTTCCAACTCCTCGTAGTCCAGGCATTACAATAAAATTATGCCCCTTTTTTTCCATTAAAAAATCATCTAAGTATTTTTTAACTTTATAATATTCACTACGTTTGTTAAAATTTTGGGTCTTTTTTATTCTATCTAATATTTCAATTTGTTTAAGATGTATATATCTGTTTAATTCGTCTTCAAAGATCATTTTATCCCATTTTTCACTTGCATTTTTATCAGATTTGCACTTTTTTTAGATTTTGAATTATAAAATTTTACTATATATTTTTCTATATAGTAATATATAGTTTGTATATATTTTTGTATATAGAACTATTTAAATATTTATATATTTTTATATATAATAATATACAATTTGTATATATTTTTGTATATAGAACTATTCAATATTTCTTAATACCATCAAATTAAGAAATTTTTGGATAGCTTGAATATTTGTAGCCACTTAATCAAGTAACTCTTCAAATTTTCTCTGTAATACATTCTTGTCAGGTAGCTTTGTTTGATATTGGGAAACCATAGCTGGGGATAAACTTCTACTTAATGTATATTCTACTACAGTATCATCTTTATTTTTACATAAAAGTATTCCTATGCTTGGATTTTCATTATCATTTTTCACATCTCTATCAAGTGCTTCTAAATAAAAATTTAACTGCCCTATATGTTCTGGGTGAAATTTTTCTGTTTTTATTTCAAATGCAACTAAACATTGTAATTGTCTATGAAAAAATAACAAGTCTATGTAAAAATCACTATTACCTACTTGAAGTCTATATCTTTCACCAATGAATGAAAAATCTTTACCTATCTCCAAAATGAAATTTTTCAAATGATTTATAATCCCTTTTTGTAGCTCATCTTCATTATACTGTTCATTTAGTCCTAAAAATTCAAATATATAATCTTCTTTAAAATATTTATTTGCATTGGGATGGATTTCTTTTGTTGTTGGAGAAACTTTTGCATCTGAAATCATTGTTCTTTCAAACAAACTTGATGATATTTGACGATCTAATTCTCTATAACTCCATTTTTCTTTAATGCAATATTTTAAATAGAATTCTCTTTCTTTGATAGTTTTACACCGAGAAATAATTGACAAGTTATGGGTCCAAGTAATTTCTCGCAGCAATGCTGCGAGTTTTGGAAATTTTTCATAAGTCGAATAAAATTGCTTCATTCTCCATAAATTTGATGATGAGAACCCTTTTAATGTTGGTTCATTTTTAATTAAGTAATTTGAAAGTTGTTCTACTATAGATTTCCCCCAATTAGATTTTTCTATTTTTTCATCAATATATTTACCAACATTCCAGTATAGGGTGATTAATTCAGTATTAACACTTTTTAATGCATTATTTTGAGAAATTTTTATCATTTTTAAAATATCAATGAATTCTTCTTGGTGGATTTTATCAATTTCACTTTCGTTCATTTTATAGCTCCTTTAAGATATAATTTGTTTAAAAATTTTATTTTAGTAATATAATCATAAATTTATTCTTTTAAAACTTAATAATGATTATTAAAACTTTTTTCAAAAAATAGACTATTTGAACAAATTCTCGCAGCAGTGCTGCGAGTTTTATATTTGAAAAGTTGTGTCTTTCAAAATATCATATATGTTTTAAAAAAATTTTTAAAAAAATAAACTCTTTGAACAATTAATGCCAACACGTCGACAGTTTTTATTTTCAAATATCATACAATTATATTTATAGTTATTACTAATATTTAATACTTTTGACATATAATTTATTATAATGATATTTTAATTATAGAATATTTAATAAAAATAGATAATTAATTAAATAAAACAATTATATGTTAATTAGAACAGTTTTTTTTCTATTTCTTCCAATGATTTTCCTTTTGTTTCTGGAATCCATATTTTAACAAAGATCAATGCTAATAAGCTACAAATAGCAAAAATTCCAAATAAAATAGCTCCTCCAAACTGATTTAAGATATATGGAGAAAATTGTACAACAATAAATGTAAATATCCAGTTGACAGTACCAGTAATAGACATAGCTACTGCTCGAATATGATTTGAAAAGATTTCTGATGTGATAACTCCTAAAACTGGTGCAAATGAAGCTGCAAAAAAAGCAATATAAGCTAAAATAGCTATTAAAATTCCAATATTACTCACATTAAAAGCAAATTCATAGCTAATATAAGCCAATGCCAATGTCATTCCTATTGCACCCCAAATAAGTAAAGGTTTCCTCCCTTTTGAATCAATGAACCAAAGAGCTATGATAGTAGCTAAAAAATTTACAGTTCCAATGAATATTGATTGCAATAAAGCAATATCTGTGTTTACTCCTGTTTTTTCAAAGATTATTGGAGCATAGTTAATCACAGCATTGATTCCAACTATTTGCTGGAAGATAGCTAATACCGCCCCTAATAAAACTATTTTCAAGGTTTTTCCTTTTAAAATATCTTTAAAAGATATTTTTTTAACTTTAGAGGATAATGAGCTTTTAATTTCTTTAACTTCTTCTTTAGCTAAGTCTACCCCATGTACTTTTTTTAAAACTTCAAAAGCTTTTAATTTTTCACCTTTAGCTATTAACCAACGTGGACTTTCAGGAAGATAACTTAATATAAAAATCATGAATAAAATACTAAAGATAAATGGAACACCTAACATATATCTCCACCCATTAGCTATATCTATAAAAAAATAATTGAAAATATAAGCTAATAGAATTCCAGTTACAATAGCAAATTGATGAAGTGAAACAAACCTCCCTCTTTTTTCTGGAGGTGAAATTTCTGATATATAAATAGGTCCTAAAACAGAAACAATCCCTACTCCTATTCCACCTACTATGCGGAAAACCATCCATAAAATAGGAGATTGTGCAAATGCACATCCAAGTGAAGATATTGCAAATAGAATTGAGGTAAAAACAATGACTTTTTTTCTTCCATATTTTTCAATGAAATATCCTGTAGAGGAAGCACCAAGTAGACAACCTATAATAAGTGAACTTACAACAATTCCTAAAGCTGTGTCATTTAAATTAAAAAAACTTTGGATAGGATTTACTGCTCCTGAAATTCCAGCTATATTCAAACCAAAGAGTAAGCCACCATTTGTTGCAACAAAGATTATCCAATATAGGTGTTTATAATCTGACATGATTTTTATTCTTATTTTTTAAGTCTATTATATGTATATTTATTGATTTTAAACATTATATTATTAATTTTTATAATACTAATTAATATAAATATATAAAATAGTAATATTTAAATAATATAATTAATATAATAATACTAATTAATATTACATGAATATTTGAAAAACAAATTTTTATTATTTTAGTGATGAAAATTAACCAACAAATTTATAAATATGATGAAAGATAGAAAGATAAAATGAAAGAAAAAAACCAACAAATTACAGAATTATATGATAAATTTGTTTATTCAAACAAAACACCTCAAGGCTGGAGTATTGTAATAATGCCTGATAAAATATTAATAGATAATTTTCATCATGGATATGCACATATACACCCTGACAGGAAAGAAATTAAAACAAAAAACTTAAAAAATACATTTATAATTGTATTAAATCATATTAATACAAATAAGGGAGTTAAATACAATAAATTAAGGGAGGAACTAATAAAATGATTATAACACTGATAAAGAAACAAAAAGGCCATGAAGCAGTGAAAGATTATGAAAAAAAATATGGATCTATAAAAGAAGCAGAAAGATTATATAAGCAAACAGCTAACCCTTTATTTTTAGTAGACTTAGAAAATTGGAAATATTTAAAAGATAATCCAGATGAAGAGATTGAAAGTGGAATAACAAGAGTAACAAATAAATTAACTTTAACAGATATGGAATTAGAAATATTAGATTTTATTAAAAATGAACAACCTAAATCTATTAGAGAATTAGCAAGATTCTTAAACAAAGATATAAAAAGTATACATCCTAAAATAAAAGAATTAGAAGAAGAAGGGTTAATAGAACTTAAAAAAGGGACTAAAAATAGAAAAATTCCTTATTTAAACTACGATGAAATTTCAATAACTATATAAATGATCTTTTTGAAATATATGACAATGAATGAATTATCTCCAGAATGCACAGAACTTGTTAAAAGAATAGACAAAGCTCGTGCAGATATATCTAAAGGAAAATGTATAAAATTGGATCTCGATGATCTTGAAAAAATCTTTGAATCATGAATTTATAACTACCTGAAAAAGATTACAATTAAAAATAATTAAGTATCTTCATCTCAGTTGTGATGAAGCAACAGTAGCTTGTCCAAGAGACACAGAACCATCTCCAGCACAAGAATTATTGTGTTGAATAAATTTGAATCCTTCTTTTTCAATATAATTTTTGGTAGCTAAAGTAATAGCTTCATTATAAAATACTCCACCAGTAGCTCCAATAGCATCTATTCCAATGTCACCTGCAGCATCAACAGCTAATTTAGCTAAACCTTCACTTACTGCAACTTGTCCAGCAGCAGCTATTTCCTTTTTATTTTCTCTTTTAGCTATAAGAGCCATGATTTCTGAAAGTATGGCACTCGTATCAAGAGTCACTCTTTTATCAACCTTTTTAAAGGTTGGTTCAATAGATATATTTCCTTTTGCACCATAAGCAAAAGATTCTAGTTTCATTGAGCATTCTCCTTCATAAGTTCTCTCTCCACAGATATTAAGCCCAACAGCTATTGAATCAAGAATTCTTCCAGTACTAGTTGATATTCCAACATTTAGATTAGAATTGATTTGTTTTATAACATTTTTTATCTCTACCTCTCCATGTTGGAAGTAATGGGAGTAATTTTCAACCATCAAACTTTCTAACTCCTCATCTGTATAATTACCACTATTTGAAAGAATAGAAGCTAACATTCTTCCAGGATATTTAGTGGAAATATCTCCACCAGGCATTTTTTGAGGACTAAGTGAAGCAAGTCGCTTGTAGTTAGTTATATCAGTATACATTATTTCTCCACCCCATGCAGTTCCATCTTCTCCATATCCCACCCCATCAGCAGCTATAAAAACTAACTCGTCAAGGGAGTTATCAATAGCTAGGACTGCTCCATGAGCATGATGATGCTGAACAGGAACAACTTCACAGTTGTATTTTTCTCCCATTTCAGTAGCTAAACGGGTTGTAAAAAATTGTGGATGCATATCACAAGCCATTAAATCAAAGTTATCAGTTTTTGTAATGTTCATCATATTTTGGATAGCTTCTTGAAGGAATTGGTAGGTTTTAAATTTATTTGTATTACCTATATGTTGTGACGTGTAAGCTAATCCTTGTTTTTGAAGGGTGAATGTTACATCAAGTTCAGGACCAAGAGCTAAAATATTTAAATTCTTATTAACCTTATTTGAATCTATTAGAGGTGTTAAATCATATGGTTCAGGAGAATAACCTCGAGATCTTCTTATAAATGATAATTCATTGTTTCTGTATCTAATTACAGAATCGTCACATCTATTAATGATTCTTCTATTGTGGAGAAGGTAGTAATCAGCTATTCCATAAAGACTTTTGAGAATCTCCTTGTTTTTAATCATCATTGGTTCTCCAGGAATATTAGCTGAAGTCATAACATAAGCAGCTTCGTCTGTATAATCAAACATTATGTGGTGTAATGGAGAATAAGGAAGCATAACTCCAATATTATGAAGTTCAGGAGCTAAACTTTCAGCAAAATCATAACCTTCACTTTTTTTTAGTACCACTATTGGTCTTTCTTTTGATAAAAGAGATTTAGCTTCTTTTGAGGATACTTCTGCAAAAGTTTTTGTGGTGTCTAAATCTGGCGACATAACTGCAAAAGGTTGATTAGGTCTGTTTAACCGTTTTCGCAAGGTTTCAATTGTTTTATTGTCTGTGACTTTACATACTAAATGTGTTCCACCTATTCCTTTCATAGCTAATATTTTTCCCTCATCTAACAATCTAATAGCTTTTTTAAGAGGATTTGATGATTTTAGTTCTTTCTCCTCATGATTATATAGCTTTAAACTAGGCCCACATTCCTCACAACAGCTAGCTTCAGCGTGATAACGGCGATCTAAGGGGTTAGTGTATTCTTCCATACAATCATTACATAAAGGAAAATCATCCATTGTAGTTTTATCTCTATCATATGGAACATCTTCAATAACAGTAAAACGAGGTCCACAATCAGTACATGCAGTGAATGGATATTTATATCTTCTGTTATGGGGATCATTTATTTCTTCTAAGCACATCTCACAAATAGCTAAATCCTGAGGAATAACAGAAGCACCTGAAAAATTAGATGAACTTCCAAGTATTTCAAAATTATTGCTCTTTAGAGAGGGATATTCAGATTTGTAACTTGATTCATATTCTGATTTCTCTATCCATTGAAGATTTATTGAATTTATTTTAGAAATTGGTGGTTTTTTTTCTTTTAAAGTAGCTATGAAATTGTTTGTTTTTTCTTCATTTTCAAATAGAATTATTTCAACTACATTTCCAAGATTTCGAACATATCCTCTTAGATTTAGAGCATTAGCTATTCTATACACAGTTGGTCTAAATCCTACTCCTTGGACAATTCCTTGAACTAATATTTTAGCTATTTTCATCAATATTGCACCAATAAACACATTACATTAAATAAATACATTGTCAATAAAATATATTATCAATAAATTATTTTATTTTCTATTGTTAATCTTTCTATTTAATTCATAATAACTATATTATATTAATATAATTTTTCATTTTATTATATTTGCTATTTTTATTATATTTGATACTTATTTTATAATTTTAATAATTATAATAAATTTAAATTTTATATAATAATATTTTTATAATAATATTTTATATAATAATAAAAAATAAATAATTAAATAATAATTATTGATTTATCATTTATAGGGATAATATGAAAGAAATTCTTGAAAAACTTTTAAAAGGAGAAATTGACGTTGAAACTTGTGAAAACCTTTTAAAAGCTAATACTATTTTGGAATTAGATGAAGTAGCTAAGTTTGATAATCATAGAGAAGTTCGCACAGGATTTCCTGAAGCTATCCTTGCTCAAGGAAAGGAGTATGATGACCTTTTAGCTATTATCAAAGGATATTTTGATAATAATCATGATCATGGCCATAGTAGTCATGATGATGAGAATAATTCCATTCTTATAACTAGATTAACAAAAGAAAGGTATTATAAATTAAAAGAAGATTTAGATTTTTCAGCAAAAGAAGAATTTAATTTAGATTATAATGAAAAGGGTAAAATACTGACTATATCTAATTTTAATGCATTTATTAAAAAAGAAGCATCTAATCCTCATTTTAAGAAAAAAATAGGAATTATAACAGCAGGAACTTCAGATATATCTGTTGGAGAAGAAGCTAAAACCATAGTTGAACATGGTG
>Ga0123356_10003987_pt1 | contig 15339 bp, 13 predicted proteins | sample TergutEmb28metaG_2_FD_92546 | JGI IMG/M metagenome (GOLD analysis project Ga0123356, IMG submission 92546) | Embiratermes neotenicus P3 segment gut microbial communities from Petit-Saut dam, French Guiana - Emb289 P3 | ecosystem: Host-associated > Arthropoda: Insects > Digestive system > Gut ... | reverse complement strand
TCTTCTCCACATTCGGTGCAAAACCTATCGTGAACACCAACTCTACTTCCGCAATTTGGGCAAAACATTGTACCTCCATGTTTCGATGAGATTTGCCTATAGAAATCATATGCCGAGATGGTAGCAAAAGGACGGCTCTTTTGTCCTGAGCCGTCCTTAGAAGTTTAGTTTCTAGCGCGGTTCGGGTGTCCGCGTGTCTAGTTGTTTAGCAGTTAAACCTGCTCAAGCAGCTGGCGCTTCCTGGTAACAAGGAGTGTTGCACCAACGATGGAAACCAGCATCAATGCACCAAGAGCTATCAAACCAGTTCCGTCACCGGTTGCTGGTGTGCCTTTGCCGGGAACGAAGTTGGCTGTCAGTACAACATTGTTTCCTGGCATAGCAAACGCTGCGGGGTTAGCAGAGTTGCCGCCAGGTATGGCAATACCTGTTACCGTCCAGCCAGTGAAGGTGTAGCCGGAGTTCGCCGTTGCGCTTACGCTGATAGCATCACCTGCCGGGTAGTATCCACTGGGGGTGCCAGAGACCGACCCACCAGCTCCGGCGTTAACAGTCAGAGTGTAGTGATATCTCAGGTAAACATAACTTGGCGGAGCATCAGGGTTTTGATCCTCATCTTCACCAGAGTATTGCCAGTAGCCAGCCTTCAGTGTGGTTGCATCGAAGTCAGCAGGAAGCTTATCTTCAGCTCCTGCCATAATGAACACTCCATCAGGACTTAGCATTGTCAGTAGACCATCGATAACAACAACGCTGCTCCAACCGCTATAAACACCCCAGTCTTCACCTGTGCTGCCTGCGTAGCCAGCGGTTACGTTACCTGAGATATAAACGTTTGATTCGTCCCAAGCCCAAATGCCATCATAGTATGCTGTGACATTACCCAAAACAGTTACATCAGCCCCACCTATAACACAAATAGCAGCAATATCACCCCAGAAGATAGTATTTTCAGTCGTAGCATTAACGTTACCGGTAACAGTAACCTCAGCGCCATACTTTGCCATGATGCCAAATCCGAGAGCGGTAATACCCTGATTGACTGTTGCGGTATTGTTGTAACCGTCGGTATACAAACCGCCACCACCAGCGTTTATGAATCCCTGAATGACAAGTGTGCTTTCCCCACTGTTGCCACCACCATAACAAAAAGCACCGTTACCAGACGTATCAACGTTGCCAGTAATCGTCAGCGAGGCTTGACGGCAATAAACTGCTCCAGCACTGGATTTACTTGGATTTAGATTAGGCGCAAAAATACTGCCGTTTACGTTAACTGTAGCACCATAGTCAGCAATTATTGCATAGCCATAATCGTCATCACCGTTTGCTGTAAAGCTACCATTTACAGTAACTATCAAGCGGTCGCCATAAGCCCAGAGCCCCGACTTCTCAGCAAAAACACTTCCGGTAATGGTTAGGTTGCTAACACCCTCATTATCATTGTAGACAGAAAGGTCATAGCCTTTGATTCTCAGCGCTTCCCCAGTGCCGTTGTTAATTGTCAGGTTGTTTCCGTTTAGGTCGATATACAGGTCATCAAAGTTAGGATAGACGACATTACCGTTGACAGTGATATCCTCGAGAAGCACAAGCGTATCACCAGTTACCAATTCGCCCAAGGCTTCATTAAAGGAGTATGTGTCACGCAAGTTCCATCCACTATCCCATATTTGGCATGTGCCAGCATCGTTTGGCCCTGCTGCGAAAGCCTGAGCAGGTAATCCGACAAAGAATGCCGCACTCAGCATCAATACCAAGCCTACTGCTAATAATTTTTTAAACTTTGTTTTCACCATTCCTCCTTGTAAGTCCCCGTCATGTGGATGTATCGAAAGTTGTTCACAAATTGTAATGTCGTAAATACTATATGAGTTAAGCAGGCTTTTGCTACCAGAAACACAAGAAATGCCAAGAATTACCAGATATTGCTTAAGCATATGTAGCGGCTGCTGACAAAACCCGCTTGACAGGTAGCTAAGAATGCATTACCGTACTAATGAAGTAATACAGTTGTGCAGCACAAAGAGTACACAGCTGATGTTTACCTGGCGATTAACCTGAGGAGGTGTGCATTGAACTGGCTTTTTACAACGGACCGCCCGATCTATGTGCAAATCGTTGAACTTATCCAGAGAATGATCTTATCTGGCTTCTACCCTATGGGCTCAAGCATTCCAAGTGTCAGGGTGCTGGCTCTTGAAGCTGGAGTAAACCCTAATACGATGCAAAAAGCCTTAGCAGAGCTTGAGAATATGGGGCTGCTGCACACGATGCGGTCAAGTGGGCGGGTGGTTACCACTGATCAATGGTTGATAATGCAACTCAGAGACGGAATAGTTAATAATTATGTGGAGAATTACTTCTCGGGCATGCTGAGTCTCGGTTTTGATCGCAACGCTGCAATCGAGCAGTTTTGGACAAAGGCAAATGGGGATGCCGTCTTTGATAGCGACCTTGACGCAACCACGGAGACCGACTTCGCCGATAGTGACCGTACGGAAGAACCGACGGAGGTATAGATGAATCAAGTAAACCCAGCCTATCCGCTTCTGCAGACGCAGAACCTGACCAAGACCTTTGGCAACATCACAGCTTTGTATAACGTGAACATCATCGTGCCACCTGGACGCATCATCGGCCTGCTTGGCCCTAACGGTAGCGGTAAGACCACTCTGATCAAGCTGGTCAGCGGCTTACTGACTCCATCAGACGGGCAGATCTGGATCAATGGTATAGCTCCAGGCCCAAAGACCAAGACGCTGGTCAGCTATCTACCTGATAAGCTCTACTTTGACAGTTGGATGAAGGTGCGCGACTGTGTGGCTCTGTTTGCCGATTTCTACACGGACTTTGACCGCAGCAAAGCTACCGACATGCTGACTGCTCTTGGGGTCGACCTTAAGCAAAGCTTTCGCTCACTGTCAAAAGGTACGCAAGAAAAAGTGCAACTGGCATTGGTGATGAGTCGCCAAGCCCTGCTTTATCTGCTGGATGAACCTATCGGCGGTGTTGATCCCGCATCACGAGACTACATTCTCGAAACCATTATCAGAAATTATAACGAACAAGGCACAGTAATCATCAGCACCCACCTGATCTACGACATCGAGCGCGTACTCGACGATGTGATTTTTTTGATGAACGGCATGATTGAGCGCGTTTCAAGTGTTGATGAGATTCGCTACCAGACCAACAAAAGTGTTGATGAGGTATTCCGGGAGGTATTCAGATGCTAAAACTGATCAAGTACGAACTAAAGGCAACAGCTCGGATATTTCTCATAGCATATGCAGCGTTGATTGTGGTCTCAATCTTCAGTGCAGTGACCGGAGCATCAAGTCAAAACAGCACCAGTGGCATGATAACGACCCAAGGTCAAGTGATCTCATCGATCCTGTATTCACTGGCCAGCATAATTTTTGTGATTCTGTCCATGGGTGTAACAGTAGTCACTATGATCATCTTCGTCACCCGCTTCTATCGCATGTTCGGCAGCGAAGGCTATCTTTGGTTCTCACTACCTGTGACCGCGAACCAGCACCTGATCTGCAAAGTGTTGGTCGCGCTATTCTGGACAATAACCAGTTTCAATGTACTGCTCGGATGTGCTTTTATGCAGATTGCATCCGTGGCTGGAATAGGTTTCTTCTACGAACTCGCCGACCTCTGGAAAAGTATCGTATATCAAGGGATGCATCCAGTACTCTGGATCGTCTGCTTCATGATACTTTCGCTTTCATCGATAACTACCAGCATCATGATTTCCTATGCGGCAATCGCTATCGGGCCAAGCATGGTCAAAAGCCGCTTCGGAGGCACCATGCTAGCTGGACTCCTAATTGTCATCTGCACCCAGTTCGTCAGCCGCATAATGTCCACCTTCACCTCAAATACCCTGGCTCAGCTAATGGATCAGCTGAACCGAATATCTTCAAATGCCGCATTCTCTGCAGCACTCGATGACGTCTTCGTCTACACGACTGTCGTTAGCAGCCTGATGAGCGTGATTGTCTCTGTCGCCTTGTACATCCTGGCCCATCACTTCATGAGCAAGAGGCTGAACCTGGCATAAAACCATCATGTGCATAAGAGCAGACTTCAGCGCGTGTGAGATTTTATCCACATGTGTGTAAGGCTTGTGCATCGTTGGCACCAAGACTGTGAAACCATTGGCAGGCATGCGCAAAAACAGACGATTTGGCTGCTTTTACCCTGTTTCACAGTGCCATATTGGATTTTAAGCATTGCGCCCAGCAGGCCTTTAGTGCTATATTCTCGCACGGCTTTCATTAGCCGGTTATTTTGCGGTCATCACATCAGCGAGTCTGAGACGATTTTTTGGAGGTGAGAGAATGGACGCTGGCTCCAGCGGCGGCATAGACCCCTACAGTCGAAGTACCTGTAGCGGGCGTAGCGTCCGTTCATCTGTAAGCTTCAACCTGTAGCTCTACTTGACATATCAGGTTTGCGTTAGTGAGCCTTTTGTTTGAAAGTATGTTTGCGAAATCGATTCGCAAACGAGATGATTGCTATGTCCTGGGTTCTGTGTCTGGTCTCTCACAAAAAAACTAGAAGAGAGTTAGACAATGGAAAACGAACTGATTCAACTACTAAGATCAAATCGAGCAGCTTTGCGCCAGAGGCTCGACAGCATGAATGTTGTCGACATCGCTGAGCAGCTGGAGCAATTGGATAAAGCCGATGTTGTCGTGGTTTTTCGAATGCTACCGAAAACTGAGGCAGCAGAGGTTTTTGCCGAGCTTGACCACGATGTGCAGCAAAATATCATCGAAGCTATTACTGATAGGGAGATCAGATACATCGTTGACGAACTCTTTTTAGATGATGCTGTTGATTTCATCGAAGAGATGCCAGCCAATGTTGTCAAACGAGTGCTGGCAAATGTTACAAGTGATACCCGTGACCTGATTAACCACTTTCTGCAGTATCCAGACGACAGTGCTGGCAGCATGATGACAATTGAGTTCGTTGACCTACAGAGTGGCACAACAGTTGCCGATGCGTTTGCTCATATCAGAGAAACCGGCATGGACAAAGAAACCGTCTACACCTGCTATGTGACCGATAGCCAGCGGATGTTAATCGGGGTTGTATCTGCACGAACCCTGATTCTCTCTGCAAAAGAGCAACTGATCGGTGATGTCATGGAAACAGATTACTTCTTCGCTCGAACCCATGACGATAGAGAGGAGTTGCTTAACAGGTTCCGCGAATATAGCCTGATGGCACTGCCTGTAGTTGATAACGAAGGACGTCTGGTTGGCATTGTTACCTTCGATGACATCCTTGTTGTGCAAGAAGAAGAAGCAACAGAAGACTTTGAGAAGATGGCAGGTATGTCGCCTTCTGAAGACGAATACCTGAAGACCAGCGCCTGGGTGATGTCTAAGAACCGATTACCCTGGTTGATCTTTTTGAACTTCTCAGTTTTTCTTACCGGTGCAATCGTTGCTAAGTTCGAAGATATCGTGGCTATTTTACCGATTCTTGTAACCTTCTTACCAATGCTGATGGACACTAGCGGAGACGCTGGCAGCCAGAGTTCAACCCTGGTTATTCGTGGTATGGCACTTGAAGAGATAAAGCAGACAGACTTTTTTCCTGTGCTTTGGAAGGAGGTCAGGGTGGCAGCGCTTTGTGGCATTGTGCTGGCTATTGCAAACTTTATCCGTATGTTGATTTTTCGTTACGAACCGAATATGGGTCTTGTTGTTTCAACCGCACTCTTCTCGGCAATCTTTTTTGCCAAGACAATCGGCGCGTTGTTACCTCTTGGAGCGAATGCATTAAAAATGGATCCGGCTGTGATGGCGGTTCCGATTCTGACCACGATTGTCGATGCGATGACCCTGATAGTTTTCTTTAGCCTAGCCAAGATAATCTTGCATGTCTAGCGCGGTATTAGTGATAAATAGACGATAAGTGAATCTCGAGTGAATCGATAAGGTAAAGATAATGACTTGTGAACTAGTAGAAACCATCGAATATCCAGAGCATTCTGCTGGAAGTGTAATGTCAGAGGAGTATGTTGAGTTGTATAGCAACATGACTGTAGATGACGCATTTACATATCTTCAGCAAATCGGTAGCAACCTGGAAAACATATATACCTGCTATGTTGTGAATAGCGGGCAGAGACTGATTGGCATTGTTTCTGTAAGAACTCTGCTCCTGGCAGACCAGTCAAGCCTGGTCGCTGACATCATGGAGCCAAATGTTGTCAGCGCTCACGAACTGGATGACCAGGAAGACATTATGAGCGACATCAGAAAGTATGGCTTTCTCTCGATTCCGGTTGTAGACGATGACAGGCGGCTGGTCGGTGTCTTTACCTTCGATGACGCTATTGCCGTGCAGGACGACGAGGCGACTGAAGACTTCGAGAAAATGGCAGCGATCTCGCACTCCGAGATGCCATACTTAGGCTCAGGTGTCTTTGAGCTTGCCAAGCACAGAATACCCTGGCTCTTCCTGCTGATGATTTTCGCTTCTTTTACAGCATTGCTGGTAGAGCTATATGAAGACAGCTTGGCAGTATTACCAGCGTTGGTTGCCTTTGTACCGGTACTGATGAACACGGGAGGTAATGCTGGCACCCAGAGCTCTACCATGATCATCCGTGGTATGGCATTAGGCGAGATTGAGCTGGCAGATACATTTAGAGTTCTTGGCAAAGAGATGGTAGTCTCTCTGATATGCGGAGCCTTCCTGGTTATCACTACATATATATCAGTACTATTCTTTGGCGAAGGACATATGCTGGCAGTAACAGTCTGTTTGGCGATGATGGCGACGATTATCATGTCTAACCTGATCGGAGGCTTGCTGACCTTCATTGCCAAGGCAGTCAAGATTGACCCAGCAGTCATGGCTGCTCCCCTTCTGACAAACATCATCGATGCTCTCTGCCTGGTAGTTTATTTCACACTGGCGCAAATCATCTTGGGAATATAGAACAAGGTGGGTTTTGCACTGCGGATGGCATTTAACTGCAATTAACGGGCGAGGTCGATTCTTGAAAAAAACAGCTATCTTCACAGTTCAGATTGATGTACAATCTCAAGTTACATTCTTGTCGCCCGCTATATGCGGGCGATAAATGCACTTACACTTCGTGGTAATTGTTTGGAGTCAAAGGCCTGATAAACGCCATAGAGCGTAGTATCAGCCTACAGTATGGGAAACCTTTTAAAGGAGGTGCGATGCAAAACCTCAAGATTATGGACACGACCATCCGTGATGGCCAACAGTCACTCTGGGCAACCAGAATGCAGATTGGTGACATGCTGCCGATTCTTCCGAAGATGGACAAGGTCGGCTATTGGGCAATCGAAGCCTGGGGTGGTGCAACCTTCGATGCTCCACTACGTTTTCTGGATGAGAACCCCTGGGAGCGCCTGCGTGCAATCAAGAAACATATGCCAAATACCCCCCTGGCAATGCTGCTGCGCGGGCAGAATCTAGTTGGATATAAACACTACTCAACAGAGATAGTTCATCGCTTCGTTCATGCAGCACACCGTAACGGCATTGATATCTTTCGTGTTTTCGACGCATTAAACGACATCCGCAATATCAAAGACTCAGCCGAAGCAATCCTGGCGGCGGGGGCTTTCTTTGAAGGTGCGATCTGCTACACCGTCAGCCCGGTTCATACCCTTGACAGCTATATCGAATATGCCCATCTGCTGAAAGGCTTAGGTGCACACTCGATTGCGATCAAAGATATGGCAGGCATGCTTACTCCGTATCGTACCGAACGGCTGGTAAAGGCATTCAAAGAAGAGATTGGCCTGCCAGTGCATGTTCACTGCCACTATGTTGGCGGCATGGCTCCAGCTAACTACATCAAAGCAGCTGAAGCCGGAGCAGAGATCGTTGACACAGCATCTGCTCCACTGGCATTCGGTTCATCTCAGCCAGCTGTCGAGATGGTTGCAGCAGCGCTGAAAGAAAGTGTCTATGACCCCGGCCTCGACCTTGATCTGCTGTTTGAGATCGCAGAGTACTGGGATGAGGTGCGTGAGCGCAAGAACTACAAGCGTGGAGTCAGTTCGCTTTTGCACATGCAGGTCTATAGCCATCAGGTACCAGGCGGTATGATGAGCAATCTGGTCAGCCAGCTTGAGCAGCAAAATGCTCTTGATCGCATCGACGATGTGATGAAGGAGATCCCGAAAGTTCGCGCAGAGGTCGGCTTTCCACCGCTGGTGACTCCGATGTCACAGATCGTCGGTACCCAAGCGGTTTTAAATGTATTATCCGGTAATCGCTGGAGCGTGATTCCTTCTGAGATGACAGATTATGTTGCTGGATACTATGGCAAGGCCCCAGGCCCACTTAGCGCTGATGTAGTGCAAAAGGTTCTCGGTAACCAGCAGATGCTAGAGCCAGACGTTGCACCATCCACCCTGATAAAGACAACATTTGACGAGGTTGCTGCTGAAGCTGGCGATCTGGCGCACAGCGAGGAAGACGTATTAATGTGGGCGCTTTTTCCCAATGAAGCGCGCGTGTATTTGTCCAAACATCGTACAGACCAGAAGACCGAGTTCTTGCTGGAAGAAGAGGTAAACGGTATTAAGGAGGACCAAACCGTGGATATCAACCAGATCAAAGAACTGATCAAGGCTGTTGAAGAAACCGGAATCGGTGAAGTGACAGTAGAAGAGGCTGGCGTCAAAGTGACTGTTCGCGCCAAGGGGCAGGTTGCTCTAGCCAGCGCAGCTGCAGTCGTAAGCGAGGTTGCAGCCGAAAGCGCGACTGTCGAAGCGACCCCTGTTGCTGCAGTGCCGGTTGCAGCTGTCGCGCAAGGTGACAGACCAGATCATTGGATTGCGGTTCGCTCTCCAATGGTCGGAACCTTCTATGCCGCACCGGCTCCAGATGCCCCGCCATTTGTCGAGGTTGGAGATGAAGTAGTAGCTGGTCAGTCTCTTTGCATAATCGAAGCAATGAAGCTGATGAACGAAGTGAAGGCTGAGCAGATGAGTATCGTGCGTGAGATCTGCATCACAAACGCACAGCTAGTCGAGTTCGGAACGCTTCTCTGCTACCTTGAGCCGCTGAGTATTGCTGATACAGCAGGCGAGGCACCAACGGTCACACCGTAGAAGAAAGCTTATAGATCGGCTGGACAGCTCTTTGAGCTACCAGAAATAGTTAGAGCCGGTTAGACAGGCATGCTGTATTAAAGCTCATTTGAATACTGCAGTAGACAGCAGTATGGTTGGGCTGTAGCAGAGCTGCAAGTTAGGTGGAAGTATGTTTGAGAAAGTCTTAGTCGCAAACCGCGGAGAGATTGCAGTAAGAATCGTAAGAGCCTTGCAAGAGCTGGGCGTTTGCGCTGTGGTGGCTTACTCCGAAGCGGATAGAGATACGCTGGCTGTACAGCTTGCTGACGAGAGCATCTGCATAGGACCAGCGCCCGCCATGCAATCATACCTGAGCATTCCGGCAATTGTCAGTGCCGCCATTACCCGTGGTGCCCAGGCTATTCACCCCGGTTATGGATTCTTAGCCGAAAACGCAACACTGGTCCGGATGGCAGAAGCCAATGGATTGGTTTTCATCGGTCCAGGCGCCGAGGCAATAGAGCGTATGGGTGACAAGAATGTCGCTCGCGAAACCATGAAGCGCATCAGTGTGCCTACCGTGCCAGGCTCAGACGGCCCACTGCAAAGTGCCGAAGAAGCTCTGGCTGTTGCCGAATCAGTCGGATATCCAGTGGTCATTAAAGCCTCTGCCGGAGGTGGAGGACGTGGAATGCGCGAGGTCGAAGACCAATCTAAGATGCTCGATGCCTTTGCAGCTGCCAAAGCCGAGGCTATGGCTGCTTTCGGAAACGATGAAGTATATCTGGAGAAGTTCATTGTCCGCCCCCGCCATATAGAGATACAGGTACTCGCAGACACCCATGGTAATGCGATTCACCTGGGAGAGCGCGACTGCTCGATTCAACGTCGCCACCAAAAACTGCTTGAAGAATCACCTTCCCCTGCGATTACTCCTGAGCTGCGCCAACAGATGGGTGAGGCAGCACTGGCTGCGGTACGCGAGGTTGGCTATGTCAGCGCAGGGACCGTAGAGTTTCTACTCAGCCAAAGCGGCGAGTTCTATTTTATGGAGATGAACACCCGAATTCAGGTGGAGCATCCGGTAACCGAGCTCGTTACTTCGACCGATTTGATTAAAGAGCAGGTGCGAATAGCTGCAGGTTTGCCGATTGGCTGCCTGGATCGCGCCGGCTTACCACCGCATGGTCACGCTATCGAGTTCAGGATCAATGCTGAAGACAGCGAACGAGGTTTTATCCCCAGTCCTGGCACCATTACTGCTTTGCGCTTACCTGGAGGGCCAGGGGTTCGCGTGGATACACATATTTATCAGGGTTATGCCGTTCCGCCGACCTATGATTCTCTGATTGCGAAGCTGATCGTCTGGGGAGTTGACCGGGATGAGGCTATTGCTCGTGGCAAAAGAGCCTTGGCTGAGTTCAAAGTTGATGGCATTCAGACAACGATTCCTTTTCATCGCTGGGTTTTAAGTCAGAATGATTTCATTGCAGGCGATGTCTGTACTGATTACATCAGTCTGCATGGATTGGAGTAAGGAGAAGGAACATGGTTGAACAGTTTTCTACAGACGGGCTGACAATAGCGCCGGGAGTAGTTGAGACGATTCTGATGCAGGCTGTTCTTCAGGTCGATGGTGTTGCGAGGGTTGGTTCGCCGAAGCCGATTGAAGGTCTATTTGGTAGCAGCAAACGTAATAATGCGACTCAGGCAGTGGTACTTACTGCTGAAGACGGCAAAATCATGGTTTCTGTACACATCTGTGTTCACTTCGGCTACCGCTTGCAAGAAGTTGCAGAGCAGGTGCGCTATGCTGTAGCTGACACACTTGGGGGGCAGATCGGGGTGACAACTTCGGCTGTTGATGTCTTTGTGGACGGCATAGTATTTCCGGAGTGATATTCAGACAACAGGTTTTTATGGCTGAGGCAAGCTCATATCGACAGCGATCCGACTCTCGTCGGATGGCATTTCAGCTACTTTTCTCGATAGACGTCAATGATCTACCTGCTACAACACTATTTGATGGCGGTTATTACTGCGAAGACATTGGTTTACCCTGTGAATTTACCCGTATGCTGTTTACTGGTACGTGTGAGCATTTGGATAATATCGATAGTCTGATCAGCGACACCTCTATCGATTGGCGCCTTTCACGCATGCCTTTAGCAGATAAAGCGATTCTTCGGCTGGCGATTTTTGAGATGCTCTATGTTGACGAGGTGCCGATCGGTGTCTCAATTGATGAAGCCGTGGATTTAGCCAAGCAGTATGGAGCCCAGGACAAGTCGCCGGCTTTTATCAATGGTGTTTTAGGTAAGGTAGCTTCGCGTCTGAAGGAAGAGGAGGATCTGTTGAAGAACTATCCTGCGAGTGATATCGCGAGCAATATTGCCGAAGGTGAGGAAGCCTAGATGAGTGATGATACTTCTAGTTATGGTCGTATCCGTGAACGCTTAGACGATATTTTATTGCAGATTCGTACCAAGGACGTTCCTCTGGAGAAGAGCTTAGATCTTTACGAAGAAGCGATTCGGCTTGGTGGAATGGCTGCCGAGATGATAGATAATACTGACTTCACTGATGAAGAGATAGCAGCTGTTGATGATGAGGCGGCTGCTGTTAACGATGAGACTGCTGCCTTGGACAGTCTCTATGAGAGTGTAGAGAGCCAGCAAGAGGCAGAGGGCGGTGCGAGTGCAGAAGAAGCAGGGGAGAGTCTAGCTGACAACCCAGAAACGGAAGCATAAGCCGATCATATGTATTTTTCTCTCTTGCAGCAAATCGAAAGTCCTGCTGACCTAAAGAGCTTAAGTGATGAAGAACTGCAGATTATTGCAGCAGAAATCAGGCTGAAGCTGATACAGGTTACAGCCATGAATGGTGGGCACCTGGCATCAAGCCTCGGCGCTACCGATATCATTATCGCAATGCACTCTGTTTACAACGCTCCGGTTGACAAGCTTGTTTTTGATACTGGGCATCAGGCATATGCACACAAGTTACTGACTGGTAGGCAGACAGAGTTCGACAGCCTGCGCTTATTCGGCGGCCTATCTGGTTTTATCCGCAAAGATGAGAGCCCTTATGACGTACATGACAGCGGTCACGCATCCGACGCTTTGTCGATTGCTATGGGTCTAGCGCTGAGTCGTGATATTGATGGACGAGACGAGCGAGTAGTTGCTTTGGTCGGAGATGCAGCGATTTCTGGCGGTATGGCTTTTGAGGCGTTGAACCAGATCGGGCACGAAGGCCGGGACATAACCATAATCTTAAATGACAACGAGATGAGTATCGCGCAAAATGTCGGAGCACTGTCGCTCTATCTGACAAAAGTACGATCGTCGCGTCCCTATATTCAAACCCGCGACTCAATAGAGAGTAGACTGTCAAGCCTTGGCAACCCTGGTCGTCACCTGGTTGAGATGGGCGAAAGGATGCGTGACTCAGCGAAACTCTTTCTTATCGGCGGAACCTTCTTTGAGGATATGGGTATCACCTACCTCGGACCTGTCGATGGCCACTCGATTACTCAGTTAAAGCAGGTAATGCAGAGTTCAAAGCAGATAGCTGGACCTGTTCTGATACACGCTTTTACCCAGAAGGGTAAAGGCTATCTACCGGCAGAGGCTGACCCTGAGCTGTTTCATGGTGCATCGCGGTTCACATTGTCAACCGGGCAGTTTGAAGCGAAGACCGAAGGCAAGAGTTATACCGAGTTCTTTGGCGATGCACTTGTGGCTGAGGCTGAGGTCGACAGGCGGATTATCGCAGTAACAGCTGCTATGCCGAAAGGTACAGGTCTTGACGGCTTTAAGCAACTGTTTCCGGAGCGATTCTTTGATGTTGGTATTGCTGAAGAGCATGCGGTTGCCAGTGCTGCTGGTATGGCTCTTGGCGGAAACATCCCAGTGGTAGCTATCTACTCCAGCTTTCTACAACGAGCCTTTGACCAACTGATTACCAATGTCAGCCTGATGAACCAACACGTAGTGTTCTGCCTGGATCGAGCCGGGCTGGTCGGAGAAGACGGTACCACCCATCACGGTGTCTTTGACTTGGCCTACTTAAGAACCATGCCAAATATGAAGATCATTGTTCCGGCGACCGGAGCACAGCTGGCAGACGCTCTGCACACCGCCCTGCGCCTGGCTGGACCGGTAGCGCTGCGCTTTCCCCGGGGGGAGGCTTTTGTGCTGGATCCGCCGGACGACGCCGCGAGCGCAGCGGGAGCCGCGGGAGCTGCGGACACCGCAAACGCCGCGAGCGCCGCGGGCACCGCGAGCGCCGCGAGCGCGACGGACACCGCAAACGCCGCAAACGTTACCCCAGCGACGGGTGCCACCCCCGCTCCGAAACTGCTCGAACCTGGCAAAGCCGAGCTCCTGCGTGCCGGCAAGGACGTGGCACTGCTGGCAGTCGGGCGAATGGTCAAGCAAAGCCTGTTAGCCGCCGACAAACTGGCGGATCAAGGCGTTGATGCAGCTGTCTACAACATGATCTGGGTTAAGCCCTTAGATACAGAATTACTGGCATCCCTTACAAACTATCAGCTGGTGGTAACGCTCGAGGAAGGCACACTGACTGGCGGATTCGGATCAGCAGTACTCGAAGCTATGTCAGACATCGGCAGCGCTGACAGCGTCGCTGCACCCAGATTGCTACGCATCGGTATCCCTGACGAGTTCATTACCCACGGCACAACAAACCAGCTGTTCGAACTACTGGGATTCGATGCACCGTCTCTTGCAGAAACAATCAGACAAGCCTTCGATCGCAACACTGCACCGAAGTACAGCAAGACGATCCTTGCAGATAGCCAGAGCTAAATAGCCCGCCAAAGAAAGTCATTCGTAATGCAAAGACCTGGCAAAAAAATCAGACTGGATGCATTGCTGGTTCAGCGCGGATTCTATGACAGTTGTGATAGTGCGGCGCGATCGATATATGCTGGCCAGGTCACCAGCCCTCGGCTGATCAATCTGAAGCCAGGCACCATGGTCACCGAACATGAAGAGCTCGTTGTCAAAAAAACAGGCGAGTTTGTCTCACGCGGAGGTGTTAAACTCGCCGCGGCGCTCGACAGCTTTGTAATCGATGTCGATGGATTGCACTGCGTCGACATAGGCACCGGTAGTGGTGGATTTACCGACTGCCTGCTGCAGCGAGGAGCAACCTCCGTCACGGCGATCGATGTCGGCTACGGCCAGTTCGATTGGCGACTTCGCCAGAATCAGCGAGTAACCTTGCTTGAGCGCACCAACTTCACAAAACTGCCGGCTCCAGCACCAGATCAGGCGTTTGACCTGGCGGTTGTCGATCTCAGTTTCACTAAAACCTCAAGGCTTCTCTCAGCTATCAGAAACTTCATCAAGCTGAGTGGCCAGGCAGTTATTCTTATCAAACCCCAGTTCGAGCTGACCGAACAGCAAACGCAAAGCTCCGGTTTCCAGGCGGGAGTCGTAACCGACCCGACCCTGCACACAGACGTGCTGAACAACTTCACCGACCAAGCCACAACTGCCATGTTGGTCACGCAAGGACTCATTCCGTCGCCGATAAAAGGAGCCGACGGAAACCGCGAGTTCCTATTCTGGGCAACACGACAAGGCATACCTGCTAACATTGATATTCAAACAGTCGTCGATCTTGCTGCCGCAACATAGATCATGTGGATAAGATCACTCTTTTTTATTTGGACATCTGTGCTTGACCAGATAGTCAATCTGCAGTCTGGTCGGCTTTAGTGGAAGGACGGATATGCGGATCTTACTGGTTTCGAATCTGACAAAGCAATCTGCTGTTGAGGCGATGCAGGCAGCTGCTGTTTGGTTAACTGAACAACAGATCGAACACAATCAGATTTACAGTGAGAATCTGACCACTGGTGACCTTGAACTTGAGTATTGGCAAAACCAGATCAGCCAGTACGATTGTGTTTTCTGTTTTGGTGGAGACGGTACCATTCTTCGGGTCTCTAAGATGATCGGTAACAGTGGCACGCCGCTTTTGGCATTCAATTTCGGAGGAATGGGTTTTCTTGCCGGCGCTCAACCTGAAAACATGATCGATGCTTTAAGTGCTGCGATACAGGGAAGACTGACAAGCACTGAACGAACAATGATCGATGTCGAAATACTTTTCTCTGACGGTGAAACACTTCGGCTCTGCGCGCTGAATGAAACTGTTGTCTCCAGGCTTGATGCCGGCCGGATAGTCAGTCTGAATATGTTCATTA
>Ga0123356_10003986_pt1 | contig 15342 bp, 7 predicted proteins | sample TergutEmb28metaG_2_FD_92546 | JGI IMG/M metagenome (GOLD analysis project Ga0123356, IMG submission 92546) | Embiratermes neotenicus P3 segment gut microbial communities from Petit-Saut dam, French Guiana - Emb289 P3 | ecosystem: Host-associated > Arthropoda: Insects > Digestive system > Gut ... | reverse complement strand
GTCGGACAGGGTCGTGAGCGCGAGCAGGGGATGATCCGCCAGCCGCTCGTAGAGTGCCCGCAGGAAGTAATAGCCGTTGAAAGGGTAATGTTCCCACGCATTCTCACCGTCCAGCGCGATGAGCACCGCATGCCGCGTCGAGCCCGCGTAGCGCTGCGCAAGCTGCTCCAACTCGTGGATCAGGTTGCTGGCCGCATCATCCCCGTGCCAGGTTGCATAGGTGAATCCGATCTGATCGGAGAGGAAGTCGTCCCGGAAGAAGCAGCTGAGCCGCGCGCCCGGCACCCGGTAAGGACGACTGTAGGCTTGGACGTCCTCCGCTGCTGCGGGATCGCCGCGGCTCAAGCAGCCATGCAGGACGGCTGAGCTGGTGGCCGCCCAGCGAAATCCCGCTCGATCCAGCAGCTCGAGGGTGCGAGCGCTGATGGCGCCTTCCGAGGGCCAGCAGCCCGCGGGACGTATGCCGAAGGTGCGCGTGAACCTGGCCACACTCTCCTCGATGTGCCACGCGGCACGCTCCACCCCGCCCGGGTAGAAGAGATGTTCGGGCAGCGGCATGTCCGGAACAGCATCGCGCGCCGCGTGGAAATCGATGAGCAGCGGAACGATCGGATGCCCGTAGGGTGTCACGGACAGCTCGCACTGGCCGCGCTCGGCGAGGCGCCGATAGCGCAAGGTGACCGAGCCTAGAAGCTCGCCGATCAAGGTCAGCAGCTGGCGCCGCTGCGCAGCCGTGAAGCCGCGCCCCTGCTCGGCGAGGCTATTCACGAGCGGCTCGCTGCGGCGCACCGTCTCGCCCATCCATGCCAGGTGATACCAGACGGCGGTGTCGCGGATGAGCTCATCCGATGCGTAGCCGCTGCACTCGGGGTTGGCGAGCGGCTGTGCGAGGGTCACCAGCTGCAGATAGGGCGCGAAGCGCTCGATCATGTTCTTGGCGTTCGCGCGCAGACAGGCTGCCAGCAGCTCCGCTCGTTCGGCGGGGTCTGTGGGCACGGCTGCAGGCCCCAGGAGCCCCAGCACCGGGTCAGGGAGCGGCGCCCCCAGACGCAGGTGCTCGCCCACGCGTCGCGCGAGCTCCTCGAGCTGCTCCAGCAGCACGGGAGTGAAGTTGACCACGGCCCGCGCTCGAGGGTTCTCCTCGAGATGCGCGGCCATGTCCGTGTAGTCCTTGATCGCATGCAGATACGTCCAGGGGAGCACGTACTGCCCGGTGAGCGCGTCCTTGTACTGCGGCTGGTGCATGTGCCACAGCAGCACCACGGGAAGGCGTGCGACGTCCGCTGTCACGGCGCTTCAGCTCAGGCCACGCAGCATGTCGGAGGTGACAAGCACCACCCCCTTCTCGGTGACATGGAAGCGCTTGGCATCCGCGGACTGATCGACCCCGATGCGCATGCCGTCGGGTATCTCGCAACCCTCATCGAGGATCGCTCCCTTGACGATGCAATTGCTGCCGATCACGACGTGTGGCAGCACGACCGAGCCGCTGATGCTGCTGCGCTCCTCGATGCGGACATTGGAGAACATCAGCGACTCGCGCACCACCGCGCCGGAGACGATGCAGCCGCCGGAGACCATCGAGTTGATCGCCGAGCCGCGTCGCCCGTCCTCATCCAGCACGAACTTGGCAGGCGGTTGCTGCACCTGGTAGGTCCAGATCGGCCAGTCCTCATCATAGATATTGAGCTCGGGTTTCACCTGCACCAGCTCGAGATTGGCATCGTAGTAGGCATCCAACGTACCGACATCGCGCCAGTAGCTCTGCGCGCGGGTCTTCACATCCTGGAAGGGATAGGCAAAGACCTGCAAGTGGCTGTCGATAGCCTTGGGCAGGATATCCTTGCCGAAGTCGTGCACGGAAGCCCCATCGACCGCGTCCTCGCTCAGCATGCGCTCCAGCAGGCGCATGTTGAACACATAGATACCCATGGAAGCCAGGATCGCATCGGGCCGGCCCGGAAGGGTCTCGGGCACTTGGGGCTTCTCTGCGAACCTCGTGACTCGGTTCCACTCGGTCGCGGTCAGCACGCCGTAGTGCCGTGACTCGCTCGCCGGTACCTCCACGACGCCCACCGTGATATCGGCGCCCTTCTCCACGTGATACGCGATCATCGGGCCGTAGTCCATCTTGTAGATGTGGTCGCCTGCGAGCACCAGCACATGCTTGGGCCGGTGCGTGTGCAGCAGGTCGATGTTCTGATACACGGCATCGGCCGTGCCCTGGTACCAGAGCGGCCCACGTTGCTGCTGGGCAGGAATCACTTCCACGAACTCGCCGAACTCCCCGCGCAGGTAGCTCCAGCCGCGCTGCACGTGCTGGATGAGGGACTGCGCCTTGTACTGCGTGAGGATCGAGATCTGGCGGATACCGGAGTTCACGCAGTTGGAGAGCACGAAGTCGATGATCCGGAACTTGCCGCCAAAGGGCGTCGCAGGCTTGCAGCGGTGGGCTGTCAGGTCCTTCAGCCGCTCACCGCGTCCCCCGGCCATGATCACCGCCAAGGTGCCGCCAGTCAGGCGGCTCACATAGCGTCCAGAATTGGCTCGCGCAGGCTGTCGAGTCATGAGGCCTTCAAAGGAGGTGAAAGAAAAGACGGCGCCAAGGCGGCGGTGACGCTTGCTACTACACCCTAGTCAGGAGAGCCGTGCAAGCCCGGCAGCACGTGCGAGCCGCACGGCAACGCGTCTGCAGTGCTCATCTATAGCCATTTCATGAGCCCGAGCTCGTACGGGTGCGTCAGCAGCTCGTGCCACGGATACAGCCGCACCTCGGTGCTGAACTGGCCGCATTCCTTCGGCCGCGCGTCCACGGCGAACACGAAGGCGCCATCGCCCTCCTGCTCCCCGGTCGCCGCGAACGTCTCGATCCAGAGGCCATCGCGCACGCGCTCGCCATAGGAGCACAGCGGCGGCGGCGACAGATCGGACTCGGGCAGCATCCGCCTGCCCACGAGCTCGAGCCGCACATCCGCCGGGTGCAGCCCGTTCAACGCCGCGGCCACGCGCAGCTTCAACGGTGCCCCCCGGTGAACCTCCCGCGGCGCATCCGCCAGCATCTTCAGGCTCACCCGTGGCCAGGCCTGGCGCACGCGCTGCTTCCAGTCCGCCAGCTGCGAGGCGGCCGCGAACCCGTCGGCCGCCAGGCGCCGGTACTGCTGCGCCGCCGGCAGATACAGCCCCTGCGTGTAGTCATACAGCACGCGGCGCATGTTGAAGCGCGGGATCACGCTCGTCATCGCGCGCTTGCTGCGCTTGACCCAGTCGGCGGAGTAGCCGTGGCCATTGCGTTCGTAGTACATCGGCGCGACCTCTTCCTCGAGCGTATCCAGGATCAGCTCGGCCTCGAGCGCGTCGCGCCGGTCAGGGTCCTGCACGAAAGCCGGCGGGATGCCCCAGCCATTGTCCTGCATCCACCCTTCCGCCCACCATCCGTCCAGGATGCTCAAGTTCAGCCGGCCATTGAGCGCGGCCTTCATCCCCGAGGTGCCGGAGGCTTCCAGTGGCGCGATCGGGTTGTTCAACCAGACATCGACACCCGCCACCAGCCAGCGTGCGAGCTGCAAGTCGTAGTCCTCCAGAAAGATGATCCTGCCCAGGAACGGCGGCGTGGTCATGAGCTGGCGGATCTCACGCAGCACCTGCTTGCCCGGCTCATCGGCCGGATGCGCCTTGCCGGCGAACAGGAACAGCACCGGCCGCTCGGGGTTGTTGACGATGCGGGCGAGGCGAGCGCGATCGCGCAGCAGCAAGGTCGCGCGCTTGTAGGTGGCGAAGCGCCGGGCAAAACCGATGGTCAGGAAGTCCGGCCGCACCGGGTCGAGGAAGCGCGTGACGTGGCGCAGCTGCGCCGGGCTCAGGCCCTTGCGTGCGTACTCGCGCTGTAGCCGCTCGCGCACCCCCGCGAGCATGCGCGACTTCACGGCCTGCGCCGTGCGCCAGTAGCGGTCATCCGATACCAGCTCCAGCGCGCTCCAGAAATCCGGGTCGCGCAGCCGCTCACGCCAGTCGCGCTTGAGCTCGCGATCGAAGAAGTCCACCCAGGTCTGATGCAGGAAGGTCGGCAGGTGCACGCCGTTGGTGACATAGCCGACGGGATTCTCCTCGGGGCGGATCTCCGGCCACTGGTCCGCGCACAGCCGCGAGGAGACCGCGCCATGGATGCGGCTCACGCCGTTCACGTGACGCGTGCCGTTCAGGGCGAGGCGCGTCATGTTGAACAGCCCCGGGGCCTGCGGCGAGCGCGCGAGGTCCAGGAAGCGCTCGACCGGAATGCCGAGCTCACGGATGAACTCACCAAAGTGCGCGACGATCAGGTCGTGACTGAAGGCATCGTGGCCGGCGGCCACCGGGGTGTGCGTCGTGAAGACACAGCTCGCAGCGACGGCTTCCAGGGCGGCGGGGAACGGCAAGCCGCGGCCGAGGTGCTCGCGCAGTAGCTCGAGAATCAGGAAGGCCGCGTGGCCCTCGTTCAGATGCCACACGGCCGGCTCGATACCCAGAGCGCGCAGCGCTCGCACGCCGCCGACGCCCAGGACCATTTCCTGGCGGATGCGGGTCGATTCATCCCCGCCATAGAGGCGATGGGTGATGTCCCGGTCCTGCGGCGCATTCTGCGGACAGTTGGTATCGAGCAGATAAACCGGGACACGGCCGACCTGCGCCTTCCAGAGCCTGACCACGACCCCGCGCTCCCCGATACGGACCGTGAGCGTGACACTCTCGCCGCTGCTGGTGCGCACGGGCTCCACCGGTAAGTCGCGAGGATCGCGCTCCCGGTACTCGGCATGCTGCACCCCGTCGTTATCGACCGTCTGGCTGAAGTAACCCTGACCGTAGAGCAGGCCCACGGCGATGAAAGGGGTCCGTTCGTCACTCGCCGCCTTGCAGTAGTCCCCAGCCAGGACCCCGAGGCCGCCGGAGTAGATCGGGAAGCTCTCGTGGAAGCCGTACTCGGCACAGAAGTACGCGATCAGGGGCTGCTCGGCGGAGCGAGCGGAGGGGGCCAGGTAGGCATCCAGGCTTTGCAGAGCATGGTGATAGCGGCCCAGGTAGACGGAATCCCGCGCGGCCAGGTCCAGGGCCTCCTGGCGCACGCAGCGCAACATGAGGCGCGGATTGCCGCCGGTCTGCTTCCAGAGCTCGGGGTCCAGGTCCTCGAACAGCGCCCGGATGGGACGATGCCAGCCAAAGAAGAGGTTGCTGGCCAGCTCGGGCAGCCGGCTCAGAGCCGGCGGAATCACGGGCGTGACCTCAAGTACCGGATTTCTCATCAAGTTTTCCGCATCTCAAGCAGGGTGGGCGGGAAAAATTAGTTTACCTGCCCCAGCGCCAATGTCTCATGGAGCTGCAGGCTCGTTCGGTACCGCTAGCTTGACGGCGAGTACTATTAGGTTAACAGTAGTGGGCAGTGAACGATAGCCAGCGCAAGTTCCAGAAAGACCTCAACGCCGGACTGGTGGCGCTGGTCCTGCTCGGGGTCCTCGAGCGCACCAGCGAAGACCTCTACGGCTACGAGATCGCCAAGCAGCTGCAGCGTGCAAGCCCGGGCGAGCCGCGATTCAAGGAAGGCACGATCTACCCGGTGTTGCGCGCACTGAGCGCGGCGGGCCTCGCCACGAGCCACGTCGTGCCCTCCTACGCGGGCCCTCCGCGCCGTTATTACCGCATCACTCATGAAGGCCGCACCGCGCTGCGCGAGTGGGGCAGCATCTGGCGGCAAACCCGAGACTTTGTTGATATGTTTGTGAAGGTAGAAGCACCATGAGCTCCCACGCCCCACGCTCCATCGATGAATACCTAAAACAACTACGCGCGGCGCTCGAGGACGAGGATACGGCTCTCGTCCAGGATGCGCTCTACGACTCGGAGGAGTACCTGCGGGCCGAGCTGGGCGCCCACGCCGGCAAGTCCGAGGCCGACGTGCTGGAGCTCATCGCGAGCACCTACGGGGCGCCCGAGGAGGTGGCCGCCGCGTACCGCGACACGGAGGCAAAGGTCAAGGCGGCCCTGCAGCCCCCCCGCCCTGCATACTCCCAGGACCCGGGCCTGCTCGCCCGCTTCTTCCGGGTCTACCTCGACCCGCGCGCCTATCTGTCGCTCTTCTACATGTTCCTCGCCTGTGCCACCGGCGTTCTCTACTTCACCTTCGTCATCATGGGAATCTCGCTCACCGCAGGCCTGAGTGTCTTGATCATCGGCGTGCCCTTCTTCCTGGGCTTCATCAGCCTGACACGCGCGATCTCGCTCGGGGAAGGACGCCTGCTGGAGGCGATCACCGGGGAACGCATGCCGCGGCGACCGCTGCACAGAGGGACCGCGGGCAGCATGTGGCAGCGGATCGCAGAGATGCTGAAGGACCCGCGGACCTGGACGACACTGCTGTATCTGGTGCTCATGCTTCCACTGGGCCTGCTCTACTTCGTCATCGCGGTCGCCGGCATCGCCGTCGGGGTGGAGCTCGCTTGTGCCCCGTTCTGGATGCTGGCGAGCAATCTGGGCTGGCTGCCACCGGACTGGGGATACGAGGTGTCGCTCGGCAGCTGGAATGTACCGGCCTCCGGCGCGCTGGTGGTCGGCGTTCTCGTGCTCGGCCTCGGGATCACGATCCTGACCTTGCTCATGCACGCCGCCCGCGGCATCGCCTGGGGACATGCACGCTTTGCCAAGGCGCTGCTCGTCGAGCCGGGGACCTGAGCGGTCTCGCTCACCACTCCTTGAGCCTGAAGCCCAACTCGTACTTTCCTGCGCCAAGCGTTCGTTTACAGGGCCGCCTGACAGACACCTTGCGTCTGTGCTGCGCCGATATTCCGGCGCGACTTTCCGCAACCGGGAAGCATCGAACGCGCACCAGGCGGTGCCACCGATAGCGCTCCCGGCGCTACCAACACCTGCAAGACCTACACCAACAGCCTCCTCATTCACAGGCTGGCACCCAAGACTTGCGCCCGAGGCGCCGCTCCTGAAGGCAGTTGACCCGGCCAGCGATGATGCCCGCTTCCACAGGAACGAGCGCCCATACGGCCCTGCGCCCCGGCGCGGGGTGAGATCGCGCGTTTGCTGCCTGGTCATGCGCACAGGATTTCAAAGTCGCTACACAACCCAAAGCGTTAGAAATGTTCCCGCGAACCCGTAAGCGGTGACGGGGCAGTCCTGTTCATCGATACTGTGTACGGATGAAAGTGACGGAGACACGTGCAATGTCTGACGCTATCCGCAGACAGGCAACCCGTCCGGGCCGTGGGTGGCGCGCAGGGCACTGGGCGATGATGGGATTCTCGTGGCTTCTCGCGTGCATCGTGGCTGCGCAGCTGCAACCGCCGCGGCCCCTGGTGGCAACAGGCTGGCCCACCCCGGACCTGCCTTCTGTGCAGCTCGCTGACTTCTGGTACCCGCTCGAGCGCAATCCGGAGCGCCGGCTCCCGTCGCTCGAGGCGGGCCTGACGAGCGTGCAGATGCTCGAAGATGGCCTGCGTGGCTGGGCGGTCGGTGAGAGCGGCACGGTGCTCGCCACGAACGACGGCGGTGAGACCTGGATGGCGCAGGGCAGCCCAACAGCGCACCGGCTGCGCTCCGTCTACTTTGCGTCCGACGGTGAGCACGGCTGGGCCGTGGGCGAGCAAGGTACCGTGATCGCGACTACGGACGGCGGCAAGTCCTGGAGCGCGCAGAGCAGCACGACCCAGGAGACGCTGCATGCGGTTCAGTTCGCGGCCGACGGGGAGCTGGGCTGGGCGGTGGGTGACAATGGCGCAGTGATCCTGACCGTCGATGCAGGCAGGTCCTGGGCCGCGCAGAAGAGCGCAACCCAGGTCAACTTGTCTGCCGTTCGTTTCATGGCCGACGGCCAGCTAGGCTGGGCGCTTGGCTCGACCGACACCTCTGACTCGAGCACCTCGCCACCGCAGCAAGAGAGCAAGATCATCGCGACGGCCGATGGCGGCCGTGACTGGCTCGTGCAGAGCACCGTCGCAGGAGCCGCTCTGACCTCCCTCTACTTTGCCGACATTCGCCGCGGATGGGCGGTGGGCAAGCAAGGCGCCGTGTACGCGAGCATCGACGGCGGCAAGTCCTGGACTCGCCAGAGCAGCCCGACCCGGGCAGATCTGCACTCGGTCTACTTCGCAGCCAACGCCGAGCGCGGCGTGGCCGTGGGAGAGGACGGCGCCGCAATCACCACCGTCGGCGGTGGCAAGCGCTGGGTCGCGCCGGCACGCCCGGCCATCACAACTCTGCAATCGGTCTACCTGGCAGCCGACGGCCAGCGCGGCTGGGCAGTCGGCGAGCACGGCACGGTGGTCGCGACGACAGACGGCGGCAAGAGCTGGTTCGCCCAGACCCGTCCGGCCGCGCCAACTCTGAGCTCCGTCCACTTCGCTGCCGATGGCCTGCACGGATGGGCATCGGGATATGACACAGAGCACAGGGGGCGATTGATCGCGACCGTCGATGGCGGCAGCACCTGGGTCGCGCAGCGCATCCCGGCGATGAGCGCGCTGATGGCCCTTCACTTCACGGCCGATGGTGAGCGCGCCTGGGCGGTCGGACTGGGCCTGGACGCTCTCCCCGATGGCGGCAAGGTGATGACCACCGCCGACGGCGGCCACACCTGGTTGAGGCAGAGCGCCGCGGTACCCGCCGGCCTGATTTCCACCTACTTCACGGACGACGGCCTGCACGGCTGGGCGGTGGCCAGCAACGGCGGGGTGATCGCGACGGACAACGGCGGCAACACCTGGGTCATGCAGAACAGTCCAGCCACACTGGCACTGCACGCCATCTCCTTCGCGGCCGACGGTAAGCGCGGCCTGGCGGTGGGGAGCGCAAGCAAAGTCATCACTACCGCCGACGGCGGCAATACCTGGCTCGCGCAGAAACTACCGCAAGTCAGCGATGAGGCTAACTTGCTGTCCCTGCACCTCGCCGCCGATGGCCTGCACGGCTGGGTGGCCGGAGAGCTCGAGGAGGCTGGCTGCGTACTCGCCACCGTTGATGGCGGCAAGAGCTGGGAAATGCAAAGCACCCCGGCCACTCGAGGCTTGCATGCGCTTCACTTCAGCGCCGACAACCTGCACGGCTGGGCGGCCGGAGAGGACGGTGCGGTGCTGGCCACAAACGATGGCGGCAAGAGCTGGACCAAACAAGCCAGCCCGACCCGATCCACTCTGTATGCCGTCGACGTGGAGGCAGACGGCCTGCGCGGCTGGGCGGTCGGAGCGGACGGTGCCGTGATCGCCACCGCCGACGGCGGCGCACTATGGGCAAGTCCGCTGCCCTATCGACGCTTCCCGGCGCCCTGGTTCTGGCCCGCCATCCTGCCGTCCTTTGCCATGCTGGTCATGGCCTATCGATCACGGCGCGTGGCGCGGGGACGCGACTCCGTGGCCGACGTGGGGGCATCGGATGCAGCCATCGAGCGCCCCCAGGACGACGTCCTCGACTTCGTACCGCTGGCACGTGGCATATCACGGTTCTTGCGCAACGAGCAGACCAGCACGCCGCTGACCTTGGCGATCACGGGCGACTGGGGAGCCGGCAAGAGCTCCCTGATGCATCTGCTGGGCGCGGATCTCAAGCACTACGGGTACCGCCCGATCTGGTTCAACGCCTGGCACTACCAGAAGGAAGCGCACCTGTTCGCAGCGCTCCTGAGCACGATCCGTACACAGCTGGCACCGTCCATCTGGACCCTTGCGGGCCTGAGCTTCCGGCTACGGCTGCTGTGGCTGCGTTCGAAGAAGAGCTGGGCCTGGGCGCTCCTGCTGACCACGGCGGCCACCGCGGTGGTCACCTGGCTCCTCGTGCATCCCAGCAACCAGTGGTATGCGCTCGGGGCCTGGATGCGCAAGCTCGCCCGCATCTTCAATGTCCTGCAACAGCTCGTCTCCACGGCTGAGCCAACCGGGTCCCCCGCTGATGAGCTGCAGGGGGCTGCCGATCACGGGCAGGACGTTCCATGGGCAGCCCTGCTGGCGCAGCTGGGCACGGCGGCGGCAGTCCTTGTCGGCTTGCGCCGTGGCATGACCGCCATCGGAGCGGACCCTGCGGCGCTGCTCGCCGGGGTGGCGAAGAGCTTCACCCTGCGCACCGCGACAGCGCAGAGCACGCTGCGCGTGCGTTTCGCTGAGCAGTTTGCCGACGTGGCGCGCGCGCTGCCCCACCGCATGGTCATCGTGATCGACGATCTCGACCGTTGCAAGCCCGAGGCCGTGCTGGAAGTGGTCGAGGCCGTGAACTTCCTGACCTCGGCGGGGGATTGTTATGTGGTGTTCGGAATGGCGACCGAGCGCGTGCAGGCTGCGCTGGGCATTGCATTCGAGCGCATCGCCAGGGAGCTGGCCGATGCCGAGCTGGGCGCGGCCGCGATCTCCGACGAGGGCAAGGAGAATGCAGAGCGCGAGAAGCGGCGTGCCTACGCACGCGACTACATGGAAAAGCTCATCAACATCGAGATCAAGGTTCCGACCCGGCGTGAGCTCGAAGCTCACCGCCTGCTGACTGCGCACACCCGCACGCGTGAGCCGCGCAAGTCGGTGCACGGCCTGCGCGCCGTCGCGGCATCCTTGCCACTCCTCCTGGCCGGGGCGGCGGTGGTCCTCGGAATCTCGATCGGGCTGTGGCCTGCAGCGACCACTGGGGGAGCGCCCTATGCCCAGACCGAGACGAGTGTGCCCTTGGGAGCCGCGACGGACGCCGAGCGCGGCGGGCCTCGGGCGCCCGGGGTGACCCCGGGGACAGGCGAGGATCTGCTGGCAAATCCGCACGCCGCGACTTCGATTCTGCCGGGGGAGAGCAGCTCGGCCAGCCTCTACTGGGGCCTGCTGCCGCTTGCTCTGGCGCTGCTGTTGCTGTTTGCCCTCGCCGTGCAACGCCTGCGGCAGCAGGCGATCCAGGTTCAGGATTCGAAGGACTTCCGCGAGGCACTGCAGGTATGGACACCGCTCGTGGCGCTCAAACACAACACGCCCAGGACCGTCAAGCGCTTCGGGAATCGAATCCGCTACCTGGCGATGCTGCAGCAAGGCGCCATGCAGGACCTGACACTCTGGCAACAGCTGCTCGAGCAGCTAGAGAGTGCCCGTAGAGCGTTCAGCGGGCAGATAGCCTCGCGGCCGGACTTGCCAAGAGTAGACGCCCTGGCCGAGCCACAGCTGATCGCACTCGGTGCCATCCACGAGGTGTTCGGCGCCGGCTGGCGCCAGGCCGTGAGCGCAAGCACCGGTGAGGCGGGGGACTATCAAAGGTTTCTGCTCCGTCTGCCCGCCATCCTGCAAGAGCACCCGGAGCTCGCCGGCCATCAAAAATTCCTGGCACGCCTGCCCAACCTCATCGAGGAGCACCGCGAGCAATTCGGAAGCCCGTGGCCACCCTTGCCAAGAGAGATGGACGTGTTTGAAAGACTGCTCGCCGGGGTCCGGCTCCCGGGGGTCACTCAAATCATCACCGCCAGCGCACGCAAGGCTCTTCCGAGACCCACCCCACCCCCAGCCCGGCCGACCGCGACCCGCCCTAACCCACCAGTCCCGCCCAGCCCGACGATCACGCACTCGACCCCGCCGCCAACCGCACGCCCGAGCCCGCCGGTGGTGCCGCAGGCCGATACGGGAGTGAAAGACTCGGTCTTGAAGAAGTCTTGACGACCAATCATGATGTAAGGTGATCCCCGCGCCTTAGGTCGCACCTGACCTTGCGTTGACCCTCAGACGCCCCATCGGGTGAGTGAGCGCATAGGGCGAAACCAACAATTTCGCTAAATCAATATCTTGCGGCGCCAGTGTCCACCGTAAAGCGTCCCGCGTCCGCTTGTCCCCGACGAGGCGGTCGTCCGGCTCGATAGCCTAAGCCGATCGTGATCGCCTCGTTGTCCGCGTTTGGCAAGGCCGGCTCGGACTGTGAAACTCGGAGGAGACCTCGATGTCGGCCACACTTTGATTCGTCGGCTAAGGCCAATCGTGCTACGGACCGTTTGTCCGAGTCATTGAAACTTGCCAGTACTGCAATCTCGGTACAGCTATTGCGGTGCCACTATAAGAGTTCGGTGGACGGCTCACTGCCTCCTGCGCCCCGGCAGCACTCACACTGCTTCATGGCGGGCTGGCGTGCCAGGGTGCGCCACTTGTGGGATCGCCGTTACTCACCTTTCACACCTGTCACCCGAAAGCGCAACCGCGCATCTGGAGATGGCATCACGCAGTGGCGCGGGGAAGCCAACGCCTGGCGCTTACTCGGGACGATGGTCCATGTTCCGAAGTCACTCGGATGAAACGCAACGGGGTACGATCACCGCAGGTAAGCGCGTTCCCGGAGATCAGAGAGAACTGAATTTGAGGCGCATGGCCTCGAGACGCACACCCGAAAACCCAGGGAATCTGGCAACCGGCGCAACTGAAGAAGAACCAGCGTCGTCGTTGTTGTCGTGCGAAGGCAGAACCGCGACACCGCCGCAGGCGCCCACGAGCTTCGCCCCGAGGGCGGTTGAGAGTCTACGTTAGGTCACACACGTCATGTTACATAATTCTCGCGGCAAGCCGGATGCCTCAACTTCTTGGCTCCTCTCACTCAGGCATGCTCTTGCGAGCAATTGCTCTTCTTGTTACATTTACATTTGACGTAAGGGGGGCTTGCCAGCGCCAACTTGCTTTCTTACCCGCTGAATCAGTGCAGCGGCCGGCATTTCGCCGCCATGTCTGCAACACTTTGTAACTCCATTCAGTGCACCTTCAGCGGAGACTTTACCGACGATACGAGGTTAAGTCCTCTACAGTTTTCGATAGGCCACTGTAGAGGAACGGAGCCGCGCGAATGCATTAAACGGGCTCGAGGGAAGTCTGCTGCAGCAGCTCGACGACTGACTGCAGCAATGCCGCCTGCCGCCAGCGCTCCAATAACTGTTCTGTTCCTTGTTTCATACATAAAAGGTCTCAGAATGGATATCAAGCAGAAGCAGAACCAGATCCGATTGGACAAAGCCAGGCGTGCTGGCGCGTGGCGATTTCGGGGAGTTGTAGTTGTGGCTGGGATCATTTTCCTGGCCGCGGGCCCCGGCGCCAGAGCCCAGTTACCCAGCCTTGGCAAACTTTTTGGTCCCCACATGTTGGCATCCCATTTGGATATCGAGATTCCCCATCCACCCTCGCTGACACTGCGGCTATCGCTAAAGTCTGTAGCGCTAGGTAGGCCCGAGGGGGAGTGCTCAAACACGGTGCAGAGCGCGATCGAGGAGGACTTTGTCAACTCTGGTGTCACCGTGGTCGACCGGTCGCACCTCGATTCAGTGATGCGGGAATTCAAAATCGATAGTGGCGGCTTGATTGACGAAAAGACCGCGGCCAAGGTCGGACAGATGCTGGGCGCTCAGGCGTTGATCTTCTTGCAGCTGCACCAATGCATGTCCAACCAGCTATACAGCGGCCAAGGACAGTACATCACGTACACCACTCGGAGCATGGTCAAGGGGTCCTTGCGTGTCATCGATCTCGCCTCCGGTCGGGTTGTGGCTGCGCAGCACATAGAGGGAACCCGCGACGCACAGTCCACGGAGGGCTATCCGGACAATACGGCGACTATGGACGGCGCTCAGAAGGATGCGGCGGAGTCCGTGCACCACATGTTCTTCAAGTGGACCGAGAAGAAGCATGTCGTTTTCTTTGACCACTCGGACTGCGGGATGAAGGATGCCAGCGCTCTGCTGAAGGCTCAGGACCTCGATGGAGCGCTACATAAGGCGCAGGGAGCCATGGACGAATGCCAGGCCTTCAGCGCCAAGAAGAAGCGTCCGGAGTTGATGAGTCACCTATATTATGACATCGGGCTGCTGCAGTTCCTGAAGGCAGACTACGACAACAGCATCCAGAATCTGACTAAGGCTAGCCAGGGCAGCACCGACGAGACTATCACCAATGCGCTGAATGACTCCAAGACTGCGAAGAAGCACGCTGAGGAAATTGCGAGAGAGGCTGAAGAAGATGCAATGCTGGCAGGTCGGGGGTCCGGTAACCTTTCCGCCACCCAGCGCAAGACATCGACTGGGCCCGGCGGCAGCTCGGCAGCGGCCAAACTTAAGGAACTGCAGCAGATGCTGAAAGACGGGCTAATCACGAAACCAGAATACGACGAAAAGAGACGAGAAATTCTCAAGTCAATGTAGAACTGAGGCATCCCTCCCGCAGCCGGCAACCCCCTTCCGCGGCAGATTGCCCGGAAGGGGGTTGCTTTGCAGCCTTGGTGAATGAACTATGAAGCAGCCACCTACTTTGCGGTTGCCTGTTCCCAGCGAGAAACCGCGGCCTCTCTGCAACAGCCGCGGGCGGCTCCTCATTGTCCTTGCGGCGACCTTCACGTACATGAGTGCGGGGTCCGTAGCACACGCAAAGGACCTTAACTGCCCGCCCCCGCCAGCACAGACTGCAACCAACGTGTCTGTCGACACGCGCGCCGAGATAGGCAAGCTTGGCAAGCTAAGCGCTGGCGAATTGGCCAATCAAACCCGCGTGGTCGCACAACCGTTATTCGACAAAGTCCCGAATCAGGACCGTTTCTACCTTGCTCAGAGCATGCTCAGCCTGTTCTGTCAGATGATGAGGACAACGTCGCTGCCTGATGAACAGAAGCTGGATCGCCTGCAGACATTCAATCAGCAGATAATGGAGTTTATTGCGAATACCTCATTGCCGTCGCCAGTGAAGAAGGAAAATGGAAAGCACGCTGGGTCTGCCTCCGTTCGTGTAGCCGCCATAGATCCAGCGCTCGAGAAGTATGTTGACCTAACGGTGCACAAGTCCATTGATAAAAAGGGAAGGAATATCGCATTCCGTGTGCTGCGATACGAAGGGGTCGATGTGGAGCCGCTGGAAAGCGCAGCGAAGGAGGTGCTGCTGGATCGAGGTTTCAACGTAATGCCGCTTTTCAAGCCCAACTTCACAAAGGATGAGATCGCACGGACCTTGTTTACAGGAAGCGAATCTTTGGCGAAGCGCCTGCGGTTGAGCGAGCGGTGCGACACGGTGCTACTGGCCAAACTGAAATTGGCAGGGCCTGTGTCCAACGCCGGTGGTGGTCTATATATCACCCACTGGATCCTGTCGATCCACGCTATTTCTCCGGAGAGCGGTGATGTCACAAGTCAGCGGGAAATCGAGGCGAAGGGCGCGGGAAGCTCCCCGGAGGCTAGCCAGGCACGTGCGGTTCGCGAGCTCGAAGAGAGCATAGAAGAAACACTCAAGCTGTGGTCTTGGACATAGAGCTAGTGTGAAACTTCGGTGAGGTTATACAGAGGGGAGTTTCGTGCATCGTGGGCGGGACGGCCGCCGGCTGATGTGGAACTATTGAGACTTGCATGGTAAG
>Ga0123356_10003985_pt1 | contig 15345 bp, 13 predicted proteins | sample TergutEmb28metaG_2_FD_92546 | JGI IMG/M metagenome (GOLD analysis project Ga0123356, IMG submission 92546) | Embiratermes neotenicus P3 segment gut microbial communities from Petit-Saut dam, French Guiana - Emb289 P3 | ecosystem: Host-associated > Arthropoda: Insects > Digestive system > Gut ... | reverse complement strand
GTTGTTGTCCTTTTACAAAACCTGACTTAAAGACACTCTCACTACCGCACTTTGTACAAAACATAACAAAACCAACAACTACAACACACCCCAACATAAAAACGTTACTTAGTTAACACTCTCAAATAATGAACTATATGGAAAAACTGGTGCGATGGGTGCAGGTTTTATTAGCATTTAGTGCAGAAAGACGCACTGAGCTTGCAGTGACTGAAATCGAATGTGTTGTCCGACTAGATTTCATTAGCATGAATGTGCTCTTATTAAAAATTATTCACACCCTAACTCGGCTGAGCCGAAACCGAAACGGAAAAAAGTCTACACAATTTACATGGCGTTTTACTCGTAAGATACTATGTATCTACACTTCGGCGCAGTGACATCAGCTGGAGTGATCGCTTGGATTGGGTGTTAGAGGTTGAAACAAATGCATAAAAGCATCACTAACTATAGTGAAAGATGGCTTTCTACTCAAACTATCGGTGAGTGATTGAAACGAAGTTTTCCGGTATACTTGTTATTTTATTGAGCGCGGTACTGTTGAGTTCGTGTTTTTTTGGTGTTCTTGAACCGGCAGGTGCCGCAACTATTTCCTCCTTACATGTTTTAGGTGACAAAATTCTAGATTCCGCTAACCGTCCGGTGATTCTTCGAGGTATTGGACGGACTGGCGATATGGAGTCTGCCTCTGGCATGTGGTCAACCGCTGGTGATGTTAATGTGGCGGCATGGGGACAAAAATGGATGCCCATTGAGTACAACATACCCCTTATGGATGCCACGTTTGAATGTTACCAGCAGGTCTGGAACGTTAACATGATACGTTTGTTTGTGCTGCCCAGTTGGTACTGGCAAGATGATATCGTTCCCTCCCAACAGGACCCCGCAAATTACCCCCTATGGACAACCCCCATTAGTTATCGTGCATACATCCAAACAGTCGTTGCGGAAGCTCAAAAATACGGCATATACGTCGATCTTGTACCCTTCCAGCTGATTAGTGGTTACCAAGATGGCAACCAAGGTGGTGCCCAAGGTCTCCCCTTATCTGGATGGGACAGTGTTGCCCAGGGCTTTTTGCGTAGTACTAATTTATCCGAGCGCCAGTTCTGGCAGTGGTTCTGGACGATGCTCTCAGCCAACCTGCGAAGCTACCCCAACGTCATCTATGAAGCCTACAACGAACCTGAAAACCTGGGAAATGACGCAATCACCCCGGCATACCTAGAATATCTAACCCTAATGTATACTGCAGTTCGCAGCACAGGTTCTAGTAATTTGATTTTTATGCAGTGGAACGGGGGGTATGTGCCGACTTGGAACGATCTGAGTTGGTGCACCCAAATCACAACAGCCATACCTCGTGCTTCAAACATAGCCTTCACCACCCATGTATATCGGCATGCACCCTACTTTAATTCCCAATGGGGTGTAGACTACCCAACAGTACTCATACAGATGTTAACAGCTATCAAGAGTATGGGCGTAGTGGCACCGCTGGTGATAAATGAAGCCGGTTCCTGCATGTCCTATGTAGCAGCCAATGATGTTCAAAATGAACTCAACTGGTGGAGTGGTCTTAACCGTGTCGCACAAACTCTTAGCATTGGCCTGAGCGCCTACTACTGGATGGCCGATACAGATCTTGGACCCGTGTTTGCAGGCGAAGCTTTACTGTCTGGACCTTGGCCTGCAAGAGCAGCTACCCCACCCGCAAACAACATGGGTCAAATCTTCTTAAATTACGGCATAGACACCCGCCTCTTATCCCCCAGGCTTCCACCGCTTCCAAGTCTACCCCCAATCTCCCCCACACCAAACAATGAAAACACAACTCCAACCTCCCCTCTCCTCCCCAGTACCATCCCCTCACCCTCTTAGAAAAGTTATCTGCCTTTTTTGTGCTTGTGCTCTCTCAGTCACACATCTTTAAAGCAGTTCTTGAGTGTTTGTCAGTGTGCTCTTATGGAGGTGAAGCAGATGGTTGAGATAGAAGTCCGCAAAACTGATCCCGAAACCCAAATAGCAAACGTTACCAACGTAAATATTAACGAGATTGTGGGCCAAATCAGTGGCTTCGTTGACGGCATACGACAGATGTCAAGCAACGCAGAACCCATGTCCGTAAATGTAGAACGGTTCAACGTTTCTGTGGGCAAAGTGCATGGAGAATACGAAGTTGCCGTGAAACTCAATTTGCTACTAAAACCCAAAATCATCATCGTAGAACCCCTAACCCAATAACGCATCTCTCCTTTTTACGCTTGATGGATAGAGAAACTTTTTAGAGGATGCTCGCTACGTACTCGTAGGAGATCCTAACCTTGGAGAAAAAATGTCCCGTATGCAAAAAAACCTACACTACCTTTAACGCTAAATCCAAATACTGTAGTGATGCCTGCGCCAGAAAAGCTGGACGCGCATAACCTCCAACCACCAGAGACTGGTAGAACATCTACTTTCCTTCTCGCACCCTACCCAAAGGCTTTCCTAAAACCTATCCACAGGTAACGCTCTACAGCAAGTACCTGAGGCTCCTATGTGGGTGTTTGATAATGGTAACGTGCCATCAAAGTGCTTATCGAAAAATAAGTATGCTTTTATTTGGGCACAGAGCTACTCTACGTAAACCAAACGCCCTTTAGGTGTATCTGTATGGTTGAACTAAGAGCGCAGGAACAACAACTCTTATTTGCCCTAAATCGACAAGGTGGCAGTGCAGGCGTAGAACAACTCGTTACCGTATGTGGGTTTCCTGACGCCGCTGTCATGCGTAGCGCCCTAACTCTACAGGATATGGGTCTTCTAACCATACAGGCCGCAACAAAAAACCTCATAAAACTCACCCCCGAAGGCAAACACTACGCCCAGTACAGTTTGCCTGAGCGCAATCTAATTTACGCGGTAACCCAATTAGGCGGCAAAGCTAACCTCCAAGAAGCCGTCAACAAAGCCCAACTCCCCTCCCAATTCATTCAAATTGCCCAAGGCTGGGTTATCCGCAAAAAATGGGCAAGCTATGATCCAAAAACCAACACTCTAACCCTAAACAATCCCCTAACGTCTCAGCACTCGATTCCAGAAGGCTACGACGAAACTCTACTCAAACACCTAATAAACCAAACCCAACCCCAAACCCTAGATGACTTGAGCAGCGAGTTAAAAGACGCTGCAGAGCAACTAAAAAAGCGCAAACTCGTAACAATCGAACCCAAAACCACCCGTAATCTCCAACTCACCAAGGCGGGCCAAAAAACCGCAGCCCATCCCCCACCCCCCACCCCCGAAGTCACCAAACTCACCACTGAGCTCATCCTCACAGGCAAATGGCGCGAAGTAAAACTTCAAAAATACAACATCGAAGCACCCGTCGCAAAAACCTGGGGCGGCAAAAAACACCCCTACCTGCATTTCCTAGATGAAATCCGCGCAAAACTAGTCCAACTGGGCTTCCAAGAAATGACCGGCACAGCAGTAGAAACCAGCTTCTTTAACTTTGATGCCCTCTACATACCTCAAGACCACCCCGCAAGAGACCCCAGCGACATATACTACATCAAAAAACCCTCCCACGGCAACCTGGATAGCCACACCCAAGCAATTGAACAGGTAGGCAAAACACACGAAAACGGCGCAACAACGGGCAGCACCGGTTGGGGTTACAAATGGTTCCCCCAAACTGCAAGTCGCCTGATTCTGCGAGGACACGGCACCTGCCTTAGCGCCCGGACCCTCGAGGCCAACAAATACTTAGTGCCAAGCCGCCACTTTAGCATCGCCCGTGTATACCGCCCAGAAATCACCGACCGTACCCACCTCTCCGAGTTCAACCAAGTTGAAGGTATCATAATCGACGAACACCTAACCCTAAAACACCTCCTAGGGGTCTTGGGCAAATTCGCCCTCGAGCTCGCAGGTGCTGACAAAGTCCGGTTCAAACCCGATTACTTCCCCTTCACCGAACCCAGCGTCGAACTATCCGCCTACAAACAAGGCTATGGCTGGGTAGAATTTGGCGGCTCAGGCATATTTCGCCCCGAAGTCACCCTGCCCCTGGGCGTCAAAACACCCGTGATAGCCTGGGGTCTAGGGGTGGACCGTCTCTATATGATGCGTGCCGGCCTAGAGGACATCCGCCAAATCTTTAGCCAAGATCTCAACTGGCTAAGAAACAAACAGGTGACCTAATAGTGCCCACAATCGAAATCAACTACACAGAATTCGAACAAGCCCTTGGCCAAAAAGAGAGCCACCGCCGCTTCGGACAAACCCCCACCCTAAACCTAGATGCCCTTGACGAAACCCTCGCACCACTAAAAGCCGAAATCAAAACTTATAACCCAAAAGAAAACACCCTGAGCATCGAAATGAAAGATACCTCCCGCGCCGACCTCTGGAGCGTAGAGGGTCTAACCCGCGCCCTACGTAGCTACACAGGTCAACAAAAAGGCATCAAAATCTACACCACCCCACACAAATCCCCCCTCGAAGTCCACGTAGACCCCAACCTAGCAGACATCCGACCATACATCGGCTGTGTCATCATAAAAAACATCCATCTAAACAACCAAGCCATCAAAAGTATCATGCACCTCCAAGACAAACTTGATCATACCCAAGGCCGAAACCGCTGCAGAACCAGTATCGGCATCTACAACCTTGACCTCATCAAACCCCCCATCCAATACAAAGCCGTTGACCCCTCTCAAACCAGTTTCATACCCCTGGGTGCTACCCAGCAAATGAACCTCAACGAAATCCTAGAAAAACATCCAAAAGGCCAAGAATACGGTGATATCATCAAAAATAAAAACCTCTACCCCATGCTCTTCGACAGTCAAGGAAATGCCCTCTCGTTTCCCCCCATCATTAACAGCTGCGATCTAGGCAAAATCACCGAAGACAGCCGCAATCTGCTTGTCGAAGTCACCGGCACCCTCCACAAAACCGTTCTCACTACTCTAACCCTGGTGACTGTAGCTCTTATCGACCGCGGCGGCACCGCCTATAGCGTAACTATCCACTGCCCACAAGGCTCCCTCTACCCAGAAACCACCCAGACCACCCCCGACTTTAGCAACAAAGCATTCGAACTAAGTGTTGAATACACAAATAATCTCTTAGGACTACAACTAAGTCCAGAGCAAATTGCAGATTTACTAAACATCGCAGGATTAAGTGTAGAAAAAACTACCCCCAGCACACTAACAGTGATTGTTCCCTGCTACCGCATCGACATTATGCACCAAGTCGATCTCATCGAAGATGTCGCCATCGCCTACGGCTACAACAACATCGAACCGCTATGGCGCGAACTGCCCACCACCGGCAAACCCAAACCCGACCAACAACTAATCAATATCGCCCGCGACTTGATGGTAGGTCTAGGCTACCAAGAAATCCTAACCCCCACTCTAACCAGCCCTGAAACACTCTTCAAAAAAATGAACCAACCTCCCAGTCCCCTAATCGAACTATCCAACCCCCAAGTCCTCACCATGACTTGCCTACGTAACCAACTCCTACCCGGAATAATATCGTTCTTGGGTATCAACCAATCAGTAGAGTTCCCACAAAAAATCTTTGAACTAGGCAAAATCACCCTGATCGCCCCCTCAAAAGAAACCTGCACCCAAGACCAAGACTGGCTCTCAGCAGCCACCTCGCACCCAAATGCAAATTTCAGCGAAATCAAATCCACCCTTGATGCATTTATGACAAATTTCGACATACAATTCCAAATCAAACAAACCACCCATCCCAGCTTCATAGAGGGCCGTATAGGCAAACTCTTAGTCGATAACACAGAAATCGGCCTCATAGGCGAAATCAACCCGCTGGTACTAGAACAGTGGAAACTAGAAAACCCCACCGCTGCATTCGAACTAAACCTTCAAACCCTAATCAAGAATAAACTCTCTTAGAACCAGGCAAACGTTCCATTTTTGCGTGCCTTCTGCTCCAATCAAAACCCAAAGTGAACTGCCAACGCTAAACGTTCGCAAGCCAGTTGGTGAAACTAAAAACTCCTCAAACGCCAGGGGTGATGGTTTTCTGTAACAGTACAGCGAACTCTGGTAACATCCCTATGGTTGTGCCAGCTGGCCGCTTAGGCACTGATTTGCTAAAAAGCCTCATATACAGAGCTACACAACCAATCGGTATGTTACCCAAAGTGGTTGTGTATAATTCAGTTAGCGTTGATGGTGCAATTAATGGTTTCAACATAGATCTCGATTTGCACTACAGAGTTGTAGGCTGCATAGGTGCTGATGCCTTGCTTGTTGGCTCCCAAACCGCTAAATCCGGCCTCGTTTTGTTCCAAGCCACGGTAACAGCTGAAGAACCAAGTGATTTCCAAAAACCCGTCCTAGAACCTGACGATGAACGTCTCTTATGGGTTATTCCCGACAGTCAGGGTCTCCTTCAAGGACTGTTGCATATGTACCGCAGATCAGGTTTTGTCAAAGATATTGTTGTTCTAGTTTCAACAAGAACACCCAAACCCTACCTAACCTATCTAAAGCAGCGCAATTACGATTACATAGTTGCCGGTTGCGATCACGTTGACTACAAAACGGCTCTTGAGGTGCTTTATAGACGTTATGGCGTAGAAACGGTTGTGACTGACTCTGGCGGAGTTTTGGCAAGTGTTCTGATCGAGGCTGAGTTAGTTGATGAGGTGCAGTTGCTTGTTGCCCCTCAGGTTGTGGGTAAAAACGCTATTTCTCTTTTCAGAAGTCTAAATCAGCCGCTGAAATTGTGCCTAATCTGTTCTGAGGTTATAAGTGAAAGTTTTGTGCTACTGTATTATAGGGTTTTGAAGTCTTAGGCGATTTGGATTTTTTTATCCATCGCGGTGTATATTTTTTTTTCTATGGTGCGTTTGAGGCTGTTGATTTTGTCCGCGGTTTCGTTGTAGCTGTTGGCTTTGACGGTTTCGTGGGTCTCTACGCTGGTTTTTCGGGCGCGTAGTTGGTCGAGTTGGTTTTGGTATTGGGTTATGTTTTGTTTTATTTCATCCATTTTTGCTGAAGCCAGTAATTGGTCTCGGCTTGTTGCCATCTCTTTGGCGTGTGTTTGTATTTTTGTAAGTGAGTCTTTGTGTAGTATTTCATTGACTGATTGTTCGGCTTTGCGTTGTTTTTCGGGTTTGAGTTTGAGGGTGTCTTTTGTCATCATACCCTCTAATTTTTCGAGTATGCTTCTGAGTTCTGGGTGGCCTTGTTGTTCGGTTTCTATTCCTTCGAAGGGGGATTCTAAGTATTGGTTGATTTTTTTTAGTTCGTCTGGTGTAATACCTCCGCCGCCGCCTGAGGTGGCGAGTGCTTGCATTTTGATGAATGGTTTTTGGAGGTGTCGGAGGTTGTTTTTGAGTTCGTTGCTTAGGTTTTCGATTTCTGTGTTGATGCGGTTGAGTTTGTCGATGGGTCCTGCGCTTTTGAGTGCGGTGATTTTTTGTTCTAGGTCGGTGATTTCTTGTTCGAGTGTGAGTCGTTCGTTTTTGATGTTGTTTTTGTCTTCGGTTAGGGTTGTTATGTGTTTTTCGGTGTTTTGTAGTTCGTTTAGTTCTATGAGTGCTTCTTCGAGTGTTTTGGTTTTGACGTATTCTTTGGTAACGAAGTCGTTTAGTTCGTTGTGTGCTTGTTTGGCTTTTTCGTATATTTGTTGGAATCGTCGTCTGTCCATGATGAAGTAGGGTGAGATGCGGGGGAACCAGTTTTTGAGGTCTATGTCTGTGACGATGAGGACTTTTTGGGTTTCTTGTGTGTAGCGGTTGAGGTTGTCGTAGGAGACTTGGTCGGGTGGGGGGAGTTTTTTGAATCGGTCTATGAAGACGCGGGCGAGTCTGTTTAGGGCTCGGGCGCGGTTGTATACTTTCATGTTGCGTTTTTCGATTTCTTTGTTGCTTAGGTCAAAGAGGTATTTGCTGTTGTCGCTTAGTGCTTGGATTTGGAGGTTCATGGTGTTGAGGCGTTCTTTGGCTTGGTTTTGGACTGGGGCGAGGACTGTGTTGGTTTGGTTTTCTAGCCATTGTTTTGCTTCGTTGCTTGTTGTGAATTGGGTGGTGGTTGTTTCACTCAACTGGTTTCACGGATGTATAATCTTGTGTTAGTTCTTTATCTATTTTAGCCAAGATTTATGCCAAATTTGAACTTTTTGGGTTTGTGTGTGGTGTGGTTTTGTTTGGTGCGTTGTGGTTTGTTGCTTGTGTTTGTGTTTTTTGTTGTTGTTCTGTGGTGTGTGGTTTGGTGTTTGGTTTTTTGGTTTGCTGTTTGGTGGTTGTGTTTTGGTTATGTGTGGTTGGGTTTGGTGGTTGGTTGTGTGTTTGGGTTGTTGTATAGGTGGGGTGTGTTGATTGGGGTGTCTGTGGCTGAGTTTAAGTTGGGTTGGTGTTGGAATTGTGGGCTGTGTAAGTTATGTGTCTTTTGTCTTAGATTACCGGAAACATCATATGGCACCGCTCAGATATTGCCTTGCAGGACATAACGATTCTAAGAATAATCCTGTCAGGTGATATAACATATGAACAAAAACATAAAAAATTTTCTAACTATTTTAGTAGTGTTCGCGCTTGTTGTGGGTTGTTTTGCGGCTTTGCCGTGGACAGCAAACGCAGCAACACCAGAAATTCCAGGTGATTCAACACCCCTGCCCTTACGAAAGGGTCAAGCCCCTATATACTTAGATGGCAAAGCAACTGACCGTTTGACCGCCGTATACAATGGCAACAGCCCCGACATCCCAGGATGGAACAAAATATCTGGCAACGGCAAGAAAGTCTCCATCACCGTTGACGAATTGACTGTCGGATACTTTGTCTTTGACAAAAAAGGCAACGCACCCAGCCCCTATCAAGACTTCCTAAAAATCGAAATATACCAAAACCTTCCAGCCGAATCCACAATAACTATCCGGTGGGACTGCTCAAAATACTACGCCTATGCTGATCTTAGCACGCCTGGTACATACTATATCCCCCAACTCATGCAAGACAACGGCAAAATACAGAGCTTCAACCAAATCTGGTTCAAAACCACATACACCCCCCAAAACCCTGACCAATACACCATCACCATAGAAAAAACCATAAACGGACAACCTCTCCTCACATGGTATAGCAACTACCACGGCGATATCCCGCTTGCTGACTTTATCGCAGGCATGAACTTTAACCTATGCCCCGTGGCAGATAGAGGGGCTCGGGTCGAAAGCTCCCCCATTGCAGCGGGCAAGTGTACTCTTAGCGGCACTATAGACCTTACTTTCAATGTTGCAACAAAGAGTCTCTCAGGTTGGTATGCAATAGTAGAGGATCTCACAGGCGTAGCCGCAGACTACTTCGAAAAACCAGAACCAACATACATCTATCTCGGCAAAAACAACATTGCTAGCAACTTTGACTATAACGCCTTCTACAAACTAGATCACAACCTTGCGAATATGCTACTCCTAGGTTATGCTGGTCTTAACAACGGCGGAGAAATCTTCCCCATCACAGTTACAAATGTGAACACAGGTGTTACCTATCCATCCTTCTGTGCCAACACCCTTTCTGTGGCATTCGCAGAGGACCATAACTATGTAGTCGCAACAAATATAGAAGAAGACCTGCCAAATTGGAAAGAATTTCTTGCTGCCTACAATTATATCGAAGACAACATCGGTAATCTAGCTGACAACCGCGCCATCACACAAACAGTCACATGGGCACTACTTGGTGCCATCGATGTTAATTCCGATGCCTTCGGCGCTACAAATCTGATGTCAAGCGAAAAAGTTGCCGTAAAAGATGTCATTGCGAATTTTCTGAGCTACCCAAGCAGCAACAAAATAGTTGATGTTGCTTTCATGGTCTGTGAAAACCATCCCGAACACAGTTTTGTACAATGCCAACCCCAGATCGTTCCAGTCTACCGCTATGCCTTTAACAACGAACCAATAGCTGATCCAGGTACAATTACATTGCAAAAGATTGTAGCTGGTCAGACAATTAGAGCATGGGCAAGTTTACAATACGATGATCCGATGGACAGAACGGACATTCTATCTGGCATAACCTTCGCGCTTTATGGTCCATACACCGCATGCAACGGTTATGACGCAGCGGATTTCATTGCCCAAAGTGTACTTGATGAGAATAGCAACATCAGTTTTGATGTGCCCAATAGACAAACAGGTTGGTATGCAGTAGTTGAAAGACTAAGCGGCAAAGCGGCAAACATTTTCATGCATGATGCAAACAATGAAGTTGTGTGGTATATTTATTATCTTGAGGATGGCAAAATCGGTGATATAACTTGCGGTACCGTTGCAAGTATAATAAGCAGCCAAAACATTGCTGGCGATTTCTACGTTAGCGCCACTGGGGGTCGTCAGAAAAGCATACAAATAGTCTACGAGGATGACGCGACTATTCAAGGCATTAAACCTGACGGTAGCAATCAGGCCCTGAATACTTGGGGCTTTGAAACACTGATGCCTGATGGAACAACTGTGCCTTCATTCTGTGCAGATTTAGGCGCTCACCAAGTTTGGGGTGTATACAAATTCGACAGCGACAGACATAACCTTAATGATGAACAAATACTTCGTCTCATAGCCGCACTTGACTACCTCAACGACCAATATGATATTAACACCCCTGAAGGATATGCCCTCTGTCAACTTGTCATATGGAACGCGATTCTCGCAACCGGCGACGAAGGATACGCTGTTACCTACCGTCTTGACCACACAATCATAAGAATCCAAGGTTACAACGATGGCAATGATAACTGGTATACTGCTGATTTCAAGAACTGCGTAGATGACATACTTGCGAATCCCGATACATATGTAGATCGCTATAATGCAAAAATTGCAAATACGCACGGAATATACGTCAGCGGCATTATTTGGGTCGTAGGCAATGATCCAACAATCGAACCGATCAATCAACAGCGTCAAATGCTTTTGCTGTTCGGCGATCCAGCGTTCGTTAATAACATAGTGATCGTAAACAACAATCCATAGCTCTGTAGAAGCGGCACACAGCCCTCTTCTTTTTTATATTTTTCCAAACCGAGGCACCGGAATGTCTTTTCTATTTCAGGATTTTTTGTCTGCCTGAGACGTTCAACGTTTGATAGTCTATGAATTTCCGTAGATCATATTCTTATGATTTTATGGCTGGTGGAACCCAAAACTGTGTAGCTACCCTTAAATAGGTAGTTTGCATGAAAATAACTCAGGGATTTAGAGTGAAGACAAAGACTTTGGCATTTGTTATTGTATTTGCTGCTTTAACTGTGGCTATAAATATTGCTGGTCCTAAAATACCTGCTCCCTATGCTCCGTTTCTGCTCTATCAGTTTTGGGAAATTCCCATAGTATTTGCCTTTTTAGCCTTGGGGTTTGTTGCGGGTTTAACTATAGCTGTAATAAATACACTAGTTCTGTTGGTTTATGCTCCGGGTCCTATACCGTTTGGGCCCTTCTACAATCTGTTTGCGCTTCTTGCTATGGTATTGGGTGTATACATACCATATTTGATCTCGACTCGTGGGTATAAAAAGGAAAACCTGATGAGTTATTTGCGTCAGCATGCAACGTTGATTGTGATTTCAGCAACTGCCTTAGGTATCATTTTTAGGGTTGCGGTAACGTCTTTTACCAATTACTTTTTGATGCAGCAGCCTGCGCCTTTGGGGTTGTCGTATCCTCCGCAGGCAGCTTTGGCGTTTTTACCTTTGAGTGTGCTTTTTAATTCCACGGTTGCACTCTATACAGTGCCTATAGCAATTGGTATTACCCTTGCAGTAATCGCGATGATCAAACTAAAATAATAAAGTAGGCTCCATAGCCTACTCCCTAAAGTAGGTTCCATAGCCTACCCATTTGTTCCAAGTCACAAGTGAAAGAATTTAAATGCGTTACTGATAACCTATGGCTATGAATCGTGGCGTGACACTGCTGATGTTTGCAGCTGCGGTTTTACTTGGTTTGACATGTTTAGGAGTCTATATGTTGAGCGTTACCTCTGAGGCAGAGGATAGCCAAATCCGCCCCATCCGTGTTGCTTGTGTTGGCGATAGCTTAACTAGGGGAACTCAATATACCCTTGATTTGTGGCACCAGTTGGGTGCAGACTATATCGTTGGCGACTTTGGCGTCAACGGCGCAGCCGTCTATGCCAATTCAGGTCGAGCCTACATCGACGAAACCGCTTTTATTGTCGCCAAAGATTTCCAACCCCACATCGTAGTTATCATGCTAGGAACCAACGATGCCGATGCAACTCTAAATGAAACCCGTACCCAATTTATCTCTGACTACGCAGTGCTGGTAACCCAGTTCCAGCAGTTGCCCACTAACCCCGTCGTGTGGCTTGTGGCGCCGCCGCCTATCTACCAAAACGATTACGATCTATGCGGGTCGTTGTTGTTTGAGCAGATTATTCCTGATATACAACAAATTGCTAACCAGACCGGCTGTGGTTTGATAGACGCCCATACGCCATTGGTGGATCTTCCCGAGTTATTTTTGGATGGTGTGCACCCCAATAACGAGGGTGCCAAACTGATCGCTGACGCTATCTATGTGGCTCTATCCAAGTCGAACCGCTAAGCGACGATATGATTGATTTTTTTTGTCAAATCTTTATATTTAGAACCTTCTCTGAATATATAATGCATAGAGGCAGGGATAATGGGGGTGGGGCAGGATAGCGGTTTCTCGTACCGTGTGGATGTTATTCGAGTAGTCGCCATAGTTATGGTCATATTGCTCCACAGTCAAAATGACCTAACAGTACAGCAGCTTGTTCCATTCGAGCAAGTTCGCTGGACAACTGTGGCTGTCTATCAGAGCATAGGTCGAATTGGGGTGCCTTTGTTTTTGATGCTTACGGGTCTTTTACTTTTGCAGCCCAGCAAGTCTGCGGAGTCGCTTGGGGCGTTTTTTAAGAAACGTTGGGATCGTATAGGCTTACCCGTTATTTTCTGGAGCATGGTGTTTTTTGCTTGGGCCTTTGGAGTTCAGCATCAACCCCTAACAGCAAATGCCCTTGTTCAGGGGGTTCTCACAGGGCCTCAATATCAGTTTTGGTATATCTATATGTTAGTGGGACTGTATTTGTTGACGCCGCTTCTTCGGGTGTTGATGGCTCATGCGAATCGAGGTCTTATAAAATATGGGTTGATTTTATGGTTTGTTAGTGCGTCTATAATGCCGTTGGTCCATTTGGTGACGCCGTTTTATGTGGATGATAATGTGTTTGTGCTAACTGGGTATGTGGGTTATTTCCTTTTGGGTGCATTTTTGTTAACGACCAAAACTACCCGGCGGGGGCTGCTCTGGTTTTTGACTGGGTTGGGAGTGGCTCTGACCGCAATTAGTACTTATGTTCTTGCTGCTACTGTGGGGGGTAGTCAGATGTATATTTTCCAACAGTATCTTAGCCCAACCATAATCTTGACCGCGGTGTCTTTGTTTTTGCTCCTAATTACCCGCCAAACTCCCGTGGCCCAAGAAACGCAAAAGCCGTCTGTGACCCGAAAGCTAGTAAGGCTAATTAGTGAGAATACGTTTCCTCTGTTTTTGTTTCACGTCATTATTTTAGAGACTCTCCAGCAAGGGTATTTGGGAATTGCCATAAACGGCAGCACCATAAACTCTGTTATCGGAGTGCCTCTTATGACCGTGATGGTTTTGTTTCTCACGCTATGTATTATTGTGCTGTTAAAGCAGGTGCCGGGTATGAAAAGACTGATTGGATAGAACTATAGTGGGCTATGCGAGATTGGGTCTGCCTAACAACATGTTTAATACAGCCCATATTGTCCATGGTGTGGGTTAAAATTAGCTTGGCGTCCAATATGCAGTTATTGACTTTGGCTACGGTGGTTATGTTGGCCTCCGCTGGTCTACTTTGCATAGCCCAATACACCTCGCCCCACCAGTTGCAACTAAATCGGGGCATCTATCCCATCCGAGTCGCCTGTGTCGGGGATAGCATCACAGAGAAAAGTGGCTACCCCGAAAAACTAGCCCAAATGCTAGGCAACGACTATTCCGTGGGCAATTTTGGCGTTAGCTCCACCACCGTAACCTTGGAATCCGATAAACCCTACATGGCCTCATCAAGGTTCCAAGCCGCCATGCGTTTTCATCCAAAAATCGTCGTTATCATGCTAGGAACCAACGACGCCAGATGCGACTACACCCAATACCAAGAGTACTTCGAAGAAGAATACGAACAATTAATCTCCGAATTCGAACATCTAGACAGCACCTCGCAGGTCATCCTAGTCCGATCTCCACCCGTGTTTGACAACACCTTGGGTCTAAACCAAACCACCTTCTCCAACTCGGTGATTCCCCACATCGATCACATCGCAAATCAACTCAATCTACCCACAGTCGACGTATATGACGCCTTCGCCAACCACAACGAATACACCGAAGACGGCGTACATCCCACTGACCAAGGCGCAAACATCATCGCCGCACAAATCTACCAAACTATCATCACCCAACAACCCAACCCAGACATACAACCAGATAACTAAATCACAAATCAGCCACAACCACCTGCCAACCCACCCAGACGAGAAAGCAAAACGGCCTCAACCTGTAACCGCGTCTCCTGACCCCTATGTTTCTTACGGAACCCCTTGTTGTAGGCAACACACAGCAACACTAACCAAACAAACCAGCAAAACAAAACGCGCCGCAACATACCACCAGCCACCAACAATCAACCGCAAACAAACACAAAAACCTCACCACACACAACCAACCAATATATCGCCCAGAAACCACCAAAACAAATAACCTTCCGCCGTAGACTGTTGGATCAACCTACACTAACTTTAATACTTCAACCCCACCCACTATGGATGCTCATAGGTGAAACATATGGCTAACATTAGCGTAAACCAAATGGCTTGGGAAAAAGCTCAAAAACTACTCCAAAACCCCCAATCCTTCGGCATTGCCGTTTCAAAATCGGCAACCGGAGCAACAATCATCGACGCAGGCGTTAAAGCACCCGGTGGCTTTAAAGCAGGCAAAATCCTAACCGAACTCTGCCTAGGCGGCGCAGGCAAAGCAACCCTGGGCTTCAAAAGCTATGGTGCCCTCACATTTCCCTCCATAACCATCACATCCGACCACCCCGCTATCGCCATGTTAGGCAGCCAATTTGCAGGCTGGCGCATTAAAGACGGCGACAACATAGCCATCGGTTCAGGCCCCGTTCGTGCCATCGCACTAAAACCCAAAGAGATCTATGAAGAAATCAACTATACTGATCAAAACGACAAAGCCGTTATCACCCTAGAGAGCAATGTACTGCCCTCC
>Ga0123356_10003984_pt1 | contig 15346 bp, 12 predicted proteins | sample TergutEmb28metaG_2_FD_92546 | JGI IMG/M metagenome (GOLD analysis project Ga0123356, IMG submission 92546) | Embiratermes neotenicus P3 segment gut microbial communities from Petit-Saut dam, French Guiana - Emb289 P3 | ecosystem: Host-associated > Arthropoda: Insects > Digestive system > Gut ... | reverse complement strand
TCATCCAAAAAGCCCTTTACAAGGTTTTCTATGTTAATGCCGCGGTAAAAGAGCTTGCCTTCGGTTGGAACAAGATCGCCATCCTGGATTACATACGAAATAATCTCGGAGATTTCGGTTAGACCGACAAGAACGCCTTTTCCGCTGATATCGCGTAAACCGCGTTTAACCTCGTATTTTCGATAGAGTTCGTTATCAATAACTCCCCGCTCAAGCATAAGCTTTGAGTACTTTTCAATAAATTGTTTTGTTTGTTCGTTGTTCATGGATGCATTGTACCATAAAACAGGGGGGTATGTCACCCCTTCTAAACAGAATAAAATCTTAGTATAATAACAAAAATGATAAACATTTTAGATGAAGCTGCCTCTTGTACAGGAGTTAGCGTACATGAGCAGGCAATTCTGCCTTCAGAATCACTTTCTTTCTCTCAGGATCTGCTTGATTATTGCAAAACCAATGTATGCGGTAATTATAATAAATCATGGACATGTCCGCCTGCCTGCGGCAGTTTGGAAGAACAACAAAGAAATATTCTGTCCTTTAAGAATGTTTTAATTTTTACAACAATGCATAAATTGGAAGATTCCTTTGATTATGAAGGAATGACAAAAGGCAGAGGACTTCATACTCTTCTATTAATTGAATTAAAAAATAAACTTGGAGACGTTCCTGTTTATGGAGCAGGAAACTGCCCTGTCTGCATGGATAAAGAGGGTAAAAGTATATGTGCCTTTCCTTCTCCTTGTCCATTTCCGGAAAAAATGATTAGGTCGATAGAAGCTGCCGGTATCAATGTAACAGAATTAAGCAAGAGTGCTAAAATTACATATAATAATGGGGAAAATACGGTCACTTATTTTTCCATGGTATTGATTGATTAAGAAAAAGACTCGATTAATATATATTTTTGTAATATAATATTATTAATAGTTAAGAATAAGGAGTATATAATGTCAGATAATTTTAACGAAATCTTTAATGAAATTTCAGAACTTCTCCAGAAAGGAAAAGCCAAAGATATAACAGGCTCTGTGCAGAAAGCACTTGATGCAGGAGCAGCTCCTGCTGATATTCTAGAAAAAGCCCTAATGGACGGAATGAGTATCATTGGCGGAAAATTTAAACGGAATGAAGTATTTGTACCGGAAGTATTAATTGCAGCACGAGCTATGAATAAAGCAGCGGAAACTCTAAAACCGCATCTTGCTAAAGCAGGTATCCAGCCAGTCGGCAGGGCAATAATTTGTACCGTTAAAGGCGACCAGCATGATATCGGGAAAAACCTCGTAAAAATGATGATAGAAGGTAAAGGTATCGAGGTTGAAGATCTTGGCGTAGACTGCGACACACAAAAAGTAGTAGACAAGGTAAAAGAAAGTGATGCAAAAGTTCTTTGCCTCTCTGCGCTTTTAACCACAACCATGGCTGTTCAAAAAGAAGTAATTGATGCGCTTAAGGATGCAGGTATTCGTGACAAAGTAAAAGTAATGGTAGGCGGCGCACCCGTTTCGCAAAGTTTTGCCGACGAAATTGGCGCGGATGCCTATACCCCAGATGCTGCATCTGCCGCAGATGTCTGCCGCACTTTTTATAACTAAATAAAGAGTTAAAACTTTAAATTGTTACTTTACTGATAAATTAAATCGTCATATTGGCAGCAAACGCAGCGGAAAAGTATCTGTCATTTGTTAGATCTGTTACTTCTGCATTGGAAACTATTTCGCGGCAAAGCGGCAGGAATGTTTGATCTGTCAAAGATTTAACTGCTCCTAAAAGACTCGTATTTCCGCAAACATTTGTTTTTACACTTCCTTGATTATTAACAAACTCTTTTGGGATCAATCTTACTTCTGCAGCGCTTTCCAAATTCAGATGATATCCCAATCCGCCTGCAATATATACATTTTTAATGTTTTCCAGCTTTAGCTTTGCTGTTTTACAGATTGTCCTAATCCCTGAGTAAATTGCAGATTTTGCAAGCTGAAACTGCCGAATATCTTTTTGAGTTATAATGCAACCCTCTTTGACAGTAAAACCAGTCTCTCTGAAGTCATCTTCTAATGCGCCTGTCTCATCAATTACACCAGCACGCTTCATTTCTGCAATTGTTTTAATGAAATCAGAGGCATTTAACCCGCAGGAAATTTCTGATTCTTCAAAACACGGACCTGCAGCAGTTGAACAGCACAATAGACGCTTCTCATCAGCTTTCCAAACAGCCATCTCGCCATTTGTTCCAATATCAATAAAAAGCGTATTTTCTTTTTCTTTTAAAATGTCAACATAAGCAAGACCTGCAGTTATATCAGCACCTACAAAAGCAGAAATTCCCGGTAACAGAGTGATATGATCTGCAGAAAGAAAAAGATCCTTCCCGGAAAACTGTTTCTCTTCCAGAAAAATAGGCACATACGGCGCTGTTCCCATTGATGCTGGATCTATGTTGCAAAATAAATGAAGCATGGTTGTATTACCGCTTACTGCGCATTGAGTAATCGCAGTAAGGTTATGTTTTTTAAGAAAATGCAATAGCATATTTTCTATCTGGTTATTGATCGCAGAGAACAGCTCTTTCGTTTTTCCATTCTGTGTTACATGGATTCTGGTCATTACGTCAGCGCCGAAAATACGCTGATCACTAAGAGCAGCTAATGTTTCAAGAGTCTCACCCGTATCAAGGTTTAAAAGCTGTGCCTGCACTGTAGTTGTACCGATGTCTATTGCAGCCCCGGCACGTATTGAAGTATTGTTCACGGATCCCATATTAAAAAATTAAAACAAACGTTCCCAGCGTAATCAATACGCCGCCGATTATTGTTTTAATAGTTATTGTTTCTTTTAAAACTATAAATGCCAAAACCATTCCTATTACAAGGCTGAATTTATCGATAGGTATTACTTTTGACGCTTCGCCGATTTGCAAAGCTCTGTAGTAAAAAAGCCAGGATAATCCTGTTGCAATACCAGATAATATTAAAAATATTAAATTTCGGCTGCTGATATTTACAATTTCCTGCTGCTTTCCCGTTGTAAAAACAATCAACCATGCCATAACAAGAACTACAATTGTGCGGATAGCAACGGCTAAATTTGAATTTATATCCTGGATTCCGATCTTTGCCAGAATAGAAGTAAGTGCTGCGAAAAGTGCAGACAAAAGAGCATAAATAACCCACATAACTATATTAATACTATAATACCGGTATATCCGCTGTCAATGACAATATTGATTACATTTCAATTTTATTGTATATCTATAATTATGAAGCAAAATATACAGCAATGGCAGCAAGAACAAAAAGAAATAAAAGTTAAAAAACCTCTGCCTATTCTGTCCTTTCCTTGTATCCAGTTAATGGATATCACGGTAAAGGATTTAATTTCTAATAGCGATACCCAGGCAAAAGGCATTAAGCTGATCTGTGACAGAACTCAAAGCGCCGCTGCCGTAAGCCTTATGGATCTATCCCTGGAAGCAGAATGTTTCGGCTCGGAAATAAAATTTTCAGACGGCGAAGTACCTACTGTAGTAGGCAGCATTGTTACAGACATGGAAAGTGCAGAATCATTAAAAGTTCCGCCAATCGGCACCGGCAGAACATCAATATATCTGGATACAGCAAAAAAGGCAGCAGAAATGATAACCGACAGGCCGTTTTTCGGCGGAACGATTGGCCCCTTCTCTCTGGCTTCGCGTCTTGTTGGTGTTTCTGAAGCAATGATTTACTGTTACGAAGAAAGCGATATGATGCATCTTGTACTATCAAAAGCGACTGCTTTTTTAATTTCGTATATCAAGGAATATAAAAAGACAGGCGTTAATGGCATTGTTATGGCTGAACCTGTAACCGGGATGCTGTCGCCGGATTTAGCTCGGGATTTTTCCGAACCGTATGTAAAAAAAATAAATGAAGCAGTAAAAGATGAAAATTTTATTATGATTTATCATAATTGCGGCAACTCAACAATTCATATGATAGATTCAATACTCGCAACTGGAGCTGATGCCTATCACTTTGGAAATGCAATAGAAATGGAACAGATGATGCGCCACATTCCGGAAAATATCATTGCAATGGGGAATATCTCTCCGGCTGAACAATTTAACGGAGGTACACCTGATTCCATAAGGCAGGTTACCCTTGATCTTTTAACAAAGTGTGCAAAGTATCCCAATTTTATAATATCTTCAGGATGTGATATTCCTCCATTGTCACCCTGGGCGAATATTGACGCATTTTTTGCAGCAGTGCAGGAATTTTACAAAGACAAAATATATTAAATAATTATTTTCATGTGCTTGCGCAGTTTTTGCATTACAATATTTATATCCAGCGGCTTTCCGATATGATCATCCATTCCTGCTGCAAGACAATTATCGATATCATCTTTAAAAACATTTGCAGTCATGGCGATTATGGGTATTCTCCTATGCGATTTATTATCAAGTGTTGATTCAAATTCGCGGATACGCTGCGTTGCTTCAAGTCCGTTCATTTCCGGCATTTGCATATCCATTAACACCAGCTCGTATAAATCGGGAGATTCTTTTATCTTATTTAAAGCTTCCAGGCCGTTTTCTGCTGTATCTATTATTAATCCGGTATCACTTAATAGTGATATTAATATTTCCCGATTAATTTCGATATCTTCAGCAAGCAATATATTTCTGTTTGGGAAAACACCTTCCATTTCCTCTGCCGTTATTTCGCTCTCGCCATTATAAGAATTACTGTCAGTATTACTATCAGCATTGGTTATTCCGCGCTGCAATTTTACAGAAAATATAAACTTTGAACCTTTACCAGGTTCAGACTCAACACGAATTGTACCGCCCATGAGTTCTATTATCCGCTTGGAAATGGCAAGACCTAGTCCTGTACCGCCGTATTTGCGGGTTATTCCAGTTTCCGCCTGTTCAAATATATTAAATATTTTTTCCTGTTGTTCAAGAGAAATGCCAATTCCGCTGTCTTTTACTTCAAAACCCAGTTCAACTAAATTATTTTCTACTCCTATAAGATTAACACTTACACTGATACTGCCGCCTTCTGGTGTAAATTTTACAGCATTAGACAACAGATTAATTATAATCTGGGTTAAGTGCTGATCAGCGCCAATAAAAAAGAAAGGCACATTATTATCAACATTCAATGAATACTTCAAATTCTTTTCTTCCAGACGAAAATTAATTAGAGCAAAAACTTTCTGTAAAAGTTCTCTTAATTCAAATTCAACAAAATTTAATTCCAATTTATTGGCTTCTATTTTGGACATATCAAGCACGTTATTAATTATTCCAAGAAGATGCGTAGAAGCGTTTTCTATTTTTTCCAACGCATATTTTTTTCGTTCATTGTCATCAGTATTTTTTGCAATCATTGTCATACCGATAATGGCATTCATCGGCGTACGCATTTCGTGACTCATGGTAGAAAGAAACTCGCCTTTTGCATTACTTGCGTGTTCTGCTCTTTCTTTTGCATGAATTATTTCTGACTCAAGCTCCCTTTTTTCTGTTAAATCGTTGCCTATCGCTGCGGGAGTACCGTCTTTTAATAAAAAACTAGTCAGCTCAAGAAGCCTTCTGCGTCCGTCTTTGCATTTTATAATACATTCATGAGTAACAAGGCCTTTTTGCATAGACTGCGAATTAAAAGCATCTTCAAAACTATAATCAGATTTTTCATCAACAATAAGTTTAAAACCGCCTGTTCTAAGTTCTGCAGAAGTATAACCTGTCACAACAGAAACAGCCGGATTTGCATAAGCAAGGTTTCCTTCTGTATCAGCATAAAAGATTAAATTTGGAGATTTTTCTACAATTGATGTCCGCTGTCCCATTGCTTCTCTCTCCAGAACCCCCGATAGTGTACTTGCAAAAAGCGCAGCAAGACTTATATCACCTTCAGTCCATTTGTAATCATCATATCCGGAAAAATCAATTAATGCAGACATTTCTCCCTTTAAAAAAACTGGCGTGGTAATATAATTATTAAAACTCACCCTGTATGGAGCAAAAGCTTCCCTGATAACAGGATTATCAGATCTAAGACATATATCATTTCCGCTTTCTGGCTTAAGATTTTTAATTATGGAAAGCGCTGGTTCTTTAAGCGGCATCAAACCGCCAATACGCGAAGTCAGGTTTAATTTTGGATTTATATATTCATGGCGGCAAGTAATTATTGAACCATCATCTGAAAGATCAAACAGAAGCACCTGCGGGCAATTTAAAAATTCACCAACCATTTTTAGAGTATTGGTAATTAAGACATCGATATCAGAATCTGATAAGAAACTACGGGAGATATCTGCCATCAACAACTGCTGGCTTAGCTGTTTTTCAGAAAAACGGACATACTTGCGCGCAATAAAATTGGAAATAATGGTATAAGCAATAGACATGCTGATTCCGATTAAGTACGCTGTAATGATCCATAAATTCATGGAACGTCTGTTTTTAAGAATCAAATCTATATCTACACCGGTAAATAACATTCCAATTGCTTCGCCGTCATTTAATAAAGGAGAATAGTAAACCCCGTATGTCTTGCCGTAAATATCCAAATAGCCATGATAATTTTCCTTATATCCAATAACAGATTCAACAATATAGTCACGAGCGCTGGTTCCTACAATACGGTAACCCGACTCATCACGCAAAGTGGTACTTATTCGAATATCATTCATAAAAATCGTTGCTTCGCAGCCTGTCCGTTCCTTAAATGAATCAACATAATCATTTTGTGTCAAATCATAACAAAAATTAACAATACCAATTAAATTTTCTCGATCATAAATCGGAGCGCTTGCATAAATAGAAAGACGGCTATTATTGGATACAATCACCTCTATTGAAGTAGATACTAAACCAGTACGTAAAGTCTTGCCAACACCCTTATAACCGGAAATATTATCTCCAAGCATAGTGCTGTGAGATCTGGCAACAACAATCCCCTGCGGATCACAAATAGCCGAAAAATCAAAACCATAGGCAAAAGTTAATAGGTATCTTTGCAACGATGTATAATCTTTATTTTTCATTGCAGTAACAATTGATTCGCTGCCTGACATTACTTCGGCTCTCATTGTTACTCTTTCTTCTAGTTCAGATATATAATTAACAAAACTGTGATTTGCGGTTAAAACCCGGTTAAAGGTAAGATCATTTATTATATTATTTGTTCTGACTTCTACTATATAAATTACCGTCAGCATTGTTAATATAAAAATTAACCCAAAAAAGAGATACAATTTGCTTCCAGCTTTTTTATTAGCCATAAAATACTCTTAAAATTTAATAATATAGACATTATAACAGAAATTTAATAAAAACACCATACTTACTATATAATATATTAAGTTTTATTGTATTCGGCTTCAAAAATAAGCTTCTTTTCAATTTTTATTTCATTTAAATAGCTGATAATAACCAGCGGAGGCGAATGGCTAAAAATCCTTTTCCACCATTTCGATTCTATTAGTTTCTCTGTCAATATAATCTTTTCCTGAGCCAAAAAGATTGTCTTTTCTTTTGGCGGTTCCTTCCCGGCAAATTCAGTAAACCGGGTAAAAGCATCAATCCAGCTGTTTTGCGGAAAATGATGGAAGCGAAACCCACCCGTAGTTGTTATTAAAAGCCCCCAAATACCGCCCCAGTTTTTTTCGTCAAATTCAGCCCAACCGGAAATATACCTGCCCAAAGTACGGGTTAAAACTTTTTCGCCTGTTTTTTCTTCATATTCGCGCCAAAAATCGTCCGCTGCTTTTTCCGGTTTTTTAGACAATAACAATTCACTCTCCGATTATATAATTATATGTTCATTATTAAATGTTCTTGTAGCAATTATATCTATACCTTCATTATTCCAATTCTTGATTAAAACATCTCCGTTTTTCACAGGAAGAGCAACTTGTACTTTATAAATATCCTTTAATAATGCCGGAATTTTTTCGCGCAGACATGGAGACGATGTCTTTACAGGAATTCGCCTTACAGAAGATTTATCAGTAATACTTAATAATAAAGGCATAGTTGCTGTAACAACACGTTTAGGGGCTAGAATTTCTTCCTTAGCATAGTCTATTCCACGCGGACATTTATTACCTGCAACAGACAGATCTGTGGATTTATCGGATTCTACATCAAGTGAGCAGCCCATTGGACAAACAATACATGTTAAGCTTTTCATATCTTTTCCTAATTTATACTGAATTCCAAAACTGAATTCTCATTAAAATCCTGTCCTTTAAAATCTTCAGGACCCAGTTTAAAACTAATCATTTCAGACGGCTGTACAAAACGTTCTTTTTTACTGCGAATTAACTTATCATCAAGACGCATTTCAAGTACAACGTTGCTTTTTACAATCATTGAACGCAGATAAATAATGTTTTCCTGTTTTGGATCTATCATTGCAGGGTTAACATAACGCACATGAGATCCTGCTTTGGTACGAATCTGTAAATCAGGACGTTCGCCTCTTAACCACCTGGCTGCAAACTTTCCTGCGCGGCGGCTTTCTTCGCAAACCCAGTCAACAAGATCATGAACATGAAGCACGTTTCCGCATGCAAAAACACCATTAATATTGGTCATTAAAAAAGAATCGACCAAAGGACCGTTTGTTACAGTGTTAATTTCTACTCCTGCCGCGCGTGACAGTTCATTTTCCGGCACTAAACCTACAGATAATAGAACTGTATCGCAGTCTATCCTGAAACTTTTCCCGTGAGCAAGAACACCGTTCTCCATTGGAGTAACTTCGATTCCTTCCACGCGATCGTTGCCAAAGATACCAGTAGTCTGCGAAGACAAATACAGCGGAATATCAAAATCATTCAGACACTGCACAATATTTCGAGTAAGACCTGCAGGATACGGCATTATTTCTATAACAGCTTTTACATTACAGCCTATCCAGCTCATCCTTCTTGCCATGATCAGCCCAATATCACCTGAACCGATGATAACTGCTTCTTTGCCAGGAACATATCCTTCTATGTTTACAAGACGTTGTGCAAGCCCTGCTGTATAAATACCTGCAGGACGTGAACCGGGAATACGTATATTACCGCGATTACGCTCTCGGCATCCCATTGCGAGTAACAGAGCCTTGGTTTTTATTTTCATCACACCGGAAGGAGAAATACAGGTAAGTTCAGAAAACTGTGACCCAGAAGCAGAATTCAAGTTATTTGCCGCAGTAAAATTCGTAACCGTTGTATTTAAATAGACAGCAATTTTTGATTTTATAACTTTATTTATAAAACGCTCTGCGAATTCAGGACCGGTTAACTCTTCCTTAAATTCATGCAGACCAAAACCGTTATGAATACATTGCATTAAAATTCCGCCAAGGTGATCTTCACGTTCAATTACAGCGCAGGAAAAACCCTCTGATTCAAGTTCAAGAGCCGCAGCCATTCCAGCAGCACCGCCGCCGATAACAACTGCATCATAATTAATAGTTTTCATAACACAGCCTCCAGCAAGCGGCTCTTTCCGCCGTGTTTTGTAACTTCACTCCATGGAAGACCAGTTTCTCTCATAATAATTTTTATTATCTTGTAGGTGCAAAAACCTCCCTGACAGCGCCCCATTTGTGCACGTGTAAAATATTTAATTCCGTCCAGTGTAGTGTGGCCTAATTTTATAGCCTGAATAATTTCTGCTTCACTTACATTTTCGCAGCGGCATACAATATTACCCCATGTTGAATCCTTAACGATAAGGTCATCCAGTTTGTCAGGAGTTAGTTCCCGGGCAAACGGACGATCTTCAACATACGGATCCCATCCGGGCTTCTCTGTCAGTTTTAATCCCATTTCCAGCAGAATATGTTTTACATATTCACCGATTGCAGGAGAGGCTGTAAGCCCTGGACTTTGAATACCTGCAACCTGCACAAAGGCGGGAACTTTTTTTGAAGCTTCGATGTAAAAGTCTTCGTCCAGGCAAGGACGCAAGCCAGCAAAATTTGTAATAACATCGTTTTGACTTAACGAAGGGATCATCATTTTTCCGGAAACCAGTATTTGCTCAAGATGTTTAGAGGTGGTAGAAAAATCTTCTTTATCTTCTACAGCATCAGCAGTAGGACCAACTAGTGCAGTACCCTCAACCGTGGGAATTACAAGCATTCCTTTGGAAACGGCAGATGGAACCGGGAATACAACTCTTGCTGGACACGCTTTTGTAAGCCTGTCAAGAAGATAGTACTCTCCCTTCCTTGCAGTAATTTTATATTCTTCTGCAGCAAATATCCTTGATACTTCGTCTGCATAGAGCCCTGCAGCATTTATTACATAACGCGCACTAACATGTCTTCCGTCTTTTGAACGGATATTCCAAACATCACCATTACGGCTGGATTCACTTACTTCGAAGTTGGTTAGTAATTCTACCCCGTTCTTTTTAGCAGACTCAACCAATGCAAATACAAAACGGTACGGTTCGATAATTCCGCCGCCCGGCGCATAGAGCCCGCCTACAACATCCTCTGATAGTTTTGGTTCAAGCTCTAAGATTCTATGCCTTGAGCAAAGTTCAATCCCTATACAGTCGTTTTCAACTCCCTGAAAATAAAGATGCTCAACCGCTTTCATCTCTTCTTCATGAAGAGCGGCAACAATTATCCCGCATCGCCTGAAAGGAAAGTGTAATTCCCGCCTTAGCTGATCAAACATCATACTGCCCTGGATTTCCAGTTTTGCCTTTAGGTATTTTTTATTATGATGAAATCCACCGTGAATTATCCCTGAATTTGCCTTGGACGTTCCAAAGGATACATCTGCAGCCTTTTCAAGAATTACGGTTTTTACTGAATAAACCGAAAGCCGGCGGGCAATATTAGCTCCGGAAACTCCGCAGCCGATAATTGCTACATCAAATTTCATAATATTATTATATGGTCTATTATCATAAAATACTATATAATAATTATATGAAGCAAAAAAGAATTAGATTATTTATTGACAAAAGAACCAGCGCTGGTCAACGGGAAAAAATTATCTATTTAGCCATTGAAAAAGGGTGCAATACACTTGTTCTTTCCATGGATGATAAATATTTTGAAGGAAAAAATGAAGATTATAAATATATAAAACTAATAAATAATAATGCCCTCTTCATTGAAGCCGGAGGACATAATCTGCGTATGCTTCTGCCAAGAAAAAAATACTTTTTCCAGCGTGATCTTTTTCGCATGGATCAGGGCAGACGTAAAACGGATCATCATTTTTGCCCGACTAATCCCAGGACAATTTCTATTGTCAGCGAAAATGCAGAACAATTATTTTCACGAGTCCTGGAAAAAGTAACAACTCCAAGAATTTTCCATCTGCTTCCGGACAAGAATCACGAAAACACATGGTGTTCATGTCCTGCATGCCGGGCTTTTACTCCTCCGGAACAATATCTTATGATTCTAAACACTGCTTCAGATGCACTGGCAAAACTAGATAATGAAGCACGTATTATATACCTGGTTTTTGATAAAGATCCGCAAGCTCAGGGAATTATACCAAGAAAGAATTTGATTGCAAGCAAAAAACTTACCTGATACAAAATCCAAATTCCCCTCAGCTCCAGCACTAGAGCAAAAAAATGGCTGTCACCTTCAGGTCACAGCCATTGATCAATCTAAACGATTATTTAAATTTTACATCAAACTGAATGCAATAGTTACTCCGGCAAAAACGATTGCGACTGTGGTTGCAAGTACCATAACATTGTTAAATGAGGGTCCAGCTGTATCTTTAAGAGGATCACCAACTGTGTCACCAATGACAGCCGCTTTGTGCTGTTCGCTGCCTTTACCGCCAAGCTCGCCGCGTTCAATGTATTTCTTCGCATTGTCCCACGCACCGCCGGCATTAAGCATAAACACAGCAAGTGCAAAACCAGCCAATACGGTTCCGGCAAGAAAACCTACAACACCGGCAGCGCCTAATATAATTCCGGTAAGAATCGGCGAGATGATAACGATAAGAGTAGGTGCTATCATTTCTTTTAAAGCGCCCTTTGTGCAAATATCGACACAGGTTGCATAATCTGCATGTACACCTTCTTTGCCTTCTAATAAACCTTTTATTTCTCTGAACTGTCGTCTTACTTCATTTACAATACTCATTGCAGCACGCTGTACAGCGGAGATACAAAGAGCGGAGAAATAAAATACCATAGCAACACCGCAGAAGAAACCAATTAAAACAGGAGGATTGATAACAGAGAGATCAAGCAGCTCACGTCCTGCTTCTGCAAGTTTAGTATTCACAAGATTTACATAATTAACCAGAAGCACAAGAGCAGTAAAAGCGTTTGAAGCAATGGCAAAACCTTTTCCAGTAGCGGCTGTAGTATTACCTAATGAGTCAAGGGCGTCTGTACGCTCACGTACTTCAGGGGGTAATTTTGCCATTTCAGCAATACCGCCTGCGTTATCTGCAACGGGACCAAATGCATCGGTGGCAAGGATTATGGCATTGGTGGCAAGCATTGCTACTGCGGCAAGTCCAATCCCGTAAAGTCCTGCATTAAAATCTGCATAACCGCCGGAAACAAAGTATGCTGCAAGAACAGCGCCGGATATAGTCAGCATCGGCAAGGTAACAGATTTCATACCAAGGGATAAACCACCGATTATCAGAGTAGCGGAACCTGTTTTACTCGCTTCTGCAAGCTCACGTGTTGGTTTGCTGGCATCTGATGTATAATACTCTGTTAAATAGCTGATTATAAAACCTGAGACAATGCCTACAACTACTGCGCCAAAAATACCAAAAGCGAATTCTTCCATACGACCGGCATTATCTGCATTTCTTGCAATAAAAAGAATCGCCGGTAATGTTCCGATAGCTGCAAGACCGCCTGCGATAAATACACCTCTGCGCAGAGCGTTTAAAAGTGTCTTTTGGTCTGTCTTTTCTTTTGTTCGAACAAAGAATGTACCGACAATCGACATCAATATTCCGATTATACACACAATGATTGGAAGCAGCATTCCTGCAACGCCGTATCCTGCGGCAAAACCAATGGCAACTGTTGCCACAAGAGCACCAGAATTTGATTGATGAAGGTCTGCGCCCATTCCGGCAACGTCTCCGACATTGTCACCAACATTATCAGCTATAACAGCCGGGTTCCTTGGATCATCTTCAGGAATTCCAGCTTCAACTTTTCCTACAAGGTCTGCACCTACGTCTGCAGCCTTGGTGAATATACCGCCGCCGACACGCGCAAATACTGCCATAACCGAAACACCCATTCCAAAGGTTATCATTGTTTGCGCAATAACTTCATCGCTGGCGCCGAACGCAAACCTAAGAACTGTGTACCATGTAATAACTTCGAGTACCTGAAATCCGTTAACAACAAAACCCATGACTGTCCCGGAGGAAAATGCTACACGAAGAGATTTATTCAAACCCTCGGTCGCGGCTTGAGCTGTACGGACATTTGCCCTTGTAGCAACCTTTAAACCGATAATACCGCAAAGCCCGCAAATAAAACCGCCGGATAAAAAAGCAAAAGGTGTAAACCGGTTAACAAGCTGACCGTCACTGGCTATTGAAAGCACCAATAAAACTACAAACATAAATGCGAAAAAAGCAGCAACAGTGGTATACTGCCGCTTTATATAAGCATCCGCACCTGTGCGGATGGCTGTTGCAATCCTCTTCATTACATCATTACCCTCAGGGTACTTCATTACCTTACGACCCTGGAAAAAAGCGAACAAGAGAGACACAGCTGCCCCAACGAAACCTACGAAAAACAGATTTTCGATCATTTTATTAACTCCTGGATAAAACAATAATTGATTTTATGCACTCATTAAACCAAATATGGGGATTAAAGTCAATCGGGGTGCATGTCACCCAAATTTGGGTGCCTGTCACCTATGCCTCTGGGGACAAAAAGGTGCCTGTCACCTTTTTTTGTTGAAAATTTCAAAATATATGCTATACTACTAAAATGGATGTTAGTTTTTATTCACTCGGCGCAGCCGAGGAAGTTACAGGTTCCAAGCATGTGCTTGAGATTGACGGGCTGAGTTATCTGATTGATTGCGGCGCTTTCCAGGGTTCAAGAGCGGAAGCAGATCGCAAAAACAGAAACTTCGGTATCGCAGAAGATCGCATAGAAGGCGTTGTTCTAACCCATGGACATTTTGACCACTGCGGTTTATTACCGTTATTGGCAAAACAGGGGTTTAAGGGGAATATTTACGCCACTCCTGCCACCAGGGATTTATCAAGCCTAATAATGATGGACTCTGCCAACATTCAGGCTCGTGACGCAAGATACCTCCAAAAGCAGGCTCAGAAAAAGGGAGAGAAATTTAACTGGACTCCGTTATATGAAGAGAAAGACGCTATACAGGCTGTAAGCCAAACTGTTGGAATATCATATAACAGACCGATGTTTATCGGCGACGGGGTTTCTCTTGAATTTCATGACGCAGGGCACATTCTTGGCTCTGCCATTGCATCGATAAAGATTAAAAAAGGCGGCGAAGAGCTGAACATTCTTGCAACAGGAGATCTTGGCAGAAAGGGTAAACCTATTATCCGTAACCCTGCAATTCCGGAAACTGCTCCGGATTATATCATCCTTGAAAGCACCTACGGTGACCGCCTTCATGGCTCCACAGATGATGCTATCAATAAACTTGCAGAAATAGCAAAACGCACAGTAGAAAAAAAAGGAAAGATTCTTATTCCGGCTTTCGCTATTGAGCGCACTCAGGAACTTGTTTTTTACTTTCATCTATTGGTTGATAACGGCACAATCCCCGAAGTACCGATATTCGTCGATTCACCGATGGCAACTAATGCAACAACAATTTTCCAGGTTCATCCGGAGTGTTATAATCAGGAAATAAAAGATGCGTTTATCAAACATCATAAAAATCCATTTGGTTTTAACAGCCTGCATTTTACAACAAGCGTTCAGGAATCAAAAGCATTAAACGACCATCCAGGACCTCTTATCATAATTTCCGCAGACGGAATGTGCGAAGCGGGGCGCATCCAGCACCACCTGATGCACAACATACAAAATCCCAACACCACAATAATGACAGTTGGTTACATGGCGGAAAACACACTTGGGCGGCGTATTCGCAACCGTGAGAAAGAAGTTAAAATACACGGTGAATGGTTTAAGGTTAACGCGCAAGTAGAGGAAATTAACGCATTCAGCGCCCACGCCGATTATCAGGAAACGCTTGAATGGCTCAACGCTCTGGACACATCACGCTTAAAAGGAATCTTCCTGGTTCACGGCGAGCGGAAATCCCAGAACTTTTTAAAGAAGTTTCTTGAAGAGAATGGT
>Ga0123356_10003983_pt1 | contig 15349 bp, 7 predicted proteins | sample TergutEmb28metaG_2_FD_92546 | JGI IMG/M metagenome (GOLD analysis project Ga0123356, IMG submission 92546) | Embiratermes neotenicus P3 segment gut microbial communities from Petit-Saut dam, French Guiana - Emb289 P3 | ecosystem: Host-associated > Arthropoda: Insects > Digestive system > Gut ... | reverse complement strand
AGCGTCAACATCTAAAAGCCTGAAAGAAACTATAGTGATGGACAGCAATATGACGCTGACCGCCAATTTTGTGCGTACTTATGTGCTTACGACTAACGCCATGCCAATACGCGGCGGTGTGGTAACACGCGATCCAGACCGGATACGTTACGACGCCGGATCTCAGGTCACTCTGACGGCAGCGCCGGCAAAAGGGTACCGTTTTACAGGATGGTCTGGGACGTCGGGTATGTTAATGTCCAATGACAGCGTATACACGGGCACAATGAATAATAATTGGTCGGTCACCGCCAGTTTTGCAAGACACAGAGAGACCGCGCAAGCCGCCGAACCGCCGCCGCGTACACTTGACGAAGCAATGGCCGAAGGACGCAAACGGGTAGAGCAAAAACCGGAAGAAGAGGAAAAAGTATTCCCGCTAAAACTTACGGTGCGTATATCAACCGCCGTACTCGCGGCGGGAGGGCTTGCCGGCGGTTACGCCTACTCGGAGGAGGCAAGCAGGTATCACAGAAAGTATGAGAATACAGACAATTCTGAAGACGCGAGAAATTACCGAAAAAATACAGAAGCCAAGACGGCTGCGGGTAACGTGTTCTATACAATAGGATGGATAGGGTTAAGCGCCTTTACTCTGACATTCGTTTTTTAACAGGCAATGGCTAAGCAGATGAAACAGAAAACAAAGTATCGTTCAAAGTCAATAATAATCCCCGCGCTGTGCGCCGCCGCGTTTCTTGTTGTACACTGCATTCAGTTTGAATTTGAGAATCCGGTCGACCCCCGCAACGCGATCAGCCTGACCATAAACGCGGGAACAGGCGGTACGGTTAGTCCAAACGGACAGCGGGACGCCGCCGTTGGAAAACCGGTTAGAATAGAGGCTTACGCTAACAGCGGTTACGAATTTGTTGACTGGCAAGTAACAAGCGGAGAAGCGGAAATCGCCGACAGATACAGCAGATTTACAACTGTTACTCCGCGCGCAAACGCGGCGGTAAGGGCTAATTTTTGGCTTACTCCCTTTAATCCTACTATTGACTATGAGCAATTTAACGATACAAGAGACGGTAAAAATTACCGCACAGTAAAAATTGGCGATTTAACCTGGTTTGCTGAGAATTTGAATTACAGCAATTTTGGCGTATGTTACAACGAACGTCCCGATAATTGCTCCAAGTACGGCCGTCTGTACAGTTGGACAGAAGCCATGAATATCAGCTATCAATATGAAAATTCAGAATGGGGCGGAAGCGATACAGATCATAGAGGAGTCTGCCCTGCCGGATGGCGTTTACCTAATGATGATGACTGGGATAATCTTATTGAGTACGCGGGCGGTAACAGCTCTGCCGGCTCAAAGCTTAAATCTCAAATAAGCTGGAATAATTATCAGGATATAGGCAGTACAGATCAATTCGGATTTTCGGGACTGCCAGGCGGAAACGGATGGCGCGGCAGTTTCAGTGATCTTGGCCTGTACGGATACTGGTGGAGCGCAACGGAGAACAACACAGACAACGCGCGGAACCGAGACATGAGCTATGACCAAAACTTAGTATCCAGAGGCCGCAACAGTAAGGCAAGCCTGTTCTCGGTACGGTGTGTGCAGGGCGCTCTTCCCATTATTAACGACGCCTATAATCTCACGATAAACGCGAGAACCGGCGGTACAGTTTATCCGTCTGGAGAACAGCAGAATGTCGCGGCGGGAAAACCGTTCCATATTGAGGCTTACGCTAATAACAGCGATTACGAATTTGTTGAGTGGGAAGTGATAAACGGAGAAGCGGAAATTGATGATAGATATAATCAGTATACAACGGTTATTTTGAGTTCTAACGCGGAAATAAGAGCTAATTTTAGGCGGATCAATACCTATATTCCGCCAGTTCTCACATTCACTGCGGGAACCGGCGGTACAGTTGGTATAACAGGACAGCAAGACGTTTCGGCAGGGAGAATAGAGTTTTATATTGAGGCGCACGCTAACAGCGGTTATGAGTTTGTTGAGTGGGAAGTGATAAGCGGAGAAGCGGAAATTAGTGATAGATACAACCAGTATATAGCGGTTGTTTTGAGTGCTGACGCGGAGGTTAGGGCTAATTTTCGGTTAATTTTAGACCCTTTTGACCCTTTTAATCCTAACGTAGCTTACTATTCTTTTACTGATACAAGAGATGATCAAAATTATCGGGCGGTGATAATTGGTGAATTGACTTGGTTTGCGCAGAATTTGAATTATTCGGGTTCTGGTGGTGATGTTGGTTTATGTTATGATAATAGTCCCGATAGCTGTGCTAAGTACGGTCGTCTTTATGATTGGGCGGAAGCCATGAATATCAATTCCTCATATAATCGTTCACAGTGGATTGGAAACGATGCAGACCATCAGGGTCTATGTCCTGTTGGTTGGCGTTTGCCTAATGATAATGATTGGGATAATTTGGTTGAAGCAATAGGGGGGTTGTCAACAGCAGGAACTAAGTTAAAAGCACTGAATGGATGGTATAGTAATGGTACAGATGATTATGGCTTTTCAGCTCTTCCGAGCGGTCGTCGTGACCTAAATGTTGGTTTTATCAATGTCGGTAACTTTGGTATTTGGTGGAGTGTCACAAAAGCGCCGGAAGATGTTGCGGATTTTGCACGATATAGGAGCGTAAGTAGCGGCGCTGCGAGTGCGGACTGGGGTGGCAGCAATAAGAGGAATCGAAATTCCGTTCGTTGTGTACAAGGTTTCGCCCCCCACACCCTCACAATCACCGCAGGAACCGGCGGTACGGTTAATAACACCGGACATAATATCGTTCCCAAAGGAACACCGTTTGAAATCTCGGCGTCCCCAGATATCAGTTACGAATTTGTTAACTGGCAAGTAACAAGCGGAGAAGCGGAAATTGATGATATATATAGTCAGTTTACAACGGTTACTCTAAACTCAAACGCGGCGGTTACAGCGAACTTCCGGCTCCGGTGCAGAGACTGGGGAGGTTGGTCAGAAAAAACACCCGCAACCTGTACAGCGACGGGTGAAGACATAAGAACCTGCGTATTAGGCGTTGATTCCACCCAAACCAGAGTGACAGCGCAGTTAGGTATTATAAACGGTTGTCATTTTAATTCTACAATAGGATATGATTATTTTACCGATACAAGAGACGGTAAAACTTACCATACAGTAAAAATTGGTGAATTGACGTGGTTTGCGGAGAATTTGAATTTTGATGGTAGTGGTGTTTGTTATGAAAATAGTCCAGATAGCTGTGCTAAGTATGGTCGTCTTTATACTTGGGCGGAAGCTATGAATATAAGCCCTTTCCATAATAATTCTTCGTGGGACGGAAGTGATGTAGATCATCAGGGAGCTTGTCCTGTTGGGTGGCGTTTGCCTAATGAGAGTGATTGGGATAATCTTGTTGAAATTGCCGGCGGCAGTAATGTTGCCGGAACCAAACTAAAATCGCAAAATGGCGGTTGGTACTATAATGGTAACGGTACAGACGAATTTGGTTTTTCGGCCTTACCCAGTGACAATTTCGGCATCTCCGGTCTCTGGTGGAGCGCCGCAGAGGCCGCACAGAACAGTGCAAGCTATGCGTGGATTAGACAAATAGTTTACGATTATGACTACTCGGTTCGGGTTTCGAACCATAAGACTGCCCAATTTCCCGTCCGCTGTGTACAGGGTGCCATCACCCGCGCCCTGACAACTATTGCGGGAGAGGGCGGTACAGTTGACCAATCCGCCGGACAGCAGACTAACACTTTTAATATCTCGGCAGCTCCTAACAGCGGTTACGAATTTGTCAATTGGGGAGTGGTTAGCGGAGAAGTGGATTTTTTCAACGCGAACGATGCGAGTACAACGGTTATTTTGTATTCAGACGCAACGGTTACAGCTAACTTCAGACTCCGGTGCAGTAACTGGAGCAGTTGGGTGGGAACAAAATCCGCAACCTGTACAGAGGCGGGCGAAGAAACAATCACCTGTCTGATAGGCAGTGCTGCTGATTCCGTTTACATCAGAGAAACAGCGATTAATCCAGATAATCACGAGTGGGAGGATTGGGATATAGCTCCTGCGACGTGTACGGATAAGGGTGATAGTACGAGAGTTTGTAAACTAAATAGCGAGCATACAGAGACCAAAGAGATAGCGCAGTTGAGCAGTTTTATTGATTGCGGCTATGGTTCTTTTATTGATACAAGGCCTGGCGCAGATAATAAGGACTATAAGACGGTAAAAATCGGTGGTAAGACGTGGTTAGCAGAGAATTTGAATTACGCAGGTTCTGGTGGTAATGTTGGTGTTTGTTACAATAATCAGCCGGATAGTTGCGCTAAATACGGTAGATTATATACTTGGATAGAGGCTATGCAAATAGGTTCAGAGTATAGCAATAGTATTTATGGTAATGCGAATAGTGGTAATCATCAGGGGATTTGTCCAGTTGGTTGGCGGCTGCCTAATGATAATGATTGGGATGATCTTATCAGGGTTGCGGTTCCTGGTCATACGTCCGGTTCAAATAGTACAGCGGGTTCTAAGCTAAAATCACAGACAGGTTGGCAGAGTTATAGTGGTATTAGTAGTACAGATGAGTTTGGTTTTTCGGCTCTGCCGGGCGGCTACCGCTTCACCGATGGCAGTTTCTACAATGTTGGCAATTGGGGCAGCTGGTGGAGCGCTACAGAGAACGGTGCGGGTAACGCGCGTTACCGGTACATGGGTTGGGACAACGACAACGTGGGCGGGAGTTGGAACAGCAAGAGTGGCGGCTACTCGGTACGTTGTTTAAGGGACTGAAGCGCGATATGTTAGGCGAAGCCAAACATAACGCGCCGCCCATAGCGAAGTGCAACGGAGTAATGGGCGTTTGTTTTGACATCAATTTTACTACTTAAACCGCACCCGATCAATCCACAAAGAAACCGCCTCCCCTTTCCCAGACCTGATTTCAACCTCAACATCCTGCTCATTTTGCGCTCCCGCTCCAGGAAGAGCTATTTTCAAATCAACCCAACGCTCAGCCCTCCATTTTTTATACCTCGCGCTTTTCGCCAAATTAAAATCCGGCGCGTTATAGTAAGCCCATGCCCCTCCAGGCCGCCGTATACGCAGCGAGATGCTTCCGGAACCGCGCATACTCATTGTTAAATATTTATCGGCTGCTTCAGTCTCAAGTTTCGCTCTTGCCGCCGTACGGTTTTCGCTTTCGTGCATCCCGTGTATATGCAGACTGTGAGTCCCGCTTTTTGCGAAACGGGCGTCTCTTGAGACAGAAAACCGGCTGTCTCCGCGTATCCATCCGTCAACGGTAACGGTAAAATCACCTTTTATCACGCTGTTTGGGTCAATGTTTTCACAATAATTATAATGCTTATGATCTGAGCCTGTATCTGAGGCGGCAAGAGAGGCTTTTACAAACCGCGCTTTTATGGGCAGATGGTCAGAAAAACCGTGTCCCGCGTGATATTTTACTTTACCTTTAAAAATCATCTGCCACCGGTATGGAACGCCGTCCCGTAAAAGTTTATCGTCCCATGTAAAGACTTCAAACGAGCCGTTCAGGTAGGAGTAGCCATGATTATCAAACAGCGCCGGCGGTACAAGTATATGATCAATAGTTTGCGGGGCGCCTCTGAAGACATAGCTTTTTCGTTTGTTTTCCGGCAAATCAAGCCAGAGGTTATAGTGACAGTCACCGCACGCCGCGAGTTCGTTTTTACAAACAAAAGTTTTAGACGAGCGCGGCGCGGTACCGGCAATAGTCGTTTTGAGTATATGGTTTACTCCCGTTTGTCCTTTGGTATCGTTAAATCCTTCAGTATGAAATGCAGCGAATTCATTGTAATTGGAGTTGAGATCGCCGATTATGATATAATCATCGGTTGGCGGGAGTTCATCAAGTCGTTTTCTCAGAGTCATGGCGGCGCCGAGCCGTTTTGATTCGGGATGCCGTTTTGACGGCCAGTGATTGACAAAAAGTCTCAAGCTGTCGCCGCCCCTTCCAATAACCGCTTCAAGAATTGAGCGGAAGTTTTCTACAGGGTGCTCAAACTTTTCTTTAATTGGAAATTTTGAAAGCAGAGCGGTAACAGTGGCGGAACCAGGCGTTTCTCCTATTGCGGCGTATGGGAAAACCGCATCCATTTTGTCAAGTTCTAACTGTAACTCTTTGAGAACGTTCATATTTTCTATCTCACATAAGCCCACAATGTCACTATTCAAAGCGGCTGTAACGGACGCAACATTTTTCAATTTCGTTTTTTGCGTTTCTTCTGTCCATCCAAACGCTCCGGGTTTATACTCATCGTATTCAGTTCCATCAAGATTAAAATCAAACAGGTTTTCGACATTGTAAAACGCCACAGTAATAGTATCGGGCAGCGGCAGCTCTTTTGAGAGCTGTACGGATTTATCCGTTTGCGCGTTACCCGCGTCACGGTTACAAAAAAAGAGCGGGAGCGCGGCTGTAATAATAGTTATGAAAAGAAATTTTTTCATTGCAATAGACCTCTCAGCTATAATTATGTATATAAAATTTTACACGCTTAAACAGGTACCGGCGCCTTTTTCTTGACGGTATGCTTCAAATTCATTACTGCCAGATTTATTTCAAAAGTCGTTTCCGTTTCAGAAACATTCAACGAGTCGCCTAGAATGTCTGATATAATTTCTCCGCTTTTTTGCATGAGCGGTTCCTTTTCCTCTTTCGTCGTTTTTTTGGCTAATTCCCCAACAGTCCGCGTCAGTTCCCGAATTTTTGCGAAAGTTTCTATTATTGCCAAAGTCGTTTCTGTTGCCTGCGAGCTTTTTAGTATCGTGGCAAGCATATACAACCCTTTTTCGGTAAATGCCTTTGGCGGAACACGGGATTTATTGAAATTGACATTTGCGGTGAAAATTTTTAACCGCAAACTTTGTAACTCGTTGTCTTTCAATGAGATAATGTACCCTGCCGGAAACTTGTCTTCATTGTTTTTTACAGCTCGGTTAATGTCTTTTGTCTCAACTCCATACAAAGAAGCGATATCATAATCCAATAAAACTTTTTTCCCGCGAATTTCGATTATTTTTGAATCGACGTCAATAAGATACATACTCATACCTGTCCCTTTCTGCTGAATATAGCAAAATGCTAACGTTAAAAGTGTTAAATGAAAAACCGAGACGTTGAGACAATAAAGCGTGAAAGCAAATAGAACAAAACAGGAATTGAAAAAATGAGAATTAAAACAGGAGAAATAGACCAAAACTTGCTTGTTTTAACAATATAGCAAATGGCTACAGGAAAAATCAAGGCGGACAGGCAAAAATGTAATCAACTTATTCGTTATCTCCTATTCGCGTATGTTATTTTTTTGAATTATTGAGAGACAATTGAATCGTTTTATGTTATATTTATTTGTATTAGGCGCCTCTAAGAACTGCCGTGTCTGTACTCCCTGCCGGCCTCACGGCTGTCGTGCAGCCGGCAGGGAGTGCGGGCGCGGTAGTTTTTAGAGGCGCCCTATTGATTGAAAGGTTTAAAACTTGCTGTTTAAGGGTTTAAAATCGTTATGCGTATAAAATGTTTCAATTGTTTTATGAAATTTGCGGTATTGTTGTCTTTTGGCGGATTATTTTGGACGCCGGCTGCGTCTGTGCGTCTGCCAGATCCGGTGAACTGGATTGGGTTTGATGAACTTAAAGCAGGCTCGTATGAGGCGGCGCTGCTCGCGGTTAAAAAAGATACGCTTAACCGCGACTCTTCGCATCAGCTTTTTAAACTTGGAATAATCGCCGCCGGATTAAATAAGGCTGACGAGGCGCAAACTTCTTTTGATAAGATAAGCAAAAACAGTCCCGCGCTCGCGCCGCTTGCGTTTGAGCAGATTGGAGATTTACAGTCCGCCGCCGGCGAGAACGTTCTTGCGATATCCGCTTACGCTTCCGCTCTTAGGGTTTCAGGATTGCCTGTAAAGTACCGCCGTTCGTTGTTTGTGAAGGTAAAAGTTATTGAAGACAGAGGCGGGGCTGTACCTGCGGGTCAGTCGTGGTCTAATGAGTACAGGAAGTGGGCTTCCGGCTTGAGTACGTTTGACGCCGCCGCTTTTGGGGCGCAGTATGACTCACTTTTCAGCGCGGGTCAGATTGCTGAGGCGGATTCGCTTTTAGAAAGTGATTTTTCACAGCTTGACAGCCGTGAGGCGTGCAAGTTTATAGGCCGCTTTTTTCAGGGACGCAGCGACGACTCTACATTGTCTACACAGTTTCTTTTCGCGCTTGCGCTTCAGTCAAGCAAGTGCCGTGATTTTGAAACGGCGCAAAAGCTCTTGTCTTCGGCTCAGAAGCGCCGCGATTTTTCACGCGCGGTTACCGCTAAACGCGCCGCGCTTCTTAACGCGCAGATCGCTTTTGGCAGAACTCAGTGGCAGCAGGCTATAAATTTATACACGAAATACCATACGGCTTACGGTCCGGAATCTGAAGTCATAATGCAAATCGCGCGCGCTTACCGTAATCTTAATAATTTTGAGGAATCTGACAAATGGTACAATACTCATATCCGCCATTTTCCTTCTAACGCAAGGACTCAGGAGATTTTGTGGTTACGCGCGTGGCGTCATGAGGAGAGAAAACAGTTTAGCTCCGCGGCTTCAATCTACCGCCGTGTTTTAAATACAAAGGGGAAAAGAACGGATGAGGCGCATCTGCGCTATGCGCTCTGTTTTTACAGACAGCGGCAGTACGACAGCGCTCTTGTAGCTCTTAGAAATTTTGAAAGGAGAGCGCCGCAGTCAAGCTATTTGTGGGCGGGACTGTTTTGGCAGGGCAAGTGTCAGCTCGCGCTTGGAAGAACTGAGGAGGCGCACAAAATTTGGAATAATATCTCCCGTCTTGATCCTACCGACTATTACGCTCACCGCGCCCGTCAGTTAATGGGAGATTCGATAAGCGGCTTAAGTATAACCAACGCGCTTTTGAGCGCAGGGATTATGCCTGAGGAGAATGTACGCGCCTGGCTTGACTCTATCTCTCCAACGGCAAAGAAAAACCTTACCGCCAAAGACAGTATAGATTTACGCAGAGGAGCGGCGCTTCTTACAGTTGGGCGTCCCCGTCAGGCGAGTTTTTTCCTGGAAAATCTTGAAATTAATTATCACGGCAACTTACTCTTGCAGTACGATTTGGCAACAGCATATACTATGGCAGGTTCTCAGGCGCTTGCTTTTCGGGTATCTCGGCGATTGGCCTGGCGTATTCCTGTAGAGCACAGAGCGGCTGCTCCGGTTCAGGTTAAATTGCTGCTTTTTCCGCCTTTTTTCTCCCCAATCATAAGCGAAAACGCGGCGCGCTTTGGCGTTGATCCTCTTTTTGTGAGCGCCGTGATGCGTCAGGAGAGCATTTTTGATATGAATATCGTCTCTCCCGCCGGCGCTATAGGGCTCATGCAGATCATGCCCAATACAGGCCGTAACATTGCCGAAAAGTTAAATGAAAAATTTACGGTGGACTCTCTTTACAGCCATACTTTAAATATTCGTTTCGGAACATTTTATCTGCGCGGATTATTAGATCACTTTAAAGACAATCCGGAATTGACTCATGTCCTGGCGCTTTGCGGTTACAACGCCGGACGTCATAACGCTGTAAGGTGGTTAGAGCGCAACAAAAATTTGGAGTACGATCTTTTTGTAGAGGATGTAGGTTTTCTTGAGACACGCGGATATGTAAAAAAGGTAATGGCGAATTATTGGACTTACAAAGCGCTTGTTCACGTTCCCGGCTACACTTACGAAATGCCAAAGGAAGAGTTTCCCTGGGTCAATGAGTGGTGAAAAAACAGTGGTCAGTGCTCAGTGGTCAGTGCTCAGTTAAAACCAAAAAATTTTTTTTAACCGCGAATTATGTGCGATAAAAATCTCTCTAACTGAGCACTGAACAGTGACCACTGACCACTGTTTTTAAAAAGGGTTGCATAAAAGGCAGTTTCCCATGTATTTTATTGGTTTGGTTTTATAAGAGGTCTCATTAAATTAAAGTCTGTGTATTTCTTTAAAGTTGGAGGTGTTTTATGCTGAAGCGTTTGAGTTTGATCCCTGCAGTTGCGGTTATGGTTCTTGGCGCTAATATTGCTGCGTATTCTAAGGATGTGAAAGCTGACTCGGTAAGTTTTGAGAAGCCAAACGAGTATAAAATTTACAAGGCTAATTCGCCGGTAAAAGCGTTTGCTGTGACCAGAGATCAGCTCTGGTACGCAACAGATGAAGTTGTAATGGCTCAGTCGCTTCGCGCTAATACTCATACGCGGCACCCAAAGCTTGGAACAGTTCCATCCGACGGGGTTAAGGCGATGGCGGTTGACGGAAGCGGTCAGATCTGGTTTGCGACTCCGGCCGGTGTAGCTGTGCGCGGTACCAATAATAATTTCACTGTTTATACGACAGAAAACGGTCTGCCCGACAATAACGCGCTTTGTCTTACTATCTCAAGAGGCGACGTATGGGTTGGTACCGCGGGCGGAGCGGCGCGTTTTAAGGGCGGCTCCTGGACAAAGTTTACCACAGCCGAAGGGCTTGTGTCAAACAAAGTTCAGGCCGTTGCGGTTGACGGCAAAGGAACAGTATGGTTTGGTACAGATAAAGGTATAAACTCTTTTGACGGTTCCAAGTGGCAGACCTATACAGCCAGAGACAAGCATTTGGAGTGGAATGATACTAAGGTGCTCTCTGTAGAGCCGGGTACAGACGCGGTATGGGCTGCGACAGGTCCGAAAGACTTGGCTCGTTTTGACGGCAAGGAGTGGAGAAAGTATATGGAGCTTCACCCCGGCGTCACTTCTATTATGAATGATACGCGCAGAACATGGTTCGGTTCGCCTACCGGACTTTTCAGATTGAACAATGACGGAGAGTGGGTTTTTGACCCTAACCGTCTTGGCGTTCCCGCTTCTCAGGTTTATCAGATGTTTCGTGATGACAAGGGAGATTTGTGGTTTGGAATAGAGCAGGGAGTGCTTTGGCTGAATAATCCTTATCGTAGATAATAAAAGACACATCTAAAAATTGCCGTGTCCGTACTTCCGAACGGCCTCACGGCTGTAGTGCAGCCGGCAGGGAGTGCGGACACGGTAGTTTTTAGATGTACCTTAAACAAAAAAAGTCGTTGGGAGGAGTTGCAGTTTTATGGGAAAGATTAAGATTGCGGTAGTAGGCGTTGGTAATTGCGCCAGCTCTCTTCTGCAGGGTATTGAGTATTACCGTAACAGGCAGCCGCAGGACGCCATAGGTTTAATGCACTGGAACATTGGCGGATACGCTCCCGGCGACATTGAAGTTGTTGCGGCGTTTGACATAGATCGCCGCAAAGTAGGTACCGATGTTAATGAGGCTATTTTTTCAAAGCCCAACTGTACTACAGTTTTTTGTCCCGATATGCCTAAATCAGGCGTTATAGTAGAGATGGGCTGCGTACTTGACGGCTACTCCGAGCACATGAAAGATTATGAGGATGAGGTTACTTTTTTAAAGAGCGATAAAAAAAGCGCGACAGCGGAAGAGATTGTAAGTTCACTGAAAAAATCGGGCGCTGAAGTTCTCATGAGTTATCTGCCTGTCGGTTCCGAAGAAGCGACAAAGTTTTACGCGCAGTGCGCGATTGACGCGCAAATGGGATTTATCAATAATATCCCTGTGTTCATCGCTTCAAATCCTGAGTGGGCTGCTAAGTTTGAGGGCGCGGGTCTGCCGATAATCGGCGACGACATTAAGGCGCAGCTTGGCGCGACAATCACTCACCGCACGCTTACCGATCTTTTTAAAAAACGCGGCGTTAAACTTGAGCGCACCTATCAGCTAAACACAGGCGGCAACACCGATTTTCTCAATATGCTGAATAAGAGCCGTCTCAAGTCTAAGAAAGAATCAAAGACTGAGGCTGTGCAGTCCGTTGCCGCAGAAAGGCTTGCGGACAGAAATATCCATGTAGGCCCGTCAGATTACGTACCCTGGCAGAATGATCAAAAGTTATGCTTTCTGCGTATGGAAGGTAAACTGTTCGGCGATGTGCCTATGAATATAGAGCTGCGTTTATCGGTGGAAGATTCTCCTAACAGCGCCGGCGTTGCCATAGACTCTATTCGCTGTTGTAAACTCGCGCTAAACGCGGGTCTTGGCGGCGTTCTCTTTGCGCCGTCATCATATTTCTGCAAACATCCGCCGCGTCAGTGTCCGGATGACGAGGCGCACAGGCAGGTGGAGGATTTTATTAAGCAGTATGGTGTTCCGGTAGCGGTTAACAGTTAAAATGGGGGGAAAGTCTCCCCCCTCGCTCCAACCTCACCCCGTTGACATTTGTATGCGCGTGCTGTATTTTTACTTGTAATACATTTCAATTTTACAGTTTTTCCGGTAGATAAAGATGCTTAATCCTCTGGCTGTAGAGCTTAACAGGACTATTCAGGATACTAATCCTCACGTGTTTGAGATGCTTTCTGAAAAGGGAAAGCAGATCTATTTTCCCACTAAAGGTATTTTGGCGCAGACTGCCGAAGCTAATGGAAAAGCGATAAACGCTACTATAGGTATTGCGATGGATGACAATGGTTCTACCATGACATTATCGTCTGTTGATGAGCATATTGTTCTTAAAGGTAAAGACGTGTTTTCGTACGCGCCTAACTATGGCAAGCCTGAATTGAGAAGCATTTGGAAAAAAATGCTTCTCAAAAAAAATCCAACGCTTGGCAGCGCCGCGATAAGTATTCCGGTGGTAACTACCGCTCTTACGCATGGGCTCAGCGCTGCCGGATATCTTTTTGTTAATGACGGCGATACTATTATAACGCCGGATTTTTATTGGGAGAACTATAGCTTAGTATTTGATTACGCTTATGGATCAAAGTTACTCACTTTCCCGATGTTTAATGAAAGCCGCGGGTTTAATACAGATGAATTGCGCAGATGTCTGCTTGATGAACCGGTTGGTAAAAAAATAGTAGTTCTTAACTTCCCCAATAATCCAACAGGCTACACAGTCACTCAAGAAGAAGCGCTCATTACAAAAGATATAATTATAGAAGCGGCTCAGAAAGGTAACTCTGTAGTAGTATTTGTAGATGACGCTTATTTTGGGCTTGTCTTTGAGGATGGAATTTTTAAGGAATCAATGTTCTCTCTTTTGGCAAATGCTCACGAACGGGTATTGGCTGTTAAGTTTGACGGAGCGACAAAAGAAGATTATGTTTGGGGTCTTAGAGTAGGCTTTGTAACTTTTGGCTGCGCGAAAAATAGTCCGGGTTTTTACAGCGCGCTTGAGTCAAAACTTGGCGGAAGTATACGGGGAAGTGTCTCAAGCGCTTCAAATTTGGGGCAGTCTGTTCTTTTATCCGCCTATGGTTCAACAACGTATGAAAGTGAAAAGGCGGAAAAGTTTACCATTTTACAGCAAAGATATGAAAAGATAAAAGAGATTTTAAACAGTCATCCCGAATATTCGCAAATTCTGAATCCGCTGCCTTTTAATTCCGGTTATTTTATGTGCCTTGAGGTAAAGAACGGTAAAGCGGAAGAGGTAAGAAGACTTTTGCTTGATAAGTACAATACAGGCGTTATTGCGCAGGGGAGTTTACTGCGGGTAGCGTTTTCCTCCACCCCGTTTCACCAGATCGAAAAGCTTTTTGACAATATTTATAACGCGTCAAGAGAGATTGACTAATCAGATTATTTCAATCCTAATTTAAAATTAAAAAGAGCGGCGTCTTCAATTTTTATATTTGATTTAAAAGATGAGATAAGCTTGTCTGAAAGTTTATGATCAGGTTCGTGAAAATTCAGATCAATTAAAAAATTTTCTATCCCGCAGCTTATAAGTTTTTCCCGTTTCGCAAAGAGACAAACAGGCGTTTGGGGCAGAGTGTAGCAGAGGCTGTTTTTTACTTTTGTAAAAAAGCTGTTTTTGTGAGGATCTGTAAAAACGGTATTCTTTCCGGCAGGAGGCGGGACTTTTGAGATAAAAAGTGGCGGTTTACTGTAAAGAGTGACGATTCCTTTAGGCGAGACGGCTGAACGGATATTCATAAAATCATCTTCGGGAGAGTATTCAAACCACTGTATTCCGCGTTTTTCAAACTCCTTTTGCGCAAAGCGATTGAGGTTCCACAGCGGAGTTTGCGCCATTAAATTTTTTGCATTATTTATTAATAAAAAATGACCTGCGTTAGATAACGCGAATGATTGCAATCCCGCATTTTTACACTTTTCAATAATATTGCGCCAAATTTCAACTTTTGTCTCTTCGATAAACGGCGCAAGTGCAATAAAAATTTTTGATTTCCATTTGTTAACTGTTTTTGATGATGACAAAAACAGTTCTATCTCTTTAAGATCAGCGTCAAAAATGAGATATTTACAAGTAGATGGCTCAAGGATTTCAAGCCACTTAAAACTATCAACTCTAAACCACACTCTTCTATCCGTATCCCCTCCGCCGGAGGGGCGGCGCAAAGCGCCGGGGTGGTTCCTTCTCTCGCGGCTATTGATGACAGCAACAGCGCCATTCGCTATCTTTTTTGCGTTGGGGAAGCTCATCCGCAAATTTTTAACAGATTGTGAGTTTGCTGATTTTGTTGATTCATAATGCGGGCTGATGAAATCCGCTTTTCCAATAAGAAACACATTATCACCGATACCGCATTCAACAGCTGACCGCAGTGTGATCAATACCGTATCATCAAGTTTTTGATACCCATCAACTTTACACATAACGCCTTCAAAACCATTTTGCGGCTGAACGCGCAAACGGTCTCCCGCGTCAATGGCAGTATTAATATCACCTGATAATATCAATGAATTATTATCACACTTTATGATACTGCCTAAAAAAATACCTGTACCCGCAGGATAAAAAGGATCAATATAATTTCCTTTTCGTCCATCAAGAAAAAATGAAGTTTTTGGACGGCCGAAATCATACACAAGTTTTTGAGCGGCAGTTGACGCCTCTCCTGGAAAATCAATAACGTGACGATAAGCGCGCACTACTCTGTCAACATACTCGGCGGACTTCATCCGTCCTTCAATTTTGAAACTTGAGACTCCGGCTTTTGCAAGTTTAGCGGCGCAGTAAACTCCTTGCAAATCAAATGGGGAAAAATAATATCCATCATCCTTATTTATTACCTGTTGATCATAATCATTATGACAGCATTGCAAATTAAACTTGCGCCTGCAAACCTGCGTACACCGCCCTCTGTTCCCGCTTGCTCCGCCTATAAAACTGCTTGCTAAGCATTGTCCTGAAATGCTGTAACAAAGCGCTCCGTGTATGAATACTTCTAATTCGATAGATGATTTGCGCCGT
>Ga0123356_10003982_pt1 | contig 15350 bp, 16 predicted proteins | sample TergutEmb28metaG_2_FD_92546 | JGI IMG/M metagenome (GOLD analysis project Ga0123356, IMG submission 92546) | Embiratermes neotenicus P3 segment gut microbial communities from Petit-Saut dam, French Guiana - Emb289 P3 | ecosystem: Host-associated > Arthropoda: Insects > Digestive system > Gut ... | reverse complement strand
ATGGGCCAGCTCGTAGTCGTGACTCATGCGGATCGCGTCGAACGGACAGGACTCGACACAGAGGCCACAGACCATGCAAGCGCCCTGTTGATAGGCGAAGCGCTTGATGAACTTCGAGCGGTCCTCGCCGGTCTCCACGTCGATGTTGATGACATAGTAGGGACAGGCGTTCTGGCAGATCAGGCAGGCGCGACACTTGTGGTTGCCCTGCTCGTCATATTTCATGCGCACACAGTAACGGGCGCGCGGTGGAAGCTCGTATTTCTCGTTAGGATACTGGACCACGATATGCGGGCGGAACAGCTGACGAAACGCGTTCTTGATCACTTTGAACAGACCGAAACCAATGGGGATCATCGGCTTCTTGTGCACGATCGCTTTGGCGAGGCGCTTTTGATACTCGGGTTGGAACTCCGACATCACGCACCTCCCCCGACCGTCATCAGAAAGATCTTATAGCCCACACCGAAGATGAGTGCCCAGATCAATGCCGAGGTCACCAACACCTTGAAGCCAAGCGCGGCCATCTGATCGACGCGGAAGCGTGAGACGCTTCCCTTGACCACCATGAAGCAGAAGATGAGCAGATAGCTCTTGAGCACGAAGATGATCGGTGCGATCGGCTCGATGATCTCGGCGGGCACGAACGGTAGGGTCCAACCGCCAAAGAAGAGCACGACCATGAGCGAGGCTAGGATGAAGTTGTTGGAAAACTCGGTCAGATACATGAACCCGAAACGCATTGCCGAGTACTCGGTCGAGAATCCCGCGATCAGTTCAGTCTCGGCCTCAGCCAGGTCGAACGGAACGTTGGCCGTCTCCATCAGTGCACAGATGAAGAAGATGATCGCGCTGGGAAATGCGGGGATGATGAACCACAGGCTGTTCGCTTGCGCGAGCACGATCTCACGCAGGTTCAGCGATCCGGCCAGCATGATCGGCACGATCGCTGAGAGGATCAAAGGTACCTCATAGCTGATCGAGGCACCGATCGAGCGCATAGCACCCAGCAGCGAGTATTTGTTGTAGCTGGCATAGCCGGCGGCAAAGATCCCGAGCGGGATAATGCTCAAGAACCCGACCGTCATCAAGAACCCGTAGGTCATATCCGAGGCGATCAGATCCTCGGAGAAGGGGATCGCCGCATACGCCATCAGACCCGGCACGAAGACCAGGATCGGTGCGATCGCATAGATCCAGTAGTCGGTCTTGTTGGGATGACGATCCTCTTTGACCAGCAGTTTGACGATATCGGGGATGAGCTGCGCGATTCCTGCCGGACCCAACTCGGTCGGACCCAGGCGCAGATGCATGTGTCCGAGCACCTTGCGCAGCATGTAGATGGTCATCGAGCCGTTGACCAGCATGATGACCAGCAAGAGCAGGACCGAGATGAGCGCGCGCAGCCACTCGTTCATCGATCGACCTCCCCGAAGCAGAAGTCGAACGACCCATATGAGAGGAGCGCGTCAGCCAACCATTGACCGGGCGCGACGGTATCGGCGATAGCAAGATGGAACTGGATCGGAGGACGATACCGCATGCGATACGGGGTATCTCCACCGGTGCTGTATAGATGCACGCCCAGCTCTCCTCGTGCACCTTCAACGCTTCCGTACGCCTCACCTTCGGGCAGGCGCAAGACCTTGGGGAGCTTGGCGATATGCTCACCAGGAGGTGGTCCCATCTCGACGAGTTGTTTGAGCATACGGATCGACTGCTTCATCTCGTCGAAACGCACCAGGGTGCGTGCCCAGATATCTTCGCCGTCCAGTGTGAGCACGTCGAAGTCGAGCTTGTCATAGTAGCCATAGGGGCGATCTCTACGTAGATCCCAGTCGATCCCGGACGCACGTGCGATAAAACCGGTCGCGGCAAACGAGAGTGCCATCTCATGCGGGACGATCCCGACCCCGATGACGCGTTGGTGGAAGAGTTCGGAGCCGATCAGCGCCTCCCAATGCTCGTCGAGGTATTGATCGGCCTTCTCCAGATAGGCGAGCAGCTTGTCGTTACCTTCTTTGTTCCAGTCAAAGACCACACCACCGGGGCGTACGTAGTTGAACATCATGCGCGAGCCAGTGACCGCCTCAAGCGTCTCGAGGCATGCCTCGCGATCACGCATCATGAAGAGGAACGGACCCATCGCGCCACTGTCAAGACCCAGAGGACCCAGCCACAGATAGTGGCTGGCCATACGGTTGACTTCGGCGACCACGGTTCGGATCCATTCGGCACGCTCGGGCACCTCGATCTCTCCGAGGTTCTCGACCGCACGCGCGAGTGCCCACTCACCCATGATCCCGGTCGCGTAATCACCGCGATCCATCAGCGTACCGATGGTGTTGTAGCGACGGTGCTCAGCAAGCTTCTCGATACCACGGTGCAGGAAACCGACGTGGGCTTCGCTGCTCATGACCATCTCGCCATCGAGCTCGACGAGCATGCGCAACGCGCCATGCATCGCTGGATGCGACGGACCCAGGTTAAGCAGGAAATGATCGGTCTCGAGCATGTCGGGCGCATTGGCTTGACGGCGTAGACTGCGCGGAGTCACGATCCCTGGTGGTGGTTCCGGTGAGAGCCATCCTTGCAGGTCATAGGCATCGAATTGATCTGGTCCCAGTCCAGGAGCGAAGTCAGTGTACATGGTATCGAGCGCGTGCTTTATCCACGTTTCCACAGCTCCTCCTTTCCACGGATGGGGACCTTTTTGAGAAGCGGTGTATGGAAGTGCTGGTTGGTCACCAGCTTCTTGGGATTGGGGTGATCGAGCAGCACCAGCCCGAACATCTCACACAGTTCGCGCTCGGTCAGATAGGCACTGGCGAACAGTTCGATGATCGAGTGGTAATCACTCTCATAAGGTAGCTGCATCTTGATACGCAGGTCGCTGTCAGCACTCATCGAACGCATGAAGTAGGTGACCTCGATGTATCCAGCGGTTGCCGGAGTGGCCGCAATCCCCTTCTCCTCATCTGCCTCGACCGCCTCGCGCGCCTCGATATCAGCGCCGAAGATGTCGAGCAGTTGGGTATAGGCAAGCTCGTTGTCACGCAAGAACTCGACCAGCTCGTCTCGCTGATCAGCGGTCACCCTGATCACGGTACCCAGCTTGCCCTCCTCCTCCACTGAGAGGAAGGGGAGGCCAGCAGCGATCAAGGCTTGTCTAACCGTTGATACGTCGTGCCTCAAGGCGCTCTCCTGTCTGGGCATAGATCTTCTCGCGCAACTCCAAGAAAGCATATTGCACACTCTCGGGGCGAGGAGGACATCCGGGGATGTAGATATCGACCGGAACCAGCTCGTCGACCCCGAGAAACACATTGGGATATTCGCGGAAGGGACCGCCGGTATTGGAGCACGCGCCCATCGAGATGACCCATTTGGGATCGGGCATCTGCTCGTAGAGGCGCGTGACGATCTCGGCCATCTTGTAGTTGACGGTACCGGCGGTGATCAGCACGTCCGCTTGACGAGGAACACCGCGGAAGAACACGCCATGGCGGTCGAAGTCAAAGCGCGGACCACTGGCTGCGATCAGGCCTTCGAGCGAGCAGCACGCGATACCGAATGCGAGGTACCACAGAGAGCGTGCGCGTGCCCAGTCGAAGAACTGCTCGGATTTGATGAAAAGCATCGAGGTGTCGCCGGTCAGCTTGTCTAGTGCCATTGTAGCGCCCCCTCTTTTTGAGCATAGGCAAGACCACCGAGCAAGATGACCACGAAGAGCACCATCTCGACCAAGATGAACCAGCCGGTCGCCTCAGAGCCCAACGCGACCGCCCACGGATAGAGGAAGACCACCTCGATATCGAAGATGACATAGAGCATCGCATAGACGAAATAGCCAGCCCGAAAACGGATCCAAGGCTCACCGATCGCATCGACACCCGATTCGAACGAGATACCTTTACCGTGAGTGGGATTGGTGGGTGAGAGAAGCCACGAAGCGGAGAGACCCACAAGGGCGAACGCAGCACCGACAATTACAAATAAAGCAATGACGATCTGATGATATTCCAACCGTTCCCCCTCGAAAATGACGTAAAAATCATCCATTACTAGAATATCTGATTTTCACACAAGTCGATTAGATTTTTTGCGAAAAATAGTATAATGACCTCTCGCGTATGTACGCAGGCCGACGTAGCTCAGCTGGTAGAGCACATCACTCGTAATGATGGGGTCACCGGTTCAATCCCGGTCGTCGGCTCCAGACTTAACGTAGTATGAATCCCGAGCGTCTCATAGTGTAGTATTGAGAGCACGATGGCCGATTCGAAAAGACAGAAGAGCAAGAAAGACCTCCTGTTCAACGCGGCGATGAGTATCATCGGTGAGCGTGGCTATGGTGGGACGAGTGTCGATGAGATCGCGGCACGTGCCGGGGTAGCCAAGGGTGTGGTCTACTATTACTTCGATTCGAAGGCGGCACTGGCCGAGCAGCTGATCAAGACCGGGCTCGATGCTTTGGCCGTGCGACTCGATCGTGCGATCGAGCCGGAGATGAGTGCCAGTGAGGCGATCACTGCCCTGGCCCACGAGCAGATGCGCCAGATCGAGAAGCGGCGTGATTTTGCGAAGTTCCTGCTCTCCGAGATGTGGCGTGAGGATCGCGCATGGCAAATGACGCTTGATACCTGCGTTGCCAACATCGTCGCCATCTTCGAGCGCGAGATCAAACGTGGTATCAGCGACGGGCAGTTCGCATCTCTTGATGATGAGAGCATCGCTTTTATCGCTCAGACGATCTGGGCGACCTATCTGTCCGGAGCACTCAACTGGACAGTGATCCATCCTGAGGACGATCCATCAGCTATTGCGGATCGGTTGGCCCAGTATGCGCTCGCAGGTCTTCGCGCCTAGAACTCTTCCCCACTGACCAATTCTGTCGATCCATCTCTGGATTCTTCAAGCTCCTCGATACGTTCATCGATTCGCTCGACCTGCGCCGCTTTGATAGTCACCAGATGGATCGTGACGGCGATCCCGATCAGTGCGAGTATCACGTTGATGATCGTGTTCTTGATGAACCACATCGATATCAGCAGTCCTGCCCATAGAAAGATGATGGTCTGGACACGGGTCTTCGTCGAGACATGGGTCTTGTCACTATAGTGCCGTATGAACTCCCCGATCTTGGGCATGCGCTTGAGGCGCTCGTAAAGTGCAGGACTTGACTTGGCAAAACACAGCCCGGCGAGTAGGACGAACGGTGTCGTAGGTAGTACGGGTAGGAATGCGCCGATTACCCCGATCAAGAGGAAGATGAATCCAGCTGCTATGAAGAGATACTTACGCATGACCTCCCACCGCATGATCGCGGCCCCATCGAAGTTTTTACGAGTATAACATGGCGCGTAGCATCGGGCCGCACACAGCGGCGAGCGCGATCCCCGCGCATAAGTAGGGCCCGAACGCTATGGTGCTCTTGCGCGTCGCCCGCCCACTCAGCATCAAAATGATGCCAGCGATGGCACCCAGCACACAACCGAACGCGAGAGCCAGGAGAGCCGACCGCCAACCCAAAAAGACTCCTGCAGCTGCCATGAGCTTGATGTCACCCCCACCAACACCCCCAGAGAGCGAGGCAAGTGCCAGCAGCGGTAAACTGGCGGCGCATGCGCCCAATACTGCATCCAGCACCGTCACCGGCATCTCAGCGGCCAGCCACCCGACAGAACCGGCGATTACGCGAGCGATACCCAACAGTGCGATCATGATGCAGAGACCATTCGGTATCGTGCGGGTACGAATATCAGTAGCGCTTACGCACCCCAATATCACCAACAGGGCGACAAGGAATACCCTATCGAGCACTCCTGTACCTTTGATTGCCTCGCTAACAGCTCCCAGCACGACACCCACCATGACTCCTGCCCTGACTCCGACTCCGACTCCGACTGCGGCTCCAGCTCCGACGCTGGTCCCCCTCCCTGTCGCTCATCCTTGAGAGAAAAAGATACCCCTGCGTCAACGGGTGGCGCAAGGGCATCTCTTTGACTTGAAACTAGTGAAACAGCATAGATCTGTTTCGTGTACCGCGAATTCTTAGTATCTCTTGTCCTCGACTACCTCATCGACTACTACGTCCTCGACGGTGACATCCTCGACAACGACGGTCTCAGGTTTCTTGCGCAGGAACCACCATGCCAGCAGGCCGACCAGAGCCAGAAGCGGCAGCAGCCACCACCAGTCAAAATCCCAACCCTCGGCATCTTCTACAGCTTCTTTCGCAACACCTACCGCTTCGTCAGCGGCTTTGTCAGCCTCATTGCCAATACCCTCAGCAACCGCATCGATATTCTCATCGATCGCGCCCGCATCAGTTGCCAGCCCATCCTCGACCTCTTTGAGGGCATCCGCTTCTGCAGCCTTATCAGCTGCGTCATCAGTTGCGTCTGCCGCCTTCTCCGCCGCGTCGTCTGTCGTTGCTGCGTCATCTGTCGCACCTGCGATGACCGGCATGAGGGCGAACGAAAGCATGAACACCAAAGCGAAGGCTAAGGCGAGCTTTGCGAGCAACTCTCTACTCAATTTCATCGATACACGCTCCAATCTATCTATCTCCCATTACATGACTACTCACTTCGAGTACGAAGCATGACTCTAGTCTAAACCAAATGTAACCAATTGAGCACCGATTGTTACCTTCGGGTAAAACCTGCGATTTGGCGAGATTTTGCGAGGTTGGCTCACATAAAGTCGCATGAGCAGAACGCATTAGCATATACTAGAAAGACCAGTTAATTTGACGAGAAGGAAAGCCCCGTGAGCTACAAGATCCTTGATAAAAAGCAGTTGAGCGGATCGGTCTTTGAAATGACGATCGACGCTCCTGAGATCGCGCGTGCCGCACACGCCGGACAGTTCTTCATCCTGCGTGTCAACGAATGCGGTGAGCGCGTACCTTTCACCTTCAGCGATTGGAATGCCGATGATGGCTGGATCCGGTTCATCTTCATGCGGGTGGGCAAAAGCACCCATCTGCTCGAGGATATTGAAAAAGGTGACAGCTTGCGCGATGTCGCTGGCCCGATGGGGCATCCCACCGCGACCGAGGTCGGTTCACGTTGGACCGCTGACAGGTCGATCGCAGAAGGTGATCATCTGGTGGTCGTCGGTGGTGGAGTCGGCACCGCGGTAGCCTATCCTGTCGCACGTGCAGCGGTCGAGGCTGGTGCAAAGGTGACCGTCATCTGCGGTGCGCGCACGCAAGAGCTGCTTATCTTGCAAGATGAGCTTGAGGCGCTCGATCTGGCTGATTTGATCATTGTGACCGATGATGGATCAGCGGGACGTGAGGGTCTGGTGACCGAGCCGTTGCGCGAGCTGTGCGCCTCAGGTGATGTCGACCGCGTCTTCGTGGTCGGCCCCGGAATCATGATGAAGTTCTGCTCTGCGACCACCGCCGAGTTCCAGGTTCCGACTCTGGCCTCGCTCAATCCCATCATGGTCGATGGTACCGGGATGTGCGGTGCATGTCGCATCCAGGTCGGTGGCCAGACCAAGTTCGGATGTGTCGACGGACCGGACTTCGACGCTCATGTGGTCGATTGGGAGGAACTGATGACAAGGCAGCGTGTCTATGCCGAACAGGAACGCCTGGCTGATGGCGAGTACATGAGGAGTTGTGAGTGCCATGAGTAGCGATGCTGCCCGCCACCCTATGCCCGAGCGTGATGCCAAGGAACGCGCGCGCTCCTTCGAGGAAGTCACCTTGGGCTATGACGCAGCGACCGCGCTAGCTGAGGCTCAGCGCTGCCTGCAGTGCAAGAACCCACCGTGCGAGAAAGGCTGCCCGGTCTCGGTCCGTATCCGCGATTTCATCGGTCAGATCGTTGCTGATGATCTGGCTGAATCGATCAAGCTGCTCAAAGAGCGCAACGCACTACCGGCGGTCTGTGGACGCGTCTGTCCCCAAGAGTCGCAGTGTGAGGCCAAATGTGTGCGAGGGGTCAAGAGCGAGCCGGTGGCCATCGGTCGCCTCGAGCGCTTCGTAGCCGACTGGAATCGTGCACGTCCTCTCGACGAACGTTGTGGCATCGAGAAAGCCGCCTCCAACGGCAAGAGTGTCGCCGTGGTCGGCAGCGGGCCTGCCGGACTGGCCTGCGCTGGTGAGCTGGCACAGCTGGGATACGCGGTCACCGTCTTTGAGGCACTCCATGCCGGTGGAGGCGTGCTCGCCTACGGTATTCCCGAGTTCCGCCTACCCAAGGCGATTCTGGGCGATGAGATCGCCTCTCTCGAGCGCGCTGGTGTGAATTTCAAGTACAACGAAGTGGTCGGTCGCGTGACCAACGCGCAGCAACTGCTCGACAGTGGTTTTGATGCGGTATTCTTCGGTACCGGCGCGGGACTGCCGACCTTTCTTGGGATCGAGGGAGAGAACTACAACGGCGTCTACAGTGCCAACGAGTACCTGACGCGCATCAACTTGATGAAAGCGTATCGCTTCCCGGTCTATGACACCCCGATCTGGGAGGGTCACAACGTCGTCGTGGTCGGCGGTGGTAATGTCGCCATGGATGCCGCACGCTGCGCGCTGCGCATGCGAGCCGACAAGGTCACGATAGTCTATCGACGCACGATCGATGAGATGCCTGCACGTAACGAGGAGATCGAGCACGCGATCGAAGAGGGCGTGCAGATCAAAGAGCTGTGCAGTCCTCTCAAGATCGAGGGAAGCCAAGGTTGGTGCACCGGTTTAGAGGTGCAGCAGATGAAGCTGGCCGAACCTGATGAGAGTGGTCGACGCAGCCCTGTCACCGATGGGAGCAAACCCTTCGTCATCGACTGTGACACCATCATCACGGCGGTCGGTACCGGGGCCAATCCGCTTACACCCGATGCGACCAGTGGGATCGAACTCAGCAAGTGGGGTTATGTGATCGCCGATGAGGACGGACGTACCAGCGATCCGCGCATCTTCGCCGGAGGAGATATCGTTACCGGAGCTGCGACCGTCATCCTGGCCATGGGCGCAGGCAAGAAAGCCGCCCGCGCAATACACACGGGTTTAACTTAAACGCAAACGCGGAGAGCATAAGGGACAACCGCGACCCAGGGGAGTGGTTGTTGGGTACCTTGTGAACACGCGCAGTTACGCAGCCGCGCAATAACTCAAAGTTGATAGTTTTCATTATGCGGCGAGTATGTTCGAGCATGGAACGTACCCCGCGTGGTAGGCCGAGTTTGCGCTTAGATCTGGAATTCGGGGTCGAAGAGTTCTGACACACTCTTGTTGGTGTGTACGTTACCGATCGCATTGGCGAACATCGGCGCGACGCTGAGCACGGTGATCCCACTGTCCTTTGCGATCTTCTCGTCGATATCGATCGTGTTGGTCACGACACATCCGTCGATATCCGCGTTCTTGATACGCTCGAACGCAGGACCTGAGAAGATACCGTGCGTGGCACCCAGATAGACACCGGTGGCACCCTTCTTCAGCAGGGCGGTCGCACCATTACAGATCGTTCCTGCCGTGTCGATCATGTCATCGACCACGATGCAGGTCTTACCCTCCACCTTACCGATGACATGGGAGATTTCAGCTTCGTTGTGCTCAGGGCGGACCTTATGCATGATGGCGAGGTGACAACCCAGGAGCTCGGAGAGTTTCTTGCTCGCCTTGGCGCGACCCACATCAGGGCTTACCACGACCATCTCATCCAGCTTGAGACTCTTGAAGTAATCGGCCAGGATACCGAGTGCGGTCAGATGATTGACTGGTACGTTGAAGAAGCCTTGGATCGAGCCCTGGTGCAGATCCATCGTGATGATCGAGTCGGCACCTGCCACCGTCAATAGGTCGGCTACCAATCGCGCCGTGATCGGTTCACGCGCAGCGCTCTTCTTATCCTGACGCGCATAGGCATAGTGTGGGATCACGCAGGTGATACGTGCTGCGCTTGCCCGTTTTGCAGCATCGATGCAGATAAGCAGCTCCATCAAAGCGTCATTTACCGGATAGCTCAGCGTCTGTATCAAGAATACCTCGGCTCCTCGCACCGACTCGAGATAGCGCACATAGACCTCACCGTTCTCGAAACGATGGATGTCGATGTCGCCTAACGTAGTGTCGAGCCTCTTGGCGATCTCTTGTGCTATCGGTTTGTTCGCTGTTCCAGAAAAAAGTGCTAACCTGCGCTCCTTCATGCCTGTTCCTTCATCTCCCTTATGAATTTGGCCATACCTTCTTCAACGCGCAGATCTGCGCGCTCTATTGCCATTGCATCAGCAGGAATATCGGTCGAGATCACACTACCTGCCGCTATGTTGGCGCCATCGCCGATAGTGACCGGTGCTACGAGCATGACGTCGGAACCGACGAACACGCCATCGCCGATGACGGTCTTGGATTTGACGAAACCATCGTAGTTGCAGGTGATGACGCCGGCGCCCAGATTGCTCTTCTTGCCGATCGTGGTATCTCCCACATAGGCAAGATGCGGCACCTTGCTCCCCGGTCCTACGTGCGCCTTCTTCAATTCACAGCTCGTTCCAGCCTTCGATCCGGTCTCGAACACACAACCTGGGCGGATGTAGGTGCGAGGACCGATGTTGACGAAATCTCCGATCTCACTTTCAAGCACGATCGAGCTGTCGACGACCGACTGCTCGCCGACCGTGCTGTCGACCAGGCGCGTGTCAGGACCGATCGTCGATCCCTTGCCAACACTCGTCTGACCGCGTAGATAGGAGTTGGGCCAGATCTCGACGTCCTGCGCAATACTGACATCCGGACCGATCCAGGTGGTATCTGGTGAGATGATGGTCACGCCTTTATCCATCCACTCGTGCGTGATCCTCTTGTGCAGGATCTTGGTCACCTTCGCGAGCTGCGAGCGATCGTTTATCCCCATCGTCTCGTCATTGTCTGCGACCGGCAGAGCGCGGACCCTCTTGCCTGTCTCCTTGAATATCTTGACGATATCGGTCAGATAATACTCATGCTTGACATTGTTGTTCTCGATACGGCTGAGTGCATCGAAGAGCCCGTCGATGGCGAACGCGTAAGCACCAGCGTTGGTCTCTTTGATCTCGAGCTGGTCGGGCGTTGCGTCCTTATCCTCGACGATCGCTTCGAGATGATCGGTCTCGTCACGTACGATGCGACCATAACCGAACGGGTTCTCGTAGATGGCGGTCAGCACACTCATCGCGGCTCCATGGGTGACGCAGTCATCGATCAGACTTCGAATGGTCTCAGGACGTAGAAGCGGCACATCGCCCGCCAGGACCACGAGTGTCCCCTCATCGTCATCACCGATCAGAGGTTTTGCCAGCTCGACCGCATTGGCAGTGCCGATACGGTCGTCTTGATAGACGGTCTCGACCCCCTCGATCTGGCAGGCGCACTCATCGACCAGCTCGTTTTGATGTCCGGTGACCACGATGATGCGGTCAGCTCCGGCTTCTTTGGCGGATTTGATCACCAGATGCAGCATGGGGACACCCAGTAGTTCGTGCATCACCTTCGGTTTTTGGGATTTCATTCGAGTTCCGTTGCCTGCGGCAAGAACCAAAGCAGTTGTTGACATACGCCTCGTTCCAATCACTCAACTATTGATACATTGCGTCTCTTCGCAGCCAGCGGCCTTCCCCACGTGAGAACGTCTGATTTTACCATACGCCTATCAAGAAACGGTCGCCTCTGTCGGGAGTAACTACGTGTATCTCATCCACTGAACGGACTCATCTCGATACGCGATGAGAGCATGGGAGATAAATAATGCCATGAGGTGTACGGTGTCGTTCTCCTGTTTAGTATAATTGTGAGAAGTAACTCGTCAGATTGGAAGGAGTCTCAACTAACATGAGAAGAATGAAAGTATGGGCATCAATCCTATTGGTCACAATCGCATTCTTGGCGCTTTTGTTTGCGAGTATTCCGATCGCATCAGCTGGACCCTTCGATGTCTGCGAGATCGTCGAGACCGGCGCGATATACAGCGATCTTGGAAGCGCACTTGCCGCTGTCTCTGATGGGCAGACCATCAAGCTTCTGGTCGATATCGAATATGAGGACCAGATCTACATCTGGGGCTATGGCTTTACTCTTGAGCTTGACGGGCATTTCCTCAATGTCTATGACGATGACTGCCCTCTCTACGTCGCTGACGGTTACCTCTACTTGAATGACTCCGCCGGCGGTCAACTCAACGTCTGGGCCACAGGGGAATACGGGGTAGCGGTCGAGGCTGACTATGGAAGCCACGCCGAGGTCACTCATGCAAGTGGCCACACTGGTGCGAGCGCATATCGTGGTTCGACCATCGAGGTGATGGGCAATATCGAGGCGACACGATACGGCGCCTATGCCAATGCGCTCGATGCGCAGATCATTGTGCATGGCTATGTCCAGGTTAAGAGTGAATCCTCAGGGAACTACTATGGCGTCTATGCTTGGGAAGCTGACGTGACCGTCTATGGAGATGTTATCGTCGATGTGACTGCTACCAACAGCGACACCTATATCAATGGTGTTTTTGCCGCAGACAATTCTGCCACGGTCTATGGAAGCGTGACAGTCATCGTCGTAGGTGATGCCACTGATATTTGTGGTGTCAGTGCCGTCAATGCTGCGACTATCTTCATCGGAGGAGATGTGAGCGTCAGCGGAGGTGCCGATTGGTTCTGCGGAGCCTATGCTGGTGGAAGCTCGCAGATCACCATCGATGGTGGTCTTACTGTGCCCGCAGGCGCCTACTTCATTTTGTTCGATACCGATGAGTCAAGGGGTCCCGATGAGTTCTCAACGCCCTCATCGAAACCAGGATACTTCGAATACACCGACGGTACAGGTAACTTCGTGTGGATCAAGGAGCCCAGTGAACCCGAGCCAGTCGAATACGAGATCATCGAGGGCGATGGGCAGTATTGGATACAAGGCTCCGCGGATGGTATGAACATAACGTGTAATGGAGAATACTTCCTTTTCGAATACGTATTGGTCGATGGTAAGGCGGTCGATTCAAAACAGGTCACAACGAGTCCTGGCAGTACTATCGCGTATCTCACGCCTGAATTTCTCAATACCTTGGCGCTTGGTTGGCACACGATCGAGTTCGTCTATGTAGATGGGAGTGCCACCGGTACTTTTCGCATCGTTGCGGCAGATCCTGCCGATCCGAATAAGCCTCTCCCACCCACCGGTGATGCTACGCTGGTGAGCTCGGTGATCCTTATGGGGACCAGCTCGCTGATCATGCTGGGCGGAGCAGCGCTTGTCGAGAAGAAAAGGGAGGCACCGCACAAATAGCACTGCGAATCATCCTGGCAACACTCAGCATACAAAGGTGCACCAAGGAGCGAGAGAAATCTCGCTCCTTTGATCTTGTCTTGTCAGACGCCAAGGTGAGTGTCAAAATAGGGGAAGTGATTTTGTGGGGGTGTAGCTCAGATGGGAGAGCGCAGCGTTCGCAATGCTGAGGTCAGGGGTTCGATCCCCCTCACCTCCACCACAAGTTATTCCAAACCATCGAAAGGATACTTTGATGAAACGGAATATGCATCCACTTCTTGAAGGTATTCCTCATTGGATCGTGCGTGGTGGGGTGACCTCCGTGCTGGTAGCTGCGATGATCGCAGCGGCGTTCGGGGCTCTGTGGCTCTTCAACTATATGGCACCGATAACCATCCCCTTCCTTCTTGCGCTCGTGCTGGGCGCGATCGTCTTTCCGCTGGTCCAGATCGGGGATCGCCTGAGTATTCCTCGCAAGATATCAGCACTCATCGTGGTCTTCCTTGTCTTTTTCGTGATCTGGGCTGCCGTCCAGATCACCATCACCGGTCTGATCGGTGAGGCGCCCAACATCGGCAATCAGCTCGTTAACAGCGTGCAGAACATCGGGGATCAGGTCGACGACCTCCTCAGTAACGTCGGAGTGACGCAGGAACAGATCAACGAAGCGGTCACCAGCGCTACCGATGCTATCAGAGGAGCGTTCGAACCGAGTAGCACGACCAGTTACACCAATGGTCTTCTTCAGACGGTGTCAAGCGGGATCGGCTCGCTTCGCAATGCTATGAGCGGTGTGTTCTCAGTCCTCGTCGGCATAATCATCACCGCGTTGATCCTCTATTACTTCCTCAGTGATTATGAGCAGATCGAGGAGTGGATTGCGACTCATCTGGGTGTTGATGCCGAGCTAGGCGTCGGTATCGTCGATGATGCGACCTCGAGCTTGCGTGACTACTTCAAGGGGATCACGATCAAAGGATTGGTCACTGCACTCGCATCCGGTCTCATTCTGTTCTTCTTCGGGGTACCGTTGGTCTTTCCCGTCATGATCGTAACGTTCATCACCGGCTATATTCCGTTCGTGGGCGCCTGGCTTGCGGTGGTATTTGCCGTACTGGTCACCTTCGGAACCAAGGGAATGGTCACGGCGCTCATCGTCCTCGCTCTGTGCATCGTTATCCAAAACGGGCTCGAGCAGATCGTATATAACCGCGTGGTGGGCGATCAGCTCAATATGCACCCGATCGCAGTACTCGTCGTCACCATCCTGGGTTTCACCTTAGGAGGATTGCTGGGTGGAACGCTTGCCGCTCCGCTTGCTGCCATGGTCTTGCGCATCCATTCGCGACTCAGAACGGTGCGCGAAAAGACGGAAGCTTTGCAGGGTGTCGGCGTTGGTGAGCTTGAGATCGTTGAAGTGGTGAGCACCTGAGACATGACGTCTCGCGCGTGATCGAGATCTCATGTAAACGAAAGAAGGACACCGCATGGTGTCCTTCTGATTCTTTGGGTCGCCCACGATCGTGCTACATTGTTGTTCAGGCAAGCAGACCACGTGGGCGGTATATGAGTACGTTTACTATTTTATCCTAGCAAACGCATCCTCAAGCAAGGAAATCTCTTTACTCATTTTCAACATACGGCTGAGCATAAAGGTAACATATCCGCACAGCGCAATCCAGAGGATACCATAGGCGGCGATCACATAGGGCGCGTCACGTAAGACCAGGTCGTAGAGTTCGGTATTGGTCGGGTCGATCATCAGTAGGCCTCCAGCCCTTCTTTGAGCACATCAAGTCGCTCTCTCATATCTTCTTCGGTCACGCGCAGCACATAGATGGCGTAGCCGATCATGAGCATGCCGACCTGCGCGATGATAAACGGTATCAAGTTGGTCGTGTCCATCCCTGATTGAAACACCACCGGGTGGCTGGAAGGAATGAGTCGAGTGATCATAAAGCTCAGTGGCGCATCGATCCATGCAATGATACAAAAGACTGCCGCATAGGTAGCAGCACGTTCCTCGTCACCCACACTGTTTCGCACCACGAAGTAAGCGACCATGAGCACCATCATGATGAAATAAGTAGTAAGCCTT
>Ga0123356_10003981_pt1 | contig 15352 bp, 17 predicted proteins | sample TergutEmb28metaG_2_FD_92546 | JGI IMG/M metagenome (GOLD analysis project Ga0123356, IMG submission 92546) | Embiratermes neotenicus P3 segment gut microbial communities from Petit-Saut dam, French Guiana - Emb289 P3 | ecosystem: Host-associated > Arthropoda: Insects > Digestive system > Gut ... | reverse complement strand
TCCTTGATGTTGCCTTTCCACATTACCCATTTTGTTTCCATAATTATACCTTCTTTCTTGACGTTTGTCAATGTAATATAATTATGATAACACACAAAATCGCCGCATAATCCCAAATTTCGTGGCGTAGGCAACAAAATTATAGAAAAATCGGCGGTCTATTTTGAATAACCGCCGATTCACACATTCTTTACTCTTGACCCACCAACGCGAACTTTATCTCAATCTCCTCGCTCCTGCCGATTCTGTCATGGCGCACCACAGTCACCGTGACTATATCCCCGACACTTTTTTCCTTTGTGATGTTTTGAATATCCGAAATCACCTTCACGTCCTGCCCGTCGATTTTGATAATCACATCATCGCGACTTAACCCTGCGGCGGCAGCCGGCGAGCCCTCACGAACTTTTATGACTATCAGCCCATGCTCGACTCCGTATATTGCGCGGTTATACGCGCTGATTTCCTGCGCCTCAATCCCGAGCATGGGTCGCGAGGATACAAGTCCGTGTGCCACAAGCTCAGAGATTACCTGCTGTGCCTCGTCTATTGAAATGGCGAACCCCAAGTTATCAATATTCGAGCCGGAAACTAACTTGATATTAACAATCCCGACCACATTTCCGTACATATCGAACAAGGGGCAGCCGGAGTTCCCCGGGTTAAGTGCGGCGTCGGTTTGAATCGAGGGGAGCATATAGGCATTTTCTTTCAAATCGCGCTGAAGTCCCGAGATAATCCCTTTAGTCATGGTTTTGTACATACCCACGGGATTTCCGATTGCTGCGACATACTGACCGACTTTAAGGTCGCTGCTTCTGCCGATTTTCGCGTACTTAAACACCTCATCGCGTGTGATTTTCAACACCGCCAAGTCGGTAGGTTTATCCTCGCCGAGAACCTCGGCCTCATACTCGTGCGAAACCGCAGGGTCGTCATAGTCGTCAACGACTACGATGACCTTGTCTGCATTTTCGATTACGTGGGCACAGGTGATAATAAACCCGTCAAACGAGGTAATCACGCCGCTGCCGATAATATCGGTAGGCTCGCTACTGCCTTTATTGACTAACTTTATCCCGACTACTGTATCGCTTAATCTCTCGAACAATTCAACCCCGCTTAACTCCTCATCGGTGGTACCAAGAGTAGTAATATCCGAGACAAGAAAGTTTCGGTTAGGGTTGTTCGGGTTTCTGCGAAGCTGCGACACCGATGAATTTCCATCGACAAGCTGCATTATCCCGATTACTAACTGTGAACTGCCGTATCCGACTATCGTGCCGAAAATCACAGTGACTAAACACGCGGCAACCGCGGTTTTAAACTTAGATTTGTTAATGTATTTCTTATCGTTATTCATAAATAAACTCCTCCCAGTCGTTTGGGAAACCTAAGACTTTTGAATCGACAATATCTGAATATTCCTCGAACAAAGCCGTCAGAATCCCCGTGAATTTCTTCCCCCATGTTTTGTCTGAAATCTTAATATCGCTGCGTTTATGCAGCAGCTTAATCACGATTAGGTAATCGAACAACGACGAGCCCATTTCATATTCCCGAGGGTGGGTTATTTCAATCGACCGAAGTTGCTCAGGCAACGGATTGCCGTAGACTCTATTATAATGCGCGCAGTGATTTCGTAAGTCCGCTAAGTTGTCAAGCCAGCTTTCCACCATGCGAAAATCAAGGTCGAAATAATGCTGCGCGATTAGTTTCTTATCCTCTTTTTTTAAGTCTTGAAAGAAAAATACCAACATACCAAAGCTGAACATCTCCATCATTACCCATAACGGCATTTTCCCCGCGTATCGCTCGTTATGGTGCTTTACGAAAGGCAAGTCGGAGTTTTTTGAGGTGATTCTCTCGATTTTGTGCAAGAATACCTTGTGATTATGTCTTCGCGAGTCAAAGGTATGGTCTTTAAGATAGCCGATTGCCCCGTAAGTCACGGCGTGGTAGTTAGACACCGCTGTTCTGAGCGCGATTTCGATTTCTTCAAGCGCGACCAATAATTCCATGCGCAGCTTTCTGTCAAATTCGTACAGTCTTATTGCGTCAGAAAACCGCGTGCCCTCACGATAGTATTCCCCACTTTCTTCCAAAAAAACCGCGAAATAATGAACCAAGCGGTAATAATTAATAGTCTCTAAGGTGGCGTATGCCTTTTTTTCGTCGTCAATAAGCAGACCACGCTCCTTTAGCTTGTCAAGCTGCTCGGAAATGGTCGCGGGATTCTTGATTAGTATCGACTCAGTCGCTGAGAATTTGACGGTTAAAGACATTATATCCTCCTACGATTTTACCACCTTAACAAAGCTCTTTTTGCCCTTTTGTAAAATCACAAAATCGCTAATCTCGATTGTCGCATTAACATCGGTGACTTTCTCACGGTCAACGCTGACCGCTCCTTGTTCTACCGCTGTTCTCGCCTCTCTTTTAGACTTACACAAGCCAGCTTGTATTAACAAGTCCAATAAGCTAACCTCTCTCGAATCCACAGTAATCGTCGGCATATTCTCATTATTTCCGCCTCCCACAAACACGGCTTTCGCTGCGTCTCTTGCTTTTATTGCTTCTTCCTCTCCGTGGACGATTTTAGTCAGCTCGTATGCTAATAATTCCTTGGCGGCGTTGATTTTTGCAGCATAGTCATCGGATTTCGATAACAAATCAGACTCCGTCTGCTCTATTTCTTCAATTGGGATAAAAGTCATCAGCTTCATGACATTAATCACGTCAGAGTCGTCGATGTTACGAAAATACTGGAAGAAATCATACACCGAGCACTTGTTTTTATCGAGCCAAATCGCGCCTTTTTCGGTTTTTCCCATTTTCTTGCCGTCAGAAGTCAGTAGCAAAGTAAAAGTCATTGCATAGGCTTCGCCTTGTTCGACTCTGCGGACTAAATCTGCTCCCGACAGGATATTCGACCACTGGTCGTTTCCGCCAAGCTGGAGTTTCACTCCTTTGGTGCGGTATAAGTGCAAAAAGTCATAACTTTGAAGCAGCATATAGTTAAACTCTAAGAACGACAGTCCTTTTTCTAAGCGCGATTTAAAGCACTCGGCGGTCAGCATTTTGTTAACCGAGAAGTGACGGCCGACGTCGCGCAAAAACTCGAGGTATTTGATGTCCATGAACCAGTCACCGTTTTTTACAAACTCGGCTTTCCCGGGAGTCATGTCGATGATTCTTCCCATTTGCTCTTTAAAACACTCGCAGTTATGTGCGATTGTCTCGGGTGTCAGCATTTGGCGAATATCGTCCTTACCTGTCGGGTCACCGATGAGTGTGGTGGCAGTCCCGAGTAGCGCGATGGGGTAATGTCCGGCCTGCTGCAGTCTGCGCATGGTGATTAGCTGTAAAAGTCCGCCGATATGCAAAGAGTCGGCAGTCGCGTCAAAGCCGATGTAGAATTTCACAGGCACTGCCTGCTTTGTCCCCACACCGTCAAGCAGTTCTTCTATTTCTTTTCCGTGGCTTGTTTGGGCGATGAGTCCGCGGCGTTTTAGTTCTTGAAATATAGTCATTTTGTACTTCCTTTAAAATTCAGTGGAGTTAATTAGTTAAAAATCCATATTTTTCTTTCAACCGTCCGAAGACTTCCTCTTTCGTCATTACGTTGCCGGCTTGGGCGTCAGCTTCAGCTTCTAACAATTTCGCCAACAGCTCCTCGTCGTTTGCCACGAAAAAGCTCGGTGGTTGTACCTGCGTTCTGGTTCTTTCCATTTTTTCACCTCCATAAAATTAACCTGCCCCATATTATACCACACTAACTATCAACTGTCAACTGTCCATTGTCAACTGTCTCGTCACTCTCGCGGATACCGCGCAGGTCACCTCATAGGGGATTGTTCCTATCGACCTTGCAATATGCTCAATGTCCCCGTAAAGTTCAACCTCATCGCCGACTTTCACGTCTAATCCCGAAACATCGACTATGATATAATCCATGCAGACTCTCCCTCTAATCGGGGCAGTCTGCCCGTTAATCACCACGCTGCCTTTGTTACTGTGCAGCCGCGAGTACCCGTCGGCGTACCCCACAGGGATTACCGCCAATCGGCAGGCAGACTTTGTGATGTAAGTTCTGCCGTAGCTTACCGGCACACCGGCTTTGACTTCGCGGATTTGAGCAATAGCCGATTTCAAACTCATCACTTGGCGCAGATTGGGGAAGTAACCATACAGCGCGAGTCCTGCTCTTACGAAATCACCGCCGAAATCACTGTGGTTAAGCACGCCCGCAGAGTTCTGCGAGTGGTACGGCAAGCTATACTCTCGGGCGAAATCGACAAGTTTCGACTGTTGGTATTGAGTAAACTCCACATCGGCAGGGTCGAAAGAGTCGGCACACGAGAAGTGGGTGAATAATGCCTCAGGGGTCAAAATCCGCATGATTTCGGCTAATTCCTCGCTTGTGCTCACCCCGAATCGGGTCATTCCCGTGTCGATTTTGATATGACAGCGGATTTTCTCGGGGAGAGTCCGCGCATATTCCTCACTGCAGACCGTTTGGATATAGTTGTTCACGATTACAGACTCTATGCACGACTCGGGAGTCCTCCCGAGGATTAAGATGTCCGAATCGGGGACAAGCGGGCGCAGCTCATCGGCCTCACTGACGCTTGAGACGGCGAAGTGCCGCACTCCTAAGCTGTGCAGGTGTTTACTCACGATTTTTAGTCCGTGACCGTAGGCGTTGGCTTTTACCACGGCGATTACCTGCTTGTTTTTACTGTGCGATTTGATTACGCCAAGGTTATGAGTCAGCGCGCTAAGATTAATTTCAGCTTTTGTGTACATTTTTATCAACCTCTTACTTGAATTATTTAAAATAGTATGATATTATATATATTATGAAAATTTTAAAGAATCTTACCAAAAAGGCAGTTAAACGCAGACGAAGTAACTGGTATATTTACTTAATCAGCTTTGCAGCGACTTTCGTGCTGCTTTGCCTTTTTGTGCTGGCGTTTCGGCACGTGCTGTTCCCATCGGGGAATAATAACAGCAACCGCGGGGTGTATACTCCCGATGCGGAGCTTGACACCTCGATTATGTTCATGCTCGGAGACTCGCAAGGTGGGGTTCCCTCTAAGTTTATGCTTGTGAATTATCGGGCTGCTGACGAGGTAATCGTGTTAGTCCCGCTGAACGCGGACACACGAGTCACCGGTACCGGCAGGGATACAAGCAGCGGAAGTCTCACTGAGATATACAGCCGAGGCGGGGCGGCGGTGCTGACTCAAAGCATTGCGCAGACACTTTCCATCGACATTCCCTATTATGTGCAGTTTGACCGCTCGAGTTTCACTGCTTTTGCGGCGGATTTGGGCGAGTTTCGTGTGAATGTTCCTTTCGACTTTGAGGGGGGAGGGCTTTCGCTTAAGTCAGGGAATCACCGACTTAGTGCCGAGAACTTGTTCTTGTACATGAACTTTGCGAATTTCCCGCAGGCAGGGGCGAATTTCAAGCAGGTTGTTACCGGCTCGGCTATTATGAACTTGATTAACACCAATTTAAGGCAAAAAGACGCCGAGGTGATTCAAACCACCTTTACAAAAATGCTTAACAACGCGACTACGAACATCACTAACTCGGATTTTAGAACCTATCAGCAGGCTTTACTTTACACCTCGGAAAACTCTATCAACCCCGCGAGTTATTTCCTGCCGGGAGGGGCATACGTGGGCGAGGACTTCTTGCTCGACAGCCAGTCGATTCTCGAGATTAAGAGCAAGTTTGGTCTTGAATAAAAAAAATAAAGGCGCGGCGTCACAACGCCACGCCTTTTTTTGTTTAGAATGGGGCTGGCGCCCCAAACCCCCTCGTCTGCGCAGGGGGACCCTGCTTGTCTCGCTAAAGATTCACCAACTTTTCTCGCCTTGGGTCGCCGACTTCACCTTCATTATGCCGTCTTCGGGGGTGAAAAACACAGTCCGCCCGTAGTTCAGCCCGGTGTCTTGCGCGACAATCGGGATTCTGAGTGCTTGCAGTGCGGCTTTCACCGCGACTACGTTACGTTCACCGATGTTAAACCTGTCGGAGGTGGTTTGGAACATCATCGCACCTCCCGCGATTTTCGCAGTCATGCCTGTTTGCATGGCTCCCATAGAGGTCATCTTTTGCAGCATATCGGGAATTGCGGTGTCCGCAAATTTCATTCTGTTTACATTCGACTCGCCCGAGGACTTAGAGTCGGGCAGCATTATGTGCGATAATCCTGCGATTTTTCTGATTTTATCGTAAAGGCAAATCCCCACGCACGAGCCCAGCGCATAAGTCACGAGCAGGTCGGGCGGTTTGCAGACTTTCCAGTCGGAAATTCCAACACTCAGATTCATATTTTTATAAAGTATCCCTTCTCGTATCTGCAAGACACGATATTTTCAATTTTATTCACTTTTTTGGACTTCAATGTCAGCCCACCCCCAGCTTTAGGAATAACTTCGCTAAGGATTCGACCGTAGGAATAAGCAGCATATTCGACTTCATTTTCACGCCGTCGATTTCGATGATTTTATCAATACATAATAATTTCTCGCCGACTTCACCAAATTCGATAATCGGCACAGACATAATCGAGCCGAACATATCGACCGTGAATGACGGAGCCTCTACACCGATATTCATTCCCGCAAGGGTGGAAATGGCGTTGATGTACGACTGGCTCATGATATTTCCGATTTCTGATAAAGCGGAGATGTCCCCCTCGTTGAGATTGAGCAGCTCCACCTCGTTCTCACCGAAGAATACATTCAGTACCGTCGCGGCAAACTCTTGCTCGACAATCAAAAGAATCATTCCCTCAATATCGTTTTGCAGGCGAACCAAAACAGCGGCAACCGTTTCGGTAGGGTCGCCGTTTTTCTCGATTGCCTCTTGAAAGCCGAGAAATCTAACCTGCGGCATACTGATTACGATTTCTCTGCCAATCATGGCGGAAAGGGCGGTCGAGGCGTTCCCCGAGCCGATGTTCCCGATTTCTGTGAGCACGTCGATGTGCACATCATTAAGGTCTTCGATTTTTTGCAGCATGATAATTCCCTTTCTGGCGGCGTGCCCTACGTTATCTTAGATTATTAACCGTGGTTTGCATTTCGTCTGAAATTCGCAGAATACGAGCGTTGAGCTGGTATGAACGCTGAGTCTCGATGATTCTTACCATGTCGCCCGCTAAATCCGTTGCGGACATTTCTAATGCTCCGCGTACTTTGTCGGCGGCTCGATTAGCTGAAACCTCACCCGAGCGGCCGGTTACGATAAATCGGTTAGTGCCCGATTGGTCTAATCCCCAGTTATTCGGGACATCGAATATCCCTATCATCGCCTCTAAGGCGGTGAGGTCGATATTAGTAGTAGCCTCGCCGTTTACATCAAGCTCAAACGGCACGGTGATTCTGTTGCCGTCATAGTCTAACACGAAGTCGCCGAATCCGTTGACTAACTCCCAGCGGTCGCCGGTAAAGCTAATCCCGAACGCACCGTCACGAGTTAAGAAATTGTCGCCGTTACGGTCTAAGGTCATGAAGAACCCGGGGCCGGGAATCGCAAAGTCTAACGGTTGGTCTGACGCGATAAACGGCGATTCTGCCCACATCAAGTCGGTCTTGCTTAAATACTGACCGTGGCCGGTCTGCCACTGCTCTCTCGGGGGTTGTTGAATTGTGTAGATACAGTCCGCGAAAGATGGGCGTAAGGGCTTATACCCGACCGTGTTTACGTTCGCGATGTTGTTGGCATAGATATTCATGCCTTGCTGCTGGGCAATCATGCCCGTTCTGGCTGTGTAAAAGGATATGTTCATGTTAATCTCCTATCGGTTTAATTTAGCTAAGTCCGCTGAGCGGCTGTTTATTGAATCTATCGCTTTGATTACTGCACTGTTCGCCTCGAATAATCTTTGCAGTTCTAATGCCTTTATCATTTCCTTGTTGGCGTCTACGTTTGATTTTTCAAACGCGCCTTGGATAATCTCGAACCGCTCGCCCTCTGGCATTTCGGCGTTTCCGATGTAATTGAGCAGGTGATTTCCGACTTTTCTCACGTCAAATGCGGGAGCGTCCTCGGGGATATAAGTAAGCAGCAGTGTGTCGATGGCTCCCCCCTCGGTGATTATGCTGCCGTCATTTCTTACCTCAAAATCATCGCTTCCGATGAAAATGTCACCGTTAAGTCCCTGCACTCTTCCCGAACGTCCGAGGCAAAGATAGCCCTCGGAGTCTAATTCAAACTGGCCTGCGCGGGTTTGGTAGGTGTTACCGCGAGGGTCGGTTACATTGAAATACATATTCCCGTAAATCGCGAAGTCGAATCTGCTGTAGGTAAATTCAAGGGCACTTTGCTCTAAATTCGTGCGGTTTTCTTCCACGAATTGCTGCTGAAGAGTCCCCGAGTGGGTGGCGCGGCGGTTTTGCACCCAAATCAGTTCGTCCATGAAGGTGTTGAGCGTAATCTCGTCCTTACGGAATCCCGAGGTGTTGATATTATTCACGTTGTTGGATACAGCCTCTAATTCCCGCTGCTTTACCAACATCGCTTGAGTTGCGTTGTAAAATCCGCGCATGAACATGATGATTTCCCCCTTTATTGGCGGGACGATTGCCCCTTATGGCGGGCGAACACTGTTCGCCCCTACTAATTCAGACCCCTGATGTAGTGTTCTAATTTCTGTCTTAGTAAAAGCATTGATTTACTGTGAATCTGGCACACCCGCGACTCGCTAACTCCGAGGACGTCGGCGATTTCACGCAGTTTGAGCTTTTCGTAGTAGTATAAAGTGACTACCTGCTGTTCCTTAGCGTTAAGCGTTGCGATTGCCTCGGCGATTACTTGCTTTTGCTCCTTGGCGTAAAGCCTCCCGTCGGCTTGACCTTGACCCGCCTCGCCTGCATTGTAGGTACTGAAATTGTCCTCGTACAGCAGTTCTTCAAAAGATAGTGTGTTGACTCCCGCTGTGTCGGCAAGTCGTTTCGCGAATTGCTCCTTGGTCATGCCCATGTGGTCGGCTAACTCTTGGTTCTTGGGAGCTCTGCCGAGCTCGTGGTACAAGACTCCGTAGGCTTCGTCTAACTCGCGGCCGAATCGGCGGACTTGTCTGGGCACCCAGTCTTGTTTTCTGATATAGTCGATAATCGCGCCTTTTACTTTTAACGAGGCATAGGTCTCAAACTTTACTCCGCGGTCTAAGTCAAAGGTCTCTGCTGCTGCGATTAACGCGATTACGCCCTCGTTGACTAAGTCATCGACGTCATAGCCTTTAGCGTAGACGCTGCGTAATGCCAATGCCGAAAACTTCACCGTGTCCATGTAGCACAAGACGATTTCGTTGCGGATTTCTACGTCGCCGGTTTCTTTGTATTTTTTAATCAGTTCGAGCTTATCCAACGAAATCACCCCATTTTTAATTAATAATTAATAATTAATAATTAATAATTATTGGTTGAGTGTAATATTGCCGATTGATTGGATTTGTACCACCGCGTCAATTTCGTTATACGATAATACCGTAAGTCCGGGGACAAATTGGTCTGCCAATTTCTTGAAATATACCCGCACAATCGGGCTGGTGAGCACGATTACTTGTGTTACCACGTCTTTCACCTTATCGACAGCCTCAGTAGTCGCGCCCATGATTTGCTGAACCATGTCGGGGTCAAGACTGAGATAACTTCCTCTGTCAGACTTCTTGACATTTGCGATGATGGTATCCTCGATTCTCGGGTCTAAGGTGATTACTCTAAGGCTGTTCGCCTCGGAGAATCGGCGGGTGATAGTCCGTTTAAGTGCTTGGCGCACATATTCCACCGCGATGTCGATGTCTTTAAGACTTCCCGCATTTTCGGCTAATGCCTCTAAGATAGTCTCCATGTCGCGAATGGGCACACCCTCTTTAAGCAGAGTCGCGAGTACCTTTTGTAAATACCCGATTGATACAATCTGCGGGATTAAATCCTCGACTACTGCGGGGTTGGTTTCTTTCATGTTGTCAACCATGGTTTTGACATCTTGGCGCGAGAGAATCTCGTGGCTGTGAGTTCTCACTACCTCTGACAGGTGGGTTATCATTACCGATACGGGGTCAATTAGGGTATACCCCGCCACGTCTGCCATAACCTTTTTGTCTTCAGAAATCCACTTTGCGGGGATTCCGAATGCCGGCTCGATTGTGTCAATTCCCTCAACAGGGTTACTGACATCGCCGTTATCTATTGCGAGATAGTGGTCGGTGAGGATTTCCCCGCGAGTCACTTCCTCGCCTTTTATTCTGATTAGATATTGGTTGGGATTGATTTCGGGGTTGTTACGCATACGCACCGACGGGAAAACCATGCCCATTTCCTGTGCGAACTGCTTTCTGAACAAAACTACACGCTCGATGGTCGAGCCGCCCGACTTTTCATCAACTAAATGCAAAAGAGAGTACCCGAATTCCATCTCGATTTGCTCGATATTAAGCAGCTTAAACACGTTGTCGATGTTTCTGTAATATCCGTCTTCTCCTTGTTGTGCTCCGCCGCCGGGGAGGTTCGCCATTTCTTCCATTGCGGCTTGCTCTGCCGCGATTAACGCCTCGGTTTGCTCGCGCTTGAGCATACGAAGAATCGAAAATCCGAAGAAAATCATGGACGTTCCGATTAATAATAAAATCTGCCACGGAAACCCGGGAAGTGCCATTAATGCTAACATAGTTCCGCCGGTGATAAACATTACCGTGGGGTTACGGGTAAACTGGAATCGCACGTCTGCGTTGAAGCTGCCCTCAGAGCCTGCTCTCGTTACTACCATACCTGTGGCTACCGAGATTAACAACGCGGGGATTTGTGAAGACAGTCCGTCACCGACTGTTAAGAGAAAGTAAGTATCGGTAACTTCCCCAAAGGTCATATCCATCATTACCATGCCTAAGATTCCGCCTGCGATTAGATTAACTAACGCGGTGATAATCGACATTATGGCGTCGCCTTTTACGAATTTCGTTGCACCGTCCATTGCTCCGAAAAAGTCGGCTTCTCTTTGTACTTTTTTACGGCGGATTACCGCCTCGGCGTCGGTGATTGCACCTGTGTTTAAGTCGGCGTCGATTGCCATTTGTTTACCGGGCATTGCGTCTAAGGTAAATCTTGCTGCAACTTCTGATACACGCTCGGCACCTTTTGTGATTACTAAAAAGTTAGTGATTACTATGATTATAAATATGATAAATCCGACCACGGCGTTTCCGCCCATTACGAACTCGCCGTAGGTTTCGATTACCTTTCCCGCGAAAGCGTCCGCAAGGATTCCCCTTGTGGTGGAGATACTGAGCGCAAGTCGAAATACGGTCGTGATTAGAAGAATCGTTGGGAAAATCGAAAACTCTAAGGTTTCCTTGGTGTACATGGTTAAAAGCAAGATTACCATTGCGACTGCCACGTTGATTAACAGGAGAAAGTCGATGAGTGCGCCGCCCCAGATTCGGTTTAAGGGTATAACTATGGCAAGCACGATAATTATTACAAACACAGCGAACACGTTGTTCAACATTCGCTTAACCATATGCTTACTTCAACCCCTTTGTTTTAATTGTCCATTGTAATGCCCTTTGCTTGGTACATATCCGTGAGAATCACGGCGATTGCGTTGTATAATGTCGGCGGGATTTCCTTGCCGATTTCTACCGTGTCGTATAATTCACGGGCTAACGGGCGGTTTTCCGCCACGAAAACGTCGTTTTTTTCGGCGATGTCGATGATTTTAAGTGCTAAGGCGTCTTTTCCCTTTGCAACTACCTTCGGCGCGACAAACGTATTCTCTCTGTCATAAGTCAGCGCGACTGCGAAGTGGGTGGGATTTCTTACCACCACGTCCGATGTCGGAACCGACTCCATCATTCTGCGCTGGGAGACTTCTCTTTGTTTTTGCTTGATTTTACTCTTAATTTGCGGGTCACCCTCGATTTGCTTATATTCGTCCTTGACTTCCTGCTTAGACATTTTGAGCTTTTTCTCGTATTGATACCATTGCCATAGATAATCTGCAGCGGCAACGAAGATGAAAATCATGAAAATCAACACGATTATGGTGAACGAGGCTCGCGCTATATATAAAATACTCTGACCGAGCTCCATATCCAACATTTGCTGATAGTCTATGATATTGCTGCGGATTTGGTTGTAGACTAAAACCGCGATTACTCCGACTACGATGATTCCCTTGATGATATTAACTAACGATTGCAGCGAGAATAACCGCTTCATTCCCGTGATTGGGTTGAGCTTACTGAACTTTGGGCGCAGGGGCTGCATTGTAAAAAGTCCTTTGGTTTGGACTGCGCCGGTAACAATCGCGGTTAAAATCGCGACTGCGGCAATCGGCCCGACTATCATTACAACTGTGATTATTCCCTCACGCAGGAGTGTTAGTAAAAACTCGACGTTTACGGTGTCTTCGGTCGAGACGAAATTGAGCCGGTCGGTCATGGAGTCTCGCAGCGACTGAAGCATATACCTGCCGAGTATATACATCGCGAAAAATATAAAAAATAACGACGCTGCCGTATATATATCTTTACTTTGAAGGACGTTTCCCTCTTTCATGCGGGCGTCTTTTCGCTTTTTAGACGTAGCCTTTTCGGTTTTCTCTTGACCTCCGCCGCTATCCGCCATCTAACTCTCACCACCTTGTTTTACCGGTACCGTGCCCTACCCCAATCTGTACAATACCCCGTACAAACTCTCGAACATAATATCCATAAGTCTTTGTAAAAAATCGGACATGGGACCTGCAATCGCCATTAATATGAAAAATCCCATCATCAGTTTCATCTGAATATTAACTGTAAGGAGCTTGATAGTCGGAACTGCTTTCATGATTATACCCACGGCGATTTGCAGTATCAATTGCGCCGCGATAATCGGCATTGCCATTTTCACCGCCAAAGTCAATACCGTGCCGAGGTACATCGCAATTACATACGGGATTAGATGCCATGCGGGGTCTATTGTCGCGCCAATCGGCACCAATTGATACGAAAGCGCGAACAGGTATATATAATTTAAATGTCCGCCGACAACGAAAAAATACAAGATAAACATATAGTAGAACAAGTTCGCCGAAATCGCCATTGATGCGCCGATACTCGGGTCCATGCTCTCTGCTAATGCCAAGGTCATCTGCTGGTCCATGACTTTACCGGCGTAGATGATGACTGTTAAAATCAAATTTACGATAAATCCGAAGAGGAACCCGATTAACGCCTCGAAAATCAGTGTTCCTGCGAAACCTAAAGTCGAAGTGGGGATATACCCGATTATATCTGTTCCGCCGGTGATATGAGTCAGCATTATCAGCGTCAGTACCAATGTCATCGACACTCTCACCCGCATGGGCACGGTAGTGCGCCCGAAAATGGGGTTGAAGATGAAAATTCCCATTACTCGTGCGAATACCACGAGAATCCCTACGAAGTTATATAGTATTAAATCCCATATTTCCTGCATTAAGCCTACCTCTTACGGCTGTTAGTGACCCCGAGCAGCTGTTATAAAATATCGACCGATAATGTCGGGCTTAAAAGCCTACGTTTGCGATTCGCTCGAACATTGAGTTCATAAAATCTATGATTTGGTTAATCATCCATGGCGCTAACGCTAAGAGTGCGAGTGTAACTCCGATTGCTTTCGGCGCGAAGGTCATGGTTTGCTCTTGCACTTGAGTCGCTGCTTGGAGGATTGCGATTGTCAGCCCGATTAGTAACGCTGCAATCAGCATTGGCGCGCATAGCTTAAAGGCTAACCATATTGCATCGGTAAATATACCTATTACGATTTCTTGGGTCATATTATATATCTCCTAAACGGGACGCGCCCCTTACTACAATCCACTAAAATGCTAAGTGAAACGAACTTATCACCGCGCCGACTAATATCTCCCAGCCGTTGACTAACACAAACAGCATAATCTTAAACGGCATCGAAATCATCGCGGGAGGCAGCATCATCATACCCATCGACATCAAGGTACTCGCCACTACCATGTCTATAATCAAAAATGGGTTAAACAACAAGAATCCCATCATAAACGCCCGCGTAAGCTCGCTAATCATAAAGGCGGGGATTACCACCCGAAGACTCAGCTGGTCTTGATAATTCACCATGGTGATGTTTTGTCTGTCAACATCGAGAATAGGAGTTGTGGTAATCCCGTCCTCGTTATACTCGTACAAAGTCACCTCGGCTAAATCCAAGAAGAATACCATGTTATCGTTACTGGTTTGATACAGCATGAATTTCTTCATGGGTTCGGTCGCTAAGGAAACCGCGCCCCACGCGTCAACCTCACCGTTTCGATAGGGCTGAAATGCTACTTTATTGATTTCCGCGAAGACGGGCCACATGATAAACATAGTCAAAAACAATGCCAATCCGACGATTACTTGATTGGGAGGGGTGTTTTGCGTAGACATCGCGTTTCGCATGAACCCGAAGACGATGATAATTCTCGTGAACGAGGTCATCATCAAAAGAATCGACGGTGCGACCGATATAATCGTAATCAGCAACAGGATTTCAAGCGGCGATGAGCCGTCTATCCCGATTAGGTCATACAACGCCGATGACTCCGGCGAGAGGTTCGCAGGAATCTCTGTGCCGGGCTCGTTGCCGACAATCGGCGGCTCGGCTGCAACCGAGGTCGAAAACGCGGCGATAACTAACATAATCACGACGATAAGCGAAACCGCCGACCTAAGCGTCGCTATTCTTTTCGGGTTCTTCTTTTTTGTTCGCATCTTTTTTCTTAATCCCTATACTACTCAAAATATCGGAAAACGGCAGCGTTTTTTGCGCGTTAGCGAACGCCATTTCGACATACTCGTCCTCGGTCATGTCTAAATCGTCTAACTTTTCCACGTGCTGAGGTGAAACACCGATTAGAACTAACTTTCCGCAGACGGATACCACCAAAATCATGGAGTCTCTTCCTAAAGACGCACGGTCAATGATTCTCAGTCGTCCGCCCGACGTGGTGATTCTTTTGTTCAACATTCTCAGTCCCCAAAAGGTTAGAAACATCAGTCCGAGAACACCTAACAACGATATGGAAATATACAAAATATCCGGCATTTTTACCTCATGGCACGTCGAGTCGCCGTGCCCTACATAATACCAAAACAAGAGGATTGAAACTCGTCACTCCTCTTATTTCTTTCTTATTTACACTCCGCGCCCCACGATTAACCCAGAATCTTTCCGACGGTCTGGAGTATTCTGTCGGGCTTAAACGGCTTAACGATAAAGTCAAGTGCGCCCAACTTAATCGCTTCGACAACCATTGCCTCTTGACCCATTGCAGAGCACATGATTAC
>Ga0123356_10003980_pt1 | contig 15352 bp, 8 predicted proteins | sample TergutEmb28metaG_2_FD_92546 | JGI IMG/M metagenome (GOLD analysis project Ga0123356, IMG submission 92546) | Embiratermes neotenicus P3 segment gut microbial communities from Petit-Saut dam, French Guiana - Emb289 P3 | ecosystem: Host-associated > Arthropoda: Insects > Digestive system > Gut ... | reverse complement strand
GGCGATGCCCGTGGCGTACAGCAGGATGGCGCGCATGGCGTCGTCGTTGCCGGGGATGATGTAATCGATGCCGTCGGGGGAGCAGTTCGTGTCGACGATCGCGACGACCGGGATGCCGAGCTTCTTGGCCTCGTGGATGGCGATCTTCTCGTGGCCCACATCGACCACGAACAGCGCATCCGGGAGCGACTCCATGTGCTTGATGCCGCCCAGGCTCTTCTCGAGCTTGTCCATCTCGCGCCGCAGCTGGGTCGCCTCCTTCTTGCCGCGCTTCTCGAGCGCACCTGAGACGGCCAGCTCCGTCAGCTCGGTGAGACGCTTGATCGACTGGCGGATGGTCTTGAAGTTCGTGAGCATCCCGCCGAGCCAGCGCTGGTTCACGAAGGGCTGGCTGGCGCGCTCGGCCTCCTTCTGGATCGCCTCGCGGGCGGAGCGCTTGGTGCCGACGAACAGCAAGGTGCCGCCGTCGGCGATCACGCCCTTGACGAAGCTCGCAGCCTCGGAATACATGGGCTGCGTCTTCTCGAGATTGATGATGTGGATCTTGTTACGTTCGCCGAAGATGAAGGGGGCCATCTTCGGGTTCCAGAAGCGGGTCTGGTGTCCAAAATGGACCCCCGCTTCCAGCATCTGTCGCATGGACACGCCGGGCATGAGCTTTCCGTCTCCTGTTTGGGTTGAGCCTCCGCGCATCCCTCGCCGCCACCTCGTGCAAAAGCTCCGTGCTTTGCATGAGGCACCCAGCGACGAGGTTTCAGGATGCGCGTGTGGGGTTCGTTGCTAAAAAAGGCCGCGCTTTATACCATGAAGCATTCGGCCGAACAATGTCTTACGTGACATGAGCGAGAAGCTTCACGGACCTGTCCGGCGCCCGATTTCGCCTTGCTGAAGGGGCGCCCCCTTTAAGGGCGCGAGCGATGCCTTCATCCATCTCCACTATGCACATCACGATCAAGAGCACCGAGGAACAGGAAAAGATGCGCACCGCGGGCCGGCTGGCCGCGGAAGTGCTGGACATGATCACCGAGCACGTCGTCCCCGGTGTCACCACCGAGGAGCTGGACCGTATCTGCCACGAATATATCGTGAAGGTCCAGCGCTCGATCCCGGCGAACCTGAACTACCGCGGCTTCCCGAAGACCATCTGCACATCGGTGAACCATGTGGTCTGCCACGGCATTCCCAACGACAAGCGCCTGAAGGCGGGCGACATCGTGAACATCGACGTGACGGTCATCCGTGAAGGCTTCCATGGCGACACCAGCCGGATGTACTTCGCGGGCCGGCCGCCGGCGCATGCGCAGCGTCTCGCGGAGACCTGTCTGGAGGCCATGTGGCGCGGCATCGAGACGGTGCACCCCGGGGCGCGCCTGGGGGACATCGGGCACGCGATCCAGTCGTACGTCGAGGAGCGCAACTACTCGGTGGTGCGCGAGTACTGCGGCCACGGGATCGGCCGCATCTACCACGAGGACCCGCAGGTGCTGCACTACGGCGAGGCGGGCACGGGGCTTGAGCTCAAGCCGGGCATGACCTTCACGGTCGAGCCGATGGTCAATGCCGGCAAGCGCCACGTGCGTCTGCTTCCTGACGGCTGGACCGTCATCACCAAGGACCACTCGCTCTCGGCCCAGTGGGAGCATACGGTGCTCGTCACCGACAGCGGGGTCGAGGTCCTGACGCTCGGCGCGCAGAGCCAGCGCCACTAGGCTCGCATGGCTGCAGGGGAAACCGATCCGCTGGACGAGGCGCTCCCCACTGCCTCCCGGAGCGCTCCCTGGCCGTTGCTTGCTCGCCTGCCGCAGCTGCTGCCCGAGGCGAACGGCTCACCGGCCGCGTACCGCGAGCTGCTGCGCCAGGCTCACGATGAGCTCACGGCGCGCTTCCTGGCCGATGAGCCCGTGGAGGGGCTGGTGCATGCACGCGCCGCACTGGTGGATGGGGTGCTGCGCGAGGCCTGGCGCATCCACTCGATCCCCGACACGGCCGCCTGGGCGCTGGTGGCGGTCGGGGGCTACGGGCGCGGGGAGCTGCATCCCTGCTCCGACATCGACATCCTGCTGCTCGTGCCGCAGCCGCCCGGCCCCCGGGGACGCGGTGTGGTCGAGAAGCTGCTCGCCTTCCTGTGGGACATCGGGCTCGAGGTCGGACACAGCGTGCGCACGGTGGCGGAATGCGCCCAGGAGAGCGCGGCGAACGTCAGTGTCATGACGACCTTGCTCGAGGCGCGGCTGCTGGCAGGGAGCGCCGCTTTGCTGGAGGCGATGCGCACGGCCCTGGGTCCCGGGCGCATCTGGCCGGTGAAGGAATTCTTCGAGGCCAAGGTGCGCGAGCAGGCCGAGCGGCACGAGCGCGCGCACGACACCGCTTACAACCTCGAGCCCAACGTGAAGACCGGTCTGGGCGGGCTGCGCGACATCCAGACGATCGCCTGGGTGGCCAAGCGCCAGTTCGGCTGCGACACGCTCGATGGCCTGGCCACGCATGGCTTCCTGACGGCCCCGGAGCTGCGCCGGCTCAAGCAGGCGCAGGCCTTCCTGTGGCGGGTGCGCTTCGGGCTGCACGTGCTCGCGGACCGCCGCGAGGACCGGCTGCTGTTTGACAGCCAGATACGCCTCGCCAAGACCTTCGGTTACGAGGACGCCTCCTACACGCTGGCGGTGGAGCAGCTGATGCAGCGCTACTACCGCACGGCCAAGGATGTGAGCTTGCTGAACGAGCTGCTGCTGCAGCTGTTTAGCGAGGCCATCCTCTCACCGAGCGAGCCGCCGCGGCCGCTCAATGCGCGCTTCCAGGTGCGCAACGGGGCGCTTGAGGCCGTGAGCGATGAGATCTTCGTGCGCACCCCATCGGCGCTGCTCGAGCTGTTCGTCCTGCTGCAGCAGCACCCGGAGATCAACGGGGTGCGCGCCTCGAGCATGCGTGCGGTGGCACGCAGCCTGTGGGTGATCGATGAGGAGTTTCGACAGAACCCGCGCCATCACCGCCTGTTCCTCGAGATCTTCCGCTCGCGGGTGGGGGTGACGCACGAGCTGCGCAGGATGAACAACTACGGCGTGCTCGGGCGCTACATCCCCGCCTTCGGACGCATCGTCGGGCGCATGCAGTACGACCTCTTTCACGCCTACACGGTCGATGCCCACTCGCTGTTCGTGGTGAGCAACCTGCGCCGCTTCACCATCGCGCGCTACGATCAAGAGCTGCCCGAGGCCTCGCGCGTCATGCAGCAGCTGCCGAAGCCCGAGATCGCCTATCTGGCCGCGCTGTTTCACGATGTCGCCAAGGGCCGCGGCGGGGATCATTCCGAGCTCGGCGCCGTTGATGCGGAGGCTTTCTGCCTGGAGCAGGGGCTCTCGCTGTACGATGCGCGCCTCGTGGCCTGGCTGGTGCGCAACCACCTCGAGCTCTCGCTCACTGCCCAGAAGCAGGACATCGCCGACCCGCAGGTGATCAACGCCTTCGCGCAGAAGGTGGGTGATGAGGCCCACCTTGACTATCTGTACGTGCTCACCTGCGCCGACGTGCGCGGCACCAACCCCAAGCTGTGGAACTCCTGGAAGGCCTCGCTGTTTCACGACTTCTACACACGCGTCAAGCGCGCGCTGCGCCGCGGCATCGAGAGCCCGATCGACCAGGAGCAGCTGGTGCGCGAGACCCAGGATGCCGCCCGGGCGATGCTCGTGCCCGAGGGGGTGGTCGGCGTCGATCAGGTCTGGATGCGCTTCTCGAAGGCGTATTTCCTGCAGCACTCGCCCGAGGAGCTCGCCTGGCACACGCGCCTGATCGCCGAGCGCGAGCCGGGCTCCAGCGAGCCGTTGATGGCGCTCGATCCGCGCAGCGTGCGCGGCACCACGGCGGTGCTGATCTTCACGCGGCCGCGCCGCAACGGCTTCGCACGCACGACCGCCGTGCTCGATCAGCTCGGGCTCAACATCGTCGATGCGCGCATCACCCCGACCGGGGACGGCTTCAGCCTCGACCTGTACCACGTGCTCGAGGAGGACGGGGCTCCGATCACCGACAGCGACCGGCAAGAGGAGATCGAGCAGGCGCTGTGGCGCTCGCTGCGAGGACCTCCCGACACGGCCTTCGCCGTCTCGCGCGTGCCGCGGCGGGGGCACACCTTCCAGACGCCGACGCAGATCACCCTGAGCGTCGATGACCGCAATCGCCGCTCCGTGCTGGAGCTCACCGCCGGGGACCGCCCGGGCCTGCTGTGCGATGTGGGCAAGGTGCTGATGGAGGAGCGCATCGAGCTGCACGCCGCCAAGATCATGACCGTGGGCGAGCGCGCGGAGGATGTCTTCTACCTGAGCGACTTCGACAACCAGCCCTTGAGCCCGGCGGCGCAGCTGCGCCTGAAGGATCGGCTGATGCATGCGCTCGAGAGCCGGCGAGCCGCATGAATCCGCGCCTCACGCGCCTGCACGCCTATCCCTTCGAACGGCTCGCGCAACTGACGGCCGATGTACGTCCCCCAGCCGAGCTGCAGCCCATCGCGATGTCGATCGGCGAGCCGCAGCACACCCCGCCGCGCTTCCTCGTGCGCGCCTTGGAGCAGAACCTCACGCGCCTCGGCCGCTATCCGCCCACCCGCGGCTTGCCCGAGCTGCGCGCGGCCTGTGCGCGCTACCTGGAGCGCCGCTATGACCTGCCGGCCGGGAGTGTGAGCGAGGAGGAGATGGTGCTGCCGGTGAACGGCACGCGCGAGGCGCTGTTCGCCTTCGTGCAGGCCGCCGTCGATGAGCGCCACGACCCGCTCGTGCTGATGCCCAACCCCTTCTATCAGATCTACGAGGGCGCGGCCCTGCTCGCGGGTGCCCGACCCTACCTGCTCAACACGACGGCGCAGCAGCAGTACCTGCCCGATCTGGATGCGGTGCCCGAGCCCGTGTGGCGGCACTGCCAGGTGCTGTTCCTGTGCAGCCCCGGCAATCCGAGCGGCAAGGTGCTGCCGCTCGCGTGGCTCATGAAGGCGCTCGCGCTCGCCGCGCGCCACGACTTCATCGTGGCCTGCGATGAGTGCTACTCGGAGCTGTACCTGGATGAGCGCGTCCCAGCACCGGGGCTCCTGCAAGCGAGTCGCGCCGCCGGCGACGAGCGCTTCGCGCGCTGCATCGTCTTCCACAGTCTCTCCAAGCGCTCCTCCGTGCCGGGTCTGAGATCCGGGTTCGTGGCAGGGGACCCGCACCTCATCGCACGCTTTCTCCTCTACCGGACCTATCACGGCAGCGCGATGCCGCTGCCGACACAGCTCGCGAGCATCGCCGCCTGGCAGGACGATGCTCACGTGGTCGAGAACCGCCGCCTGTACCGGGAAAAATTCGAGCAGGTGCTGCCGATCCTCTCTGCCGTGATGAGCCTCGAGCGGCCCGATGGTGGTTTCTATCTCTGGCCCGAAGTGCCGGGCGACGACGAGCGCTTCACGCGCGAGCTGTTGGCTTGCCAGAACGTGACCGTGTTGCCGGGCAGCTACCTGGCGCGCACCACGCCACAGGGAAATCCAGGCGCCGGCCGGGTCCGCATCTCACTCACTGCCGAGCTCGCGCAGTGCATCGAGGCGGCGCAGCGCATCCGCAGCTTCCTCGGCCGCACGAATCCCCCACGGGCATCATCATGAGCGACCCCGTCATGAGCGACACCGAGAAGCTCAAGTCCATCATCGAGCCGGCCTTCGAGCAGCGCGCGAGCTTGACGCCCACGAGTCTGCCGCATGACCTCATCGTGGCGATCAACGAGTGCATCGCGCTTCTGGATAGCGGCCAGGCGCGCATCGCGCACCAGGTCGATGGGCAGTGGGTCGTCAACGAATGGCTCAAGAAGGCGGTCCTGCTGTCGTTCCGCACGCACGAGAACCGGGTCTTCGAGGCCGGCTACACGCGCTTCTACGACAAGGTGCCGCTCAAGTATCACGATGCCAGCGAGGCGGCGCTGCGCTCGGGCGGTGTGCGCGTGGTGCCGCATGCCCTGGTGCGCAAGGGCGCCTACGTGGCTCCGAACGTCATCCTCATGCCGAGCTACGTCAACATCGGCGCCTATGTCGACTCCGGCACCATGATCGATACCTGGGCGACCGTCGGCTCGTGCGCGCAGATCGGACGCAACGTGCACCTGTCCGGAGGCGCCGGGATCGGGGGCGTGCTCGAGCCGCTGCAGGCGGCGCCGACCATCATCGAGGACGACTGCTTCATCGGCGCGCGCTCGGAGATCGTCGAGGGCGTGGTGGTCGAGGCCGGCTCGGTGATCTCCATGGGGGTGTACATCGGGCAGAGCACCCGGATCTACGATCGCACCACCGACACCGTCACGCAGGGCCGTGTCCCCGCCGGCTCGGTGGTCGTGCCCGGCACCTTGCCCTCTGCAGACGGACGCTACGGCCTGTACTGCGCCGTGATCGTGAAGCGGGTGGACAGCCAGACGCGCGCCAAGACCTCCATCAACGAGCTGCTGCGGACGTGAAGCGGCGGGCGGCCTTGGCTTCGCTGGCCGGACCGCAGGTCCTGTTCCAGGAGACAGCAGCAGAGCTGCAGAACTATGGATTAAAGCAGCGCCGCGCCCGGATCGCCCGCTAGAGGGGGGGTTGGCGGGTGCAAGTAGGACCTGGGGTGCCGGGCCCGCCCTCGAGCGGGCCCGCGCGCCCCTCAAGACCTCAGTGCTGGTACGGGTAGTACCGGAACGAGGTCATGCCGATGAAGATGTTGGCGCTCGGAGCGCCACCCACCCCACCGAAAGCATCGCGCTGCAAGAACTCTCCCTGCAGGCCGAACTGGAAGTTGCCGAGCTGGCCGCTGTAGAACTTCCACCAGAAGCCGGCGGTGACCTCCTCGACCGCGTTCGTGTTGCCCACGCAAGTGCCGCTCGTCTGCAAGCACCCCGAGTTGTTGAACTCCGGTGCCCCGTAGCCGAAGGTCTCTGCGCCAACGGTGTAGTACGTGGCCTTCTCCTTCTCGCGTCCGGCATACAGGTAGGTGGTGAGGTCATGGTTCGGCAAGTAGGTGAGCCCGAGCAGGAACTGGTACTCCTGCAGCGGCGACAGCTTGCCGTTCGGCTGCATCGTCACGTCCGGCAGCTGCGTCGAGCCGTAACGGCCGATGCCCTTGCCCGCGAGCCCGCTCGCCTGGAAGGTCATGCTGTTGTCCGGTAGCAGGGGCAGGATCATCCCCGCTCCGATACCCCCGCCCATCGAGCTCGTGCTCTGCAGCGCGACAGTGGACTGGAACCAGCGAGCCAGCCCGTAGACCTCGTAGTGCCCGTAGCCGGGATCGGCTGCCGCCTTCGCGATGACATCCGGCTTGTTATCGGCCGTGTACGTGGTCGAGTTGTTCTCCAGGCCGGCCGCATCGCCCGTGTTCTGGAAGTTGACGCTGCCGGGCGGGAAGGTTGTGCCGGTGGGCAGCCCGGCGCTGTTGATGCCGTTGCTGGTGACCGCCTGCGGGCTCTCGACGGACAGGCCGAGCGAGAGCGCCGGGCTGAAGTGCTCGACAAAGCGCACCTGCGGATTGCGCAGCCAGTTGAACCCCACGACGTACTGTGCATCGATCGTCAGCGGGATGTTCTCATCGCGTGGATTCATCCCCTTCTTCTCGAGCGTCACGAAGCTCCAGTTCTGGCCCGCGAGCAGGTCGAAGCCCGAGTCCGTCATGAACCGGCCATAGAAGTGGCGCATGCGCAGCGTGTAGCTGTTGCTCTCGCGGGAGTTGGAAGTGACCCCGGCGCTCAGGAAGTCCGCCTCGAGGTAGGACTCGGCCCGTGCACCACCATAGGGCTCGCCCTGGGCGAGCAGCGAGAAGCGGCTCTGGCGCGCGCTCATGCGAAACTCGGACTGATGGGCGAGGACGTTGTTGTTGAACGGAATGCCGGTGTTGAAGTCGGAGCCCACATCGGAGACTTCGTTGCGGCTGCGGTAGATGGTCGCAAGCTCCGTGAAGCCGCCGAAATTGAGCGTGACCGGTCCGGCCTGGACGGCCGAGCTCGTCTGATCGCCCCCGGCCTGTGACTGCGCCTGGGCCTGCTGCGTCGAGGCGGCCCCGAGCACCACAACCACGGCAGCTGGAAAGGCCAGATGGCGGACGCAGCCGGCGGTGCGTTGTGAGGCAGACATGGTCAATGATGTCATTGTCATATTTCCTGATGATTGTTCCAAGAAACACACGAAGCGCCGGTCAAGTGGTGCATGGTGCGCAAATGCGACGCCACGGGCGTGCAAACGTGCGTCTGTTGAATAACCATTGGACTTCACCTGGGTGACACGATTCCATGCACCGACTCGAAGCTCTTAATTATCGGGCATCCGGCTCCCGGAGCGGGCATAACAGGATCACAGTTTCCAGCGCGAGTATTAAGTTCAATCAAGAGCCTGGCGGCGCTCCCGTGTCGCGTGTTTACTACGGCAAGCGGGACTATGGTGTGCGACCAACAGTTCTGAACGAATTTTAATTCGGCGAGGCGAGGCGTGGCTTGCAGTTATTAGTTATGTTTAACTATGTGTCAAACCATATGTTAAATCTGGAATGTCACCGCCCCCAGGTCCTGGGAATGTGACCGTTCCTGGCCATGAGACAAGGCAGTTGCGCACTCGGCGCGCAGCCGGCGTCCTTGGCGAGGAACGCGGCGGGAACACGTTTAACGACGCGCACCCCCAGGAAGCCACCCGGGCGGGAAGTTGTTCCCATGCGGGAAGCTCAAGGGCAGGGACTGCCCCGCGGCGCCAGGGCGCCAGGGCGCCAGGGCGCTTGCTGCCGCGAGCGGGCACAGATAAAGGCCGCTGCCGGCCGCACAGGGCCAGCGCGGCAGCATCGAGACGGTTGGGCTAGCGGGATCCGATGCGCGCGGTCGCATAGGCGAGCGCGTACTGGGCCTTCGCGTACTGTGTCAGAGCGGTCGAGTAGCTCACCCGCGCCTGGGTGAGGTCCTGCTGGGCCTGGATCACCTCGAGCACCGCGTACACGCCAAATTCCTTGCGCTGCTCGCTCAGCTTCAAGCTCTCCTCGGCGAGCTCCACGGCGCGCAGCGCCAGCCCCATGCCATCGGCGCCGGCCCGTGCAGCCTCGTGGGCCTGCACCACCTGCTGCGCAATGTTGTCGTGGACCTTGTCGGCATTGAGCTGTTGTGTGCGCAGCGCGGCGTTGGCAGCGGCGGTGCGGCTGGGGTCGAACAGGCCGCCGGGGCCGATGCGCCAGTTGAGCGCCAGCACGTAGTCGTGCGAGGTGTAGAACCCCTGCAGCACGTCGTCCTGGCCGCCGCGCAGCTGACTGAGCGCCGCCTGCCCGGTGATCTGTGGGATGAGCGGTCCGTACCTCGCCGCGCGGCGCTGCTCGCTCGCTGCGCTGATCCTCGCCGCACTCGCACGGACCTCGGGACGCAAGCTCAGTGCATCCTTGATCAGTGCGCCGACAGGGGTGTCCACCTCCACCAGCAGCGGCGGGCGCACGATCCGCTCGGTGGGCGTGAGAGGGGCAGCGGGGTCCAGGCGCAGGAGGGTCGCCAGCACGGCTGACAGCGACGGCACCGCCGCCTCTGCCTGGCGCAGCGCCACACGGTCATTCTGGGTTTGCACCCCGACGCGCAGGACCTCGCTGCGGTTCGTGAGGCCTGCCTGGTAAGCGCGGCTGAGCTGCCCTTCGTAGTCCTGCGAGATACGCACAGCCTCGCGGGCGATATCGGCGTCGGCGCCCGCGTTCACCAGATCGAAGTAGGCATCGGCGGCCGCGAGCGCCGCGTCGTTCTGCGAAGCCTCCACGTCGTAGCCGGCGGCTCGCTGCGCCTGAACGGCCGCGAGCTTCTCGAAGATGGCGTTGCCGAGCTCGACCTGCTCGTTGAGCGCGCCAGCGCGGGTGTAGAGCTGGCTGCTATCCCTCTCGAGGAGCCCGAGCTCGGTCGCCGCGCCCGAGTGCTTGTTGTAGCCGGCCCCGAGCCCGAGCCACGGAAAGAACTGCAAGGTTGCGGCCTGGTTGGCGGCCCGCGCTTGCTGTTCCGCCTCGCGCACGAGCGCCACATCGAGGTCGTTGAGCCCGGCGAGGCGCAGCACCGTGGGCAGATCGATCGGCCGGGTTTCTGCCGCGGCAACAGCCGTGGCGGTCGCGGACATCGCGGCAAGGGATGGCCGCTGCACCGGCGCGGGTTGTTGCCCGGGCGCAGGGCCCGGCACGGCAGCGGGCTGCTGCCCGAGCGCCGCCGGGGGCACGGGCGCAAGGCCTACCGTCGCAATCATGACGGCGATCCTTGTGCGGGACCCCGCGACGAGCGCACGGTTCATGGCTCCACCGCCTGCTGCACGAGTGCGAGCTTCACCGACAGATACATCCCGGGCTGCAGCACCTCGTCCGGGTTCTGCATGTCGATCTCGGCGAGCATCGTGCGGGAGCTGTTCTGCAGGGCGTAGCTGACGCGGGTGATCTTCCCGGTGAAGTGTCTCCCGGGCAGCGCGAGCGCCGTGAATGCTGCCTGGCAACCGGGCCTGACCCGATGTGCGTCGATCTCGGGCACCCACATCTGGATGCGCACGTGGCTGAAATCCATCAGGCTCACGATGGCCGCGGTCTGCTGTGCGCTCTGGCTCGGAACCGGGATGAAGGCCCCCGGGTCCACGTAGCGCGCCGTCACCGTCCCTGGAAATGGCGCCGTCACGCGGGCATACGCCAGCAGCGCGTCATCGCGATCGAGCGCGGCTTTCGCGACCTCGAACTGGCCGCGTGCGGTGTCCAGACTGTCCGGCGTCACAAGATCCGGCGCGGTCTGGGCCGCCTTCTGCATGCGCTCGTAGACCCGGCGCGTGACATCGACCTGCGCCCGGTCGCGGATCTGATCGGCCAGCAACTCCGGCACTTCCAGCTCGGCGATGAGCTCGCCCGCCTTCACCTTGTCGCCCTTGTCGACCGTGATTTTCCTGAGAAACCCGGCAACCTTGGCGGTGACGAGCGCCGACTGGTAAGCCACGACTTCCGCTGGCAGGGCGATCGTGTCAGCCGTCGCGGCAGCTGCGGCCCGCTCTTGAGCATGGGCGCACATCGATGCCAGGAGCGTGAGCAGCACCGTCGTCCCGAGCGCGTGAGCCGCTGGCATCCGGGCGGACCGGCCGGCCGCAGTGCGGCTCATGGCCGCGGCTCCGCAGCCGCGGCGACATCCTCCGGGTGCATGGAGGGGGACCGTCGGTGCGCTGTGCCTCGCACGAGCGTGAACACGCCCGGCAGCACGAGCAGGGTGGCCACCGTTGCGAGCGCGAGCCCGCCGATCACCGCCCGAGCGAGCGGTGCCGTCTGCTGTCCGCCCTCACCCAGACCGATCGCCATCGGCACCATGCCGGCGATCATCGCAAGACTCGTCATCAGGATCGGCCGCAGCCTGCTCAGCGCACCGCTCACAGCCGCGCTATCGGCACCCTCGCCCGCCAGCCGTGCGCGCTCGGCGAAGGTCGTCAGCAGGATCGCGTTCGCGACGGCGACGCCGACCGCCATGATTGCACCCATGAAGGACTCCAGATTGAGCGTGGTACCGGTGAGCCAGAGCAGCAGCGCAACACCGGCGATGACAGCCGGGACGCTGGCAACGGCGATGATGGCCAGCTCCCAGGACTGAAAGTTCGCAACCAGAAGCAGGAAGATCACGAGCACTGCGAGCGCGAGCCCGCCGCGCAGCGCGGCGAGCAGCTGCGCCATGGGAGCGATCTCGCCGCGCAGCGCCACACTGACCCGCTTCGGCGGCTCTCCCAGCTGCTTAAGAGCTGCGTTCACGGCCGCCGCGGCCACACCCAGACTCGCGCCTTCGATGTTCGCCGTCACCGTCAGCATCCGCGCCATGTTGTAGCGGTCATACTCGCCCACGACCGTGCCCGTGTGCACCGTCGCGACGTCGCGCAGCAGCATCGAGCGGCCGTTGTCAGCCAGCACCGGAACGTTGCGAACATCCTCCAGGGAGTTGAGCTGGCGCTGGGGCACCTGCACCTGCACCTGGTAGCCGACGCCGTTCGGTGCCGCCCAGTACACCGGCTGCGTGAAGCGACTCGAGGCCGTGGCGGCCGACACGGACTGCGTCACGTCGTTCTCGGTCACGCCATACACGCCCGCCCGCTCGCGATCCACGGTCACAGCCACTGCCGGATAGTCAAGCGGTTGCCCGAGCTGCACATCCCGCAGCATCGGCAGTCGCGCGAGACGCGCGCGCACCCGCTGGGCGAACTCCCGATCAAGGCTCATATCCGGGCCGCTGACGGCGACTTCCACCGGTGTGGTGGCCCCGAAGCTCATGACGCGACTGACAATGTCAGCCGGCTCGAACGAGATCTCGGTCTGCGGCATCTCCCGTGCGAAGCGTGCGCGCAGGCGCGCGCGCAGCCGCGCGAGATCGATCGCGGTGCTGCGAAATTGCGCCTGCAGCACGCTCTCCTGCGGACCGCTGTTCCACTGGTGGATGAAGTTGACGGGGTAGTTCGCGCCGTGCACGCCGACCAGCGCCAGCGACACACCGATGGAGTCCTTGCCTGCTTCCTGCGCGATGATGCCCAGCGCGCTCTGTGTCGCCGCGGTCGTGAGCTCGAGTCTCGTGCCCGTCGGCATGCGCAAGCGCAGCTGCAGCTGTCCGGCCTCGACACGCGGGAATATATCGGTGCCGAGGCGGGGCACGAGCAGCACGAGCAGCACTGCGCTTAGCGCAAGATAGCCCGCGAGCACCAGCCAGCGTCGGGCGATCAGAGCACGCAGCGTCCCCGCGTAGTGCTGCCGCAGATGCTCGAAGAACCCCGGGTCGTGCTCGTGGAAGTGGCCGCTCGCGTGCTGCGTGCGGAATAGCCACACCGAGAGAATGGGCACGAGCGTGCTGCCGAGCAGGTACGAGGCTGCCATCGAGAAGGCGACGGCGAGCGAGAGCGGCACGAACAGAGCGCGGGCCGCGCCCTGCATCGCGAACGAGGGCAGAAAGACGGCGACCACGCACAGCATCGCGATCAGCCTGGGGGTCACCACCTCGAGGCCCGCATCGAGCACGTTACGTTCGAGGCCCGCCTGCGAGCGTGTGACGAAATGGGTGTGGATGTTCTCGATCACCACGGTCGATTCATCGACCAGGATGCCGACCGCCAGCGCCAGCCCGCCTAAGGTCATGATGTTGATGCTCTCGCCGGTCAACCACAGCGCAAAGGTCGCAGCCAGCAGCGAGAGCGGAATGTTCACCACGACGATGAGCGCACTGCGCCAGTCACGCAGGAACAGCAGCACCATGATCCCGGCGAGGACGGCGCCGAGCGCCCCTTCGCTGGTGAGCCCGGCAAGCGCGCGCGTGACGAATGGGGACTGGTCGAAGACGTAGCTGACGCTCACATCATCCGGCAGTGCCGCCTGGAACTTCGTCAGGTTCTCTCTGACCGTGCTCACGACCGACAAGGTGGAGGCGTCGGCACGCTTGGTGACCGGGATGTAGACGGTGGGCCGGCCGTTCACGAGCGCCACGCTGGTGAGAATGTCCGAGGCATCCGCGACCGCACCGAGATCGCGCACGAACACGGTCGGGAAGGTCCCGGTACGCACCGGGACCGCGGCGAGGTCACTCACATCCTTCACGATCGAGTTGATCGGCACGACCGGATACTTGTCGCCCAGATAGATGTTGCCCGAGGGGCTGATCGTCTCGGCGCTCGCGATCGCGCTCACCACGTCTTGCGGGGCAATGCCGTACGCCTGCAGCTTGGCGGGGTCCAGACTGACTACGATCGCACGCGCGCTGCCGCCAAAGGGCGGCGGGGCAGAGACCCCGGGCAAGGTAGCGAACAGCGGGCGCACGGTATTGAGCGCAAGGTCCTGGATCTGGCCGACGCTCTTGGTGCGGCTCGCGAAGGCCAGGTAGCCCACCGGGACGCTGCCGGCATCGAAGCGCATCACGAAGGGCGGTACGGTGCCCGGCGGCATGAAAGCGCGCGCCCGGTTGACATACTGGACCGTCTCGGCCATCGCCTGGGACATGTCCGTGCCCGGATGGAACTGCAGCTTGATGAGCGCCGCTCCCTCGATCGACTTCGACTCGACATGCTCGATGCCGGTGACGTAGAGGAAGTGGTACTCGAAGTAGTAAGTCAGGAAGCCTTCCATCTGCGCCGGGTCCATGCCGCCGTAGGGCTGGGCCACGTAGATGGTCGGCACCCCGAGCGGCGGGAAGATATCCTTGGCCATCGAGCGGATGGCCAGACCGGCGCCGACGAGGACCCCCAGCACCAGCACCAGCACGGTGTACGGGCGCCGCAGTGCAAGCTGCACGAGGCTCATGCTCGAATCCCTTGCCGGGTGTGCTTGGAGAAATGGTGCACTCTAGCGAGGGGGCGCTGACCGGAGCATGACCTCAAGATGACCGTTCCTTCATCGGCGCATCGCACCCCCAGGGTAGGCGGAGCACCTGAATGGGCGTTCCAAGGCCGCCTCCCCAGCGCGGTCGGCATGCTCGCCAGAAAACCCTGATCGATCCCCGCCCCGAGCGCTCCCGGGAACAGATCAGACCGAGGCTCCCGGGGCCCCCTCCCGCCCCAGGCGCCCGGCGCGCGCCCGGCTCGCCGTTCCAGGCACGCCGCCGAGCCGGCGTGAACCTGTCCGAGCTCTACGGTGAATTACTCGACTCTTGTCGATCTGTTCCCGCAGAGGGACCTCCGCTCTTCACCGGCGCGAGGTGTTCTTCGCTTGGCTGGCTGCGAACCCGGCCAGGCGCCGGGGTGAGCGCTGGCGAGCTGGCACAAGACGGCATGCGGCGAGCGCTTGCTGTGGCCAGGACCGGACGGCAGAACGCTCCATCAGCTTGGCTCCACGAGCGGCCAGGCATCCTCTCGCCGAGCGCGCTCCGGGTGTCCCGGCTCAGACCCTCGTGAAGCCGTCCCTGCTCCAGCGCTCCGAGCCAACTCCGTTGTGCACGAAGAAGAGCCCGTCGGGATCGTACTGCTGCTTGATCTCGATGAGCCGCGCATAGTTGTCGCCCCAAAAATCACGCTGCCATTCCCTTGCGAAGTAACTGGTCTCGTTCACGTACGATGCGCTCTGGCCCGCAACCGCGCGCAGTCGCTCGACGCATTGAGCGATGGCTTTCGCGGCCGTGCGCGCCGTGATCACATCGGGTTCATGTCGCGGCATTCCCGGATAGGCGGGACCCTCCCCGCCGCCCACGATCGCGAGTGCAAAAGCGCTCAAGACCGCCGGATTCATCGCCGTGTCCTTTGCAGCCGCGAGCGCCTCGGGCGGGGCACCGGCCAGACCCTTGTTGAAATGCAACTCTATATCGGCGTGCCGTGACCCGGCGAACAAGGCTTCGGTCAGGGCTGCCCGGGAGTCGCCAGCGAGCAGATATGCGGGTAGCCACAGCGATTCGTAGGCCCAGATGTACTGTC
>Ga0123356_10003979_pt1 | contig 15352 bp, 9 predicted proteins | sample TergutEmb28metaG_2_FD_92546 | JGI IMG/M metagenome (GOLD analysis project Ga0123356, IMG submission 92546) | Embiratermes neotenicus P3 segment gut microbial communities from Petit-Saut dam, French Guiana - Emb289 P3 | ecosystem: Host-associated > Arthropoda: Insects > Digestive system > Gut ... | reverse complement strand
GACATAGATATCAACTAGGAGAAGAATGGCGTCTAGCGGCACCGCACCACCTTGCCATGTACTCGTGCACCAGTACTCATTGTGGAGGAACCTATGAAGTCACCACTCTCTCGAATTGTCAGTCTCATTCTTGGCGCAGCGCTCGCTGTCAGTGCCGTTGTTGCCACATCAGCGCCTAGTTCGGCGGCGCCAAGACTTATCGAAGATGCCAACCTGGAGGCCTGCATTCTCCAAAGTATGGCCAGTGATGAGTTTTCCCCAATTACTCCAGGCGTGATTGTTCAACAGGACTTAGACAACTTTGTCGTTCACCATGCCAACGAAGTATGGATTTATAGTATTCGCTGCGACAATGTCTCAACGCTTGAGGGGCTGCAGTTCTTTCAGGATCCGAAGCTGTATGGCCTTGATATTTACGATTCCACATTCACTGATTTGACTCCTGCGGCGGCGTTGCCGGGTCTGACCTCTCTCGTTGTTAGCAATGGTCTAATTAGTGACCTCTCTCCATTATCAACAATGACTAAGCTTGATTTCCTAGACCTCTCAGGTAACCAGATCCAGGACATTTCGGCGTTGAAACCACTGGTGAACCTCGAGTTTCTTATGCTGCACGGTAACAGAATCGCTGATATCACCGCATTAGCGGGGATGAGGGCTCTTCAATATCTGGGTTTTAGCGGTAATCAGATTGTTGATCTGACACCCCTAAAGGCTCTTGTCAACCTAAAAGACCTGCAGGCAAGTGAAAATCAGATTAGCTCTGTAGCCGCATTGGCTGGGATGACAGAGCTCCGAGCAGTCTGGTTGGACAACAACCAGATTACGAGTTTGGTGGGCCTGGAGGCATGTAACAAACTCGAATACTTGATACTTGAAGGCAACAAGATTACCGGTGTGACTCAGTTAGCCGGAAAGACTGAACTCATGGATCTGTATCTCAGTGACAATGAGATTGCTAACCTGACAGGTTTGGAAGGTCTCACCAGGCTCAGGAACCTGCAATTGACGAATAACAAGATCACCGACTTAACGCCACTCACAGGACTTACCCGCCTGTTTAGTCTGTTTTTAGAACACAATCAGATTAGTAACCTTGCACCATTATCAGCGCTACCTACCCTCTTTACCCTTCAACTTGACTTTAATACGATCAGCAATATCGGGCCGCTCGGAGAAATTGAGCGTTTGGACCATCTGACTTTGTCTAACAACAGAATCAAGGATGTTTCCCCACTTGCGAAGTTAGAGCGCCTGGATTACGTAGCGCTAGACAACAATCTGATCTCCGACATATCTCCGATCGCCGATCTCCTCAATAACGCCTATTTCCTTGAGCCGGATCAGGGCTGGACAAACAAGAAGTTCTGGAGTTTGGATAGAAATCAGATTATGGATTTGTCTTCGCTTGATTGGGATAAGATTGCCCCGCTTTGGGAGGACGGCTCCTATCATTACTTCGACTTCATCAGGAATTACGACAAGTCTGGCTATTCGGTCAACAATCAAACTCTGATTCCGACTGACAAGCCTGAGGTCGGAAGTACGTGGGCTCTGCCTAAGGTGAAGCCAGCTACCAATAGTCCATCTCCGATCACATGGTCTGTGACTGGCGGTGCAACAATTAACGCCGCTGCAGGTACGGTGACCTTTAAGTCTGCTGGGACGGTGACGTTGAGTTGGACCGATGACCAGTTCACGATCCCGTGCCCGGAGGATTTGCCGGAGCTGTGTACAGAAGATGCCGATGTGACCTTCTTCTCGGGGTCCATGAAGTTAACTGTGGTGGATCCCGATGCACCAGACCCCGGGCCAATAGTTGCGGAGACAAATGTGGTCATCGATGCCTCGGTGAAGTCACCGACCGGTGGCACTGCTCGTCTGGCGAATGGGACTGATTCCTATACGCTCATCATCACGCTCAGTGATGCGGACGGCAAGGCGCTGCCAGGGTACAAGAACGACCTGAGTATGGACGCTCAGGCAGCCCTGAAGGTGTCGAGTATCGTGGCCAATGCTAATGGGACATATACAGTAACGGTGACATCTAGTACTCCAGGTAATTTCGACGTGGCTGTACTGTTTGATGGTGACCCGATTGGTGATCCTGTTGCGATGAACTTCCTCAAGGCTGTTGTTACTCTACCCATCCTGGCACCTGGTTTTGAGCAAACTGCTACCGCACTTGGTTTCCTGGCAGGAGAGAGGGTGACGGTGACCGTGAACTCGGCACCAATCAATCTTGGCTCCTTTACGGCAACCGGTGCAGGAGTCGTGGTTGCAACATTCACCGCTCCGCTAGATTTTGACGCTGGGCGCCATAATGTGACCTTTGTTGGGGCGCGATCGGGGACAGTGGTTGTCGGCTTTGAAGTACCGATGGCTCCTTGTTGTGGCCCACCAGACCCAGGCCCAGGTCCGAACCCCGGTCCAGCTCCAAAGCCCGGGCCAAAGCCAGCTCCGAAACCAGGCCCAGACGCTCCAACCGGTGGCACCTCGATTCCTAGTGGAAGCCTGCCGTTATATGCGCTGGTCATCATGAGCGGTGCGGCACTGTTCTCCGCGGCAATGATTCGTAGAGAGCGCTCATAACTGATATTGATGTGACGAAGGGGACGGACGCGACAGGCCCGTCCCCTTCGTCACGTTCATGCACCCATTGGCATCCAGCCGACCCCCGGAAGCTGCCCTCCGGTCATCCTGCCGTCAGGCAGGACCCCCGGCAGCCGACGTAGGGTCTGTGGTAAAGCTTTACTTCTTCAAGTCAATACTTCGGCCGCCGGAGGTCCTGCCTGCGGCAGGATGACCGGGGATGGGTGTGACAAAAGGGACCGTGCCCATTGTCACCCTTCGTCACGTTCATGCGCCCCTTGGCATCCAGCCGACCCCCAGAATCTGCCCTCCGGTCATCCTGCCGTCAGGCAGGACCCCCGGCAGCCGACGTAGGGTCTGTGGTAAAGCTTTACTTCTTCAAGTCCATACTTCGGCCGCCGGGGGTCCTGCCTAGCGGCAGGATGACCGGTGTGTTGAACTCCCCATTGTCACAAAACGTGTCCGCCCATTTTGATATATGAACACTATTTGACACCATGTGTCACCCAGGAGAAGAATAACGTTTGGAGGCACAGGATTGTCGTCTTGCCTTTGCCCGACCTTTTTTCTCATTGTGGAGGAACCGATGAAGTCACCACTTTCTCGAACCATCAGTCTTGTTCTCGGTGCAGCTCTTGCCATCGGAGCAGTTGTCGCCACTGCCGTGCCCAGCGCAGCGGTCGATTCGATCATTGAAGATCAGAATCTGACGGAGTGCATCATAGGCATCATGGATTGGTACTACAATCTTCAGCCCGCCCATGAAGGCATCCTCGTTCAGGAAGACCTTGACAATCTTGCAGCCGCCGCTGCCGAAGAAGGTTGGGAACATAACATTTATTGTCGGGGTGTCTCGACTTTAGAGGGATTGCAAAATCTCAATGACCCTAGTCTTGAGAGTGTCGGTTTTTGGGATTCATCGATCAGTGACCTCACTCCACTCGCCACTCAAACCTCGCTAACGTATTTGCAAATTTCTGGCGGCCAGATCAGCGATCTGACACCAATAAGCGGGCTGACAAACTTAACGGGTTTGGAATTACCAGGGAATCAGATTAGTGATCTATCTCCGTTAGCCGGGTTGACGGGTATGGAATGGCTAGTTCTATCGAAGAATCAGATTAGTGACCTCACTCCACTGGTTGGGCTGGCTGATCTGAACTATCTGGATGTTGGCTACAATCCCCTAACCGACATCTCGCCGCTGGAGAGCCTGACAAACCTAACAAGTTTGACCTTGCATGGTATGCCAGGTCTCGATCTTGCTTCAGTAGCTAGCATTCCAAAATTGACTACACTCAACTTGCAGGATAATCAGATTAGCGACGCTGGACAATTCTCGGGGTTAGTAAATCTTACATGGCTGAATCTTGGGAAGAATCAGATTAGCGACCTCAGGCCCTTGGCTGGGTTGGAAAACCTTCGGACTCTGATGGTGAATGATAATCGAATTGAAGACTTATCAGGGTTAAGTAGTTTGCCGAGGCTTCAGATCCTCTATCTAGGTAATAACCAAATCAGTGATTTGTCGGGATTGAGTTCGCTGGTTACCCTTGCGCGCATATCCCTAGATAATAACCGAATTGAGGACTTGTCAGGATTGAGTACGTTGGTTAACATCACGTTCTTGACATTAGCCGATAATCAAATCAGTGACTTATCTGGATTAATTAACTTGAGCAAGCTTGAGTATCTAGTCCTGGATGACAATAATATCTCAGAGGTGACCGGACTTTCGGCGTTGGCGAAGGGTAATTTGGGGATGCTCTCTCTGATGAATAACCAGATCACTGATATTGCTCCGCTTGCTGCTTTCACGGATCTGGACACGTTATACCTGTCTGGCAATAAGATCTCCGATATTTCACCTCTTTCAGACTTCTTGAACACCAGCACCATTCTTCGCAGTGGTGATCCTGACTGCTCCTTGGACTGCGATACCACATATGACTATTGGGAATTCACCCACAACTGGACCTTGGAAGGAAACCAGATCATGGACCTGTCTTCCCTTGATTGGGAGAACATAGGCCCGCTCTGGGACAGAGTTCCCTATGTAAATCAAGATGGTGTTTGGGATTACAGTCTGACCAAACAAACCATTCTATCCGCCCAGAGTCCTGAAGCCGGAAGTACGCAACCTTTGCCAGCGGTAGCTACTGCATCGAATTCTCCTCACCCGATCACTTGGTCGGTGGCAAGCGGAAATGCAACAATCAACGCGGCAGCCGGCACTGTGACCTTTAATTCTGTTGGTCAAGTTACCTTGAGTTGGAGCGATAGTTTCACTGCTCCTTGTCGAGAATATTCAAGTTATGGGCCATGTGCGTCGGAGACAACTTCGTCAGCTTTGGTGAGCTTCTTCTCTGGGCAGATAAAGTTTAATGTTATTGCTTCTAGTACGCCTGATCCGACGACTGAGGCTCCGACGACTATGCCTCCGACGACCGCGCCTCCGACTACTGAGGCTCCTACGACTACGCCTCCTACGACTACGCCTCCGACTACTGAGGCTCCTACGACTACGCCTCCGACGACGGTGCCTCCGACGACGGTGCCTCCGACTACTGAGGCTCCGACTACTGAGGCCCCGACCACAGCGCCTCCGACGACTGCTGCTCCCACCACATCTGCCCCGACGACACCTGGGCCGACTACCCCCGGTCCCACGACACCTCCACCTACTCCGACCCCCGATCCGTCAGTAGAAAATTCGACTGTCGAGAAGAGCCAAGTTTTTGGTTCGCTTACTAGTGGAGAGGCGCGCCTGGCAAATGGCAATGATTTGTATTCCCTGATCGTGACTCTGAATGATGCAGATGGAAACCCTCTCACCGGATTTGCAGAAGACTTGAGTGTTGATGCTCCTTCAGGTCTTACTGTGTCAAACATTATTGACAACGGCGATGGAACATACTTTGTGAAGCTGACTTCGAAGACTCCGGGGAACTATGATGTGACCGTTCTGTTGAATGATAACCAGATTGGTGATTCGATTCCTCTAAACTTCATCTCTGCGGCTGTTTCCAAGGCATCTGTTGTTGCTGGTGAATCTCTAACTGCACTAGGGTTCGGTTTCCTCCCTGGAGAAGACGTGACAGTTGTTGTGAACTCAACTCCCATCAACGTGGGCACGTTTAGGGCCTTACCTAATGGAACAGTGACTGTGACATTCACTATTCCCAAGAATTTTGCCGCTGGTGCTCATACGGTGACTCTCACCGGTATGAACTCCGGGCTTGTGAGAATAGCCTTCAATGTACGCATGGCTGGTCCTGATGTTCCGACTGGCGGTACGTCCCTGCCGAGTGGAAGCTTGGGATGGGTGGCTGTCCTTGTTATCGGTGGTGCTGCGCTATTCAGCATGGGAATGCTTCGACGCCAGGCCCGATAAGCGAAGAATGGGACAAAGGGGATGATTTAGCACCGCCCGGTCAATGGGACTCACCCCCGGTCAATGGGACTCACCCCCCGGTCATCCTGCCGAAGGCAGGACCCCCGGCAGACAACGTATGGACTGTGGTAAAGCTTTTCTTCTTCAAGTCCATGCGTCGGCCGCCGGGGGTCCTGCCTTCGGCAGGATGACTGGTGGTGGGATCTTCTCTATTAACCGGGGGTGACGTTGGGTCTTGGGTATAGATCTGTACCACAGTCCTTACTTCGGCTGCCGGGGGTCCTGCCTTTGGCAGGATGACCGGTGGGGGAAAGCTTAGTGGGCGTATCCTAACCGCAACTTGCGGCTAAAATACGCCCACTACTAGGTTATTTAATTACACCAGCAGAGCCAGACGCTCGGGATCGTTGGCGAAGACTTCCTTCGCGTTGTCCTTGGTTACGGCTACTGGTTCTAGAGCGAAGACCTGGACGGTCTTGGAACCGTTTTCGGCTGTCTCATTGCCAGCAGGCAGGGCCTGTCCCTTCTGGAGGATGTTGATCAGGCGGATGGTTTCGGCAACAAGCTTATCCGTCGGCTTGTAGACCGTGGACCACTGGATGCCCTGCCAGACCGAGATCACTGACTCATTCTCAGCGTCGAGGCCATCAACCACAGGCACCGGTTGTCCGGCATCTTCACATGCGGTGAGGATCGCGCGGGCAATGCCGTCGTTGGGTGACAGTACGCCGTCGATGGTCTTGTCAGCGTAGTGCGCAGCCAGCAGGGAGTCCATGCGTACCTGAGCCTTCTGGTTTGACCAGTCAGGGGTTGCCACGACATTGAAATCAACCTCACCGGAAACGATCACGAGTGTGCCGTCATCGATCTTCGGCTGGAGTACGCTCATCGCACCGGTGAAGAAGTTCGGTGCATTGGGATCAGCAGGGCCGCCGCCGAAGAGCTCGATGTTGTACGGGCCGTCACCCTTGCGGGCTGCCAAGCCGTCGAGCAGGGACTGTCCCTGAACCTCACCGGTCTTGATCGAACCGAACTGTACGACCGCGTCCACAGCCTTGGTGTTCTCAATCAGGCGGTCATACCCGATGACCCAGATGCCGGCATCCTTTGCCTTCTCCAGGACAGAACCAAGCTGTGAACCATCAACAGGCGCAACGACCAGCACGGACACTCCTGCATCAATCATTGCCTCAATCTGCTGCTGCTGTTGAGGTACCTTGTTGTCAGCCGACTGCACCATGGCCTGATATCCAGCGCCTTCGAGCTCTGAACCGAACATGTCCATAGCTTCTTTCCAGTTCTGTGTTCCGAGCCATGGCAGGGAGACACCGATCAACGAATCAGCAGCGAATCCAGGATTGGCCGTCTCAGAGGGATCGGCCGTACGTCCGCCATCACCGCAACCGGCCAGGACCGATAGCCCTAGCGCAGCAGCAGCGAAAACCGCCGCGATTTTCTTCAATTTCATTTGTTTCCTTCTTTCTTGTCAGAGTCCGTTCGGATCATTTCATCAATTCCCTCGACGTCATTGCTGGGAGAATCCGCGTCGAAGTCTTGAGGTAAAACCTGGCTTTGACCAGGTATTTCATTCCCCGGATCGCCTTCCTGCTCGGCAGGTGGGTCTTTGGAGAAGTTCTTCATCAGGTGCCCGATAATCGAAGGCCGCCCGGCTTGCTTATTCCACACATCGAAGGCAACAGCAGCCAGCAGGACCAGACCCTTGATGACCTGGGTACGATCTGCACCGACGCCCATGGCCATCAGGCCGGAGTTCAGCACAGCCATCACCATGGCACCGATCATGGAACCCATGATCGTACCGATGCCGCCAGACACCGCCGCGCCGCCGATGAAGACAGCCGCGATGGCATCGAGCTCCCACCCCGTACCCAGGTCAGGGCCGGCCGCTGTCGCACGGCCGATAAACAAAATCCCTGCCAGTGAAGACAGGAAAGACATGTTCAGCATCGTGAAGAAATAGGTACGCGCCACGTTCACCCCGGACAGTGCAGCAGCCGCTTTATTCCCGCCCACCGCATAGATATTGCGCCCAAAAGGAGTACGGGTGGTCACGGTGTGGTAGATCAGAATCAGAGCGAGCACGATGAGCCCGACAACGGGGAAGGATGTCCCCGGCCTGCCCGAGCCGAAGATCCACGTCACATACCCAATCACCCCAGAGATCAGAGCCAGACGTACGATCAGCGCCCACACAGGAGCCGCAGCACCGGAGGCTTTCACCTGCTTAGCTCGGGCTCGTACTTGGAAGAAGACGACTGCAGCAATCCCAACAATCCCCAACACCAAGGTCGAATTGTTCATCTGCGTAAAAGCTGGACCCCACTCAGGCAGATAACCCGAACTCAAGAACCGCAGTTCTTTGGGTGCGGGCACAGAAATCGAGCGGCTGACCCAGATGACAGCACCGCGGAACATCATCATCCCAGCCAGGGTGGAGATGAAGCCCGGGATTCCCATTTTCGCAAGCCAGAAGCCCTGCCAGGAACCGACCGCCACACCAATCAGAACCCCGATCAGCACAGCAATCCACCACGAGACCCCCAAGTCACGCGCAGAGATCGCCACCATCATCCCCACAAAACCTGCAACCGAGCCCACCGACAGATCGATCTGCCCGATGACGATGACCATGAGCATCCCCATCGCCAGGATCAGTACGTAGGCATTGCCCATCACCAGGTTCTGGAAGTTCGACGAGGTGAGCATCCGCCCGTGGGTCTGCCATTGGAAGAAGATGAGCAGCAGCACCAGAGCAATGACCATGGTGTATTGGCGCACATTGGTACCAAACAGTGAAGAAACAAGGGAAGTCTTCTTCAGGTCAGTGGTGTCGATGTCTGCCATGGTTGTCTCTTTTCACCGTAAAACGGTCGTGGTGGTCATCATGCGCATCAGGGATTCCTGGGTGGCGTCCTGTTTGTCGGTCACCCCGGTGATCCTGCCCTCGCAGATGGTGTAGATGCGATCCGCGATACCCAGCAGCTCCGGTAATTCAGAGCTGATAAGGATCACAGCTTTCCCCTGATCAGCCAATTCCTGGATGATCTTGTAGATTTCGTACTTCGCGCCGACGTCGATCCCTCGGGTCGGTTCGTCCATGATCAGGACGTCAGGGGCTGGGAACAGCCACTTGGCGAGGACGACTTTCTGTTGGTTACCCCCGGATAGTGTCGAAATTCCGCGGTCAACGCTCGCGGTTTTGATGTTCAGCTTCTTGCGGTATTCCTCGGCGACCGAGCGTACTTTCGTGGAATCGATGAGCCCGAGAAGGCTGCAGACCCCGCGCCACCACGCAGAAACCACGGTCGATTTCACATCGTCAAGCAGGTTCAGCCCGAGCATCTTGCGGTCCTCAGCGACGTACGCAACACCTGAGCGGATGGCCGCTCTCACCGAGGTAAGTGCCACAGGCTGGTTGTGGAGGAAGACCTGCCCCTCGCGATAAATGCCGAAGTTACGCCCAAAAACAGAGCGCGCAAACTCAGTACGCCCCGCGCCCATGAGCCCGGCCAAACCGACGATCTCACCGGCGCGGACATCCAGCGACATGTCTTTGCACAGCAGCCGCCCGGGTACGTTGGGGTCTTCAATGGTCCAGTTCACCACCTCAAAGATGACCTCACCGATCGTGGAGGTGTGCGTGGGATAGCGGCTGTCCAGAGAACGTCCCACCATCTCGCGGATAATCCGATCCTCATCAGCCTGACCTGGGATGATCGGGTAGGTGTCCACGCTGCGTCCGTCCCGCAGGATCGTCACAGTGTCTGCGATGGCGACCAGCTCACCGATCTTGTGGGAGATCATGATGGAGGTGATCCCCTTGGTCTTCAGGTCACGTAGGAGGTCGAGCAGGTTGCCGGCATCCTCTTCATTCAGAGCCGATGTCGGCTCATCTAAGATAAGCAACTGGACATCTTTGGCCAGGGCTTTGGCAATCTCAACGAGCTGCTGCTGCCCCACACCCAAGTGCTTGATCTGTGTCTTGGCGGGAATCGACAGCCCGACCCGAGCGAGCAGTTCTTCGGTACGCCGGTACGCTTCTGGCCAGTCTATGAGCCCGTTGTGCGTAATGTGGTTTCCCAGGAAGATGTTTTCGGCAATTGATAGCTCGGGAATGAGCGCCAGTTCTTGGTGAATGATGACGATGCCGGCTTTTTCAGAGGCTTTGATCGAATGAAACACCGCTGGTTCACCCTGATAGATGATCTCACCCTCATAGGTTCCGTACGGGTGTACCCCGGAGAGAACCTTCATTAATGTTGATTTTCCTGCGCCGTTTTCTCCGCAGATGGCGTGGATATCTCCTGCGCGTACCTCCATCGTGACGTTATCGAGCGCGCGTACACCAGGGAAGACCTTGGTGATATTACGCATCTGGAGAATCATCTCGGTGGCGTTCTGGTGGGCGGAGGCCGCTGTTGTCTGATGGACAGCGCTGCTGATTTCCAGCTCTGGTGTAGCCCCCAAGCCGGATTCACCTCCCGGTATGACTGCCGGTTCTGTCGCAAATGGCAGCGTTGTCATAGCCCGAGACTAATCTCTTGAGACAGCGGTGTCAACAGATTCATAATTACAATTCCATAACAGTATGGGCAGGAGTCGTAGCGAGAACTCAGACGACGGTGTCAGACGACTGTGTCAGCCTTGAATTGAATCTCTCCTGAGCCTCGCTCAATGAGACGCGCTGGTACGACATGGCGCGCCGGAGGTGCATCGTCGCCGTCGAGGCGGGCAAAGAGTTTTTCAGCAGCCAGGCTCCCGATGGCGATCGGGTCTTGGGCCATCACCGTCAAGGGCGGATCCACCAGGTCAGCCAGATCGAGGTCATCCATTCCCACGACACCGACCCTATGGGAGAGCCCTCGCTCTTTGAGTACACTGAGCAGACCGATGGACGCAGTGTTGCGTCCGGCAAAGACCGCCGTGGGCGGATTTTGGTGGTCGAAGAGACGGTTGGCGGCAACCACGGCGTCTTCTGCCGTACCGACGCCCATCACTACCAGCGACGGATCCACAGGTATGCCGGCGACTTGGAGGGCATCGGTGTAGCCCTGGTAGCGGTCAGCGGCGGTTTCGATTGCCGAGTCATCTGCCATCAGGCCAATGCGGCGGTGACCTCGCTTAATAAGGTGAGCAGTGGCGGTCATCGCCGACTCACGGTTATTGGTCGTGATGACATCAGCCGCGATGCCGATGGGAGATCGATCCACATAGACCATGGGGATCGGCGAACCCAGGAGGTTGCCCATGTAGCGGTGATCCTGTGCGGTAGGGGTGATAATGAAGCCGTCAACCTGGCGTGAAGCGAAGGCGCGGATCAAACGATTTTCTACCGCCGGATCTCCCTCAGTCGAGGCAGCGAAAACCGCGACCTCTCGCCCCTTAGCCACAGATTCAACCCCCTTGAAGACCAGGGCAGAGAAAGGATTATCTACCGAGGAAATCAGCAGGGCTATGGAGTGTGTGTCGCGTCGGATCCGGGCGAGATTGGCTGCGGCCGCGTCTGGTACGTACCGCAGTTCCTGGACCGCGTGGCGTACACGCTCCCTGGTTTGCTCTGTGACATTGGGCTCATCGTTGATGACACGTGAGACAGTCTTCAGGCTCACCCCCGCGCGGGCAGCAACGTCCCTCATCGTTGCCCGGCGTTCAATCTCCTGCGTCACCTCTGACTTCTCCTTGCTGGAATGGTCTTGTGTCATCCAACGATCAAGACTTTAGCATGACATCGCTGTCTTTTGAATATCTGGAGGAAATTCTTGTGGTTCTACGCCTGATTCCGCGATAAGAAGGGGAGATTTTCTTGGAAACCTATGAAAACTCTGACAGCGTTATCAGGTCGACCAGAGTCCGGGTATCTGTGTTGAGCAGGCCGAACACTGGCCTTGGGTGCCCACAGTATTCTCCAGCACCTGGAATCCTTCGCGCCGGATCAGGGCTTGCTTGCAGCCGGGACAGAAAGTCGTTGAACCCTCATCGTCGATGACATTTCCGGTATAGACAAACCTCAGTCCGGCATCCATCGCGATCTGGCGGGCCCGGGTCAATGTCGATAACGGAGTACGCGGGAGATCTTGCATTCGGTTATCCGGATGGAAAGCCGAGAAGTGCAGCGGTATCGAAGTTCCGAGTTCAGCCGCAATCCACTGGGTCAGACTTTGAATCTCATCGTCGGAGTCATTGAGTCCGGGGATAAGCAAAGTGGTGATTTCCAGCCAGCATTGAGTTTCATGGGCAATGTAAGCCAGGGTGTCCAACACAAAGTCGAGCCGCCCGCCAACAATTCGCCGATAGAACTCGGGGTTGAAACTCTTCAGATCCACATTGGTGGCATCCATCGAAGCAAAGAAATCAGCCCGGGCATCACCCCAGATATACCCGGCTGTGACTGCGATGTTCAGCAGTTGCTGTTCGCGTACGGCCTGAGCAACATCGATGGCATACTCTGCGAAGATAACCGGGTCATTGTAGGTATAAGCAACACCGTGGGATTTGGTGTAGGCAGCCATCTCAGCGATACCCGAGGGAGTAGCCTTGCGCTGCAGGAGATCGGCCGTACTGGCAGTGGACAGTTCCCAGTTCTGGCAGAACCGGCAGGCAAGGTTGCACCCAGCCGTACCAAAACTGAGAACCTTAGAGCCTGGAAGCACGTGGTACAGCGGTTTCTTCTCGATGGGATCAACAGCGAAACCCGAGGAGCGCCCATAGGTAGTTAGGTCCAACTGACCGTCGATGTTCTCTCGTACGAAGCAAAACCCTCGCTGCCCAGGGCGCAGCCGACAGCGGCGCGGGCACAGATCGCATTGAACGCTGGAGTTATCCAGTTGATGCCAGTACGTGGCTTTCACCTTCTGAGTCTATTCTTCAAAGGCAGTCACCTGGTAGCGCTCAATTCGTACGTGGTCGTCCCAGTGATCCATGGGTTGACCGGCTTTTCGCATCAGGTGAGCCATGAACTCTTCCGGTTCTGGAAGTTCCTCCCAGACTTGGGGGAGGAAGGTCGCCCGATGCCCGGCAACCAGAATGATGACACCATCGATACCAGGTCTAAGCTGGTCGAGAGCATCCTGTTTGGACGTAAATGTCATCGGTTCTGGGGCAGACAGAATGGAAATGTCGATGTGAATCTGATCAAACTCTTCGACCGACAATGGGGGGAATCGCGGATCCTCAAAAGCCGCAGCTACGGCGTTGCTGCGTACGTCATCCTCAAGACTCTGATAGGCCATCAGCGAGCCAATACAGCCGCGCAGATGTCCGTCTATTCTCAAGGTGACGAAGCTGGCACCAGTATGGGTCAGCCACTCCTGCTCAGGCTGAAGTGTTGTTTCGAGCCCAAGATCGGAGGCGATTGCGGACCTCGCGAGGCCCACCAAGACAAGCCCGGCATCGTCGGGAAAAGTATTCATGGTTGTACTTCCGTTAATTCCTAGTCGTAATAACCGATCGAAGCATATCCTACGACGGATGTCTTATCTCCGGCTGTATCACCTGAGTTTCGGAATCCTATCAATGCGGGAGTCAAGTTGTGGCTAGCAGCGAATTGCGACATAGCGTTGACCGCCGTGGCCCCGCAAGCCTGATCATGTTTCACTGTGGGATTGCACGCCAGAATTTGCTGTACGGTCCCGGAGTCAATGCGCTGGGCCTCTTCGTAGGAATGGTAGTGAGATAGGTCTGAACTCATCAGAAGGAAGGTACCTTCGAAGCCCCACAGGGCTTCAAGGATGTCGGTGACAACCGTGGAATCCACCCATCCTGCAGCTAGAGGCAGGACATCTACTTCGGGAAGGATCATTTGCAGGAAAGGAAGCTGCACTTCAAGCGAGTGCTCTTGGGCATGGACAGCGTCATTGACCACGACTTGGGGCATTCCCAGCGCAGTCTCGACCCCTTGGGTCCATAGGGGGACTTCTCCGATCGGAGTAGCCATGGCTTCAGCGTCAGGTAAGGCGACGCCGTCGATTCCCACCCGGTGAGCCGGGCCCACGATGACCACATGGCGAATCTGATCAGCAATAGGTTGAATGAGCTCAAACAGCGAAGCCGCCGTAGAGCCTGAGTAAATGTACCCTGCATGAGGAACAACTGCGGCCCTCAAGACACCTGGTACCGCCGGCGGAGCCCCACCAGCACGATCACGAGCATCCAGAAGATATTCGGTGACCATAGTACGCAACAAGCCAGGGTTTGTTGGATAGAACAAGCCAGCCACCGCTGGCGGACGAACTTTCATAGTTACCTCCTGGAAAACAGCTTACTCTTAGTGACACGGGGACGGTCCTTTTTGTCACCCTTTGAAGACCCAACCCCCGGTCATCCTGCCGCCAGGCAGGACCCCCGGCAGCCAACCTATGGACTTAAGTGAGTAAATCTCTACCAAAGACCCAACCCCCGGTCATCCTGCCGCCAGGCAGGACCCCCGGCGGCCAACCTATGGACTTAAGTGAGAAACCCTCCACCAAAGACCCAACCCCCCCGGTCATCCTGCCGCCAGGCAGGACCCCCGGCAGCCAACGTAGGGTCTGTAGTAGAGATTTGCTGACTTAAGTCCACACGTTGGCTGCCGGGGGTCCTGCCTGGCGGCAGGATGACCGGAGGGAGGGTCGTTTCCTTGGGAAACTACTTGCGTCGGGGTAGGGGTTCTGAGGCTCGTAGTACCCAGCCGGTGAGGAGTTTGGGGGTGAAGAAGGTGGATTTGGGGGGCATGAGGAGGCCTTCTCGGGCGGTGCGTTGGATTTCCTCGATGGTGGTGGGGCGGATCAGAATCCCGGCGGTGAAGTCTTCGGTCTTTACTCGGTTCTTCATCTCAGTCAGACCGTGTTGGTAGGTGACTTCGGCGCCGCTGTTTTCCAGCGCCATCTCTAGCCATACTCCGTCGAGGCCGCGTACGTTATCGAAGACTCCACAGCGCGGCATCAGCCATTCGCAGGCACCATCAGGCCACAGGATAACCAGCCTCTTACGAGCGACCATGTCTGCCAGGATGGTCGGACTCGACGTAGCCGGTGAAAACTCGAAAAAGCGATTGAGATATTCGCGCAAACTATCAGCGGAGATCCCGGTGTAAAGCCGGTGGATCGCTTCAATGCAGAGTTGGTCTTCGACGAGTTCGTTGACAAAAGCCAGTGTGCGTTCAGCCCTAGTGTTCGTACGCCCGGTCGCGGCGCGTACCTCATCACGGTAGGCCCGTGCCACAGAGTACCTATGATGCCCATCGGCAAGTAAAACATCATCAGCCGCGATAATGTCCTTGATGGCGTGTAGTCGATCAGGATCAGAAATCCGCTCGACACTGTGAACCGCGTCGTCGGCTTCGACACTGCCGAGCAGGGTACCCGGTTC
>Ga0123356_10003978_pt1 | contig 15353 bp, 20 predicted proteins | sample TergutEmb28metaG_2_FD_92546 | JGI IMG/M metagenome (GOLD analysis project Ga0123356, IMG submission 92546) | Embiratermes neotenicus P3 segment gut microbial communities from Petit-Saut dam, French Guiana - Emb289 P3 | ecosystem: Host-associated > Arthropoda: Insects > Digestive system > Gut ... | reverse complement strand
GTTTCTTCAGCAATTTTTTTCATCCCTCTTGCTCGTGCAACATCACCAATTGCTGCAATAATTAACTGAGTATCGTTTGTTGAAAAAGCTTCATTAAGATATACAGTAATTTCTTCGCCTGACTCAAGGTATTCTGCCGGGTCCCATATTGTCGTTTTTACTTTTTTCATTGCTCTACCTCCAAGTTAGATAATATTTCCTTTGCTTTCTTTATATCGCCGGTTTGTTTAGATTTATCACCACCACAGAGCAATATAATTATTTGTTTTTCTACTTGTGCATAATAAACACGATAGCCGGGACCAAAATCAATACGTAGTTCGGTAACTCCATCCCCAAGATACTTTGAATCTCCTTTATTTCCAAGAGAAAGGCGGCGAATTCGCTCATTAATTACTGACCGGGCAAACCGGTCTTTCATCTCTCGCATCCAAGAACTAAAAACCTCAGTTTCCTTAATCACCGCCATGCATTGTATCATATAGGATACGCCTCCGTCAATAATTGTTATTTAAACCAACGTAGCACAGCGTAATTTTTCTGTCCATATACGTAAAAAGTTGTAAAACTGTGATATTTTACAACTTTTAATGGACAATATGAATATAATAATGGGACAAGTTCTACATTTACAGCAAAATAAGAAAGAAATTCACAAATTCAATTTTTTGAAAGTTTCTCAAATCACAACACAACAGAACCATCCCCCGTGCTAAGACACAACAGAACCGTCTCCCTGTGCTTCTTCATCCTCAGCCTTTGGCACTCGAATTTGGTTAGAAATCAGCAGATTAAGCACTGCTATTACCAGACCGAAGCAGAAGACGTAGATGTAGCCGTGGGTTGCGTAAGTTACCCATATATAACCTGCAAGCATTGGTGTTGACATCGACAAAACATGGTCTAGAGAAATACCGAGTGCGAGTGTTGAGGAAACCTCGTCAGGGTCGTCGGAGAGCCTTTTTACATACGTTGTTCTCGCCATACCCGCTCCCGAAAAAAGATTATCCAAGATATAGCAGACCGAAACTACAATAAGTGCGACATTTTCAGGGAAAATTAATTTTGAAAACGCAAAGCCCAGACAAGCAATCAATATGAGGATTGCCTCAAACATAAGCACAAACCGTTCGCCTTTTTTGTCGATAAAACCACCCAGCCAAGGTCTAAAGAAAATATTTATCACTGAAACTATGAAAAACAAGATAGTCAGTGTCATAACAGGTTGATTATAGACGGTTACCAAAAGTAACGGGACTAAGGTAATCGTTATTTGCTTTCTCATACCAAAAATCAAGCAAAGCATATAAAAAAGTTTGTATTTCTTATTAAAAACCAATCTTTTTCTTCTCGGAGCGGTTTGAATCGGGCTCATAAACAGAAATAATACCCCGGCAAGCACCATGGCAATAGCACCGATAGTGAACGAAACAGTAAAAGGAATATTAATAAATCTATAAAGCAAATAAAGCGAGCCTGCCGTAATAATCAACGCAGCCACATTAACAGCTTGAATCTCGCCAAGCCTTCGCCCGATATTATCGCCCTTCGCAAAAGACATACCGATAACACCCGCCATGGGCATGTATATATGCGTTCCCATGTTATAAATCATTAAAGCAGCAACAACAGGAAAATAACCCGAGGGTATAAAGCCAAAGACAAAAAGCCCAAACCCACCGAGAATGTTTGCAACCGCAGCAGTCCGTATATCACCTAAAAAAGCAAGCCCGCCAACCAAAAACACAACAAGCAGCCCCGGTATCTCCCGAGGTAACTCAAGCTGTGTCCGTTGGTCTGCCGTAAAATGCAAATCCTCAATCAAACGATTTGTAAGAGAAGTACTTTCAACAGCCATCGTTATCCCAAGAAGAGCACTGGCTATCAAAAATAACAGAAAATCCCGTGATATTACCTTTTTCCCAATTCGAACTTCCTTCATTTATCCATGCCCTTCAGCAAATCGCGAATCTCTGTAAGCAGAAGCTCCTCAGGCGATTTTTTTGGCGGCGGTGGAGGTTCATCCTCTTTTTTATTATTAAATGTATTCAAAGCCTTAACAAATAAAAACACCACAAAAGCTACAACCACAAAGCTTATAACGCTGTTTAGAAATCTGCCTATAGCCAAAGTACCCGGCTCTGCGTTGCCGTATAAATGCGGCAGCGTGATATTCCACTCAGAGAAGTCAACACCAATCAATATTCCAATCAAAGGCGTTGCAATATGCGTAACTATTGACGTAACAAGAGCGGTAAAAGCACCGCCGACAATCATACCGACTGCCATATCCAGCATATTACCCTTTACCGCAAATGTCTTGAACTCGTTAAAAAATGATTTTATCCTTCCGCCTTTATGTTCTTTATCAACCTTATCTTTCTTTCCCATATGCACATGCATCTCCACTCTACTTAATTACTTCAAGTCCGCCCAGATACTTTCGCAGGACTTCAGGCACTATTATGCTGCCATCTTTTTGCTGATTCTGCTCTACGAGAGCGGGCAGAATTCTGCTTGTTGCAAGCCCCGAGCCGTTTAGAGTGTGCATAAACTCTGTTTTTCCGGTTGACTCTCTCTTAAAACGCATTGCACCGCGTCTCGACTGATAACAGCGTGCGTTTGATACGGACGAAACTTCCTTATATCCGTTCATGGACGGAATCTGAATCTCAATATCGAATGTACGTGCCATAGATGCAGAAACATCTCCGGCTGCGAGCTTTACGGTTCTAAAATGGAAGCCCAGTGCCGATACCAACTCCTCTGCTTTTCTTACCAGCTCGTCAAAAGCTTCGGCAGAGCCTTCGGGTGTTGTAAACTGGAACATCTCAACCTTGTTAAACTGATGACCCCGCACCATACCACGCTCATCCGAGCCGTAAGTGCCTGCTTCACGACGAAAACAAGGCGTATAAGAAATATACTTTTTCGGCAACTCAGCTTCTGTCAAAATTTCGTCTCGATGCATAGAAGCAAGAGCAGCTTCGGCAGTCGGCAGCATATAATGAAGCCTGTCATCAGTTGGGTTAGCAATTTTATAAACCTCATCGCCGAACTTGGGAAATTGCCCTGCTGTCAGCCCGCACTGATACTCGAGCATATGCGGAACAAGCAAAAGCTCATATCCGTCCGCAATATGAGTGTCAATAAAATAACTGAGCAATGCCCATTCGAGACGTGAGCCCAGACCACGATAAATCCAAAACCCGCTTCCCGCAAGCTTTACACCACGTTGATAGTCAATTAACCCAAGGCTATTGCAAAGGTCAAGATGATTTTTCGGCTCAAAATCAAATTTATGAGGCTCTCCAAAGAACCTAAGCGGCTCATTATTCTCTTTACCACCGCTAACCAAATCATCATCAGGCGGATTCGGCAAGCCGAGCATAAGCTCCTCCAGCTCGCTTTCAACCTCACGCAGCTCGGCTTCAACGGTGCGTATGTCTTCCTTAAGCGAATTTAAACGTGCGATAACCTCGGAAGCATCTCCGCCATCCTTCTTAATCTGCGGAATTTGCTTTGAAACCTTATTTTGCTCCGCCTTATCTGTTTCGCTCGCAGCAATCAACTCACGACGCCTGGCGTCCAGCACAAGAATTCGGTCAATCTCCGCACCGCAGTCCTTACCCCTTTTTAAAAGGCTTTGCTTAATTACATCAGGAGTCTCCCTTATTAACTTAATATCAATCATCCTTGGTCACCTCACCGGTCATTAATGTATCATATAGCACATTAAAGTCCTCCTGGTCATAATACTCCAGCTCAACTTTACCCTTACCCTTATCCTGCTTAATAGTAACACGTCTACCCATTGCCGCCGTTAAGCGTTTCTGAGCCTCTAAAATATAATTGACATCGATTCCTGTTTGCCTTGACTTGCTTGGCTTTTCTTTACTGAGCTTTCTGACAAGAGCCTCAACCTCACGAACACTCATATCTCCACTGACGATTGACTTTGCAGCATCCTTCATACGAGTCTCACTTTTAAGGGCAAGCAAAGCCCGGGCACTGCCCGCAGACAGTTCCTTGCGCAACACAAGCTCTACAAGCTCATCGGGCAAAGACAATAATCTCAGAGAATTTGCAACGGCAGGACGAGATTTACTAACGCTTTGAGCAACATCCTCCTGAGTCATTTTAAACTCTTCCATCAACGCCTTATAACCTCTTGCCTCTTCAATCGGGCTTAAATCCTCCCGTTGTAAGTTTTCTACCATTGCAAGCTGAAGAGCAGTCTTATCATCGGCAATAACTATCCTTGCAGGAATTTGCTCAAGCCCCGCTTCACGTGCGGCACGCCATCTGCGTTCACCGGCGATAATTTGATAGAATCCACCCTCAACACTACGCACCATTATAGGAGAAAGCACACCGTGCACACGAATAGAATCGGCAAGCTCACCTATTCTGTCCTCTTCAAACACAGTACGAGGCTGGTCGTGTTTTGGCTCTATCCGCTGCAACGGGAGATATTCAAAATCATTAGAGCCCATTTCATCTGCGGCATCACCAAAAAGTGCACCAAGCCCTTTTCCCAAACCTTTTTTACTCATTTGCGTCTGACCTCCATAATGCGTGATTATTTCTTTTCAAAAGCTCTTTTGCCAGTTCCTGATACGTTTGCGAGCCCCGTGAAGCACGGTCATACTCAATAATCGGTTTGCCGTGACTGGGAGCCTCTGCAATTCGGATACTACGCGGGATTGCAATATTGTATGTTTTATCTTTAAAATGTTTCTTAATCTCGGTTGCTATTTGTGATGACAAATTTGTGCGTGAATCATACATCGTAAGTAATACACCCTCAATCTCGAGAGCCGTATTAAATGCTTTTTTTGTCATTCTAATAGTTGTCATTAGGTCTTTTAAACCTTCAAGTGCAAAATACTCACATTGTACAGGGATTAAAACCGTTTCTGCCGCACAAAGCGAGTTTAAAGTCAGCATTTCAAGCGACGGCGGACAATCAATAAAAATATAATCATACTCCTCAATAACCTCTGCAAGAGCATTTTTCAACACATAATTACGAACATCATCCTTTTGTACCAGCTCGACACCCGCACCTGACATAATGCTGTTTGACGGCAATAAATCTCCATACTTAGTTTTATGAACAGCCTTTTTTGCATCCACACCCTCTATCAAAACATGATACATATTGTGAACGCTTTTATCCTTATTAAAGCCCATTCCGGAAGTGGCATTGCTTTGCGGATCCATGTCGCAGAGCAACACCTTAACCCCTAATTCATTCAAAGCCGCACACAAGCTTACGCATGTAGTAGTCTTGCCGACTCCGCCCTTTTGATTAGCAACCGCAATAATTTTTCCCATTAGTATTCTCCCATTTTTACAGTGAGTTTTTATTATAACATATGGGAGATTAATTTCAATTACTTTCTAACATCAAAAAGAGCGGCATGTGATATGCCGCCCTTAAATTGATTTAACCTTTATGGACGATTCTCAAATGGGTCAGGGGAGTCCGGAGTCTGCACAGGTCTGCCTCCCGGTTGCCCGGCATACAAATCCTCATCAAATGTGATTGTTAAATCTATATTGTCGCCATCTCTCCAAACCGTGATAACCGTTGTATCACCTGCTTTATAGTCACGAAGTGCGAAACGTAACGCCTCCATAGAGTCAACCTCTTCATCGTTAAGAGCTATAATAATATCACCGACAAGCATACCCGCAGCTTCTGCTGCAGAACCTTCTGCAACACTTCTGACAAAAACGCCTACAACCCAATCAAAATAATCGGCATTTGCGTCGGAAACAGTCTGCCCTGTTATTCCTAGCAAGGGTCTGCCTGAAATATAACCATGCTCAATCAGCTCGGATGCAATTTCAATGGCGTCATTTATGGGTATTGCAAACCCAATGCCTTCAACACTTCCGCGAACGAACTTAGCAGTAACAATACCAATAACCTCACCGTCAGCATTATAAACAGGACCACCGGAATTGCCTCGATTAACTGCCGCACTTAATTGAAAAGTCCTTATACTCTTACCTTCAACCGAAACAACTCTGTCAAGAGCTGAAACAATACCGTCGGTCATGGTATAAACAAGGTCACCAAATGGATTGCCGATAGCATATATCTGCTGACCTACACGTATATTGTCGCTATTGCCGATAATCGACGGATTAATTCCTGCAGCGTCAATCTTTATCAGAGCCACATCACTGCTGGCTTCAAACCCTATAACTTCAGCATCATATGTTGTGCCATCGTTTAAAACGACATTAATAGGCATCTCGCTTCTATGAGCAAACTCAATTACATGATAATTTGTCAGGATATAACCATCACTTGAGATAATAAAGCCCGAGCCTGAAATGGGTGCGGTTCCTTCGGAAAAACCGGACATTCCCGTAAATTCGGTAATAATACCAACGACCTGAGTACGTGCCATATCATAGATGTCTTCTGCCGTAATACCTTCAGAACCCACAGCCACGGTATGAGTAGGGCTTGGACCGGGGTCACGAGGTCTCTCAATAACATTACTGCCCAGTACAACATGATTTGGCTGAGGGAAATCTCCTCTGTTAAAACGGAAATCCATTACAAAATATGCAGCAGCACCGCTAAAAAAGGTACATGCAAGGACTAAAGCCATAGCCCGCAGGAAACCAAACAGCCCGGGAGCACGCTCACGTTGTTGCCCGCTGCCTGCAGAATCGCTTTCACGAACACGGGGATAAGGCTGATTTACACATATACCGGGAGAATACATATTAATAGGAATATCACGGGACTCACTATAATAAAGCGGCTCGTTACTAACCGGAGTTCTATAAGACTGCTGTAAGTTATCATCCGTAGGATACGGATTATCGTTTCTTTCGTCGTTAATGTTAGGTTGCATTTGCTTTCCTCACTTTTTTCTTTATCGTTACCTATAATAATGAACGTATATGTACATAAAATGAACAAAATTAGAAAATTCTAAGAATTCTTAATAAATCTTGACACCTGCATATATATGGTAGATAATACCTCAAATACAGAAAACAGATTATATGAAGTGATGAGAGGAGCATAGAGATGGCATATTTTTTTGATGAACCCTCACGTACGTTTAACGAGTATTTATTGGTTCCGGGATATTCAAGTGCAGATTGTATACCGGAAAACATCACCCTCAGAACACCGCTGGTAAAGCATAAGCAGGGCGAAGAGCCGCAAATGAGCATAAACATACCTCTGACATCAGCCATTATGCAAGCAGTATCTGATGATAATATGGCAGTGGCACTTGCAAAAGAAGGCGGAGTATCGTTTATCTTTTGCTCACAACCAATTGAAAATCAAGCAGCAATGGTTCAAAAAGCAAAATCGTATAAAGCAGGATTTGTAACAAGCGAATCAAATATCAGCCCCGATGCACAGCTTTTTGACGTGCTGGCACTTAAGGAAAAAACCGGACACTCAACGGTAGCCGTAACATCGGATGGCACAGCAAACGGGAGTCTGGTAGGACTTATAACAAGCAGAGATTACCGCGTCAGCAGAATGGACGGAACCGAACGTGTACGAGAATTTATGACACCGATTGAAAGGCTAGTCACAGCACCGTCTGCAACAACTCTAAAAGAAGCAAACGATATTATATGGGAACACAAGCTCAACTGTCTGCCGGTCATCGACGACCAAGGCAGATTAATGCATATGGTTTTCCGTAAGGACTATGATTCGCACAAAGCAAACCCGCTTGAGCTTCTCGACTCACATAAAAAATTCATTGTCGGAGCGGGAATAAACTCCCACGATTATACAGAACGCATACCGGCACTAATAGAAGCTGGTGCAGACGTGCTATGCATAGATTCATCGGAAGGATATACGGCATGGCAAAAAAATACACTGTCATGGGTACGTGAAAAATACGGTGATTCAGTGAAAATAGGTGCAGGAAACGTAGTAGACGGTGACGGATTTCGATTCCTCGCCGAAAGCGGAGCAGACTTTGTCAAGGTAGGCATAGGCGGCGGCTCAATATGCATAACAAGAGAACAAAAAGGCATCGGACGCGGACAAGCGACAGCAGTAATTGATGTATCTCAAGCAAGAAATGAATACTACAAAAAAACCGGAGTATACATTCCGATTTGCTCCGACGGTGGAATAGTCCACGACTATCACTTCACACTCGCACTTGCCATGGGAGCGGACTTCCTTATGTTAGGACGCTACTTTGCACGCTTCGACGAAAGCCCGACAAGCCGTGTAAGCATAGGCGGCAGCTATATGAAAGAATACTGGGGCGAAGGCTCGGCACGAGCACGCAACTGGCAACGCTATGACATAGGCGGCGGGAGCAAGCTAAAATTCGAAGAAGGCGTTGACTCCTACGTTCCATACGCAGGCAGCTTAAAAGAAAACGTAAACCTGACACTCGGAAAAATGCGTTCAACAATGAGCAACTGCGGAGCACACACAATCCCGGAATTTCAAGAAAAAGCAAAACTAACCCTCGTCTCCTCAACCTCAATAATAGAAGGCGGAGCACACGACGTACTGCTCAAAGAAAGCGTGACACCAAAAGGCTACTCACAAGCGTAAAACTACTCATTCGAGAAAGCAAGCAGGGGAACGGCTCCCACTGCTTGCTTTTATTATTCTTCCGGATAGCACTCTTGCGACTCTGCAAGAATTGCCTTACGTTTCATGTCGGCATAATCCTCACCCTCAAGAAACTCAGCAAGCTCATCCATTTTTTGAGCAGTACATTTTAAACCGTGCCGCTCTAAAAAGAACTCATGATGCCGTTCCGGCACACGCTTTAACAGCCTTTCGACAGCTTCTCCAGCTTTAGTGGTATAATCAAGACGCTTAAAGCTGTTCGGATAGTAAAATTCACTTAAATCCTCACAAATATAAACAGCCAGGCGGTCATGCCCCTGCACTACAGCCTTATCATACGCATCTTGCAAAACCTCAAGCTTATCTTCACCGCTTTTACCAAGGCTTTGAATATATAAAACCATTGGCTCAAGATATGCGGAAACAAACTCAAAATCCTCTGCCAATAAAGCCTCTGTCGCAAGCTCATATTGCAAGTACTCAAGCAATCTCTTTCCTCGCAAAGATAAAATAAAGCTATAGAAAATATTGTGAAAAACGACATTTTCATCCTCAGAGAAAACTAACTCCCTGATTTTTGCATATGCCCGAAACAATCCGTCACGCACTTCGTTTTCGTCTGAATTGTAGCTTAACCCGACAATTTTCTCAACCTCAATTAAAGCCGCGGAGCAATTCTTATATTTATAAACAGAATCTATATCACCACTCAAATCAAGCACTTTATTTGCAAACTCGCATGCCTGTGCGGTATCACCAAGCTTTGCATAGTAAAGTGCCTGTGTATATAATAAATGAAGATGCCTGTCCTCAGGGATTTGTATACTTTCTGCAATACTTTTACTTTCCTGAATATAAGCAAAAGCTTCTACTAAGTTATCACTATCCAATAAAGAACAAGCAAGATCTAAATATGCAAAGAGAATGTCGTTATTACTATTTAACTCCATAAAGAAATACTCCCCTCTGTGATTATACACAAAAGGGGCTATTTTTGTCGATAAAAAATATTCGTTTTTTTGCTTATATATTATTTCCTCCGTTTTTTATTCTGCTTCATAATCAAAACTAATATCCCTGCTAATACACACCCGGCAGCAACAAGAGCCAAAGCAGACGTAAAGCGATTCCGCTCAATCACATTCTCATCCTCTACAGAATCAAACTCTCCAGCCAAATCCTCCTCGATGGTCGTCCTCATCAAAAAATCCCCCGCCGCCACAGAAAACCCCGACAGCAAAAGAAAAACCACAATTAAAACTAAGCAAAATACACTCTTTTTCATAATAATTAATTATAAATCAAACTCCACAGGAATGCAAAAGAATATGATGTTTAAATGCTATTTTAATGGTAAATTAATTTGTAATATCACCTCCGCTTTGCTACAATCAAAACACAAGAGAGGACAAGGGGACGGTTCTCCTGTCTTTATCGGAGGTAAAAAGTTATGAAAACAAAACGCTTATATCGCTCACGCACAAACAGATGGATAGCCGGAGTCTGCGGAGGAATCGGCGAATACTTCAACATCGACCCAACTATAATAAGAATCCTGGCAATAGTCATCCCCGGCTTCGGCTGGGTAGCATACCTAATCTGTGCAATAATAATCCCCTCGGAGTAATAAATTCCAATGTAAAGATTAGAACTCAGCCAGTTTTATGGTAAAACACTCTTTAAGTACAATGAATCCTTATCACATTTGGCATTTGTTACTATTAATAATTTAAATTCGTCATATTCTTCCAGACCATTATCCTTTAAAATATCTCTTATATTATGACGCCCGGGGGGACAAATCCGCCCCCTTATCCAACGTAGTGTATCTTCATGGGATAATATATATTTATTTCTATTGACATATCCTTCAAGAGATAGCGGCAAATCTGCTTTTTTAACATCATCTGCGATTGTCATAGCAAACTTTTTTGTTTCAGTATCATATGAAAAAGTGCCAACCTGTCTATCGCCTAAATCTCCATCATGTAACACGAAAGTGTGCAACATTTTGCCACCTCCTTTGAATTATCTCTCGAATAATATCAAAAAAACATTCAGGTAAAACTCCGTGTAATCCTGTAAATAAAGAATCTAAGCAGGAACCGTCAAGTTTATTAAAGTTGATTTTCTTATCAATCATTTCCAAGTTAGCCGCCAGTCGTTTTTTACCAATAAAATTATTTACAGCCCTGTCTTCCATGATATCAAATGTTTTTAGTTCTGATTCATCAGTACATGAGCATACAAACGACAGACCATTATCAAGAAACGGCGATAACAAGGTGTCTCCGTTTTTCAGAACCTCTAAATTTGCACCATGTCTGTCACGATTGATTATCAAGTAATCAAAAATTAACATTTTATATATTACATCTGTCCACCCAAAGCGTTTACACAAATCTAAAGGTGATTCTTTTTCCGATAATCTGTTATCCACATAAAAATCTTCAAAAGCCACTCGGCTTCCTGTTGTTTTATATGATTTCGCTGCATATACATATGTTTCATGCTCTCTGTCATCTATATTAACAATACACTTTTTCAAATATCCTTCAGGAACATTAAAGCCAAGCATTTTACCCAATCTATACGCAATTAACTCATTAACAGATTCATGCCCGTATATTCCGCGATAACTGTCATATCTCGATAATTTAAGGTAATAGTGTATTCCATCAATCGGAAGCTCAGTCTTCATATATACACCATCAGATGCCAAGCTGCCCGCACTCCTGCTCCAAGTCTCACCCCGTAAATCCCACGGCTGCTCAGAACTAATATTTAATGTATTCATTTGTTTATTAAATAAACTCTCAGCCATGCTTGCTATACCCTTTCAAGAATAAATACGTTGATTTTAGAGAAATTCTATAAATAGTTTACCACAATTTTAATGGTACTGCCAATTAGTAACTTATTGCTCAGCTATTTCCATAGCTGTAGACTTCACTTTTTCATGTAAAGCCTTTGATTCCAACACTTCTACCCAGCATCCATATTGCAGTGCCCAGTATGGTACATGGTGCATATTTCATTCCGCTGCTTTAAAATTATACAGCGGTTTAATTCTTTCGACGATATCTGCGGTATCACCAATATTTGAGATTATTTCATCCATTGGTTTATACGCTGACGGAGCTTCGTCTATTGTGCTTTTGTTTACAGTTGAGGAATAAATACCTTTCATCGATTTTTCAAACTGCGATAAAGTGATGCTTTGTTTTGCAACAGTTCTGCTCATCAAACGCCCTGCACCGTGCGGAGCTGAGTAGTTCCAATCTTCGTTTCCTTTTCCGATGCATACAAGACATCCGTCTCTCATGTTCATGGGTATCAGTACTCTTTCTCCTTTTTGTGCGGAAATGGCACCTTTGCGGAGTATCATATTATCGAGGTCAATATAGTTATGAACTGTTGTAAACTGTTCAGTAATTTTAAATTTAACCCGCTTTTCAAGCTCCTTGATAATTGCTTTCCTGTTTAAATCAGCATATCTTTGGACTATACCCATGTCATGTACATAATCATCAAATAACGAACCTTCAAGATATGCAAGTACCCTGTCTGCACCTTTGCCTTTTCGCCCAAGGCTGTCTGCTGCTGCATTTTGGTAATGGTCACACACCTGCTTACCTAAGTTTCGGCTACCTGAATGGATTACGAGGTAAAGCTGCCCGGTTTCGCTTTTTCCTAACTCAATAAAATGGTTACCGCCGCCCAATGTACCGATTGAATAAATCGCACGGTTTATGTCAACGTGTTTTACACACCGTAAAGCATATAGGTCTATTTCTTCTGCGAAATGATGAGGAGTTTTACGTATGTTGAAACCTGCAGGAATATATTGATGTATTGCTTTATCAAGCTGTACCGGTTCTATGTGTTTATCTTTTAGTACGGCTGTCTCCATACCGCACCCGATATCAACACCAACAAGGTTTGGTACTATCTTATCGGTAATTGTCATAGTTGTACCGATTGTGCATCCCATACCCATGTGAGCATCCGGCATTATACGGATTTTACTCCCTGCCATAAACTCCTGATTAAGTAAATGCTCTATCTGCGTAACAGCACTTTGCTCCGCAGTATCAGTAAATAACTTTGCTATATTGAATTTCCCTTTTAATTCAATCATTGTATTATTGTTTATTGCCTTTCATTTATCAAAGTATAGAATCTAAGTATACAAATCATATGCGACAAAATCAAACCATAGAACGAATGTTCTTACAGAAATCTCAAGTCCTGTAAGAACACCCCTACTGGTTGCGGGGAGAGGATTTGAACCTCTGACCTTTGGGTTATGAGCCCAAACAAGTTGATATCACTGGTTTTAACACAGTTCAACGAGGTTCAATATAGTGCAATGTAAACCGTACTGTTGACAATATAATTCAATTTGTTTCAATCTAAGTTAATATAAACGGAGGTCAAACGGTGGGCAAAGGTATCATTTTTGAGAGTTCAAATATACCTTGACCTGTTCAAAAAAGTATTCGGCATTGTCAATTTGTTCGGATAATTCCTTTTTGCTGACTGTATAAAAATCTTCGTAATCGCTTTTATTCCGAATAAAGAACAAATCCCGGAGAATATCAGACATTCTATCATCAAATTGTTTTGTCTTAATGTATTCACTTCTAAAGTTTGACATTACCGCAGAATGTTTCTGATAATCTTTACCCTGCAATGCAAAGATACTTCTAATTGCATTAAAAACACAATAGTATGAACGATTAGCCGCTGATTTAAAATCCTCTGCGTCTAAAAGTATTCTGGCACTTTTTAAGCATCGTTCTGATTCTTCTAAACGATATTGTGATAATTCTTTTTTGTGATTATCCATATAGCACCACACCATCATTAGTGATATTTTGATAATATGTCATACTATCTTGCCATTCGTTGAAATAAGTGATGTCTTTTAAGAATACTGAAACCATAATATCATGTTCAAAACCTATATCCCAACCGATACTCCAAACCGCTTTTTCCAATTCATGCAGTTCTTTTTCATTACTAACATCAGCGAGCACCATGACATCAATATCGGATTCATCGTTATAGTTGCCACGAGCATAAGAACCATACAAAATAATCTTACGTAAATTGTCGCCTAAAATATTACGCACTTGTTCAGAAACATCGTCCGTTATAGTCTTAATAGATTTGATGTTCCGTGTTCTCATACTTTACTGCCTTTCTAATTATAATGCGTCTAGGTCACCTTTTTCATTATCTCTTGTAGAACTGATGAAAACAGCTTCTCTACCATCGCCTTGTGATATTTCAAACGAACCATAAAACCAATCGCTACCTTGACTGAATGGTGCTATTCTGCACTCCATAATTCTATCAGCTTCATTGACACCGTCTTCATAACCTCGCACTACAACTATGGTATCGTGTGGTATAGTGTTTAGTTTTGCAACAAGGTCAGCTACTGTCATTTTTTCTTGTTCCCTTTGTCTAGGTTTTCTTTAAACTCCATACCAACATTTAATGAATTAAATGCAACGGCAGCCCATTTCGATAAATCATTGAGCATAAACTGAATATCCTTGCTCAATTCATCAACTGACTCTCCATAAGGAGCAATCGATTTACTTTCTGTCCAAGCTTCAAGCTTTCCCTTTTTATCGAGATATACTTCACACATTGAATATTCTCTGGTCTTTTCACCCTCTTCGTGTTCCCGCTCTACATAAACCGCTTGATATCGCCAACAATCTTTAAGCTTATTTTTCATAATATAACGATAAAGCTTCACGCAAATTGTCGGTGGCTTCGTCCATAGACTTACCTTGGGAAGCTACAGAGCTTTCCAAACATTTAGCAACAAACCAATCATCTTCTTTCTGAATTGCTATAGTAAAAGTCTTACTCATTATTAAATCTCCCTACATTGATGAACCCCTACAGCCATATTATAAATCAAACTCCACTAGATTGCAAAAGTAATTAAAAACGAGTAAAATAAAATGGAATACTGAAAAAACGAGGGGTAAAATGAAAAGTAATGTTCGTTCCGCTCAGTACATCGGTAACAAAACTATGATAACAAAAGAGCCGAAAACAAAATCGGGTATTCGTGAATTGTCAATCGGTGATACTGTTTGTAGGTTACTGCATGAATACAAATTGTGGCAATTACAGGAAAAATTCAAAGTAGGCGACCAATGGAATGATACGGATAGACTTTTCACACAATGGAACGGTTTGCCAATCCACCCCGATACATTTACAGACTGGTCTTCAAAATTCATCAAACGTAATCAGTTTTCACCAGTCACATTACACAGCCTAAGACATACAAATGCAACCTTGATGATTGCAGAGGGTACTGATGTATGTACTGTATCAAAAAGGCTCGGTCATGCGAATACGTCCACTACTCTTAACGTATACGCTCATGCACTCCGCTCAAAAGATACAGAAGCTGCTGATAAACTTGAAAATGCTTTGACACTACAATCAAAAGTCGGTTAAATTATGAATAATATAACGTAAACCCCTGCGGTTCTATACTGTAGGGGTTTTTCACATAGGAGGGTAAAATTTGTGTTTTTTGAGTCAACGGAGGGAAATCGGAGGGAAAACACCTTTTTTCGTTAGTTTTCATCAAAAAAGTAAGAACCCTGTAGCGTTTGAAACTACAAGGTTCTTTCTGGTTGCGGGGAGAGGATTTGAACCTCTGACCTTTGGGTTATGAGCCCAACGAGCTACCGGACTGCTCCACCCCGCG
>Ga0123356_10003977_pt1 | contig 15353 bp, 14 predicted proteins | sample TergutEmb28metaG_2_FD_92546 | JGI IMG/M metagenome (GOLD analysis project Ga0123356, IMG submission 92546) | Embiratermes neotenicus P3 segment gut microbial communities from Petit-Saut dam, French Guiana - Emb289 P3 | ecosystem: Host-associated > Arthropoda: Insects > Digestive system > Gut ... | reverse complement strand
TCGCCTCGACCGCCGCCGCCATGACCTCGCCCACCGAGTACCCTTCCGCCACCGACGGGTCGATGTTGTCGGCCGTGCCGCCGTACTTCTGCAGGTACATCTTGACGAACGCCTGGCTGTCCGGGTTGTTGTACGCGGGGAACCAGCTTCCCGAGGTCACGATGCCTTCGGCGTTCTTGGTGCCGCCGATGGCGGGCGCGAACTGCGGCGGGTTCACCCCGTTGGCCGAGTAAAAGGCCTCCGGGTTGTATCCCTGCTGGATGAACGCGTGTACGAACGGGGAGAGCACCGACAGGTCACCGGCCCCGAGGATCACTACCTGGGCTTTGGTGGCCGCGATCTGGTCCGCAATCGGCGCGTAGTCCGCGACCTCCTGCGGGAAGGTCTTGCTGTAGACAGTCCTGATGCCTGCCGCCTGCAGAACCTGCTGTGCGCCCATGGTCTCGGGCTCATCAAAGGGGTCGTTCTCGGTCGCGTAGGCGGCGGTCTTGGGGCGGATGGACGCGGGAAGCGACGCGAGGTACTTCGCGAACGGCACCACGGTCCCCGCGACCGGAAGGCCGGTGTCGAAGACATTCGTCAGGCCCGAGCTGAACACGAGCGGCCCGCCGCCCGCACCCTCGACCATCGCATAGCCGAACCGCAGCGCTTCGCGGGCGGCCGGCACCGTGAACAGCGTCGAAACCGGGCCGAACAGCAGTGAGACGTGGTCGATGGAGATCAGGGCCTGGTAGTTCGTGGTGACCTCGGGCTGGTTGCTGGCGTCCGAGAGGATCTTCATCGACACCTGACGTCCGAGCAGGCCACCGTGACTGTTGACGTAGCTGGCCCACAGGTCGTAGCCGCGAGCGTAAGGAACGCCCTCGGACGCGAAGTCTCCGGACAGCGACAGGTCAGCACCCACCACAATGGGGTTGCTGCTCGCCGGGGTCGCGCTACTCGCGCTGCCCGTGCTGTTGTTATTGGGTGTGCTGGTGTTTGTGGTGGTGCTGGAGCTACTGCTGCTGCCGGATGAGCAAGCGGCGATGGAAAGTGCGAACAGCACAGAGGCTGTGACCAGAGCAATCGGGGTTCGCTTCATTGCAACCCTCCTGTTTGTCATCTCCAGTGAGAATCGATAATGCGCCGGACGAAGCGGTACTGAAGTTCCCCCGCCGTTCTCGGAGCACGTTCTCCGGCGACGCCGCGAATCCACGTCACCGGGCAGCCAGCTGCCTGGGCGGCCGGATGATCCGTGCCGCCTGGAGGCGAAGCGATGTCGATAACCAGGCAGCCGTCGAGTCCCTTCAGCACCGCGAGCGGCATGCTTGAGGTCGACGGCACCGTATTGACGATGACCGTCGCGTCCGCCATGGCGGCGGCCCGGTCATCGAATGCCACGGTGTGCGCGCCGCGCTGCTCCGCGTGGGCCAGCGACTCCTCCCGGCGAGCCGCCACCGTCACGCGGGCCCCCAGCAGCACCAGCCGGTCGGCGATCGCCGAGCCGGTGGCGCCATAGCCGAGGACAAGGACTCGCTGGTCGCGCAGGACCTGGTCGGTCCGGCCAACGAGCAGCGCTAGCAGCCCTTCGGCGGCGGATGTCGCCACACGCACCCGCAGGGCTTCGTCGTCTTTGCTCTGGTAAATGGTTGTCGGCACGGCGTCTGCCAGTGCCAGCAGCGAGGACGTGGCCCTGCCGAGCACGATCCCGCCCTTGGCCACGGCCGAAGCGGCCAGCAGCGACTCGTTGAGCGAGATCGGGCTCTGGGCGTAGGGCGCGTACACGACGTCGCCCTCGCCGAGGCCGGGTGCCGGGCAGAGCAGCCACTGCCGCCCCGCGACGGCTTCCAGCGCCGAAGTCGCCTCTAGCCCGGCGACACCGGCCAGGCGTTCCTCTGGGCCAAGGGACTGGCAAGCTGCCGGCCCGAGACCGTACGTACTGACGTCGAAGCCATCCTTGGACAGCAGGTCGGCCATGATGACTTCGCGGGCATCGCCGCCCAGTACTGCGATGGACGTGGGGGGACCACCGTCGCTCACCCGGCGGCCTCCTTCCGGATTGTGGGGGTTAGCCGGTTTTCACCCGGCCGTTCTCATAGAACGCCAGGACGAACCGGCGAGACTTGTCGATGTGACTCGTCATCTCGGCCTCCGCCCTGGTCGCGTCGCGAGCGGCGATGGCGTCGACGATCCGCAGGTGTTCCTGCGCGCAGCCGACTTGATAGCCGATCGAGGGGGTGTCGCGCTGGCGCAGGGCCCAGACCAGCGTGTACGCGTTGCTCGCCAGCCTGCTCAGCAGTTCATTGCCGGTCGCGTCGGCGATAGCTCCGTGCAGTTTCTGATCTAGCTCGCGGAAGCCGGCGCCGTCGCCGGCTTCCGCGAGCCGTAGGGACTGCTCGGCCAGGTCGCGGAGCAGCGCGTGATCGTCGGATCGGGAGGACGCGGCAGCCTGCCGCGCCGTGAAGCCCTCCAGGGCCAGGCGGACCTCGAAGGCATGCTGGACGCTTTCGGCTGAGGGCTCGACAACACGAGTGCCTCGGTTTCCGTCCGAGACAACTAGTCCGATGTCCTCAAGCCGAAGCAGCGCTTCACGTGCTGGCGTCTTACTGACGTTGAGCTGGGCCGCGAGTCGTGCCTCGGAGATCCGACTGCCGGGTGGCAGGTCCTTCCGCACGATCGCGTCCCTCACGATGCCGAACACGATGTCGGCAAGCAGTTCCGGCTTGACGTCAATCGGTTCGAGTGCGTGCACGCTGTCCGCCATATCAGATGTCATACGTGAAGTATGGCATACGGTATATCGTGCACCGCCGTGGGTCAACGGAACGATGACGTGTCATTTGGTCGGGAATGGCGCGGTTTGCGGGCGCCCGACCGGCAAGCAGCCAACACTGCATTCGAAACATGATCGAAACCAGGTGGAAGCACTGTTTAACGCGGACGAAATGTCCGAGAAGTTCCGAAGAAATCGACACTCGTCATCCTGTGATGGAGGAAGACAAGGGAGACCCGAGTGAAGATTGATACTGGCTCTACCGCGTGGATGCTCGTAAGTACCGCGCTCGTGCTGCTGATGACCCCCGGCCTGGCCTTCTTCTACGGCGGAATGACCCGGGCTAAGAGCACCCTGAACATGATGATGATGTCGTGGATCGCCATCATCACGGTCACGCTCGCGTGGGTCCTGTACGGGGACTCGCTGTCCTTCGGGAAGGGCAACGCTTTCATCGGCGGCTTCGAATACCTCGGTGAGCGAGGGCTGGTGAACGACGCCTCCCGGGTGGCGGGGATCCCCGATCTCGTGTTCTCCGCCTTTCAGCTCACCTTCGCCGTCATCACGGTCGCGCTGATCAGCGGTGCGATTGCCGACCGGACCAAGTTCGGCGCCTGGGCGCTGTTCACCGTCGGGTGGGCGACGCTGGTCTACTTCCCGGTCGCCCACTGGGTGTGGGGTGGCGGCTGGCTCAGCAGCCTCGGGATCGAGGACTTCGCCGGCGGAACGGTCGTGCACGTCAACGCTGGCTCGGCCGGCCTCGCGCTCGCCCTCGTCCTCGGCAAGCGACGGGGCTGGGGCAAGGACCCGATGCGCCCGCACAACCTCCCGCTAGTGCTACTCGGCGCGGGCCTGCTCTGGTTCGGCTGGTTCGGCTTCAACGCAGGCTCGGAGCTGGCAGCGGACCAGACCGCCGCCCTCGCGTTCATGAACACCCAGGTCGCAACCGCGGCCGCTGCGGGCGGCTGGCTGCTAGTGGAGCGGTTCCGGGACGGCAAGCCCACCTCGCTGGGAGTCGCCTCAGGCGCCGTCGCCGGGCTGGTCGCGATCACCCCCGCCTGCGCGTTCATCGCTCCCTGGGCGGCCATCGTGCTCGGCCTGCTGGCGGGCGGAATTTGCTGCTACGCGATCGGGCTGAAGCACAAGCTCGGTTTCGACGACTCGCTCGACGTGGTGGGCGTGCACCTAGTCGGCGGCGCGTTCGGGGCAATCTCGCTCGGATTCCTCGCCGCCTACCCGATCGCCGGCGCGCAGCGTAAGGGCCTGTTCTACGGCGGCGGCATCGAGCAGCTCGGCGTACAGGTACTCGGCCCCGTCGCGGTCGGCCTGTACTCCTTCGCCGTCGCCTGGATTCTCGGCAAGATCATCGACAAGACCATGGGCTTCCGGATCTCCGAGGAGGACGAGGTCACCGGCATCGACCTGACCGAGCATGCCGAGACCGCCTACGACTTCGGCACCATCCACAGCGTCCACATGGTGAACAATGCAGCCGGGAACGTAGCGGCTATCGACCACGAGCCAGCTGCGGTCGCCACCGCCCCGGAGGCAGCTACCAGAACACACTGACGCACAACGGCTCCCGCCGGGTCCCGCTCCATGTGCCGCGTCATCGGGTAACCGACCTGCGCGGCCATGGACGGGACCCCGGCCGTTCCGCGGCGGCTACCCATGAGCAGCTGTCGCCGGCCCCCTCCGCAGCTGTCATCACAGAGAACTCGCGGAGTCATCCGATGTCCGCTCCACCACAGTCCCCGCAGAGCGCTGACGAGCCCTTACTCGTCAGCGGATACCCCGTCGATAGGATCCGACGTGGTGGCGAGGGAATAATCGGGCGCGGGTACAACCCCGGCTAGCCCGTGGCGCTGCGCTACCTCGATTGCCTCCCCGGCGGCCTTTAGCCGCTCAAGCGTCGTCTCCGCTTGCCCCAGCAGGGGGCTGCTCACCGCCTGGTACGCGGCCACCGCTTTGCTCTGTGCGTATTCCGCTTGGATCATGGCGAGTCGCGCTACCCGGTTCACGCCTGCCACCACGCATCGGAAAGCCGCCCGTTCGAGGTCAGCACCGTATTGGACAAATTCATCGGGCTGCGGGTTTCGCTTGTCGGCCAGGCTCTTGTACAGCCAGAATCTGATACTGCACAAGGCGAAGGTGGCATGCGCCAGCAACCGCGACTGAGTGCCGCCACGGTATCGCGGCGCCAGATCGCGCCCGTCCCTGACGGCCGTGAGAGCACTGGCCTGCGATCCAAGCTCCCAGAGCCGCCACGCCAGGCAGGCGGTCAATTCGAGCCGCGCGCCGGGTGAATCTTCTTCCGGGAGGCTAGTTTTCAGCATGAACTGTCCTCGAATGGCATCGGCTGCCGAGTCGAGCGTCCGGGCTTCGCGCCACCTAGTCGCGGCAAACAATTCGCCGGCCAGGCCGCGCAGCGCCTCGGAGAGGCCGGGGAGCGCATCGGGGGCTACGCTGCCCGCCGTAGCCATGGCCCGGACGACTGCTTGCTGCGCGCTGGCGGACCACAGGCTGTCCGGCCCGCGCTTGGCGCGGGCAGCCAGCCAGCGCGACCGGACGGATCCGTCCAGTGACTGCATCAGGTCTGCCGGCAACCCGACCACGATGTTCCTTCGTATTGTGGCCACCAGCTCGGCCCGCCGACGGCAGCTGTCGAGCGTCTCCAGGATGGCTGCATGCTCCTCGTCGTAGCGACGGAGTTGCCGGAGATCCGACGCCAGGATCGCAAGGGCGCTGCCCAGGCGGGCGAGATACCTATCCGGATAGCGCGCGGCCAGCGACCGCCCGACGTCGACGGCCGTGCGCTGCGTCCTGAGCACCTCGTTGTCCGTCTGCCCATCGGCGTTAGTGCTGACGGATTCACTTCCCAGCTCCCGCAGCCCTGTTGCCAGGACATCGAGCGCGTCTGAATAGACCACCTCGAAGGTATCCGGAGCAGCTTCTGCTTTACGGCGAGTGGTATTTACCATCTCTCGCAGCAGGAGCAGCGCCTCCTGGTTGTGCCGCAGCTCGGTTAGGCAGTAGGCGTACTGCGGCACCGCCGCGATAAGTCCCGCCAGGTGTGCTTCCGGATCGGCAGCGGCCAGCTTGTGGAAGGAAGTCGTTGTCGTTTGCACCGTGCGCGCCAAGCCGGACCACTGCCCTTCCCGGCTGAAGGTATCCATGGCCTTCAGTTCGCCGCGCCGGAACACCTCCGGGCTGGCCGACGCCAGCTCGTCGTAGGTGTTGATCAGCTCCTCGACTAGCGGCCACGCCTGGTCAAAGCCCAACCGGGAAAGACCGTCGGCAAAACCGTTCAATGCAGTGATCAGGTCCGGCGGGAACGTGCCGCCGCGAGCGCGTGCCATCGTCGTAACGCGCTCGAGCTCTCGCTGAAGCCAGGCGGGCTTGCTGGCCACCGACAGTCCCGCAGGGGCCAGCTCATCGAGTGCACCGGCGCGCAGTTGACTCGACCACACGGAGACGGCACTGGGCCGCTTCCGCCAGTCGGAAACCTCATCGAGCAGGCGCACGTCCCGGAACCGGTAGGCCGCGCCAACCTGGCGCAAGACTCCTCGGTCACTAGCGTCCTTGAGGAAGGCCATCGTGCGCCACGGGGCCCGTCCCAGCACGACGAGCCACAGGTGCGCGTCGGTGTACTGGCGAGACGCGAGTCCACTCTGGCCGCCTAGCAATACCGCGATGATGGTCATCCCGACCGCGTATGCGGCGTAAGCGTCGGTGATGGCCGGGCCGCACAGCAGCCACGCAGCGGCGATATTGGCACCCCATCGCGCAAACGTCGCGAAGGCGTCAGCTTCCCGGTCGAGCCGGAGCGATGCCTCGGGACTGAGGCCGCTAGAGGTGTCGCTGCGCGCCAGGAGAGTCGCAGGGATCTCGCTGAGGCCGAACAGTGAGAAGGCGAGCAGTGCGATCCAGGTGGCTCTCAGCTTGTAGAAAGCCTCGGCACTGACCGGCCACTTGGCGAGCCAAAGCAGCCCCAGAGCAACTAGACCGGCAATGACGAAGCGACCGGCGAACGCTCGCGCTGCGAAGCCGACAGTTCTGCGAGCCCGCAGCCGCAGCCGAACCGGCACCTTTGGCCGGGCCTGCGCACGCACCGCCGCGATAGCCACGAGGGCGGCCACGGCCGCGATGGTGAAGGGGAGCTTAACGACGAGCCACCCGACTCCGATGGTCAAGTCGTGCCACCCGTGGATGAAGTTGATGCCGAACCCCTTCTCGGCGGCGCCGGTCAGGGTCTGCAGGGTTGGTCTGATAAGACGCCCGACCGGACCGCCAAGCAAGAGCTTGCTGAAGTCGACCGGTCCTGTGTAGTGACCGTCCCTCCAGTCTCCACTCCGCTTCAGCACCCAGACCAGCAGGAAGAACGACAAGGCGGTTTGCGCCGCACCACGGATTGCGATGCCAACGCGCCGCCACGCGCCTACGCCTGCGTCGAAATCCCACCAGGCCAGCAGTGGCACCGACCTGCTTGCGGCCGCTGCGTCAGGGGATTCCCCTCCGCTGGTCCGGTGCTCGGCGTACGCCTCAGACGACAGGTGACCAAGCCATCGCTCCGCCTGCCGCGGACTACAGCTAAACAGGCCGTCTTTCCGGGCGTAGACGGTAGGCACGAACTGGCTCAGCAGATGCTGACGAATCTGCTGCTCCCCGCTGAATTGGGTTAGTTCGTGCGGGTCCTTGTCCTCATACTCGACCCGGGCCAAGTACAGCATGAGCGGGTTCGACAGCAGAGTCACCAGCGGGGCGCCATCGTCAAGCGGGTCGAGCACCTCAGCCCACCCGGTCGGCGTGTCTGTGAGGTAAGTCTTTACGTCTTCCCGGAGCAGTGGCTGGACCTCGATGACGGGGCAGCCCTTGACTCCGGGGCGGTTCTGCACGATCGCCTCGAGGAACTCCCCCTCCCGGCTGGTTACGATCAGTGGCCGGTAGACATGGTGCTTGTTGATCCGCCGGATCGCCTGGCTGTACCGGGTCGGGGACAACTCGTCAAGCCCGTCGAGGATTGGCAGGACCAAGCCGCGCGCCACCAGTGCCCGGGCGTGCGAAACAGGCAGCCAGCCATAGTCCCTCGCGAGGCGCCTGGCCACCCACTCAAGCAAGGAATGCTTTTCAGGAAGCCAGGAGGCTGCCGGCATAATCACCGGCAGCGGGTCGCCTGGGCTTGGCACCTCAATCAGCTTCCGCTGCAGTTCACCGACGAGCACGGACTTGCCTGCGCCCGCCTCGCCGAGAATCACCCGCCGGTACCGCGGCTCCTCGGCGAAATCCTTCGCGACAGACGTGAAGTCGCCGACCCCCGCTTGGCTTTCACCAGTTTCGGGCTTCCATGGCCCGAAACGGACTCGCATCGGCCGGTCCTCATACACCTCCGAGACGTCTTCACTCCACGCTGCGCTCAGAGCCGAATGCAGATTTTTCCGCGCCTCGTTGAGTTCCTCGGTTGTCGGTGGCTGCTCCTTCAGAAACCGGAAAATGCCCCGTCGGTGGGCAATCAGGAACCCCAGGAAGGTGAGTACAGGAGCGAACACGGTAAAGATTGCCCCGTACCAGGCCCAGCCCTTGTCCAGTTGCCGATGGAACGCGTCCGCGAGGGCGATTACGCACACCAAGGCGACGGCGATGCCGATGGCGATGGTCACCGCCTTCGAACGACTCTGCGTGCTCCCCATGCGCGCATATTCGCATGCCTTTAGCCATATAGCGAGTAATGGGACTAATTGTCCGATGATCTTCGTGCCAAGTCGGTCGATGGAGGCGCCGACGGAGGGGGCCGCTATGTACGTTCGTCTCGCCCGCCACATCCGTCCCGGCATTAGCGTCTCGCTTTTGAAAGCAGAACCGAACGAGATCCTACAGAAAGTTGCCAGGCTCAGCCACAAACGAGGTCTCTTAAGCCTCGGCAGTTTCAGGCCACGAGTATTACCTTGACGTAATCAATTGATCAGGTGCGAGTACACGATGATGTTGTCTACATACTGCCTGGTCGAGCTGTCGAACGGGCCGCCGCAGGTGATCAGCCGCAGTCCCGGATAGCGCGTGTTGCCGTAGATGGCCTGGGAGGGAAACGTCACCTTCGCAACTCTCTGTACGCCGTCCACGGAGAATTCTGCCGTTTTGCCGTCCGCGCGGACCACCTTGAGGATGTCCCCCGGGCGCAACGTCTTGATGTAGAAGAACACAGAGGGACCGGTGAAGTTATCGACGTGCCCGAGGATGACCGAGGTGCCATCCTGGCCAGGCAGGACGGTCCGGTCATACCAGCCCGCCAGGTTGTGGTTGCCGAGCGGCGGGACCTGGACCGCGCCGTCCGGGTCCTGGCCGAGCCGCATGACGGGGGCGTTCACATCGAGCGCTGGAATCTCGATCCGCAATGGCTGCGAGGGCGACAGCGGCGCTGCCGTCGGGAGCGACGCCAGCCTGGGGGCGGACCCCAGCACCGAAGACGGTATCTGAGTTGCCCCGCCGGTCATCTGGTTTCCCGGGCCGCCGTCGAGCGCGACATGGATCGCGAACGCTCCGGCCGCAACCATCGCTGCGCTCAGGGCTAGCCCGGCAAGGCGCTTCGCGGGGGAGCGCCGCGTCCGCCGGAATTTGCGCCTGCTGACCCGGTTGCCCTGAAACTCGAGGTCCCGCAGCATGCTGTCGTAGGCCGGGCGATGCCGATCGTGGGGGTCGAAGTCCACGCGCCTTGGTCTCCCTTCGGTAATGCACGCCTAGCTAGCCCGCCGAGCGCTGGCATGGCCGCATGCAACCACCACGCCAGCGTCCGCGGATTCTCCTGCAGAGCCGCCTCCCCTTTGGATCCCTAGAGAGCCGAACGGCCCCGCCGACGCAGTGTCAGCAGGCCGAACCCCGAGCCGCCGAGGACGAGGGCAGCACCTCCTGCGGCCAGCCCGACGTCAACGCTGGAGTGCAGGCTGCCGCCAGCGCCCGTGTTCGGTGCGCCGACTGCCGTGGTCGCGGTGGGAGTAGCGGCCGCCATGCCAGTGCCCTGCACCGAAGCGCTCGGCGAAGGGGTGACACCGGCACCGCCGGAGGCGGTCGGCGACGCTGAGGCACTCGGCGAAGCCGTGGCGCCCCCGCCACCGGTCGCTACCACCTTGATCTTGCCGGGTTTGACCAAGTGGCAGGTCAACGAGGCCAACTGGGTGGCGCCGCGCGTTATCTGTACCTTGAAGAACTCGGGCGCCGCGACGTACCACGAGCCCGCAGCCTTCGCAGTGACCGCTCCGGTCGCGGTCACCGACGGGATTTCGGTCCGGCCTCCAGGCCCGGTCACGATGGAAACCTTCCCCGCCAAGGCGGCCTGGCCGGTCCAACCCGTGCCAGCGCCGGAAGCCCAGGTGACCTGGAAGTCCCCAGATACACCGATGGAACTGACCTGCCCTAGCTGAGAAGCGACCGCAGCGGGCACCGGGACGGCAGCGGTCATGAACTTGACGGTCTGCGGGGTGCCCGTCGCCACGTAACCCGGGGCGCTGACCGTAGTGCTGATTTCCAGCGGTGCGATGCCTTGTCCGAATGCGCTGAGGCTGCAACGGTAGTTGACCTGAGCAGACGACCATGCAGGCGCGGGTGCTGCGGCTGCGACCGCGGCGGACAACAGGGTTCCCGCGCCCGCCAGCACCAGTATGGTGGCCGCGACTGCTGAATGCTTCGCGGTCCTTAGGTGATCCACGTTCTGCTCCTCCTGGTGTGCTGAGCCCGCTCCAGGGATGTGCCGTTCACGTGTACACGCAGGTGCCAATTGACACGGTCAACAGATTATTAACAGACCCACGCAAATGCGTTCGCGTTAGGAGATCGTCAGACCCTTGCCACCAAAGGCCGGTATTTGATCTTGCGCGAGCCGCATTTCTGCTCTTTCAGGATGATAATTGCGGATATGTCGGAATAGCGGTCGCCACAAGAGACACTGCACAGGAAAGTCTTTTCGCTTCTTCGCCCAGCGGCGAGGGCGAGGTGTTCTAGCAGGCAGTGTTCCTGCCCCCCTGAACGCCGGCCGCGGTCAGGCGGCTAACGTGATCGCCCCTCACCCGGCGATCACGCTAGAATCGATCAAAACGATCGATGTGATCGTATCGATCAAAGGATGGATCATGGCACCGCCAGCACCGAACCAGCCCCTGCAGGACGAGACCTACCTGCCAGGCGAAGGTACTGCCGAGATCATCGACTTCCTCAGCGCCCTGCGGGACCGTGGCCGGGAGACGGCCGAGTCCCGGCCACGGCTGACCGGGCCCGACGGCCGGAGCGTCGAGCTTCCTGAGCCGATGTTCGAGGTGCTCCTGCAGGTCGCCGCCGCGATGAAGGCCGGCCTCGCCGTTACTGTCGCCCCCCATCATCTGCTGCTGTCCACCCAGGAGGCCGCCGACCTGCTGCGCATCTCCCGGACAACCCTCGTGCGGCTGCTGGAGACCGGCGCTATCCCCTTCGAGAAACCGAGCCGCCATCGCAGGGTCCGCCTCGATGATCTGCTGGAGTACCGCAGGCGGCAGCGCAGCGCGGCCGAGCTCGCGCTGGCCGACATGGTCGCCGACACCGAGCGCCTCGGCCTCTACGAGACCGATCCCGACGATGTTAAAGCCGCTCTGAAGGCCGCCCGGAAGAAGCCCGAAACGTGACGGCCGCGCTTCTCGACACCTGCGTCCTGGTCCCGAGCCGGGCGCGTGACGTGCTGCTGGAAGTCGCCAGCACCGGCGCCTACCGGCCGCTATGGAGTTCAGAGATCCTCGCCGAACTTGACCGGACCCTCCGGCTGCTGCTCGCCAAGCGCAACGCGTCGCCCGAAGAGATAGACGCCTACCTGACCCGCTTGTTTCGGCAGATGAGGATTACTTTCCCCGACGCCCTCGTCAACGGTTGGGAAGAACTCGTAGCCACCATCCACCTGCCCGACCCCGACGACCGGCACGTAGTCGCCGCCGCCCGGGCCGGACGCGCGGACGTTATTGTCACCGACAACCTCGCCGACTTCCCGCCCGCCGGCCTCCCGCCATCGATCACCCGGCAGTCACTCGACGACTTCCTGCTCGACCTCTTCGACCTCCACCCCGCCCAGGTCCTCACCGCCGTGCGCGCCATCGCCGGAAGGAGCGGAAAGTCCGGCCCGGCGATGACCCCGTCGGACATCGCTGCCTACCTGTCCACGCACGGCACGCCGCTCTTCAGCGAGCGGCTCCTCCCCGCCATCAACGCCGCTCCCTAGGCTCGGTGGCGGTCAGGGCGACGCGGGCAATGCGGTCGGGGGAGGTGTCAGCACCCATTCAGCACCGCAGGTCAGCAGCTATGAGGCGTCACTTCAGGAGCTGGCGGGCCATGACCATGCGCTGGATCTGGTTGGTGCCCTCGTAGATCTGGGTGATCGTGGACCGGACGGCAGTTTCCGCAGGTAGATGGCGTGCTGGGTGGCCGTGGGTCAGCACGGATTCAGCACCATTCACCGTGGCCCTTGTCCATCTCGGATGCTGTGGCGGCACTGGCTTGGACGGCCCAGTCGACCATCGCGTCCTAGTCATCGACGACCAGCAGGATCCGGCCGGTTGACCCGCCAGGTGCAGAATCCCGCGAGGAGGAGGGCGAGCAGGAGGTACAGCCCGGTTTCCGCGAACTGGAATGCCCAGTAGCGGCTGGCGGGCTGGTAGGTCACCACTTGCCGGAGGTGGAGCCTTTCGAGTGCTGCGTTGCATGCGCCGCTTGCACCGTCCTTTCCGAGAATTGTGCAGGGCTGGGGTTCCGGGCCGAGGGCGGTGCTGTCGTCTGGGGCGATGACCTGGGTGGAGTAGACCCAGGCGCCTGGTATGTCGACCTTCGTGCCCACCGTCAAGCTGTTGGCCGGCCCCAAGTCGCTGACGTCCGTGATGTTGGTGATGCTGAGCGGCGTTACGGTGCGGACAGGGGCGAAGAGGTGAGGCCGCACCCCGAGGGGCACGGCGACCTGGACGGCGGCGAAGATCACCAGGGTGACGGCGATGGCTGGCACGGTGCGGCGCAGGAGCAGCCCGATGGTGACGCCGAGGGCGAAGGCGAAGGCTGCGTAGCCGACCGGGGTCAGGTCGCGGGTGGCGAACGGCAGGGGTGATAGCCGGTTGTTGCCGAACGGGTTGAGCCGGTCGATCGGGCTGCACCACCAGGTCACCAGGAGGCTGAGCAGCCCGGCGGTCGCCATGCCGGCCAGGCACCCGAGGCCGAGCTTGACGGCGACCCAGCGGGTGCGGGTGACGCTCTGGGTCCAGGCTAGCCGGTAGGTGCCGGTTTCCAATTCGTGGCTGATCAGCGGCGCGCCCCAGAAGATGCCGATCATGGCGGGGGTCAGGTAAAGGATTACGGTACCTGCCATGTAGAGCCAGTGGTAGAAGCCGGCGTTCACCGCGCGGTGCGGGCTGGCGGCCGCCATGATGACCGCGGCGACCGCGAGCGCGGCGGCGGCGGTCACTACCTGGGAGCGGAACTGGACCCAGGTGAGCCTGATCATGACACCACTCCTAGCTGCGGCCTGGGGGCCGGGATCTGGTTGGCCGGGTTCATGTAGGCCAGGACCAGGTCCTCCAGGCTGACCGGGGTGACGGCCCAGGCCGGGTCGTGGACCGGCTCGCTGGTGCGGACCAGGAGGCTGGTCTGCTTGTCGGTGTGGCTCTGCTCGATGACGTCCTGGCCGGCCGGAAGGGTGCCGAGGTCGCGGCGCGGTCCGGACAGGCGGCGGTGGGTGGCCAGCAGCTCGCTGACCTCCCCGGTGACCCGGACCTGGGAGGCGACGAGCACGATCAGGTAGTCGCAGACCCGTTCCAGGTCGGCGACCAGGTGGGAGGACAGCACGACGCTGGTGCCGTGTTCGGCGACCGTCTCCATCAGCATGCGCAGGAACTCTCGCCGGGCCAGCGGGTCCAGGGCGGCGACCGGCTCGTCGAGGATGAGCAGTCCGGGGCGCTTGGCGATAGCAAGGGTGAGGGCGAGCTGGGCCCGCTGCCCGCCGGACAGCGACCCGGACCGCTGCTTGGGGTCCAGGCCGAGCTGATCGGTCCGCCGCCGCGCGAGGTCGTTGTCCCAGCCGGGGTTAAGCCAGGCGCCCAGGCGCAGGTGGTCGGCGACCGTCATCCGGGCGTAGACGGGGGTGTCCTGGGCGACGAAGCCGACCCGCGCTAGCTGTGCCGGCCCGGCCGCGGGGCGGTCGCCGAGGACGCTAATGGTGCCGCGGGTCGGCGTGAGCAGCCCGGCGGCCAGCTGCAGCAAGGTGGTCTTGCCGGCGCCGTTGGGGCCGACGAGCCCGACCACGTGGCCCTCGGGGATGGCCAGCGTGCAGTCGCGCAGCGCCCAGGTCCGCCGGTAGGCCTTGCCCAGCCCGCTGGCCGCGATGACGGCACTCACGCGACCCCCTCGGCGAAGCAGTCGCGGAACGCGGTGCGGTAGATCGCCTCAATGTCATCGGGCCCGAGGCCCGCCGCGCGGGCAGAGCGGAGCCAGCGGGCCAGGTCGGCGAGGAAGCGGGCCTGGACGGACGGGTCGGTCCCGGCCGGGGAGCGGGTGACGAACGTGCCGAGCCCGGGGCGGGCGCGCACCAGTCCCTCCCGCTCCAGCTCCCGGTAGGCCTTGTGCACCGTGTTCGGGTTGATGGCCAGCTGGGCGACTACCTGCTGCGCGGTCGGCAGCTGGTCACCCGGCTCGAGCACGCCCATCCGCAGGGCCCGGTGGACCTGCTGGACAAGTTGCAGGTAGGTGGCGACGCCCGACGCCTCGTCGAGATGGAACTCGATCATCAATCTCTCATTCCACTAAGAACTTAGTGGAATGAGAGTAGCAGGCACCCGGGTGCCCAGCAACAACGGATCACGCCCAGCGGCTTCATCAGGCCAGGCCAAAGAACGCCTGGGCCCCTACGTCTGGCGCAGGGCAAGCGCCGCACTAGAAGCACTGGAAACCGGCCGGGCGAGGTACCTGCAGGATGGGTGAATCGATCGGCGGGTATAGCGGGCAGGGTCAGCACGGATTCAGCACGGGGTCGGGAAACGACGGGAAGCAACCGGCACGAACCGGACAATCAACACATGAGAACGGGCCGCCCAACTCGATAGTCGGGCGGCCCGTTCCACGCGAAGCTAACCCGAGAAATCGCAGGTCAGCGTCGAAATATACCTACTTAAGCAGCTGCCTAGCCATCACCATCCGCTGGATCTGGTTGGTGCCCTCGTAGATCTGGGTGATCTTGGCGTCGCGCATCATGCGCTCGACCGGGTAGTCGTTGGTGTACCCGTAACCGCCGAGGAGCTGGACTGCGTCAGTGGTCACCGACATCGCCACGTCGGAGGCGAGCGTCTTGGCGGCGGAGGAGAAAAACGTCAGGTCCGCCACCTTCTCCCCGTGGAACGCCCTCTCGGAGCGGGCTGCGGCCGCGTACGTCAGCTGCCTGGCCGCCTCCAGCTTCATCGCCATATCGGCGAGCATGAACTGCAGTCCCTGGAAGTCCGCGATCGCGCGACCGAACTGCTTGCGCTCCTTCACGTAGCCGACCGCGTAGTCGAGCGCTCCCTGGGCGATGCCCAGCGCCTGCGCGGCGATCGTGACGCGGGTATGGTCCAGCGTCCGCAGC
>Ga0123356_10003976_pt1 | contig 15353 bp, 10 predicted proteins | sample TergutEmb28metaG_2_FD_92546 | JGI IMG/M metagenome (GOLD analysis project Ga0123356, IMG submission 92546) | Embiratermes neotenicus P3 segment gut microbial communities from Petit-Saut dam, French Guiana - Emb289 P3 | ecosystem: Host-associated > Arthropoda: Insects > Digestive system > Gut ... | reverse complement strand
TGTGCGCAGAAGCAAGGCAAGGAAGGCTTCTGTTAATTCTGCAATACTCTGTGAAAGACTGCCTGCTTCTGCCTGCGCGTTACTGTTAAGTTCTTCTGTTATCTCGGCATAAAACGGACTTATTGAATCATTAAGCCGCGAAGTGCCAGGCCTCATTTCTGTCGTGTCAATTTTAGAAAGGATATCGGGATCATTGGATGCCCAGACATGATCTGTATGTATGGAATTATAACCGTAACCTGTAATGGTTATGTATTTAGCTTCAGTAATAGCCGAGGACTGTGCGGGAAGGAACATTAATTCCAGCTCACCGCGTTCACCCATGGACTGGATAGCGATAGGAAGATAAGCTCTGGCGCTGGATGCAAGCCCTTCGAGAAGAACTTTTGAACGTTCCCTTAAACCTGTAAGCAGCGTTTGCTGATGTGTATTTGTCATGATGATATACATTGGTGTGGAAATCATAATGATTACCATGAGAATAAGCACGATAGTAAAAGAAGTAAGTTTACGGCGTAAGCCGCTTCCCCTTCTTTGTATCTGCATTATTTTTTGTTTCTTTTCAAATGGCATAAAATCTCCTGTAATAATAGCAAGCGCTTCCTGTTTTACTAATGAATTTTCTGTGATAACTCCGGCAATGCCGCGGACTACGGCAAGCACTCCAAGAGCGCATAGGATGAGCATAAGTGCAGCCAGCGCCATGATCGGGTTAATCGTTATCCATCCCCGCTGTTGAATTCGCCAGGAAGAAATCCATTCTCTGGTATAGTCGCCGAATTTAACTGTTCCTGTTCTTGCGACTGGAATAAAGGAGTTGGCAGTGTACCATCCCCTTGTTGAGTGATTTAATCTTAACCGGTACTGGCCTTCTTCCATGTTTTCGAACATCAATCCGCCGATTTCCCTGTCCGATACAATGTTAAAGCTGCTGGCAGCTTGTTCCGGTCTTCCTTCCTGTTCCAGGACGATGGAAGTTATCTGGCCGTTAGATGTAAATCCGCGGCCTATTATTCTGATTGTAAGTATTCCCTGATCATCCTGCTGAGCATCAACATAACTGACGCTTGTGAAGGGAATGAATTTATTTGTTCTAAAAATTATATTTGACGGCGGTCCTATGTTACCTGCCTGATCAATTGCAGAAACAGAAAATGCCCATATGCCGTTATCCTGATTTGCATAACTTATGGAAGTATTTGTTCCCATGATTCTGGAAGGAGGCGCGCCGACAGCGGCGTTTTCATTAGCGCCCAGGTACTGGAGGCTCCATGTATATCCTGCCAGATACGGATCGGCAGACTGTTCCCATAACAATCTGAAAGTATTGGACAAAAGAAATCCGCGCTCATCCAGTTCGGGATCAATTATTTTTACCTGCGGCGGCGGCGCGCTTTTTCTGATAAACAATGCCTGCGAAGGCTGCGACCAGTTGCCTGCATAATCCTGGGCGCGGACGCTGAAATACCAGTTACCGTCGTTTGCAGCGATATGTTCCAGGTTTAGATTTGATGTGTTGCCGATATTGTAAATCATTATTTGTTCCGGCGGCACCGCGTTTTGATCCTGACTCCAGCTCCACGAAAATCCTACAATGCCGGATGTGTCTGACGGTATGTTCCATGTAACACGCGCTACTTCCGCGCGGTTTACTCTTGCTGGAGTAAAGTTGACTGCCGTTATGCGCGGACTGTCTACCGAGCGATCCGGCGAAAGTATGTGGATACGCCCTGTGTCCCTCGCAGTTATCTGCCAAAAAATGTATACGCCGTCCTGACATACTACAGGTCTTGCAAAAGATGCTTCTGCAGTAACAGGAGAAAGCAAATGATTCTGCCAGTCAAAGTCTCCGCGGATTGCCATGATAATTCTGTTATTTCCGCTGCGGTTATCAAACCAGACAACCGTAGGAGTGTTATCGTAAACAAACCCGATTGGATTATTACAATACGCTTCTGTACTGTTTACTCGTTCAACACGGCCTATAATACCTGCGTTTGAATTGATTATTGCACTGTAAATCTGCGGTGTACGGTTTGCCAAACGCCGTTCCCAAACCAGCAATAAATTTTCTCCGTATCTTGTAAGGTGCGGGCGCTGATTGTCAAAATTATCGGGCTGCCCCTGTACTACCGGATCGTTAAAAGTAGTAAAACGCACGGCTTCTGACCAGGTTCTGCCGCCGTCTTCGCTTATTTTATAAAAAAGCTGGAATGTCGATATCGATTCAATTCCCATGATAAGAGACTGAAAAAATACTATATCCCTGCGTCCTAAACTTGCATGAGCCGGAAGAAAATTAAGCGCAAGCGCATTTTCCGGCGTAAAAAATTCAAAAGGCGACCATGTGGTGCCGTTATCTGAGCGTGAATAATAAATAGAGAGCGCCTGCGAACGGCCTCTTGTTACAAACAAAAAGTATCCGCCGTCGGCGCGGACATACAGGCGGGGAGCGACAGAATTTTCTGCGCCCAGATTAACCATTTGCTTTGTAAAACTTACACCTCTGTTTTCGGAAATTAGTATTTCCGCCTGAGCGCCGCCGGGAGCTGCGGCAATTAATATCCTGCCGCGGTTATCAATTACCATGCTAAGAATTGACGGCTCTGTACCCAAAAATGCGTACGGGCCGCCGACCATTCCCCGCTGTTCCCAGTCTTTTCCGGATTCCTTTACCGCCAGATGTATATTTATATTGCCGCCGCCGTCTCTGTTAGGTGTAACTTCCTGCCAGGCAATAACCGAAAAATCACTTGAATTTGCGTTTACAGGAAATTTTCCCGGCCTGGGAGTAAAGGGTTCTGCCTGTTCCCAGAAAAAATCTTCTGCCGGTAAAAAAGCCGCTATTGCAAGAAAGAATACAATTAAGCAAATATTTTTGATCATAATACAGATTGTATCCTTCGATGTAGTTCTATCAGTTTGGTAATGTTGCGGTTTCTTGGATTCTGCATGAGCCTTTCTACAAGCGCAAGAGCCACAAGGTTATTGCCGGAGTTAAGCTCGCGTAATGCTCTTTGATACTCGGCTTCGTCTTCACTTGATAATACAATGCCGCCGGGAACACTCATTCTGCTAAGCAGTCTGTCTCTTACCTGCGGCGCCTGTGTATTGTTGGGGTTTAAAGTAATTGCTTCGTTTAACTGTGCAAGAGCAACTTCGTATTGAGCTGTTGCGTTTGTTTCTACGATCCTGCTTGCAGAAGCAGTAAGTTCGTTTGATCTTGCAATGTTTGCCGGGTTAATCGGCGGCGGACGGTAACCCATATCAATTTCCGCCTGATTTAAAATCGCTCTCATGTTTGGATACCGGGGATTTATTTCTGCAAGGTTCTGAAGGTCTGCAAAAGCTTCAATGGAGCGCATTCTTGTTCCGGCAATGGCAGTTCTTACCCTCTGTTCAAACATTGCGTTAAAAGCCGCCGGATCCAAAAATTGCTCTATTCTTAATTCTAAAATACCGGCTTCCTGATTAACCGGGAACATCAATCTTACTTCTCTTGCCAATTGCCGCGCTTCGTCAAACTTTGCAATTCCAAGAGCGCGCTGACCTGCATTTATATGGCGGACACCTTCTTCATAATTTCTCTGCGCCTGACTTAAAAGCTGGCTCATCTCCGCATAGAGCGGAGCAGTTGGAGGAATTACTCTGTCGCTTGATGCTGACATTGCAGTGCGTACAATGCCAAGCCAATAAATAATTTCTTCGTTTTCATCGGGGTTTGTTACGCGCCATCTGTTTCTTGCCCTTAAAAGGCTGTCTTCCGCCTGTTGAAAGTTTCCGTTAAAGTATGAGTTACGCGCAGCATTAATCATATTACGGACTTCTGTAATTATATTTTCGTTTTCCGCTATATTGATTGACTGCCCAAGGCTGACAAGTTGCGTGTCACGAACTTGCCGCAGGGATGCTGATTCCTGTATTTCCAGCGAATCATTAAACCTGTCCGATGCTCTTTGAATTCTTTCTCTTGCAACATCGTAATCCTGTCTTTGGAAAGCAGCCTGGGCTTCCCTTAAGAGACGCTCTCCTTCCTGCCTGAATGCTTCTGCCTGGGACGATCTTGTGCGCGCTGTTTCGATAAGCGCCAGACCCTGCGCGCGGACTTCGGTAAGTTCATTAACTGCCGTCTGGTGTCTTGTTAATGTGCCGGAAATATCTTCAAAGTTTGATATTGCCGCCGGTTCGCTTCTGAACTGCGTCAACGCAGCGTTTCCTCCCTGCAGATCAATCGCGGAAGCTGAGAGCATGGCAGTAAGTTCTTCAAGCGCTTCGGTTGGATACCTGTAAACTGTTACAATGCCGTTTGCGCTTGTGCGGCTTTCTCCGTTAAGAAGAGCTCTGCCTCTTTCAAGTTCGCTTCTTCTGGCTACAAGGTTATTTTGAAGACTGTTATACGCAATGTTATAATATCTTTGAGCCGACTGGCGTTCTTCTGCAAGAAGGGCAGTGCTCAGGGTTTCTATAACTGTTAATGTATTTGTAATATGTGCAGTAGTATGATAACTGTTAATTTCTGTATTTGCCTGAGTGGCGCTGGTTCTTATGCTGCTTATGGAATTCTGTATTCCGGTAATACTGCTTCTTGTCTGCTGCTCGCTATTAAGCGCCTGTGTTGTATTAATCGTTCCTTCCTGCCAGCGCGTAAACGACGAACGATCAATATTCATACGTGAGCCGGCATTGGATGCCTGTAACAGCGCGTTATTCGCTTCGCTTAAAGCTCTTATCTCCAGATACGGCGGAATATCTGCCTGCAGAATATTATTGCCAAAAAGAGTTATTGTCTGCGGTGCAGATCCGGAAATAAGCTGCCTGTGTCTCCCAAACAGCAGCGTAGAAAGGTTCACATAACTTTCCGTTCTGTCCAGAGAAGCCGCTGCAGCAGCGTAATTTCTGCCGTTAAATGCTGTAATGGCTGCGGCATTGCTTCTTTGGATATATTCTGTAACCGCTGTAATAACCGGATTAATTGCATTTCTCCAGTAAGCATCAAAAGCGCCAAGCATTCCTTCCTGTATATCTTCTTCTGTGCGCCCATGAATTACAATCAAAAGAAACGAAAGATGATTTCGATCGATCATTTCCGGGTCTCTTGCTCTTATCGTATTTAAAATCCGGTTGAAAGTGACATCAGTTGTGTATAACTCCTGCTTTAGAGCGATAAATCTGTCGATTGCCGGCGTTAATCTGCCTGTTATTTCATTTATTCTTGTTATGTCACCTGCAGCAACAGCCCGGGATAATTCCGCAGAGATTGCACTCATCTGCGCGCTTGTCTGTGAGAAAGCCGCCATCGCAGCGTTTATTCTTTCTGTTTCACGCCGGACATCATTTTCTATACTGTCTCCGTAACCGGACGCAAAAAATTCATCGCGCATAAAATCCATGCCTTCTGCATAGACTTGTATGGCGGCTGCAGAATCACCTCTGTCCAGGAATCCCCGGCCTCTTTCCAGAATGCTTCGCAGCCTGTTTCTGCTAACGTTAAACTGCGCTATATCTCTTGTTCTGTGAATAAAGTTTGCAAGCAAAGGACTGTCTTCTTTTTCCAGAGTGTAGAGCTTGGTTGTTAATGCCAGGATCTGTTCGTTATTTTCAGGATCATTTAAAAGCGTCCATATCAGCTCATCTGCCGTGCGGTTAAACTCATCGCGTATCTGGTAAATCTTGCGCAGCCGCTGCTGAGCCTGATCAAAATTATTAGGGTTACGTCTGGCAAAATCGCTTAAAATCAGTATCGCTTCTTCGTATTCTTTTTCGGCGATTAAGGAATCGGCTCTTGTTAACACAGCTTCTCTGCCGCCGCTGCCGTAAACTGGAGCTATAACGGTAAAAAACAATAAAAGCGGGAATAGTACAAAAATAGCCGATCTGGGGACACACTTCGCCATATTCATTACCATATTACTATACTATATTATCGTAATTTTTCGTAGAAATGTGTGCCTTAAAATTTACCTGAGAGGGTCTGGGTGCTGAAAAGCCCCCCTTCACTCCGGAAAGACTCCGTTCAGGGGGGAACTTTTCAGCACCCAGACCATATGCAACTAATAGGCACACATTTCTACTTTCACCTGTGGGGGGCTTTTCAGCACACAGTTCTACTTTATTTTTAAGGGAATCCGATATATATTATATACATGCGACTCAAAATAGCGGTTTTTTGCCTGATACTGTCATTTTCTCTTTTACCCGTAGGTGCTGCCGATGCAGACAACTATGGGAATATTACCGGGTATTTAAACGATATCTACGGAATAGACGACAATGCAGGTTTAACCGCTTTTCCGATACTAAACATCCCCATGGGGGGCCGCTCCGAGGGCATGGCAGGAGCATTTTCTGCAATTGCCGACGATGTTTCCTTTCTGGAGTTTAACCCAGCCGGTTCATCTATGCTTCAAAGGTCGGAATTGGCATTTTTTCACAACAACTGGATAGCCGATACCAAGATAGAAGGCATTGCCTACGCCACCCGGTTCGGGGATTTAGGCGTAGCGGCAGGCCTAAAATGGCTGTATACGCCGTTTACCGAGTACAACTACTACGGCGAAAGAGTTTCCGGCGGCTATTATTCCGAAGGCGCGGCGATTTTAAACGCTTCCTATAACTTTTTCTCCGGATACTACTTTTCCGGGCTGTCCCTTGGAATGAGCCTAAAAGGCGCCTTCCGCATGATGCCGGACTACACCGACGAGCTGGACAAAAAAATCGATGGTTCCGGGATGTCTCAGTCTGCAGCAATGGCAATGGCAGATATCGGTTTACTTACAAGATTTAATTTTTTAAAAACATATGCTTCCAGGGAAAAAAACGCATCTGCAGCGCTTGTAATCCGCAACCTTGGTCCTCCCGCGCTTGAAGAACCCCTGCCTACAGTAGTTAATGCGGCAGTTTCGTATAAACCAATACGCCCATTAACCCTTGCTTTTGATTTTAATCTTCCGCTGAACCTCATGGACATTTCGCTTTCCGAACTGCCGTATGCGGCTTTAGGTATATCTGCCAATGTAACAAATTTTTTATCAATGCGCGCGGGAGTCATGTACAAAGCCGGAGGCAGCCGTGTCACAGTGGGCAGCGCTATCATCATGGATAAAATTTCTTTTGATGTAAATTATTCACTTGACCTGCTTACCCAGTTACAGCCGTTAAACAGAATCAGCCTTGCGGTACGCCTGGATCTTGGAGACAGCGGACGCGCTCAGTTATCGGAAGAAGTTGATGAACTGTACCTTTTAGGACTTGAAGCCTACTCGATGGGAAACCTTACCGATGCAAGAATATGCTGGGAAGAAGCTATCAGGCTTAACCCAAAGTATGAACCTGCAAGAGAAAGCCTTGCAATGCTTGAAGATCGCGAAGATTTAAGAGAACGTATCGAAGACCTTTACAGGCTCGATTTCTAATTATTCAATTTATTTTTTATGTCTGAACACACGGTAATTAATATTCGGGAAAATATTGTGCCTGCGTTCCAGTGTAGTAAGCCATTCAGTGCTGATATAGTTGCTGCCAAGAGCTTCATAAATCGTTGTAAAATTGCGCAGCGCATTTTCTGCCTGGTTCCTTGCGTATTCTGTCGAATCCTGTTTGTATAAAAGCGCCGGCCAGTCCGAAGACTGCGCAAGTAATATTTCCCTTGCTGCCTGATTAAGAGCGCGTTCCTTAAGACCTGTGTCATCGGGGAAACGTTCTGCAAGTTCAGTCATTCGTTCCATTGAACGCGTAAGATGCCGGTAAATCCAGTCGTTGGAAACATCAAGCCATGTTTCTGCATAACCGTTTAATCCACAGGAAGAAAATTCCGGAGAAACAACCTGAATGGAAGAAAGATTCTGTTTATAAATATATTCGCTTGGGCACACAAACTTTATTTCTCTGTATCCCGATGCCATCCGAAACAGCGTTTCTATAAACTGCGGACCTTCGTACCAAAGATTTCCAAAGTAACTTGCATTTTGCGCATACAGGCTTAACGGAATTTCCTGCATATGCGCGGAAGCTTCCTCCAGCCTGGCAATTGTGTTTTCCAGGAAAGTTCTTGCATGCTCCGGTATTTTTTCTGATGCTGCTTTTGGATCGTACGCACATCCATTATTCAAGCGCGCCCAATACTTGTATCCAGTTTTATGCCTTTCGCCTTCTGCGCTTAAAAACTGGCTTACCGTCTCCGGCGGCAGTTCGTAGCCGACATCCTTGTCGTTATTGCGGTACAGTTCGTCGTTTGTTATTTTTTCCATTTCGCGTACAGCGTGAAGATCTCTTGCAAGAACAAAAGTACCGTTAGATGTTTTAACCGGAAAAAAACAACCCTTATCCGGCGCGGGATTGCCGAATAAAAGACCGTGGCTTTCTACAATTGTGTAAGAATAATTATAGTCCCTTAAGTACGACTCCAGCGCAGACGTCCAGCCAAGTTCCGGCAGCCAAAACCCCTGAGGAGCACCTGCAAAATATTTACGGTAACCGGCAATAGGAATTTCCATTTGTGCCTGCAAAGATTCAGGGTTTTGGCTGATAAACGGCAGAAAAGCATGAGTTGCGCAGGAAGCAAGAATTTCTATTTTGCCTTTTTTCCTGTAAAAATCAAAAGCTTTTAAAATATTTTTTTCGTACCGTTCCGTGTATGCAATTCTTCTGTCTACAATTGTATTGTAATAAAGCTGAGCAAGTTTGTTTTCGGCTGTGTTTGCCGTGCGTTCAAGTTCCTGCCTGCCGAATTCAATTTGCTTATCAACATAAGTCAGATACTTTTTCTGAAGATGTTCATCGCTTAATAAATGGCAAAGAATGGGAGAAATTGCCAGAGACAGCCGGAAGGGGATGTGATCCGTTTCCAGCCTGTAAAATACATCAAGAAGCGGAAGGAGAGTCTCGGAAACGTATTCAAAGTAGCGGCCTTCTTCGCCTGCCTGCATAAAATTATCGTCTTTATGGTACTCCCTTACAAAAGGAAGGTGAGCTTCAAAAACAAATGATATCGCATAACGGAAGTCCATAATTACTGCCTTCTTGCCCTGGATTGCCGGTCCGTATTTTTTGTTATTTGCAAATCCTGAACTCCGGATAACCGCATTAACGGGTTTTTTCCAAGTTCTGCAACAACATCGTTTTCATTCAGCTTTGGCAGCGAAAAAGGCCTTGAAGAAGCAATTTGCTGAATATTATCGCCGCGTTTAACGCATAATTTTATAACATAACATCCCGATGCCTGTGATGAATGTTCTGCAAAACCCAGATACCTTGCATTGTCTGCGGGATCCAAAGACACGGTAAAAGAATTTTCACCAGCATCAGGTTCACCGTTGTTTATCGGAATAACACGCAGGCAATAACCGTCAAAATCACCTGCATTTTCATGTATTTCCCTGTCGTGTCCCTTAATTTCCCAAAATGCATATATCCAGAGAGGATCCCTTATAATTATTTCGATAAATGAAATATTGTATTGCTTTGGCAGCAAAGCCGTTTCTGAATAGGAAGGATTTACTTCTATATCGTCAGTAGTTTCCTGTCTGTCTGTATTTGCCGCTTCCAGCAATTCTTCTATAATAAAAATTCTTTCCAGCCCGGGAGGAATATCAATACCATAAGTGTCGGCCAGCTTGATTAACTCGTCCGTACTCAAGCTTTCCAGCCAGTGGCGCGATACAGGAACTTGCAGGTTATCTTCCATAATTTTCCTAATTGTGGAAAAAAAATGTAATTAAGTCAACTGCAATAAACATGAATTAAAATATTCCGGCAATGGCGCAGATACATCCAGTTTTACATCATCATTAATTACCAGCCGGGAAGCATGAAGGAGCAGCCGTTTCAGGTTTATTTCTTTTTTTAGTTTTTTATTCAGGGAAAAATCTCCGTATTTATCATCGCCCAATATTGGATTTCCTTTCATGGCAAGATGGCGGCGGATTTGGTGCATTCTTCCCGTGCCAAGTTCAAGTTCCAGAATGGAATATTCCAGATTAATTTTCGCAAGAGCGCCGGTTTTTACTACCTTAAAACCTGTTTCGGAGTTTTTCAGGCTGCCGCGGATTAATAGCTTATCTGTAATGACACCTTCTTTTTGTCCGGGGCATCCGGCGCATACTGCAATGTATTGCTTAATGACTTTCCGTCCGTTAATCAACAGCGAAAAACGCGCCGCAGCTTCCCGTTCTTTTGCCGTCAATATAATTCCTGAAGTATCTTTATCCAGCCTGTGAACCAATAGCGGCGGGGGAGTACGAACCTGCGCAAGCAGGGAATCAAGCGAAGTTTTTACCCCTTTTCCGCCCTGAACAGCAAGCCCTGCCGGCTTATCAATAATTAATATAAATTCATCTTCGTAGAGTATTTTTATGTTTTTCACTCCGATATTATAACATAGAACAAATCTAATGTTTTAAGTATTAACATGGCAGTTCAACTGCGCTAAAATGAGGATGTCATGAAAAAGTTATTTATTTTACTGCTTTTTATTCCGGTTTTTGCCTTTGCAGAATCCATGTATTCGCCTACATGGGGGTTTTACATTGATTTACCGGAAGGATATGAATATGTCGATGGAGACGCCAAAGACCGGTTTTCGTTCAGCGGTCCCGGCGGAGCGATGTTTGATATAGTTGTTTACGGCAACCGCTACAGAACCATTACAGAGCTGGTTAATGATGTTAACAGAATGATAGAAAACCGCGGCGAAGTTGATTTATTCCAATACCGTGATAAACTGGCTGCTATTTTAAAACTGGATTTTAACCATAACGACGGCTGGGGTTTTGCAGTCGAGCTTGACAGCACCTTTAGCCAGAGCAGTACCGGCACCAAACCCATGCTTATTGCGCTTGCATACGGCCCCTCTGCAGGAATGGATTTAAACCTGTTTCACATATCGGCTCTGGACTCAATCTGCCCGGCAGAATCCGACCGCCGTTATCCCGGTCCCATAACTGAATACAGCTATCCGCGGGGAAACAAAGTGCGGGTTCCTCTTGCTTTTGGCGGTCTTCATGCAACGATACACGAGAATGACGCCGCAGCTTCTCAGGCGCTGATAGAACGCGAATTCAGACTGATGGAGCACTACATTAATTCGCCGAATTGGCAGGAAGCATGGATACGCTATTACCGGTCTATTTACCGCGATTCTTATGACAGGATACTGGATGCCGCAAATATAATCGTGCGCAGCTGGGGAGGACCGCCCTCGTCCGGTGAAGCGGAACGAAGAGCATTTGCGCAAAGAGCGCTTTCGCTTGTGCAAAGCCATGAATACGAACGGGACTTAAGCGGAAGCGATTTTTTAAATCTTGTTTCTGTTCTGACCGAAGGCCGCAGCAGCTGCGATAACCGCTCCATGCTTATGGCAATAATTCTTTCCAGAGCCGACATTCGCGCCGCAATGATGATTTCGCGTCAGTACAGTCATGCAATGGGACTTGTGGATCTGCCGGGAACCGGCGCGCGTTTTGAGTCACACGAAATACGCTGGCTGGTGGCGGAGACTACGGCAACAGTCGACATTGGATTAATTGCCCAGGACGTAAGCGATCCCAGGTTCTGGATTGGCGTGATGTTTTAGCTTTTAAATTTTACCAGTCAGTAAATCATACACCTGCTGCGGAGTTTCTGCCGCCAGGAGAGAATCACGCAGTTCTTTATTCTTTAGCTTGGTGCTGAACCATGACAATGTTTGAAGATAGTAAGCATGCTGATTATGGGCTGCGGCAATCATGAATACCAGCCGGACAGGTTCGTCATCCAGGGGATGGAAATCGACAATATTCGTGCGGCTTATACCTACAGAAACAACAAGATCCGTCACCGAAGAAAGGCGTACGTGGGGAATGGCTATCCCGCAGCCGATGGCAGTACTCATCAATTCTTCGCGTTTTAAAATTTCTGTGGACAATTCCTGCTTATTTTTAACCTGGGGAACCGCTGCGAGATTTTCCGCCAGAGCAAGAAGCGCGTCTCTTTTGCTTGAATAATTAATAAAAAGTATACGGTGCGGTGAAAGTATCGATTCTGCGTTTACAGGACTTATCTGCGGCGACAAACTGGTTGATGTCAGACGGTCATTGACCCATTTATCAATTTCTGACTTCTTAAAACACCAGGCAGTTCTGATTTTGCCCGCCGGGATTTCTCCCTTTTGAGCACAGTCGTAAACAGTGCGTTCAGATACCCGTAAATACTTGGCAACCTCTTCTAAGGTAAGTATATCATCATCAGCCATAATATTGATTATAGCACGATATGACAACAAATGTCAACAGATTCCAATATATTCAAGATTTTAATTCATGTAAGGAATCTAGGGGATAAAGCTCCCCAACAGTAGTATTTACCTGATTTACACCGCTTCCGGCGAAGCGTACAGGTGTTTCACCCTGCATAAATTCGCTTAAAACCTGCCGGCACGCGCCGCAGGGACCAACCGGCTCAACGGAGTCCGGGGTAGATACGGCAAGTGCGATAAAACGCTGGAATCCCTTTGCGATAGCCGTACAAACAGCGTTCCGTTCTGCACAGGTGGTAAGTCCAAACGAACGGTTTTCCACATTTACGCCTGTAATTACAGTTCCATCCTCGCAAAGCAAAGCGGCGCCGACGCGGAACTTTGAGTACGGCGAATATGCTTTTAGCGCTATTTTTTGCGCCTCGTTGAATAATGAATCCATTTGTTCTTTATTAATCATGCTTGCCTCCTGAATTATTATATCATATAATTATCTAATTAAAGGGCGGGGTTGTGGCTAAAAACAAAAGAAAAATACAAATAATCATTTTAATTCTTATTTTCGTAGTTTATTTTTTTATTGCCGCAAGACCAATCCCGCGCGAAACAGTATTGTCCCACAGATGGACAAGTTCGCTTTTAGATGATGATCTTTCAATCGGGGAGCAGTCCGGCTCGCTTGTTCCGTTTACGCTGGGAGCGCGTTTTGGTTATGTCGATTCGAGGGGGCAGTTTGCTGTAAACAGAACCAGGATTAACGACATGTATCTTAGCCCGAATATGTGGGCAGAATACAGCGCGGAACTTTCGGATATTCTGATAAACGATATTGCCAGAAATACAGAGATTAATATTAACAATGCAAGAGGTTATCCAATTCTTTTGGATGACAGGGTTTTTATTCTTGGCAGCGAGCAAAACTCGTTATCTGAAATTGATGACAACGGAAATATTTTATGGACATACGAGTTCGGCGCTCCTTTAACCTGTATCGATGCAGCTTCCGGTCTTGTATTGACAGGTTCGCTGGACGGCGTTGTAGAAGTCTTTAATTCCGGCGGAGAACGTATTTTCTATTTTGAGCCTGGCGGCTCCCGGTATTCTGTAATTCTTGGCTGTGCTATTTCCCGTGACGGGACATATATTGGAATAGTAAGCGGTATCGATCAGCAGCGCTTTTTGCTGTTTGAACGTTTTGGCAGCGCAGGCGGCGAATATAAAATTGTCTACCATGAATTTCTGGAAACCGGGTTCAGGCGGCCTGTGCGTGTTTTGTTTATCGACGAAGACCGCCGTATTGTTTTTGAGCGCGCAGGCGGAATCGGCTGTTATAGCATTAAATCCAGGCGCGGAATGTATATTCCGCTTGACGGCGAGATTGCCGCCATTGACGAATCGGGCGACCAAAGATTTTTATTTTTAATTACTTCTCATTCTGTATTGGATAAAAAACTAATTGGAATAAGATTCCCGCAGGATAGATTATTCGGAGTTTCCAGAACTCCGGCAGTAGATTCTATCTTTTTAAAAGCGCCGTTTAAGAGCGAGGATATTTTCCTTGGCAGAACTCGAATCTTTGATTCGCGAATCTATGGTTCACGAACCGAAGGCTCGCGGGCAGGAAGTCTGCGTTCCTCGGTTATTATCGGCGGAGGCGCTTCGCTGATTTCCTTTGATTTGGAGGAAAAATAAAATGAACAGGTATTTATTGCACCTAACAATAGCCGTTTTTACCTTATTTGTTTCCGGTTCGCTGTATGCAATGAACTGGCCCACAGAGAATGCCGTCCTTGTGCGCAACTTCGGCTCAAATCACAGGGGTATGCCTGTTCTTGGAATGGTTTTCGGCGGCGGAACAGATGTGCTTGCCGCCGAAAGCGGCGAAGTTATTTTTTCGCGCAGTAAAAACGATCCTGCCTCGCGTCTTCCGTCTCCGCTTGGCGCATGGACAGCAGTTGATCACGGTGACGGTTTAATAAGCATTTACAGCCGTTATGCCGATCGTAATATGCCGTTTGCGGAGACGCAGGTGGAAAAGCAGCAGTTAATCGCTTCGTCCGGAATTTCCGGCTGGTCGGCGCAGAACGGTTTTTATTTTATGCTGTTCGACAGGCGCGAAAGGCGCTGGATTAATCCTGCAATGCTTATTACTCCTGTTCTGGAAACACGCGCTCCGCAGATTATATCTGTAGATCTGCGTAATGCCCAGGGAATAACAATGCAGTCGCGCAATTTAACGCAGGGGCGTTATACTGTGGTTGTAAATGCCGCAGGCGGAGCGCGGCTGACACAGGGCGGTTTAACTTCGCAGCAATATGCGCCGCATAGAATTGTCTGTTCCATTAACGGCGCAGAGGTTAGCTCCCTTAATTTTGAAGCTGTTTCTGCAAGAGACGGAACACTAATGGTTTACCGCAATGGTCTTGTTCCGGCAAGGCAGATATACTCCGGTTTTCCTTCGTTTGAAGCTGCCGATGTTTTTCTTACCAGGGGACAAATAACCCTGGAAATTATCGTGCAGGATATTACCGGCGTTTCCCGCAGTTTTGTCAGCCGTTTAATTGTAAATTAGGTGAAAACATATTCAATGCCGGTTTCTGCCGGAAAAAGCGAAACTGTACCCTGCGTCTGCTGCGGCGGCTTTGTTTTTAAACCTGCGCTGGAATGCGAGGGGTTTTCTTTTGTCCGCTGTAAACGCTGCGGCTTAGTGCAGAGAAATCCCCAGCCTGATAAAGACGAAATAATAGCGCGTTACAGCAGCATATACGGGAATGATTATTTATCTTACGAAATTAAAAACGAAGCCGCTTTTCTTAACCTGCAGCAGCTTGCATTAAAAGATATAAAGTTTTCCCGGCAGGAAAAAATCTTGTTTGACCGCGCCGCAGCAGACCGCGCCGCAGCGCCTTCAGTTCTTGACATTGGCTGCGCTACCGGCGCGCTTCTAAACGATCTTAAAAACCGCGGATGGCGCGTAACAGGCGTGGAAATATCCCCGTGTGCAGGATACGCCAGAGACGAACGCAAACTGGATGTACGTTGCCTTCCGCTGGAAGAAAACAATTTTCCTGCAGGCAGTTTTGATATAGTTCATGCGTCTCATTTAATCGAACATTTAAACGAT
>Ga0123356_10003975_pt1 | contig 15354 bp, 9 predicted proteins | sample TergutEmb28metaG_2_FD_92546 | JGI IMG/M metagenome (GOLD analysis project Ga0123356, IMG submission 92546) | Embiratermes neotenicus P3 segment gut microbial communities from Petit-Saut dam, French Guiana - Emb289 P3 | ecosystem: Host-associated > Arthropoda: Insects > Digestive system > Gut ... | reverse complement strand
GGTGGGGATCATATCGACCGTCCCCAGCAACGCCTGAGCAATCTTGCGAATCTCCGAGACCTGCCACTCAATCCCAATGCCGCGGCAGTCAGCTTGGAACTCTCCTAGGCACTGGCGAATGGCTGTATCCAATTGCACAACTGACTCGTTGTGATTCTCACCATCGGTGAGCAGGATGACATGCTTTTGGATCAGTGTCGGGATGGACCTGAACAAGGAGCGGGCAAGCAGCAGCCAGGACCCAATCGCCGTACCGCCGTCAGCTCTGAAGGATGCAATAGCCCTCTTAGCTGCCATTCGGGTCTGGGGATCCATGCGCACCATGCCTGGTCCTGAAGTCACACGAGGGAAGGCAAGGTACGGCCGGTGATTACCAGCAATGATGGCAAAGAACGTACCATCCAAGATCGTGTCGACAGCTACCATGGCTGCATCCTTGGCAGCCTGCATATTGACTAGCCCCATGGAAGCAGAGGTATCAACGATCACAATCTCGCCGACATCACCTGCACCAGTTTGACCGGCAACCCCCGCCTGTGAACACTCAATACGGACAATCGCGTTGACATCAGTGCTTCCATCAGAGAGAAACTCATTTTGGTAGACCATAGAGGTGAAGACAGCCATGACGTCAATTCTAGTCTGCCGAAACAGGCTGCGTTGGTATGGAATCCTGATCCAGGAAATTATCAGTGGAAGATAAGGCCACACCCTGATCTTCAGCCTCACTGATACGTTCGGAGAAGCGCGCGACCGCCACTGTGATGTTGTCGTGTCCGCCCTGCTCATTCGCCCAAGCAACCAGACGAGTTGCTAGCTGCTCTGGACTCGGATCCTCGATGGATCCTACGATTGCAGCAAGGGCTTTCGCCTCTGAGGCATAGTTCCACAGACCGTCGGAGCACACCAGAATCCAGCCAGGTTGCTCCAACTCCTGTGAAGCCAGGAATGGATCCAACTCCACAGCGTCAAGACCGAGCCATCGAGTGATGGTGTGAGCGAAAGGTGAGGATTCTGCCTCGGCTCTCTTCGTACCCGCTTCGATGTCGACCTGAGCCAAAGAATGGTCCTTGGTTAACAGCGCAGGCTCACCGGAATCAGGAAGCCAATAGACCCGGGAATCACCGAGATTCGCACAGAAGACCGCATTTGAGTCGATGATAGCGATGGCGATCGTTGAGGCTGCAGAGTTCAGTGAATGCGGATCTGTCTTATCAATCACCGCCTGATTAGCAGCAAGAACTGCCTTGGTGAGGGTTCCATAGACCGCTGCGGTACGCGAGGACTGCGTGCCCACACCCTGGGGATTATTGGTCCACAACTGCTCGCAAGCAGTACGAGCAGCAGCCATGGACGCCACATCAGAGTCCTCGGATGTCGTGACCCCGTCACAGACGACCAAGACTGCACGGCAAGCATCCCCCAGGCAAGCCAGTGCGTCTTCATTGCGGATATGAACTTGGCCGATGTCGCATACTCCCGACACCCAATCAGTGGGAGATAGGTCATAGCGTTCACGAAGATTCTTAGCCTTTTCGCCGCATTGGAGGCAGTAACCGTCGAAACCGATCTCACCTTGACAGGCCAAGCAAGCGGTGGGATAAGGATCCAGTGTTGGCTCGTTTGCTATCCGCAGGGTGTCTTCTGGCTCATCCTGGGGATTCCATTCAACCCCAGGTGCTCGGCTATTAAACAGATTCATGTCAGCGTCCACTTCCTCAGACTATTGGCTTGATCAATCAGGGCTATCTTCACGGCTGGTTCCTTCTCCAAACTGGCCTGTTGGCGAAGGATGGATTCAATCTTGGCTCGGATGTCGGCCTTCGTTGCGGGGACATCGCCGATGGACGGCACAGCAGAGCGGCGGGTACCTTTCAGATTCTGGACCTGAGTCAGCGGCAAAGCTCGGGTGAAAATATCCAGTTCTAGCTGCAGACGTTCTTTCGCCGATGCACCAGAGCTCTTCAGAGCTTCAAAAGCTCGAGACAAATCCGGCAGGCCCGTACCTGAGTACGTCAGATAGGAGGCTGCCAAACGCCGAGACTGCGGGTAGCCGCCCGAGGTTGCAGGTACGAGGTCGAGAGCCTTCAGGATCGATGTCGTATCGGTGATCAGACCCTTGGGGTCCTTCCTCTTGGCCCGCACTCGTGCCAGACCGAAGGCTGCCCCTGGCACGTACGCACCGTCCGTGGCGACACAGATTTGGTAGAGCTGTTCGGCGATGTCGAGTTCCCCGCCCATTTCACAGGCCACAGCCAGAGCAAACTTGGGGGCTAGTTCTCCCGGCACTTGTCCGTACACCGCATTGAAGCAGGATTGAGCCTTCTTCCAATCACCCAGATTCAGAGCAGACAGACCTTCGATCCATGCCGCTCTCCACTCCCAGGGATCCTTGGTGAGGATGTCGTTGACTGTCTTGGTTAGGACATCATTGGCACCTATCTCGATGGCCGCCAAGCACAAAGCCAGCGAAACCGCTTTGGTCTTCACTGGTGAGGCAAGAAGGGTCTGGAAACGCGCACGAGGGTCCATCGTTGGGTCCAAAGCAGCAACGACGACCGTCCCGGCGTCATCCTCATCGGCTTCGAGGTCGGGCAATTGCTTCCAGGTGAACACATCAGCGACTACAGTCGGGGGTTCGAAGAAATCCGAAGGAGATGAACTCGTAGCTGCCGTTCCGCGGGCTGTGCTGACCACCTCACGTAGGACCCCGCGTACCTGATAACGCATCTCCTCTGCTGACTCGAAACGATCCAGGGGATTCGGGGCGCAAGCCTTGGCGATCAGACGGTAGACCGAATCGTAGCGGGAAAAGACCGGAACCTCTGTGATCGGAGGCAGGGTCGTCGCATAGGTCGACTGGTATCCCTTCACCTCCGAGCACAACACCATCAGAGTACGCCCGATCGTGTAGATCTCCGAAGCAACTGAGCACCCTTGAGTGGGAACTTCGGGGGCCTGAAAACCGATTGTGCCGAAGATCGTTGACTCATCATCATCAATACGGCGCACACCGCCCATGTCAATGAGCTTCACCGAATCCTCGACGTGCATCAAGTTATCCGGCTTGAAGTCGCAGTAAAGAAGCCCGCGGCTATGGAGATAACTGAAGGCTGGCAGGATTTCGAGGATATACGCCAATCCTTGGTCAACAGGCAGCGGATCAAAGGTTCCTGAGTTCTTCCCCATGCGGGACTTCAGTATCTGCTTCAGCGAACGCCCTGCGACGTATTCCATCACGATGTACGCGCCGCCGCCATGGAGAACGAAGTTATAAATCTCAACGATCTGGGGGTGTTGGATTTCAGCAAGGTAGCGCTGCTCAGCCATAGCTGCTTCCATGGAAGCCTCGTCACCGACATTGAGAAGCCCCTTGAGCACCACCCAGCGGTCAGAGACATTACGATCCTTCGCCAGATAGATCCATCCTTGACCACCATGGGCGAGGCATCCGCCAACCTCGTACTGCCCGGCAACTAACTCACCCGGGGTGAGCTTGGGGGTAAACGAATAGGGCTTGCGGCAACTCGGACAGAAGCCTTCAACTCGTCCCGGTGAGTCCTTGGTCGCTCGTCCGACTTCAGCATTGCAGTGCGGGCAATAGCGCCTGTCTTCTGCTACCTCAGGGTTCTTCAGAATCGCCGACTCAGCACGAATGAGGGGCTCCGGAGGTATCTTCGTCAGCCCCGCACCCAGATGATAGACCTCCCGGCGGGCATCAGTGGGGCGGGCTTTCGGTCCGTTGGCCGTGGTACGAGACGAGCCAAGACTGATCGTTCCGATTCGGCTCGCTGTTGAGATTGCACTGGTTTGTGCAGGCGGGACAGCCCCATCGGGGGAACCGCAGGTATTGCAGTAGCCGTCAACGATCTGTCCTGAGCAGCCAGGCATCTTGCAGGGCCCGGTGGGTTTCAGATTAGGGACCTGACCAGGAACACCGGTGCCGCGCGGAGTCGGATGAGCCCTGTCAGCCAAGGAGGCCTGTTTGGCTGATGGTGCAGCAGAGGCAGGCATGCCGCACACATCGCAGTATCCGTCCATGATTCGGCCCATACAGCCTGGTTGTGTACACCTCACGATGAGACTCCTGAAGCTTCATAGGCCGCAATGAGCGGATCAATCACACTCAGCGGGGCTGGGGTTTGTTCGAGCAAGGCCCGTATCTGTGAACTCAAGGAGGCGGCCAGCGGATCCGAGGGGTCTTTGATTGCCTCAGCGGATTCAAAGCGAGTGGTCAGTGCCTTGAGATCAGCCAAAGCCTTCTGATTAGCTTTTTGTACGATGTCCAGAGCCGCATTCACCTTCTCTAGGCGCGCGATGTACTCATCGAGTTCGGGTGCGGTGCTGGGAATCTCACCGAGAGCCTCGACGTGGGGGACAGCGTACTTCGGCGCAGGGTCCACACTGGCTTGGGTCTTTTCGACCAGTGCTGTGATGGCAGTCTCACGGGCAATCAGAGCAGTACGGCGTGCCTTGATTGCGTTCACTTTCTGGCTCAGCATTGCTCGTTCAGCGTGACCGACAATCAGATCACGTTCCATGAGCGCGGCCCGTACTTCCAGAGGAGCGAGGATGCCGCCGATGTCAGCTCCGCGGTTCGCCTTCTCGTTGAGGTCCTTCACACCGAATTCGAGCGCAGCTACGGCATCGGTTTGCTGGAACTGAGCTGGTTCCAGTTTGGTTTGGTCCTTGATGCGCTCGACTTGGGCCACCAGGGCTGCAATTCGTGCCGAGGTTTCGGTCGAAACAGGTGCCAGTTGGTAACGCGAGGAGAGCTGTGCAACTAGGGCTTCCAGCATTCTGCATGCCTCGGGCAAGGACACCGAGAGACCGCCGCCGGAAGTCAGTGTCGTACCAGGGGTCAGCATGTCGTTGAGATTCGCCCAGGTCATCACAGCGATCTTCTTTAGATCGGTGGGGGTAACCCTCCCGGAATCCCAGACTCTGACTAGGTCGGTGTAACGATCCTTGATTGCTTGCCAGACAGTCAGTGTCATGGCCATATCTTGGATGCCCTGGTCGCGGGTCTGTACCTTCTTATCAAGCCGATCAAGGTCGCGTCGGCGAGAATCGATCCACACACCCAGGTCGTCAAGATAAGTCAGTGTTTGTCCGTGTGTGGGCGGGTCTTGGACGGAACCTTGGGGCCATGGGACGCTCATGCATATTCCTTGGTACGAGTGTGTATTCCCGCCAGAGCAGCAATGATGGCAGCAAGGGCGCACAGTGACAGCAAAATGGTGTACCACAGTGCATTGACGACCAAGGATCCTTGCGCCGGGCGTTCAAGATTGATATAGGTGTTGATGGATTTGACCAGGGTTTGCCACGTCGTTTCAGTCAGGACAAGCGCAGCTCGTTCATCAGGGTCTGGAGTTTCAGCGATGGTCGTCTGGGTGGCAACGACGTTATTGAGTTCACCCACGAGGCTCACACCGGCGCCTTGGAGGTTCACTCGTGTTAAGGTGGCGAGATTCTCGACAGCTTGCTGATAGGGCGGGTATGAGTTCGGATTCAGCACGGTCATTGCTGACAGGGAACGTGCATCCCAGGTGGAAGTCACAGCTTCGGAAAGGTTTGCGATGCGTGAGTCGACCACAGTGATTTGCGAGGATTGCCCTGCGTAGACTCCAACAACGACGATCGCAGCGATGATGGCACCTAATCCGACAGACAAACCCAGGTTCAGCACGCGATGACTTCGCCTCGCTGTCACCCACATGACGATGATAAATCCAAAAGCGCCTAGGACGGACGCAATGATTCCAGAGACGATGAAGGGGTTCGCTGATTGGCCGGACCTTGCGGAGTAGGATGCCTGTTCAATTGCCGTAGCAAGCTTGCCAAAATCACTATCGAGGGTTTGAGCCACAGGAACCGTCACACCATCAGTTCCTGCATGATAGTAGGCCAACGTGACTTGGTTCTGCCAGGTACGCAGAGTCTGAGCGATCGTAGCCATGTCCTGGGGATCTGAGGCACTGGCAGCCGAAGCGAGCAGCAGAGAGTCGATTGTGGCACTGGTGTTCTCATAGCTGGTCCACAACCCAGCATCCTCGGGGGCAAGCAAGGCGCATAGGGCTAGGGATTGTGCATAAGAAACCTCGGAGTGAAGATCACGAAGATCCTGGGCATGGATCATGGACGAAGCAGCGATCTCCTGCTGGTTCTGGGAAGCCATAATAGAGCCGATGCACAGAGCCGTCTGGAGAATTGTCCACACAACCAGCCAGATTCTCATCAGCCGATACAACCGCGGCCCGGGGGTCTTAATCTTCGGAACCCCAGGGATAGCTGCCACAGGGGTGGCTTTCACTGCAGCGGTTTTCACTGCGGTGGTTTTCACAGCAGGCGGGGCAGTGGCGGTGGCTGTCACGATTCCTCCTCGCCGGTCTGGCCGGTGTCAATGAGTTCGGGTTCGCGGATGTCGACTACCTCTGCGGTTGCAGTACGAGACGCTGGTTCTGGGGCGATGTCTTGGGCAAGGATCTCCTTCAACTGTTCCAGTGTTGGCTCTTCGACATCCTTGAGTCTCCACGCCATCTTCCCGACTCCAGCTTCAAAGACATTGCGGGCAAATCGGCCATTGCCGAAGTTCTCATCGCGAATCTGTAAGGCCAGCAAAGATCGGAAGGCTCGTACTGTTTCTTCCGGAGCGTCGAAATCTGCTGAGGACACCATCGACAAGAAGATTCTCACCAGCTCATCATCGGTGTAGTCAGGGAAGTTGATGGTGGTTCTGAAGCGGGACTCCAGACCAGGGTTTTCAGCGATGAACCTAGCCATGGGCACCGGATAACCGGCAACGATCACAACGAGGTCGGCCCGGCGATCCTCCATCTCTTTGACGAGGGTATTGATCGACTCCTGGCCGTACTGATCCCCAGCGAGCGCATAGGCCTCATCGATGAAGAGCACCCCGCCGGCTGCTTTCTCGACGACTTCGGCAGTCTTGATCGCAGTCTGCCCAAGATAACCGGCAACCAGTTCAGAGCGATCGACCTCAATCAGATGGCCCTTGGAGAGCAAGCCCAGAGCACAGTAGATTCCTCCAACGAGGCGGGCAACCGTAGTCTTGCCTGTTCCGGGGTTTCCGACGAAGACCAGATGCCGGGTGACGGTCGGATCCTTCAGACCAGCTTTCTGGCGAAGTCCTTGGATGCGCAGGATCGCGGACTGGCGGTGGATCTCATCTTTGACCGAATCCAATCCGATCAGGGCATCGAGATCAGCCAGCAGTTCTTCGAGTGTCTTGGCGGGCTTTTCGGGTTCGGGTTCAGGTTCTGGGGCCTCGCCTTGGGTCGCTGTTTGATCCGGGGCTGGCGGATTGGGCTGATAAGGCGAGGGAGGTTGCCCGGGAACCGATAGCGGCCCGAAAGCGCCAGGAGCATGCGGATCGATGGCAGAAAGATCCAGCGGATTCAGCCCCGCAATCGCTGCACCCTGTTCGGCGCTGACAGCTCGAAGCCGAGCCAGAACATCATTCAGTAATTGCGGAGCCTGACGAGTGAATTCAGCCATTTTCTCTTGCTGAGTTGGTTCGTTGCTCATGATCACCCCAGATCTAGTGTCGATGTCGGCGTTTGTGGTTTGGATGTTGGTTGCTTCAACGGTGCCCGCCCTGGTGCAAACTTCTCAGCCAGGAAACGCCCGTGGACGACTAGAGCTTCAGCATCCCTAGCGAGGACTGCGTCGTAGATCTTGTCCACAGTTTCTCCCAGCAAATCCAGTTGATCAATCAGTACGAGCAGTGACGAGCGCCCAGCTTCCACCGGACGGGTATCCGCCCAGTCGCGCGGCAGACGTACATAACTGCCGACTGTCAAGGGAAGATAGCTGGTAGCGGTGGCAATCAGGGAATACTGATCAACCGTCGCTAAACCAGAATTGCTCATCCTGGGAAGGGTATCCCGTAGCCGTGCGGTGATTCTGAAAACCCGGGCGATCACAGCCGTTGACACAGCGGCTGAAACCACCTTGGCATCCATCATGTCCAGAGCTTCAGCAATCTCCTCGGCAGTGGGAGCAGCCGGTGTCTGCGGGGCAGGGGGCTCCTCATCATTCTTGAACCAGTCAAATAGGCCCACGCTGTGTCCCGTCACATACCTGTGTCGACGTTGAGAGATCCGTCAGGAGCGGAAGGATTGTTCTGGACTCGGTCGAGATAGGAACGAGACTTGGCAACTTCACCCTCAAGGACAGTAACAGTCTGAGCCATATTAGCCAGGGCTTGCACCTTAAAGGCATCAATGGAATCCATGGTTGCGTAAATGTTCTGGAAGGCTGCCTGCAGCTGCTCAATACCGATGGTCGAACTGGCGGCCTGCTCCATGATGCCGGCGGACTGATCCCGCAGCATCTCTGAGGTGCGGTTGATCATCTCGGATGTTGTGGTGTTCAGTGCGGTGATCTGATCGAGAACCAGCTTCTGGTTGCTCAGTGCAGAGGCCACGATGACAGCAGTACGCAGGGCAGCCACGGTGGTGGTCGATGCGCGGTCAACACCCTTAATCAACTCAATGTTGTTCTTGATGATGATGTCGATGCTGAGGTAGTTCTGGATGGACACTGCCAACTGGGTGAGAAGATCCTGGTGCTTTTGGCGTACGTAGAAAAGAACATCTTCATTGAGAGCCTTGGCTCGCACAGGATCTACTGCTGCTAGTTCTTGGACTTTCCAAGCCAGTTGGGCATCGAGGCGCTCTGCTATGTAGACGTACTGATTCAGGCGTCCCATGGTCTGCCAGAGGTTCTGCTTTTCCATCCCCAGAGCAACGTTGTCGCGTGTCAGTTCATCCTGACCGGAGCGCAGTGCATGCAGGATGGCATTCAGGTGATCCTGGGAGGTTTGATACTTGCGGAAATAGTCCTGGACATTCTTGCCCATCGGGATGACTCCCAGCAGCTTCTTCTTGATGGACCTGTCCTGGTGGGGGTCGAGATCTTCAACAGTGCGGCGAAGATCCATCAGAGTCTTGCCCACAGTGGAACCTGCGGTTAACCCGCCTTCTTTCATGGCACGAACCGGAGTATTCAACAGACGATTGGAGGTCTCCGCTGCTCTGCGGATATCGGTATCACCCATGGCGCGTACGGCATCCGCCTGGGCTGCGAACTCGGGGGACTTGGTCTCTGCCTGCTCAATCTGAGCCAGGAATGCAGCAACTTTCTCATCCAAAACCGGGACTTGTTCTGCCTCGACCTGAGGAGCCATCGCTGGGGCTTGTGTGGTTGCCACAGCCTCCATCGGGGCAGGTGCCTCAAGGCTCAGGATGGGTGATTGGGCTAGTTGGGACTGGGGGGGAGCAGCCTGTGCTGCTGCGAACTCGGACATAGGACCTCCATCACTATTCGTAATACCAAATCTACCGGTTCTTCCCCGATTCTCGGTACTCGACTCACAAAATGTCGCAGTGTCATGATGGGATGGGACTATGACGATTTCCTATCGGCTGGTTCGCCCCGCACCCCAGCAGGTTCATACGCTGAATCCTGCTCAGAGCCAGGTTGCGGATCACCGCCAGGGTGAGTTGTTGGTTATGGGCGGAGCTCGTACGGGCAAGACGACCGCGCTGATCCATGCTGGGGTGTCGAGTTTGGAACGCGGTGTTCCCCAGGTTTTATTCATTGCCTCTTCTCGGCGGGCTCGCAAGGAGGACCAATCATGGGTGGGTCAGTTCTACCCCCATCTGGTGTCGCGTTTTCGGGTGACGACTTTCTATAGTTTGTGCCTGTCAGTGGTCAAGATCGATGATCCTCATCCGCCGTCGCTGTTGTCAGCGGCTCGTCAGGATAGTTATGTTCGCCAGATTCTCGCCGGGCAGGATGATCAGGAGTGGCCGCAAGAATTTGCACAAGTACGCCGCACTGTCCCGTTTGCCTCGAATCTGCGTGAGATTCTTGCTGCCTGTCAGCGTGCAGGGCTGTCTCCGGATGATGTTCGTCAGCTTGGGATTGACCAGTCGCGGGATGACTGGGTTTGCATGGGGGATTTCTATCAGGAATACCTGGACATTCTCGGATTAGCATCGGTGGTGGATTATCCAGAGCTGTTGCTGAGGGCTGCTGCATTGCTGACGCGCGAGGATATTCTGACCGCGGTTCGTCCTCAAGGATCGATGATTCTTCTCGATGACTCCCACAATGTGGATTCTGCTCAAGAAGAGATCTTTTCGGCGCTGACAGACTTCTCTACCGCGGTTATCATCACAGCGAATCCTGATTCTGCCGTCTTCGGATTCCGTGGTGCCCGCCTGCCGGGGTTGGGCAGCGATGCTTCAACGATCTGTTTACAGCAGGGGTACGGTGTAGCCGAGGCAGTCGAAGAGGCCTGTGCGAATCTGAAGAGACGAATCGAGCTGCCTTTGGGTGTCCCGGTGGAGTCACTGGAGAAATACCGGTGTCTCATCCCGGATCGCACAGGTGGAGTCGAAAAGATTCTGTGTCCCGATCGCGGTGCAGAGGCGGCTTTTGCCGCCCAGAGTCTTCGCAGAGCTCATCTACTGGAGAAGATCCCCTATGAGAACATGGCCATTCTTGTCAGAAGCGGGGCAGAGTTTTCCAGGTTCGCCCAGGCTTGTCAGCTCGAAGGGGTTCCTGTGACAATCTCGGGTGACGAGATTCAACTGAAGTCCGAAGAGATCGTGACTCTTTTGCTGGATGGGTTGGCTAGCGGTGGTCACTTCGAATCGGTGAGTGAAGCTTTGTGGGATCTGTGGAAGTCGTCGGGATGGGAAGAACTGCTTGTAGCGCAGATTGAACGCGGAGGAGTTGAGGCTCTGCGTGCTCACCGCAGCTTGGATGCAGTCGTTGCCTTGTTTGCTCTGGCATCGAGCTTTTCCGATATGTCGACCGCAGCGGGAGTCACGGCATTGATAGAGTCTGTGCAATCCCAGGAGGTGCCCGAGGATCTTCCCCGATCCTCAGCGTGGGCCTCGTCTGCGGTCAGGCTCACCACGGCTCACCGCGCAGGTTCCGGGTGCTGGTCTCTGGTCATCGTTGCTGGGGTAGAAGATGGTGTGTGGCCTGCAACGGGAGCAGTTCACCCGTTGCTGTCTGTGTCGGGTTTGGTGGATCTGGATGTGGATCGGAGCCAGCGGCTCAATGCAGAGCGCAAGCTTTTCTACACTGGGTGTTCCAGTACGACAGACCGTCTGGTTGTTACTGCTGTTGATGATGAGGAGCATTCGCCGTCTGTCTTCTTTGATCAGCTCAAGGCCGATATTGGGATCTTCGATGCGCAGGCACCTAGTTCGGTGATGTCGAGGGCGCACCTGATTGGTAAGCTCAAACAGGTTCTGGTCGATGAGGGTGCGCATCCGGGTTTGAGGCAGGCTGCTGGTGATCGTTTGGCGGCTATGTCGCACAAATATCCTTCGGCTCATCCTGACAACTGGTGGGCGGTCGGGCCCCACCAAGAAGCGGAGACTATCAGTGCTATATCGGCTAGTGGGATCGAAGATCTATTGACTTGCCCGCGTCGGTGGTTCCTCACGAAGCGGGCTGCGGCAGAGCGCAGGAATCAAGCCGAAGCGGAATTCGGGACTCTGATCCACACAATCTGTCAGGACTTCGATCAATCCCTCGACGTGATGCTGGAGTCGCTGGAATCCCGATGGGGAGAACTGGAATTTTCTCCTGCCTGGAAGAGTCTTCCTCAGTTGGAACAAGCCCGAGGGTGCCTGATCAGATTTGATGAGCGCCGCCGCCGCAGCGACAGAGAAACTGTGTTCTGCGAGGTTGGTGTGGAATTCCTTGCTGATCTGCAGGCTGGCTCCCTACGCCTGAGAGGAAGGCTCGACCGCGTCGAGCGTGATGAAAATGAGCGGTTCTGGGTTGTTGACTTGAAAACGGGAAAAACTGCCCCCACAGCGCGCGAAGGGGCCAATCATATCCAGATGGGTGTTTATCAGCTTGCCTTAGCAAGCGGCGCGATTGAGGAACTCGGGCCTTGTGAAGTTGCTGGAGCAGAGTTGGTCTATCTCAGGTTGGACGCCAAAGGCCTGCCGAAGGTCGTTGTTCAACCGTCCTTGGATGCTATGCCGTACTTAGACACTGACCCTGGGTTGCCAGTGCTGACTGGGGAACTAGGTGATGAGGTGGGTGACCAATACCAGCATGAAACTTGGGTTCATCACCGGATAGCTGCGGCTGGGGCCATTCTCAGAAGAGGTGAGTTCCCTGCACTAGCGTCGAGTAGTTGCCGCGGTTGTTCCTTCAGGGCTGTCTGTCCGGCAAAGAAGGTGAGCTCATGACCAGACTTTCAACACCGCGTGATCTTGTTGAACTCATGGAAATCCCTTTTTCTGATGAACAGATGGAAGCCATCACCGCACCAATGGCTCCAGGAGTGATCATAGCTGGAGCCGGAACCGGCAAGACCACGGTCATGGCAGCGCGGGTGGTATGGCTGGTTGGAAGCGGGGAGGTCACTCCCGATAAGGTGCTCGGGCTTACATTTACCCGCAAAGCCACATCTGAGTTGTCCGCACGGGTCCGCAAGGCTTTAGGGTTACTGGAACTCGACGATGAGACCAATCCTGACATCTTTACCTATGACGGTTTTGCTTCACGACTGGTGTCGGAGTTCGGACCTTGGGTATGTGTGAGTTCTGCTCAGCGGATCCTGACCACAGGTGAGCGTTATGTTTTCGCTGATCACGTTGTTCAGTGGTGTAGTGATCCACCTGAATTCTTGGAGGATAAGTCGGCCTCTGCTTTGGCTAAGGATATTCTGGGGCTGGAAGGGCAAATCCAGGCACACCTGGTCACAGATGCAGACATTGAAAACTACACCAGCCGGTTTATTGAGGAGCTTGACCAGGCTCCGTTGTGGCGAGGGTCACCTTATGCTGCTATTCGGGACGCCAGGAGAATCGCCGAACAACGGCTGAGTCTTCTTCATCTGTGCCGGAATTATCGGGCCAAGAAACTGAGTGCCGGTGCAGTGGAGTTCGCTGACCAGATGAGGACCGCTGTCGATCTTACCCAGCAGATGACCCACATCGGGGCAGCTATCCGAAACCGGTACGGTTTGGTTGTTGTCGATGAGTATCAGGACACCTCAGCAGCTCAAGCGCGGTTGTTGTCAGGGTTGTTCGGGGCCGGCGGAGGTGTCGAGGGTTATCCCATCACAGCAGTGGGTGATCCCCTTCAAGCGATCTATACCTGGAGGGCAGCAGCAGTCGACAATATCCATCGCTTCCATGACACGTTCCCGTCTGACAACCGGAGCACCTACACCCTGTCAGTCAACCGCCGAAGCGGTCCGCAGATCCTTGATGCCGCAAATGAGATCTCCACCCAGGTCCGCGCTGACCCCTATCTAGGCGGAAAAATGGCTGTCGAACTCCAACCCAGTTCATCGGCGCCTCCGGCAGAAGTATTGGTCCGCGAGTTCGCCACCTGGGACGAGGAAGTGGACTGGCTTACTGATTCTTTGGAGCAGGCCTATCGAAGCGGTGATGTCGAACACTGGAGCCAGGTGGGGATTCTGTGTCGGCGATCACGGGAGATCGGCAGAATCCTGGATGCGTGCCGAGCCCGAGAAATTCCGGCGGTTGTCTCGGATCTTGGAGGGCTTCTGGGGGTGGAAGCAGTCTGGCAGGTGTTCGCCATGATGAAGATTCTTGTTGACGTGGACGCGAATCCTGAGGTGATGGAGATCCTGACAGGGCCTCGTTTCCGAGTTGGATTAGCTGATTGTGCACAACTTGGGCGCCAAGCCCGCCACCTCGATTCTTCTCTGCTGGAGGCTCTTTCTGACCTTGGATCAGCTTCGTATTCTGACCATGGTCGCACCAGTTTTGAGCGTCTGACAGCTGACATCGATGCATTGACAAGAATCCACGGGAACCTTGTTGACCGCGTCCACCAGATCCAGGTCAGGATTGGACTCGATGCGGAGATCTACTCCACCCAGGAAGGGGCACAGCCGTACTTGAGGCAGTTCCTCGATCATGTAGCAGAATTCTCTTCCAGGAATCCGGAAGCTCCTCTAGCAGCTTTGGTGGCATATCTCAAGGCAGAAGAGAGCCATGGTCAAGGTCTGGCTAAGCCCAAGCAGGTCCCTTCCGACGCGGTGAATCTTCTCACCATCCATGCGGCGAAAGGATTGGAATGGGATGTCGTCTACCTTCCGGGGCTGGTTGAGGGGGTATTCCCCGATACTCGTGTTACAGAAAACCTTCTGTCCCAACCCAGTGCGCTACCCACATCACTTCGTTCCGATGCTTCTGCGGTTCCGCAGATCCTGGAGGTCACTAAGGATGGACTAGCCGACTTTAAAGATCAGCTCAAGCAGGCGGTGGAACTCAGCGAGGATCGCCTAGCCTATGTTGGAGTAACCCGAGCCAAGCGACGCCTGGTCGTGAGTTGCCATCGCTGGAGAACCGAAGTGGTCGGCCCGCGAACCCGATCACGCTATGTTGATCGGATTCTTGACTGCGGTGAGTCCATCGATGCTGTTTTGCTGGGTGAGGATGACAGGGATGCACCTGTGTGGGTTCCCCCGCAGATTCAATGGCCGGAACTCGATGACCCGAAGTGGGTCATGGGGGCTGCAGCGGTAACAGCGGCGATCAGTGGGGAGCAAACCTGGGAAACCTCGGTGATGCCCAGCGAGGTTGCCCACGAGATTTCCTCCTGGGATGAAGTCATGGCGGCATTGGACGCCGAAGAATCACCGGGGGAAATCACGGTAGCTTTGCCGTCGGTTCTGTCCGCTTCACAAGTCGTTCACATACAAGCCGATCCCCAGCAGTATGCTGCTAGGCTTGCTCGACCTCTGCCCGCGCCTCCCTCACGGCGAGCTGATGTGGGGTCGCGTTTCCACGCCTGGGTGGAGCAGTACTACGTGAATTCCGAGATGATCACATCAAACGAGGTGGATACTGATGGCAGCATCTCAGATCTCTGCTCGAAGTTCCTCGCAAGTCAGTTTGCCTCTGCTCGGCCGTGGCTGGTGGAAGAAGACTTCATGACGACCATTGATTCTTACGCGGTGTCGGGTCGAATCGACGCGGTTTTCCGCGCCGATGACAATCCAGGATTAGTCCCCTTAGGCAAGACAATCCTTCTCGTTGATTGGAAGACAGGGAGCTTTGCTGCGAATCCGGTTCAACTTGTTGTCTATGCCCGAGCCTGGGCTGCTCGAACACAGATACCAGTGAGCCAGATTGCTGCGGGGTTCTTCTATGTTTCCTCATCGGAGTTTGTCGAGGTTGATGTGAGCCAAGATTACCGCTTGGATGGGCTTCTTGCTGGCATTATCTAACTGCCTTCACCATTGGTGGGACCATGTACGTCGCCACCATGAACTACTCCACATCGGAGATCTGGGTGACACAACTGGTT
>Ga0123356_10003974_pt1 | contig 15359 bp, 14 predicted proteins | sample TergutEmb28metaG_2_FD_92546 | JGI IMG/M metagenome (GOLD analysis project Ga0123356, IMG submission 92546) | Embiratermes neotenicus P3 segment gut microbial communities from Petit-Saut dam, French Guiana - Emb289 P3 | ecosystem: Host-associated > Arthropoda: Insects > Digestive system > Gut ... | reverse complement strand
TCATGCGTAGCTTTATTAAGGACCTCCGCGCCGTTTTCGGTTATCGCCACAATATCCTCTACCCGCATGCCGAACTTGCCAGGTATGTTTATGCCAGGTTCAATCGAAAAGCACATGCCTTTTTCCAGTTTCCGCTCATTGCTGGCTTTTATGTCGGGCGCTTCATGCCCCATGTATCCTATGCCGTGGCCAACGCGGTAGACGAAGTATTTGCCGTAGCCGCTGGCGCTGATCACATCCCGGGCGGCTTTGTCGATATTGGGTATATAGGCGCCTTCATGGCAGGCTGCTTCGCCCGCCACGGTGGAGGCGCGGCAGATTTCGTATACCTTGCGCTGTTCTTCTGTTATTCCGCCAATAAACAGCATGCGTGAGATGTCCGACCACATATTATTGTATGTACAGCCAAAATCCAGCAGCACTATGTCCTGTGATTCGATGATCCTGTCGCCGCCATTATAATGACCGATGCTGGAGTTGGCGCCTGATGCTACTATCGCGTGTGGGGTGCTGCCGCCCAACCTGGCCATCTCGGAGGTCAGGAAGTCGTTTACCTCGGCCTCTTTCATTCCGGGCTTAATGAAGTTTATCGCGGCGGCAAATGCCTTATCCGCTATGGATGCGGTAATTCTCATGCTTTCCAGCTCTTCGGCGGTCTTTATAATGCGCATTTCCTCCAAGAGCGGCTTCGCGTTGACAAAATGTATATTCGACTTCGCGGCTATGTCAAGTATGCTGAAGGCTGGCGCGGTCGAATTGACGCCTATCGTTTTGCCGGTAAGCCCTTCGCTTTCCAGTATTTTATGCGCAAATTCCGTCATATTTTCACCGTCAAACCAGCTATACACCGCGAAATCTTTAAAGGTGAGCTCGGCTTCTTCCGTGTAAATCATATTGCATAAATAGAAGGCGCTGCCGTCGTTTTTGATAAATAACCCTTGAAACCTCTCGCAACCCATGGTATCAAACCCGCTCAGGAATTTAAGCTCCGCAGACGGGCATACCAGGATCGCATCAAGCTTATCCGCGTTGATCAGGGAAACCAATTTGTCGGTAAATGTTTTTCTCATTTTGAACCTCCTCGCGTTTTTAGTTTAATATAACATATCTTAGCACAAAACACCATACTTTTTAGAGTGGTGCATTCAAGAAAGAGAAATGCAAATGCAAAACTAATAGTTGCATTTATTTGTATGCTTGATTATAATACTGATTAGTTGAGTTAAGAGTTTTTGCTATATTTTGATGGGGAGGCGTTAAATATGTTAATAGTATGGGGTTCCAGAGCGGAAAATACGCACATCGGTTATTCGGGAGATGACCATAAATGCTTTCATTGTGATACTATAGGTAAGCAAAGTATATTTACGTCTGTTGAACAGGGTTATTTTTTTTTCATCCCACTACCAATTAAGCGCACACGTTATTACTATAAATGCTCTGTCCGAGGCTGCGATGGCATAACTGAACTTAGCAAGGAACAGTTAGATCTTTGGCTATCCGGATATTAAACATAAATATACAATCTTTTTCAAGCGCCCCTCAATCACATGGAGCGCTTTATTTTACGGCAAAAATCGAAATCAGCAGATATCATGAGATATTTATCGTAAATCAGGGTAATATCGCCGAAAACGGCTGTTTTTTCCGGATATCACAGTTTGCCACTTTGACTTTTCTTGATTATTATATAAATGGTCGTTAGCACTCATGGAAAGTGAGTGCTAGCAAAAGGAGTTTACTATTATTTAAGAAGGAGGATCATAAATGAACATCAAACCCTTGGGAGATCGTGTGCTGATCAAACAAATCGCCTCGGAAGAAGTAACGAAGGGCGGCATCGTGCTGCCGGATACGGCCAAAGAAAAGCCGCAGGAAGGCGAAGTGCTGGCCGTGGGGCCCGGTAAGTTGCTGGATAATGGCCAACGCGCACCCATGGAGGTGCAAGTGGGCGACAAAGTTTTGTTTGCTAAATATGCCGGCAGTGAGATCAAACAGGACGGCGAGGAATACATGATACTGAACGCCGAACGCGATATTTTGGCTGTGGTAGGTTAAAGTTATTATTTTTGATAAAGATATGAGGAGGTAAACACTGATGGCAAAACAGATCGTATTCGATACCGAGGCCCGCTATGCCTTAGAACGCGGCGTGGACGCTTTGACAAATGCCGTGAAGATCACTTTAGGCCCCAAAGGCCGCAATGTGGTGCTGGAAAAGAAATTCGGTTCGCCGCTTATCACCAATGACGGCGTTACCATAGCCCGTGAAATAGAACTGGAAGACCCGCTGGAGAATATGGGCGCGCAATTGGTGAAGGAAGTAGCCACCAAAACCAATGACGTGGCCGGCGACGGCACCACCACCGCCACTTTGCTGGCCCAGGCCATTGTGCATGAGGGGCTGAAAAATGTAGCGGCTGGCGCCAACCCCATGATACTGAAAAAAGGTATAGAGATGGCTACCGCCGCCGCCGTGGCTGAGCTGAAGAAAAACTCCCAGCCCGTGGCCTCCAAAACGGAAATAGCCCAGGTGGCCAGCGTTTCCGCCAATGATCCGGAAATCGGCGAACTTATCTCCGCCGCTATGGAGCAGGTGGGCAATGACGGCGTGATCACCGTGGAGGAAAGTCAGGGCTTCGAAACCACCCACGAGGTGGTGGAGGGCATGCAATTCGACCGCGGCTATGTCTCGCCCTATATGGTCACGGATACCGACAAAATGGAAGCCGTGCTGGAAGAACCGTTTATCCTTATCACCGATAAGAAGATATCCGCCATCGCCGATATCCTGCCCGTGCTGGAAAAAGTGGTGCAGAGCGGCAAGCAAATGCTGATCATCGCGGAGGATATCGAAGGCGAGGCCCAGGCCACGCTGATACTGAATAAGCTGCGCGGCACCTTCATCTGCGTGGCGGTGAAAGCCCCCGGCTTCGGCGACCGCCGCAAAGCCATGCTGGAAGATATCGCCATCCTCACCGGCGGCCGCGTGATCACCGAGGATGTGGGCCTGAAACTGGAAAATACCACCGTCGATATGCTGGGCGGCGCGCGTCAGGTGAAAATCACCAAGGATACCACCACCGTCATCGACGGCAAGGGTGAAAGCACGGAAATCAAGGCGCGCGTACAGCAGATGAAGCGCCAATACGAGGATAGCACCTCGGAATTCGATAAAGAGAAGCTGCAGGAGCGCATGGCTAAGCTGGCCGGCGGCGTGGCGGTGATAAAAGTGGGCGCGGCTACCGAAACCGAGCTGAAGGAAAAGAAACTGCGCATAGAGGACGCCCTTTCCGCCACCCGCGCCGCGGTCGAGGAAGGCATAGTATCCGGCGGCGGCGTGGCGCTGATCGAGGTAATTGAAACCGTGGAAGCCTTGGAAGCCGAAGGCGACATACTGACCGGCATCAATATCGTGAAAAAAGTGCTGGAAGAGCCGCTGAAGCAAATAGCCAGCAATGCGGGCATGGAAGGCGCCGTGGTGGTGGAAAAGGTCAAACATGCCGAGAAAGGCGTGGGCTTCAATGCCGCCACCGAAACCTATGAGAATATGATCGCCGCCGGTATTGTCGATCCGGCTAAGGTAGTGCGCACCGCGCTGCAAAACGCGGCCAGCATCGCCGCCATGATGCTGACCACGGAAACCCTGGTGGCCGATATCCCCAAAGATGAACCGGCCATAGCCGCGCCTCCCGGCGGCGGTTACGGCATGATGTAGGCCGATGCGGTCTTCGACCGCAAGTTTTGAGTTTTGAGTTGTGAATTTTGAGTTATTAGAAAACAGAAGGAAACCGTAAAAAATGGTTTTCTTCTGTTTTTTTAAATATATTGTGGTATATCAATAACAATTATGATACAATTATATCAACCATAATTAATTGGGTTTAAAGGAGGCGAAATTGTGAAGAAAACCCTGGTTATGCCATTGATAGTTGCCCTTGCCTTATTACTGCTGGCCGGCTGCGTATCGCGCACAGTGGAGATGCCGGAGTATCCGGTGGATTTTAGCTCGGGGGAACAAAAAATAGCGGCTGAAAAAAGCTTGTTGGAGGATGAACCGGCTTCTGCCGGCGAATACAGCGATTTGGCCGAGGATATCATCACAAGCCCAGACACAGACTGGCCTGCCGACAAACTGCCGCTTGGCATGCCACAATACCCGGATGGTAAAATGCTTGTTTCTGTTATGGGTGGCTCGGTACTGATAAATATTTCCGGTACCACTACAAGCAGTATCAACGATTATCTGGCGGCATTGCAGACGGCGGGGTGGGAAAGCAAGCAAGGCAGCGCCGCGCTTTATGTTGCCACCAATGGAGATTGGCGGGTGCAGATATCGTTCGGTGAAGATAACCTTACCATAATGGTTGTGCAGAACGGATAGAGCTTAGAACTTAGAGCTTAGAACTTAGAGTGTGTAAGTGATTATGGCGTGTTTTGATATTATAATTATAAGGAGTGTTTATTTATGGCTTTTTGTAAAAATTGTGGCGCTGAGCTGCAGGATGGCATAAAATTTTGTGCTGCCTGCGGAGCGTCCACGGCAGGAACTTCTCAGAGTGGCGGAACCGCTTCGTCATCCGGGCAAGACGTCTTCGAGAACCTGAGAAACCTGGCCACGAATACCGCCGATGAAACCGACAGCATGGATGCGGCGGATATTGCGAATAACAAGACTATGGGCGGGCTGGCCTACTTCCTGTTTTTCCTGCCGCTTTTAGCCTGCCCGGATTCAAAATACGGGCGCTTCCATGCCAATCAGGGGCTGATGTTCCTTTTCTTATGGATCGCCGGAACTGTTGCCCTAAAAATTATATCCGGAATATTTTATACTATTTCCTGGCGGTTGCATTGGTTTGTTTCGCTCATTTCCTGGATCGTTTGGATTCCTATATTAGCTATCGGTATACTCGGTCTGATCAACGGCTTTACCGGCAAAGCTAAGGAATTGCCCTTTATCGGCAAATACCGGATCATAAAATAAACAAGAATTCACTCAAAACTCAGAACTCAAGACTCAAAACTGGGCTGCGAAGCAGACCGTTAAGCCATCACAGCAGCGCCTCCATGCGATCCAGCATTTTTTCGAAGGCACTCATGGCCCTTTCCACCGGTTGCGGGCTCAGCATATCCACGCCGGCTTCCTTCAGCAAATCTATGGGGTCGGCGGAGCAGCCGGCGGAAAGGAAACGCAGATAACGGCTTTTCGCCGCCGCCGCTTGGGCCGGGTTGGCATCCAGCAGATCCGTGCATAGCGACATCGCGGCGCAAAAACCTGTGGCATATTTATAAACGTAGAAGGCGCGGTAGAAATGGGGTATGCGCATCCATTCGCGGGCTATGGCCTCATCTACCACGGTGTCCGGCCCGAAATAATCGCGGTTCAACTGTAAATACAGCGCGTTCAGGCCTTCGGCGGTCAGCGGTTGGCCGGCGTCAGCCTGTTTATGCGCTGCCAGTTCGAACTCGGCGAACATGGTTTGGCGGAAGATATTGCCGCGGAATTCCTCCATAAAATGGTTCAGCAGCGAAAAGATTTCCCGTTTGTTTTGGGCTTGGGCCAGCAAATGATCCACCAGCAGATTTTCATTGACCGTGCTGGCTACTTCGGCTACAAAAATACAATAGCTGCCATAGACAAAGGGCTGCTCGCGCCAGGTAAGATAGGAATGCATGGAGTGACCGGCCTCATGGGCCAAAGTGAACAGGCCATTGAGGTTGGGCTGATAATTCATCAATATATAGGGCGCCGTGCCATAGACGCCGCTGGAATAGGCGCCGGAGGTTTTGCCCTGGTTTTCGTATACGTCTACCCAACCGCCGCGCAAGCCCCGGGCCAATATCTCTATATATTCCTCTCCCAAAGGCTTTAATGACGCCAATATGGTATCCACCGCCTGCTCATAGCTGTATTGCGCCTGCACATCCGGCAGCAGCGGCACATAGATATCATACATATGCAGTTCGTCCAGCTTCAATAGACGTTGGCGTAATTGCAGATAGCGGTAATATAGCGGCAGATGCCGGCGTACGGTCTTCACCAGTTGATGATAGACCTGCGCCGGCACATTATCACCGAATAGCGAGGCTTCCAGCGCGCTGCCATAGCGGCGGGCCTTGGCGTAAAAAGCATCCTTCTTCACCGAAGCGGCAAAGGTTGCGGCAATGGTATTGGCGAATTGGCCATAGGTATCATACATGGCGGAAAAAGCTTCCTTCCGCAAGCGTCTGTCGCCGCTTTGCAGGAAACGGATATAATTGCCATGGGAAAGCCGTTCCGCCTCCCCTTGCTCATTGGTGATATGGGGAAAAACCAGATCCGCGTCGGCCAGCATACTATAGATATTATCGAAGGCGGCGGCCATCTCCAAGGTCTCGGCCAGCAGCTTTTCCTGCTCCATATCCAGGGTATGCGGCTTATGGCGCAGGATATCGTCGATATATTTTTGGTAGAGGGCGATATGCGGATTCTGCAGATAACCGCCTAAAACCTCCGTGGGCAAAGCCAGCAATTCCGGTTCGAAAAAGGCCAGCTTAGCAGCGGCGGATACCGCCAAGCCCTCGGCGGTGTCGCGCATGGCCTGATAAAGCGAAACCCGGTTATCTTCATCGCGTTTCATGGCCGCGTAGAGAAAAACGCGGTTCAATACCTGCCCCAATTCATCCTGACAACGCAAAAAATCCAGCAATGTAAGCGGGCCCAAGCCCAATTGCCCGCAAAAGCCGGCCGCGCGCTCTATAAGTGCTTTCACGCGTTCCACATCAGCCTGCCAATCGGCTTCGCCGGCATAAATATCGTCAACGCGCCATTTATAAACCGCATCCACCTGCCCGCGGCCGGGAATTTGTTGAGCGGTTTGTTGTTCTTTGCTCATAATTGTACCTCCTCAAAGTAAGAAAACATCGTTGAGAATGCAAAAACCGCGGACGAGTACTGTTCACCCCATTCGCACTAACTTAGAAAACCCAACCTGTCATTGCGAGGAAGCGAAGCGACGAAGCAATCCAGAATGACCAGCTTCGCCAACACGCTAGATTGCTTCGCTTCGCTCGCAATGACGATGAAAAGTATTAAGCTAGTACATATAACTCTATATATAATACTATGCGTAAAAAAACACCACAAGCAAGCGGCGATAAGCCGCTTGCTAAATCAAACGCTGAACACTACTGTTCAAAAAAATCAAGATTATCGCCGCAACCCAAACTTCTAACTCCTGATCCCTGATCCCTGCCCCCTGATCCCTTGGGTTTACGGGCTATAAATGTTCGCCCCACCGCAAAATATAAGCGTCGCGGCATATCAGCTGGCGCCAACTAACTCTTGCCGGCTTCATCCAATAATTCCGCCGCTTCATTGAATAATTCCCCGCTGCCTGGCATACGCTTATCCAGACTGGCCTGCCGCTGTTGCCGGTAATATTCCATAATCTCACGCCGGCGTACAATACCTATGAATACACCCAAATCGTCTATAACGGGAATAAAATTTTCCACCATAGCCAGCCGGAATAGAATACGCACATCGGTCGTGATGGTTACCGGCTCATTATCGTGACGGCGGGGTACATCCTTGATCAGTATCTTTTCCGCGGATATAATGTCCAGAGCATATTTGTCTTTTAAATGCCAAAGCAAATCAGATGTGGTGATAACACCCACATATTGCCCGGCATCGTTTAATATAGGTATCGCTCCTAAGCCATGATGCTGCATTTTTTCCATAGCTTGACGAAAAGTCTGATGTTCCGTTAAATACAGGGATTCGCTTTTGGGCAGGAGAAAAAAAGCCAACTGCATGAATATTACCTGCTTTCCGCCACCGATTCGGGGGAAATTCTGCCATTGCTGTGGAAGAGTGTCGCTGTTTCCTCTTCTACCATATGCACGAATTCCCCAATATTATGATTAGCCAAATAAGTGCGGAAATCCTTTTCTAATTTAGCACATTTTTCCGCGTAGATTGCATTACAAAGGCTTTGCCCCAGATCCTGCTCTTTTTCCGGCAACAGACGCTGCCGATCCTCTTCCTCCATCCAGGAGTAGATATCAAGCAGGTTGATGCTTTCCGCATCCTGCATCAGCGCGAAACCACCATTGGGGCCGCGCGTGGAGGCGATAAATCCGCCGCGGGAAAGCTTTTGTAAAACCTTGATCAAGTGGTATTCCGAACATGATATCATTTTGGAGATTTCCCGTGCGCTGATAGGGCGGCCTTTGGTAGCGGCAATGATGATCATACTGCATAGGGCAATGGAAGACATTTGAGTGATAGAGACAATTTTTTTGCTCATAATTTTGTTAGCTGTAAAGCTAACCTCCCCCCTTATAAAATATATTTTATGCAAAAACCACGTTATAAAATAAACGCCGGTTGATCCGCGTATACTATAAATGCAAGCGTTTATGCGGGGCAGGCTATTAAACTTGTTATATCATCATGTTCTTATACATTATCATATTTTTATACATTATTTTTCCGCATCATACGGTTTCTCAGACAGCAGACTTTCTTCTATATTTTTGATTTTCGATAATACCTCCTGCATCTGCAGGTTTTGCGCCAAAACGCTTTCGTATTCTTCGTGTTTTTTTTGCCTGTCATCCTCCACGGCTTGCCAATCTATCTCGTCCGGCAAGCGCATAAAATCACTGCCCGCATCCGTGTCCGCCATGTGCGAAGCCACTTGCGGCTGTCCGGCAGTATCTTCCGTTTGCGCGGCCAATACACCCTCTATAACCCGGCGCCCGGTATGCAAATCCGGCAGTAAGGGATCGGCATGCTGGCCGGCGGGGACATTGTTTTTTTCCGCCCAAGCCAGCTTTTCTTTTACAAATTCCAAAATATCATTACGGTCACTTTCGCTTTTAGCTTGTTCGTAAAGGCGGATCAGGCCTTCGTCACAGCAGTTTTGTATTAACTGGCGATCCGCTTCTCTGGTCTTTTTGTTTTTTTTTCCAGCCGTAAAAAATACCAATAATAAAAGCGCGAGCACAAACAGCCCGATAATTAAACTAAAGAAAAAACCTTGCATATTGATCCCTCGTTTTATCGTGATTAGCAAACCCACTCATGGGTGCTTAAGCAATATTTTACTGATATATAGCAATTGATAATCTTTTTAAACAATTCTCCGTTTTCAACACATTTTCCTTTCACCGGTAAAAAAAATACAAAATATTTGTTTCTTTTTTCCGGCGCCGCGCTTTATCATTTTAGAGCATTAAAAAGCAGGATTTTATTCCCAGCCGCTAGAAATAATAACCTGGCAGTCAGTCTTGGAAAGGGGAGATTGCTTTGTTCAAGCGCCAATGGACATCTTTGCTGTTTTTTCTGATACTGATGGTAGCGGCAACCGCTTTAGCGGCTTGCCCGGCTGCTGATCCTCCTCCCATGCCTGCCGCGGACGAGGAACGCCTGCCCATGCTGACGAATCTGGAAGCGACCGCCGCCACCGTTTACTATGCAACCTTGGATAAAGAGTATTTACTACCTTTAAATATTGATATCAACGCCACCAAAGAAGTGGCGCGGGTAGCCATGGAAAAACTGCTGGCCGGGCCGCCTGTGGCCGGCGTGGCTGCCGTGCTGCCGCCGGATACGAAATTGCTGGATTTATACAGCAGCCATAACACGGTTTATGTCGATGTAACGCACGATATATACGAGGTGGAAGCATCTCAGGCGCGGTTGGCGGTAGAGGCAATTTTGAACACTATATTGCCGCTTGCCGAGGGTTATTCGCTGCAACTGCTGATAGAAGGAGCGGCCGGCGGACATTTGGGCGCTGTGGATATCAGCGCGCCGCTTTCGCTGGCTTATATTAACCCGGACGCCGCTTCGCGTCTGTTGCTGCAAGATTTTTCCGCGCGCGGGCGGGAATTCGCAGACTTGGCGCTGACCTATTATATTGGGGATAGCGCGGCCCGCTATTTGGTACCGCAAACACTGCTTTACCTGCCAGGGGAACAAGCGGATCCCAGCGAGGGACAGCCGCGGCAGGGTACTTTTGGCGGGCAGGCAGATTTATCCGTGGCTTGCGCGCGGGCGGTGCTTAAGGCTATGCTGGAAGTAGATGAGCAAACAAGCGGGCTCTGTAGCCCTTTTTGGCCGGGCACGGAAATACTGGATATATGGGTAAAAGATAATATCGTTTATGTGGATTTTTCCGCAAAACTTATTGGCTATGGCGGCGGCGCGGCGGCGGAAAGCATGATGGCGGACTGTTTAGTCTATACCTTGACCTCCCTGCCCGGCATCAGCGCCGTGCAGGTGCTGGTGGAAGGGCGCGCGGCCAACCTGCCGGAAGGTTTGGATATCAGCCGTCCGCTGATACCTTCCGCGCCGGTAAACGCTTTATAAATAAACTTGATGGGATTATTTATGCAAACCTTATGGTCCAGCCTTTTAGCGCAATACAGTAACTACCCTTCATTATTGGTGGCTTTTTCCGGCGGCGTGGATAGCGCTTTGGTGGCGCGGGCGGCGCGGGAAGCGGTAACCGGGCCGGTGCGGCTGGTTTTTTGCCGCAACCAGCTGATCACAAAGGAGGAAGAGCAGCAGGCTCAATGTTTAGCGCAAGAGCTGAACCTGCCCTTCAGCATAGTGGAATTGGATGTGCTGGCGCTGGCGGAGGTCAAGCATAATCGACCGCAGCGCTGCTATGTATGCAAGCGGGCGCTATTTTCCCGCTTGCGGCAGTTGGCTGATGAATGGAACCTGGCCGCGGTGGCCGACGGCAGCAATGCCGACGACAAGCGCTCTGATAACCGCCCCGGTAACCGCGCCGGCGCCGAACTGGGAATAGCACAGCCCCTGGCTGCGGCCGGCTTGAGTAAAGCTCAGGCACGCCAACTGGCGCAATGGTTGGGCCTGTCTAATCATGCCCAAGCGGCGCGGCCCTGTTTGGCCACACGCTTCCCCTACCATACCGAACTTGACCCCGCGCTGCTGCAACGGGTAGCGCAAGGCGAACAGTTGCTGCGGCAACTGGGCCTGCGGGAATTACGCCTGCGCTGTCACGGCGAAATCTGCCGCATTGAAGCCACGGCGGCGGATCAGGAATTGATTTTTTCTGAGTCCGCGCATATAGCTAAGACCCTGACCGCCCTAGGCTGGCGCTTCGTGACCCTGGATTTAGGCGGCTTACAAAGCGGCTGTTTCGATTAGTACCGTCAGACAAACCACACCAATAAAAAAATAAGAATTCACTCAAAACTCATAACTCACAACTCAAAACTTGGGCTGCGAAGCAGACCGTTAGCAACCAACGGGTATTAAGGACAAATAATTTTTTCCTTGCATTGTAGGGGACGGCGTCCTCGACGTACCGCTTTGCGGAAAACCATTTTAATTAGACACGGATTTTGCGGATTTGAATAGATTTACACTGATCTAAAGAATAATAATTTATATTTTATCCGCGTGAATCCATAAAAATCGGTGCAAATCCGTGTCTAATTCGCTAATATAAATTTGCAGAATTCTTGGATTGCGGACGTAGTTTACAATTGATAGTTAAGGAGAAATCATGGGTGAAAAAATATTATATCTGGATACCCCCAGCGGCTTAAGCGGCGATATGCTGCTGGCCGCGCTTTGTGATTGCGGCGTGGATGAAAGCCTGCTGCAGCAGCGCTTGGCTGGCCTTGAGCTGCCGGGCTGGCAGATGCACAGCCGCGCGGTGCAAAAAAACGGCCTGGCCGCACATAAAATAGATTTTATTTGCGCCGATGAACACAGCCACCGCCATCTGCCGCAGATACGTAGCATGATAGAACAGGCAAAACTGCCGCCGCGCGCGGAAAAACTGGCCTGCCGCGCCTTTACGCTGCTGGCTGAAGCCGAGGCCGAAGCTCACGGTTGCGATATTGCCGAGGTACATTTCCACGAAGTAGGGGCTGCCGACGCCATTTTGGATATTTGTGGCGTGGCTATAGCCTTGGATATGCTGGATATAGCGCGGGTTTATTGCTCGCCGCTGCCATTATCCGGCGGCTTTGTAGAATGCGCGCACGGACGTATCCCCGTGCCGGCTCCGGCCACGCTGAATCTGTTGCGCGGCTACAGCTTATATGATAGCGGCCTCACGGGCGAGCTGATAACGCCCACCGGCGCGGCGCTGCTGAAAGCCATGGACGCGTTGCAACAAAAACCGGCCTTCTCGCTGCACAGGGTGGGTTTGGGCGCGGGCAACCGCGATTTGCCCATCGCCAATGTCCTGCGCGCATTACTGGGTTTGGCCCAGCCCGTATGCGCCATGCCGCAAGATGGCTTAACTCAAACAAGTTTGCCTGACAAGGAAAACTTACCCGGCAATATACAGCGCGACGAGGTGGATATCATCACCTGCAATATCGACGACAGCAGCGGCGAGGCTTTGGCCCATCTGCTGCCGCTACTGCTGCGGGCGGGCGCGCTGGATGCCTGCTATCTACCTCTGACCATGAAAAAAGACCGCCCGGCCTGGCAATTGCAGGTGATAACGCCGCCCGCGCTCACCGAGCCGCTCGCGGCGCTGATATTCGCCGAAAGCAGCGGTATCGGCCTGCGTTTGCGCCGCGAAAGCCGTCTGCTGCTACCGCGTCAAAACAAGTGTATCGCCACCGCTTACGGCGATATAAATGTCAAATTCTGCGGCAACAATATCGCGCCGGAATACGGGGATGTGGCGCAAGCCGCCGCCGCCGCCGGCCTGCCCTTCAAGGAAGTATACCGGCAAGTTTTGTGTGAGGCGGCGCAAAATAAGGAGGACGAGGCATGACAGCCTATCTGTTCGATCTGGATGGCACGCTGGCCGATACCCTGCCGCTGATAATACAAAGCTCGCGGCTGGCCTTAACCGAATTTCAGCGCGAAACTACGGATGAAGAAATCATCGCGCTGATCGGCGTACCCTTGCTGGAAACAGGCGAGATACTGTTGGGTGAAGGCATGGGCGAGATCTATCGCGAATGTTATCATAGACATTTCAGCTCTCTGGACAGCAGCGGATTACGCGCTTTCCCCGGCATGGCGGAGCTGTTGGCGGAGCTTTCCGCCGCGGGCGGCAAATTGGCTTGCGTCACCTCCAAACGCCGCATCCCGGCGGAACAAACGCTTACCCAGACCGGTTTGCGCGCTTTTTTTTCGGCGCTGATCTGCGCCGAAAGCTGCGAAAAGCATAAACCGCATGCCGAACCGGCGCTGATAGCGCTTAGGCTGCTGCAAGCCACGGAAGAAAAAGCGATTTTTATTGGCGACAGCGTATTCGATATCGGCTGCGCCGTGAATGCCGGTATAATTTCCTGCGGCGTAACCTGGGGCGCGGAGCAGGAACAGCGCCTTATCCAAGCCGGCGCCGATCATATTGCCCATGATACCGGCGAATTACGCGCTATATTATTAGGGGTCAGAGAGTAGGGAGTAGTCATTCTTCCAGTAGGGCCATGATTTCTTCGTCGATATCATAATTGGCGTATACTTGCTGCACATCGTCGTTATCATCCAGCGCGTCCAGCAGTTTCAGCAATTTCTTTGCTGTATCCTCATCATTGATATCCACTGTATTAGCGGGCAGCATGGCTATCTCCGCGCTGATCACAGCAAAACCGGCGCTCACCAGCGCCGCGCGCACCGGTTCCAGCGCTTCTGTGGCGGTTACTATCTCCGCCACATCTGCGTTTATTTCCAGGTCGTCGGCGCCGGCTTCCAGGGCCAGCAGCCATAAATCTTCCTCTTCTTTATCGCCCAGCTCGGCCACTATCTGCCCTTTGCGTTCGAACATCCAAGCCACGCAGCCCGTTTCCCCCAGGTTGCCATTATTGCGCGAGAAGATATAACGTATTTCACTGGCGGTACGGTTGCGGTTATCGGTCATCATGGCGCATAACACCGCCACGCCGCCGGGGCCATAGCCCTCGTAGAAAAATTCCTCATAGGCGGTGTTTTCCGTGTTGCCGGCCGCTTTTTGAATGCAACGGTTGATATTATCAGCCGGCATATTATTGCTCTTTGCCTTCTGTATAACCAGCTTAAGGCGGAAATTGCCATCCGGATCGGCGCCGCCCTGTTTCACCGCCACAGCTATCTCTTTGGCAATTTTGGTGAAAACTTTTCCGCGCTCATCATCCATTTTGGATTTTTTTCTTTTTATATTAGCCCATTTGGAATGTCCCGACATAATCACCGCTCCTTAACTCATCGTTTCAGCGGGCACAAAGCGCCCCTTCACGGCAAGCATATTTATATGATACGCGGTAATTATATTACCCGTACCTTTTTGCGCAGCTGTTTTTGTTCATACATCCGCTCATCGGCTAGGCTTAAAATAGTGCTGGGCGATAGGGTATTGAACTCATTGACGGAAACAACGCCAAAGCTCAGGCTGTAATAATAATCCTTGTCGCTAAGATATTCATCATTTTTCAGATTGTTGAAAATGACCTCCATGCGGGCATAAGTTTCTTCATAGCTATAATCTGGCGCCAGCAACATAAATTCATCCCCGCCGATACGGCAAACTATAGCGTCCGACGAAAATGTTTTCAGATAATTGGCGGCGCTGATAATGTATTTGTCGCCTTCCGCATGCCCGTATTTATCGTTGATATATTTTAGATTATCCAGATCCGCGAAGACCATGGCAAAACGCCGGCGCTCTTCCACCCATTGATCAAGCGTAGTCATACCGGAAAGCCTGTTATGCAGCTCGGTCATCGCGTCTTGATAGGCATAGGTCTCCAGCTCTCTTAATTGTGTCCTTTCAGCGCTTATATCGCTTATGACCACGGCTTCGGCATTGACATTATGCCATTCCAGAAAATAGGAATTTATCGACAAATAACGCTCCTTTTCGCCCTGGTCATGCCGGAGTTCAAAAGTATACCTGCTATCCGATTCAGTACGGTAGGGCAGAACATCCATGATTTTTGGTAAATAGCTGTCGTCGTCATCTATGGCATTTTTGGCCGAATTATTCATGTAAAGTATATTGCGCGTGTTTCTGTCTATAACGATTATTTGCTGCGATATATTTTGTGTTATATTTGTAAGCAATTGATTGCCCTGCTCCAAAGCCATCGTTTTTTTGCGGCTAAGCGCTATCTCTTCTTCCAGTTTAAAATGCCGCTCGGCAAGCTGTTCTATCATGGTATTGAAGGCATCAGAAAAATCGCCCATAAAATCGACGTGTTGTTTATAATCTCCACTGGCTACCTGTTGCGACTGCCACGTTAAATGCTTTAGGCTGGCATGTAAAGCTTTCAACGGAGCAGCCAGCTCATTTTCCGGCGGCGGCGTGGGGGCGCTTAGATCCCCTCTGGCCAAAGCCTGAGCCAGTCCATTATATTGAGCAAAACTATGCGCAAAGTACATCAAC
>Ga0123356_10003973_pt1 | contig 15362 bp, 14 predicted proteins | sample TergutEmb28metaG_2_FD_92546 | JGI IMG/M metagenome (GOLD analysis project Ga0123356, IMG submission 92546) | Embiratermes neotenicus P3 segment gut microbial communities from Petit-Saut dam, French Guiana - Emb289 P3 | ecosystem: Host-associated > Arthropoda: Insects > Digestive system > Gut ... | reverse complement strand
CGAAGCCTTTGACTCTGGCATTCGTTGGTTCAAATCCAGCCAGCCCAGCCAAGAAAACCTTGCAACCCCAATGGTTGCGGGGTTTTACTTTTTTGAGCGGGAAAGTCAAAACTGGTGCTTTCTAAAAAATTTCTAAAAAACTGTTAAATACTGATTGTTAATTTTTCGCTTAATGATAGAAATGCATTTTTATTGTAAAGAATTCTTAAGTGAGTTATAATATACCTATGAGTATCATTGTAAACATAACAGAATATGAAGATATGAGAGAGGCTGCTTGGGAAATGTATGTCCAAGAAGCTCTTGAAGAAGTTGAAGTAGTAAAAGATGACCCTTCAACCTGGATTAGTCTTGAGGACTTCTGGCAAGATTAGGGTGAGGGGTAAACATGGAAAAACATGAAATACTGGAACTACCTGACTTTGAATATACTCCACAAGGTTTCGATGAACTTAAGGCAGTGCTTAAAGAAGGGAAAACAGTCAGAAATCCCTTTTCAAAGTTTTATAATGAAAAGATAGAAGTTAATGTTATTAAAGACATGAATATTGAAAAGCACAAGAGGTAATGCATCGTGAAGAAGTTAAAGCTATATCTTGATACTTCAATCATCAGCCATTTAGACCAACAAGACGCACCTGAGAAAATGGCTGACACTCTCGCACTTTGGCAAGAGGTTGAAGATGGTATATATGATGTGTATTTATCCTTTATAATGTTTGAAGAAATACTGGAATGTTCGCCCGAAAAGCGAAAGACACTTGCAGAGTTCTTATCACGCATTGAATACACACATGTAGAGCCGAGTGACGAAATTTACTTGCTTGCAGATGAATTTTTAAAGCAAGGTATACTCAGACAAAAAAACTATGACGATGCACAACACTTGGCTTCAGCAATGGTTTGCGAATGTGATATAATAGTATCATGGAACTTTAAACACATGGTAAACCACAAGACAATAAATGGCGTTAAAGGTGTGGCAGCTCTGACAGGATATAAGGACTTAGCCATATACACACCGAGTATACTAACAGGAGGTACAGACGATGATTCATGACATACCAAAGCCGGACATATCCCCGGACTTTACCATTGATGATATACATAAAATCCGTGAATGGAACTATGAAAGATTAAAGGACGCAACACACGAAGAACGCACAGAACATTATAGAAAAAGCAAGCGAGAGTTTGACGCTTTGATTGAATCTGTGCGTCCTGTGAGCGTGTAAATTAGATTTTGGCAGAGATATCTTCTAACACTTTTTCTAACCAATGCTCCGAAAACGCGTCTTTTTAGGCTTGCAAGGGCTTGAAGCCACATTACGCTCAAAGTGACCTCAAACCCTTGGAATCAGAGAGATTATTTAATCTTATATAACACCAAATAACACCGGAAAATCAATGGTTGGATTGACTTTGACTCTGGCATTCGTTGGTTGGTCAAGCTTTATATACATACCCCGTTAGGGGGTATGTAGCACTTTGATTATGTTTATTGCTGTTTGCATTACTTTTTCTCGTCCGGCTGCGCAGGGTTTTTTTGGGTCGAATGCATCGGGGTTTTTTGAAAAATATTCTTTAATGCCGTCGCTATATGCTTTTCTCAATTCTGTTGCGATGTTTACCTTACAGATCCCCCTGGTTATGCATTGCTTTAGCTGCTCTTCGGTCAAGCCGGATGCTCCATGAAGCACAAGGGGGACATCAACTACGTGCCGTATTTGCTCTAACCGGTCAATGTCCAGTTTTGGGATCTCGCTGTAAACACCATGTGCAGTGCCTATAGCAACGGCAAGCGAAAACACCCCTGTGCGCTGTACAAATTCTTTTGCTTCATGCGGGTCGGTGTAATTACCTGCACCGCCGTCAAGACCGTCTTCTTTTCCGCCGACCTTGCCAAGCTCCGCTTCGACCGGGATCCCATATACTGCAGACTCTTTAACAACTGCAGAAGTCAGCTCGATATTCTCTTCAAAACTTAGCTGTGAACCATCGATCATGATCGATGTATATCCGGCAACAAGAGCAGAGTGCGCAAGTTCATAGCTTTCGCCGTGGTCGAGGTGTAGTGCGACCGGCACTTTTGCATTTTTGGCAAGCGCTGATACGATCGCGCAATATAAATCAGGACTGCCGTACTTGACTGTGGAAGGTGTTGTTTGGATAATGACCGGAACAGATGTTTCCTCTGCTGCTTTTACGACCGCTTGAGCCATTTCCATATTTTCAATGTTGAATGCTCCTACCGCATATCCTCCGGCTTGTGCGTCCAACAGCATTTTTTTCGATGTTACAAGCGGCATCTGTAATTCCTCCTGATTTTTACAGTTTAGTAAATGATATCTTCTATATCAAGGGGTATCATTTCCGGGTTATATTTTAATCGATTTGAAGTATCCTATAAATGCTTCATTCTTGTCAAGCATTTTTTGTGTCATTTCTTTTATTTCTGCCATCGACAGTACACTTGCGGTCAGCGGATCAAACAAGTTTGCTTGAAAAACCTTCCATGGATCGCCTTCAATAACGGCATTGACCGCCATTTCTTCAATTCGTGCGGATAAGTCCACTAAAATGGCAATGTTATCGGGTAAATGCCCGACATAAACAGGCTGCAGTCCTGTGGGAGATGCCAGGACAGGTGTTTCTACACATGCCATCGGCTGCAGATTATCGATTATGCCGTGATTTAATTGGTTTCCGTTAAATACGAAAGGCTCACCGTCACCAAATAGTGCATTGAATATATTAGCGGCATACTCTATGCCTCTGTCCAAATCTATTTCTTCCTCCATGAGAAGCTCTTTGAATTTTGATTCCCAGTGTGCCTCGGCTTCCAGATACTCATTTAAAATATAAGCGTGTATGCCGGGATTCCAGTTTGTCCCGTGGGTGCAGTATTTTTCGATCAAGTCGGAGCGCTTTCTGAACCAAGGCAGATATTCCGAGTTATGGCCGGATGATTCTGTGGGGTAGTATCCGAAATGTAAAAACATTTCATTTCTGACAAGCTCTGCATTAGAAACAGCAGGGTCATTTTTTACTTTGTCCAATATTAACGGATACGCATCTTTGCCGTTCCATTTATAGTCTATGTAAAATGCTGTGTGATTTATACCCGCACATGTATATGTCACGTCGGAAGGGTCTGCTCCGATCCACTCCGCTAACATATGTGCGGTACCCTGCACGCTGTGACAAAGACCGGTAATGCTGACTTTAGTCATCCGTTGCAGATAACTGCACAGCATTCCCATCGGATTTGTATAATTAAGCACGATTGCGTTCGGGCATAATGCTTCAATATCACGAATAATATCAAGCATGACCGGTGCGGTGCGAAGAAAACGCATTACTCCGGACGGACCGCGTGTATCACCTACATTGATATCGATACCATATGCTTTTGGTATTTCAATGTCGTGCCTCCAAACATCCACACCGCCTTGTAATATAGTAATAAGAACGCCGTCGGCATCTTCGAGAGCTTTTTTCCGGTCTGTTGTCGCATGAACGGTCGCTGCATATTTGCCGGCTGTGATCAAACGGTCAACTGCTTTGGCGGCGTACTCCAAACGACCTTCGTGTATATCCATCAAATGGATCTCCGCATCTTTAAAAGCATCAAAACTGAGGATATCCTTCGCAAGTGCTGCCGTAAAACCTAAGGAACCTGCACCGATAAAAGTTATTTTCTTTCCCATATCTTACTCCTTCCATTCTTATAATTGTAAATATTGCTACTCATAAATTTCAATATCCCGGCTAGCGGTCATATTGCTGTTTGTCCTCTATTTCGAAGGATCCGCGCTCTGTTGTATAATATAATGAGCGGTCATAATAAAGAGAGTCAAAGTTAAAAAGCTCAAATTCGGAAGGCTCTTTTCCGATACCTATTCTTCCGAGAGGTGTATAGCCGCCGCTGAAGTAATTCATATTTGCGAATCTCAGAGAAGGAACAAATCCGGCAGGGTCGAGTATTGCGAGTGCTATAATATACTCACCCTTTTTTAAATCCTCCGGGATTTCAAACACTTCCCAAACCTTATATGTACGCCCCGGAATCCAGTTTCTTATATCAACATGGATAAAATCACTGTACATTATCTCGCGCTTTTCGTTCATTAGACTCATCTGAACGGGCCATTGATAGTAAAATGGTGCAGAACCGACATTTGCTACTGTTAAGCTGAGAGGTAATCCGGCACCCGGTTCAACGACCGTCGGATACATTGCCGAGGTTACTACAAATCTGTAACCAAGCGTTTTTTGCATATATGCGGCATTATCACGGATGGTTTGATCAATACCGCTGTAATCTGATATCCACCCCAGACTCGATGCTCCGGTATCCTTGATCCAACCTATGACATATTCTGTAGAGTCATTACGGCTGAGTGTTTCATTCGGAGTATTGCCAAGCAAACTTCTGTCACCCCAGTCATAAGCGGTTTCGCCGGATATCATCTGGGTTCTCCATAGATCCCGCTGCATGATCCGCTCGCCGCAATCGGCATTATCGGGCAGAGCAAAAGAATCCCAATAAAACCCGATCTCATAATCTAAAAATGTTTCGGGATACCGTACCATAAGCTTTTTATTTGGAAATGCCTTAATAAACGCATCACCTAAAGCCTGTTGGAATTCCAAAGGTATCCTGTCTCCGGTGTTGTCAGGTAATGCCAGAGGCCAAATATGATGCTCGCCCCATGCTCCCCACAGACCTAATTCTATTCCTGCTACGCGAGGGTCATCATCCCACGCCTCACCCAACTTATAAATAAAAGCAATAAGTCTTTCCTTCAGCTCATCTGTCAGCCATCTGGTAACCCGGTCGACACTATCCCGAGAAGGAATGCCTTCCGCCCAGTAACCGTGCGAACCGCCGCCGGGACCGTTAGGATACCAAATCACAACTCTCGGTATAACCTTGAGATTACGTTCAGGTAAACGCTTCCAGACCTCATCGCTCCAATCTATGATCTTCTGTGCAGTATCTGTTTCGTTTTCTTCAAGATCTGTATACTTGATATAATGTTTAAAAACAGAGGTGTACTCTTTGATATCAAGCTGCTGGCCTAAATATCGCGTTGACCGGAAACCTTTCATCGGATTTTGAAACGCCTCGTCCGTTTCAAACAGATCCATTGTAACAAGCCAGCCATCAACAACTACAGTACCTCCCCGCTCTGCACCGGGGACACGATTATTATTAGCCATAGAGCCCCCATCTTCATTTCTGTTGCTGCAGCCAATTAAAAGAACAACTGCAAAAATGAGTACTATTATCTTTATTCTTGTCATTTCAGGCTGTTTGTCCTTTCATGATTTACCGGCTTACTTGAATAAAATTTGCCTCATTGTATCTTCACAAGTTAAATCGCGCACGTCACATATACCTGACAGTATAAAGTCCGTGTCTGAAACCTTAAACTTATTGTTGCCGATGTACTCGATCTCTGCATCCTTTGGTATGGAAACCTCACCGGCGGATTTGTAGCGGCTTTCGGCATAGTTTTCAAAACGGTTGCCGTCAAGAGAATTGGTTTCGGCTGCGGATTTAAGACCAAGCAGCATCGGACCGCAGAAGAACTTATGATACCCTCTAATACAGTTTCCGTTTAATGTCTCTACGACACGTACCGTCAGGTCAAGCTCAAGCTCGAACTCGTCGCCGGGTTTAAATATCTCTTTGATGGAGATAAAACCGTTTTTTATATCTGCAGCAACCGGTTTTCCGTTTAGCCTAAGGCTTGTTTCACTACTGAAGTCCGGTACAAATAATTTAAATGTTATGTGGTTTTCCGGAGCATTCAGAATTTTGAACCTTATAATTCCGCATGCCGGATAATGGGTTATTTCTTCAAAATGAACCGGTCCGCTCTTTAATTCAAGTATTGCTTCACAGGAGTTATACACGGGTACGTGTATTGTATCTTCTTCTGTAAAGAAGCAATATTCTATTGCTTTTGCATATCCTTCTCCTCCGCGCATTGTACAGCACCAGTATGTTTCGTAATTTATCGGTGAGAGGAACAGGTTGTCGTCGGTTTCTATTGCGCCCAGGCATCTGTCTGTGCCAAACGAACCGTTGACACGGCTGCCATGCAAAAATGCGTTATAGTAGATCAATTGCGCATCGTTTAAATATCCGGCATCACCTGTGAGTCTCCACAGTGTTATTGCCGCTATATAGGAATCGATTATTCCGCATGGCTCTGTCCAGCGTGGTGCGCCGAACCAGTTGAAATTTCCGTATGCTTCTGTCCAGGCTGATGCCTTATAAAGCGAAAATCGCTGCTTCGCCATTTCCAGATATTTACTGTCGCCGGTGATTTCGTAAAAACGTAAAATCCCGCGGGTTGCGCTTAAAGTCGCATGCGTTTGGATATTTAATGCTTCTAAGTCCATCTCCATAAACCGGGTTATCATTTCGTCGATTATTTCTTTTAATTCCTGCCACTTAAGGATCTCATAAGCGGCAGTTGCACCGTCTATCATAATAAACAGGCAGCCGGCATCGGATGTTTCGGCGTGGTGTATGGTTTTAGTCTGCAGCTTTGATAATATCCAGCAACCCGGGTTTTCAAACTTTGTTGCCGGATCGATAGGATACTGTGCAAAAGCACCTTTTGCAGGAAGCAGGTATGCACGCAGCATACGTTCCAGAATGTCGAGAACGGCAGGGTCTTTCTTATATTTATAGTATTCGGTCAACGCCCTTATCATCCAACTGTGACCGCTGACATGCTGTTCGTCAAACTTTCCGTCCGGAAGTATATCCCCGAAATATCCTTTTTCGTTTAAATATTTCGGCAGAAGAGAGATGATCTCACTTAAATAAGCGCTTGTCCTGTGAGTGCTTTGCTCCAATAAAGTGAGTGCCAGGATGACCCGTCCTTCCCAATCGCCGGGCCAGCCGTGTGAATCAGCTTTAAAAATCTCATCAGGGCGATACCATTCTCCCTCAAGACGTGTATAGTTCAGACCCGAACGTACAGCAAGATCTCCTTTGATAAAAATTTTACTGACATCTATAGGTTTCATTTAATGTTTATCCTTTCGTAAAATCCTGCAATATTTCACCCTTTTACACTGCCGATAACTAAACCCTTTGTAAAATACTTCTGCAGGAACGGGTAGATCGTCAATATCGGCAGCATACCGAGAAACAGCTGTGCAGAACGTCCTGATCGCTCGTTCATCCGTGCTACGAGCTGCATGTAATCGGGGCCCATCTGCCGCATGAGTTCTCTGAAGTTGCTAAGCAATGATTGTAAATAGGTTTGCAAAGGATAGTTTGCAGGCGAGTTCATGAAGAGTCTCCCTAATAGCCACTCGTTCCAGTGATTTACAAATGAGAACAGCGCAACAGTGGCAAGTGCGGGTTTCAGAACGGGCAGCATGATTTGGACCAGTATGGTAAAATACCCCGCACCGTCGATCATAGCCGCTTCCTCGAGCTCTTTTGGCAAACCTCTTATAAAATTCATTAAAATAAGCAAAGAGAAAACAGGCAGTCCTCCGGGGATAACAAGTGACCATATCGTATCGAGCATATTAAGGTTATAAATCAACACGTAAAAAGGTATAAGTCCTCCGCCGAAAATCATTGTTATAGCAAAAAATGCCATATAGTAATTTCTCGCACTGAATTCCCTGGTGGTTTTTGCCAGCGGGTACGCAGTCAGGATCATTAGTATCATATTTATACCTACACCGAGCACCACCCTTTGGATCGATACCCAAAAGGCTTGCATAAACCTGCCGCTCCTAAAGGCGAAAGCATATGATTCCATAGTAAAGCCCATAGGCCAAAGACTTACTTGATTGGCGGAAACATAGTGAGAGGAACTGAAGGATATCGCAAGTATATGAATGATCGGCAAAGCGCAAAGCATACAAACAAATGTAATAAATATATAGTTGACTACATTAAAAACTTTCTCGCCTCTTGTTCGAAAATGCATCTTCTGTCCCCCTCCCTCAGAATATTCTGTAGTTTGCCACTTTATAAGCAAAGAATAATGAAAGTGACATCAATATCATTGACACTACCGACCTCATTAATCCTACAGCACCGGCAAGTGCAAATCTCGCGTTCTGGAAACCCAGTCTGTAGAGATATGTATCGATAACATCGCCTGTAGAGTATACGACCGGAGAGTACAGGTTATAGATCTGGTCAAAACCGGCGTTGAGAACGTTGCCGAGAGCAAGTGTTGCCATAAGAACAATGATCGGACCCATCATCGGGATGGTAATAGAGAAGATCTGCCTGAACTTGCTCGCACCGTCAACAACAGCAGATTCGTAGATCTCCGGATCGATCGAGGTGATGGTGGCGAGATAGACAACGGTGCCGAAACCGAAGGTTTTCCAAACATCCGTCCATATCATAGTCCATGGAAAAATCTCGGGAGAGGTTAAAAACTGAACTCTTTCTATCCCGAATATCCCCAGAAAAGCATTGACAAGACCGTCAGAAGCAAGAATGGTACTGAGCACCCCTGCCATAATTATCCAGGAAATAAAGTTTGGTATATATACAATGGTTTGGAAAAAACGTTTAAAGAAAGAAATACGTATTTCATTCAATAAAATTGAAAATGCAATTGCAGCGAGTGTCCCGAGAACTATTTTCATTATGGATATAAAAAGGGTATTATAAATAGTACGGGTAAATTGCGGCTGATCAAAAAGCCATCTGAAGTTATCAAGACCGACCCACGGTGAACCGCTAAAACCACGGACAGGGCTAAAGTCTTGAAATGCCATGATCAGTCCGTACATAGGGCCGTAGGAAAATATTGCGGTTACAATAAATGCAGGTAATATCAGCATATGCAGCGGCCACTCTCTGCCGAAACGATTTATTATCCTGCCGCCGCCGCTGAAATAACGTTCTTTCTTTATCCGCGGACCGGAAGACGCAGTTGTTCCTGCCGAATCAATTGCCGACCTCATAAACACACCACCTTGTCGGTTTTAAACTTTGAGCAGTTGCACTGGTATATGCACAGTGCAACTGCTCTTTGTAGGGTGAAAATTAATGACTGTTGATTATCCGAAGTATTGATTCACTGCATCCTCTTTGATCTGTCCGCCTTGTGCATACCATTGAGCCAGGATCGATGGCCAATCGCTTGCGGGTTTATTACCCATTATTATCTGCATGACCTCTTCCATGACGATGTCACCTGTGCTGCCTGCCTGTGCAAATTCAGCCGGCGGGGATCCCCACATAGCTGTACGGACGATCCAGTTGTTATCAAACAGATGCTGGCTTCTTGCATAGGAACTTCCGTTAAAGCCCATTTGTAGATAAGCACCAAGACCATGGGAATTTTTGTCGTTTATCCAGTTTTGCGAGTCACTGTACTTAAACATCATACCTGCTGTAAACAGTTGGCTTGTATCTCCTGTTTCCATTGCATGGACGACATGTTTGTATTGGATCATATCTGCTTGCGGGTCAATGACCTGGAATGCTCTGGTCATTGCATGCTCGCGGCCTTCTTCGATGTACTCGGCAAGATCATCCATTGTCATCGGTGTATCCGGGCTGAACATCATGTGGTCAAGCAGGCTGATAACCTTCATAAGTGCTGCAGGATTATTAAACTCTGCACTTGCGACTATAACACCCAGGTTCGGATAGAAAACCTGTCCGTTTGCCGGTCTGCTGCCGGATACGGTCGGGAGGTTGAGCGGGATAAAGTATGCGTCATTGTTTTGTGCTGCTACGATATCGGGACCTGCATACCAACCCCACCATTGCCACCAGCACTGGATGCCTACACGTCCGTTGAGGAGGTCTTCTTTACCGCGTCCCCATTCTTCCATTACCATGAACTCGGGGCTTATTAGACCTTCTGAATACCAGCGCGCCCAGTTTTCAAGTGCTGTCTGGAATTCGGGGAAAGCAATACCGGGCTTGAGTCTTCCGGTGCCGTCATCCCGCCAGAAATACTCATTGTTATGGATGTTGCCGAGATAAGAATCAAACATTGGAGCGGTTCTGAAGAGCCATTGCAGATTATTATCTACAGCTATACCATAAGAAGCTCCGTGGTTTGTCATAAATGCTTTTGCGAGTCTTTCAAGGTCTGCAACCGTTTTTATTTCGGGTGAGCCTTCAGCCTCATACCAGTCTTTCCGTACCCACATATGCCAGGGCTGGTCTATTTGACCGTAGTAGTAGCTGGGGATACCATAGATCCTGCCGTCGACTGTATAGCCTTGGATCGTCAACGGGTCAACGACCTGATGGTTTCTGAGACGCGGTGATCCGTACTGCGCTAATGCATCGGTCAGGTCGAGCAGCAAGCCTTGTGATTGCAGTTCTCCAAACAGACGCGGATCGACATCGGAATAAGGCAGCGCAAATACATCAGGAAGATTTCCTGAAACGATCGCTGCGTTCAGACGTTCTGCATAACCGTCTGTAGTAGTCCATTCAAATTCTACTTCGATGTTGAGAACATCTTTGTATAGTCTGGTCCATGGATTGTTGTTGATGTCGTCGCCATCCTGGAAGTACCAGTTTGACCCTTGTGGTGCTACGGCGAGGATTTTTACGGGTTTGTCATACGGTGTGTCCCAGTTTCCGCTAGGTGGAGCAACATAATCACGTGTTGCTTCGGAACCTCCACTTCCGCATGCTGCTACTATGCCCATAAGCATGAAGCATGCAAGTGCCACGGCAAGTAAACGCTTTTTCATTCGATTTCCTCCATTTCAGTGTGTTAAGATAATTAAACAGCTTTATTATGTTTACAAAAGTAAGAGGGGGTATAAACCGATACCGAAAAACATCTGCGTGTTGTTTAGTAAACAGAATATAATAAACTCTTCTTTGTATTGCTTAATTATACACGTTAAAAAATAAAAAGCAATACTTATTTTCATTTTATTCATAATTTCAGTAGAATGTCAGCGAAATATTTTAGTAAACAAGCTCTTGTTTTTGCTTCTATGATGTGCGATAATAACGAGGAATCATTTAAAACAATGTATATCATGTATACTAAACAAAGGTATGGGGAGATAAGATAATGCCTAATATGAGAGATGTTTCGCAAGAATCGGGAGTTTCATTATCATCCGTATCACGCATCCTCGCCGGGGATAATAATTTCCACGTTCGTAAAGAAACACGCCAAAAGGTTCTGGATGCCGCAAATAAATTAGGGTACCAGTATATAAAAAGAGAAACAGGCAACAAAAGGATCGGGTGCATGCTCAGCTATACTGCAGAAAAATATTCCGATGAGTTTTTTCTGACGATCCTGTCTGCTATAAGAAGCAGCCTGCAGGAAGTCGGATGTTCGATGGCTCCGTTATACACCACAGGTGAAATCGATATTATAGAGGATGTATGCAGACAAGAGTTATTATCCGGGTTGATTCTTTTTGAAGATTCACTTGATATCGACAGTATGGAGCGTTTAAGAAATGCCGTACCGCATATTGTAGGTGTGGAAACCGATTATAAAGGTATCGACAACATCCTCCATGACAAGTATTCGACCGGCGTACAAGCTGTTGAGCATCTAATGGAGAGAGGACATAAGCGAATCGCGTATGTTGGCGGGGATGAACGCCTTGTACTTAACCGCAGTGTTGCTTATTCCGATCTTATGTCTCTGAGAGGTTTTCCGACTCCCCCGGAATATTTTATGGATTGCGGCTGGGAACCCAACCGCTGCCGGGATCTGGTGCTTGATCTATGCCGGCGGAAAGATCGTCCGACAGCGATATTTGCCGGTTCGGACAATTTGGCTATAGCAGTATTGAGCGCGATCAGTTCTTTAGGCTTATCTACACCGGACGATGTTGCTGTCGTGAGTGTAAACAATCTGGATTTTTCCGCTTACACTTCTCCTCCTCTAACAACAGTATCTATTCCAATGGAGGAGATCGGAACTGCTGCTACAGAGATGCTTATGCGGCGAATAGACGGATTTTCCGGATTGCCCGTAAAAATCGTTTACCCTACTACATTAATAGTCAGGCAATCTACCTAGTATGGTAATCTACTTAATTAAGGAGGTGATGCAGCATCAAATATTACATAGGCGTTGATGGTGGCGGTACGAAGACAGCGGTCTGTGTTGCTGCAGCAGATTCATCCTTATTATTGACCGAACGAACAGGCAGTGCCTCATGGAGAGAATACGGGATAGATCATGTCGTGCAGATCATTAAAAATGTGATCAGCAAATTTCCTATGGGAGAAGATGCTGTAATTGCAGGTATTGCCATGGGACTCCCTTGCTTCGGCGAGAGCGAAGACGGAGATCGCGAGCTGAAGAAAAGTTTTGATTCAGCATTTCCCAACATACCTGTATATTTGACCAATGATGTCGAAGTCGGGTGGGCAGGCTCCCTTGACCTGGCATCAGGGGTAAATGTTGTTGCAGGAACAGGTTCGATCGCATTCGGAAAAAATGAATCCGGCGAAACTGCGCGGTGCGGCGGATGGAGTGAATTTTTCAGCGACGAAGGTTCCTGTTATTGGATCGGATGTAAAGTATTGCAGTTGTTTTCAAAGCAGGCAGACGGAAGAGCTCCGAAGGATGAACTTTATACGGTCGTCCGTAAAGAGTTTAAAATAAAAAATGACTTTGAAATCATCGATCCGGTGCATAACGAATACATAACAAATCGCGACAAAGTCGCAGCACTCCAGTTTTTAGCAAAAGATGCTGCTTTAGCCGGCTCGAGCAGCGCAAGAAATTTGTATATCGATGCTGCAGGTGAGCTATGTAACATGGTTACAGCAATCAGAGACCGGTTACAGTTTAAGCATCAGCCGTTTCCGGTATCATATTCCGGCGGACTTTTTAAAGCAGGCGAGCTGATACTGCCGCATTTTAACGAACGTGTAATTGCCGCCGGCGGGGATCCGGTCAAGCCAAAATATGAACCGGTATACGGAGCTGTTTTGCTGGCTTTTGAACAAAATTGTCCTGATTGCCTGCCCGGTCTGCGGAAAAGGCTTGACGAGCTTTAGCGACAGTTTAGTTTAGCATACAATAATAATCAATTTTTACGGAGGTAGATCATGGCTTTAACGTACACAGAAATCAACGACACTTTTAACGCGCTGGAAAAAACAGTCAATTATCTGGAAAAAAATTGGACGGATATTGAGGCATTCTTTAAAAGCAAAAACCGTTTTGTGTTTGTGGGATGCGGCTCAAGTTACAGTAACGCAAAGTCGTTTGCGATGATATGCAAAATGAGTACCGGAAAATCCGCTACTGCTCTCGCTGCGGGGGACATCTTACTTCATAAAGAAAGATACAAAAAATACATCAACGGATCAGCGGTAGTATTTATTTCCCGCTCCGGACGTACAAGTGAATTGATCCTGGCTTTAGACGCATTAAGAGACGTTGGCTGCAGCTTCTCTGTTGCGGCATTTGTCTGTGCTGACGACACGCCGCTTGGAGATAAGAGTGATCTTGTATTATCAACTCCATGGGCGTTTGATGAAAGTGTGTGTCAAACACGGTGTGTAACAAATGCATATTTCATGGCAGCATATATTGCGACAAAACTCACAGAAAACACTTCAGTATTAAATGAATTGCTTCAGATCATCAAAGAAGGACCGGTTTATATCAAAAGTGCCGAAGAACTGGCTATGAAACTGGCAGTCCAACCATGGACACATGCTGTTGTTCTTGCCGATGCAGAGCTTGAAGGAATTGCCGAAGAAGGGTCATTGGTGTTTAAGGAAGTATGCCAGTTGCCATCAAATTATTACCATGTACTTGATGTACGTCACGGCCCGATGGTATTGATCGGTGAAAAAACACTTGTTATTGTCGCATTGGGTACAGCTAACGAGCTTGAGTTAAATATTCTGGGTGACTTGAAATCAAAAGGAGCTGATGTAGTGGCTTTCTCCGATGTTAATGCCGGACATATAAATGAAAGCGAAATCAGCTGTTCATATTTTGGCAGGGAACTATCTCATATTTCCAAAGGTATACCGCTTATTCTGCTGTGCCAGATGATCGCATACTATAAATCAAAAGAAACAGGAGCAGACCCGGATAAACCCACCGGTCTTGACCCCTGGATATCTCTTTAGTATTACGATCATCCTGTCTTCATTGAGCTTTTTAACCCGGCTAAACGTTTTCTGAGAACAAATATATTTACTGTTAAGCTTATTAAACCAAAAGCAAATACAAGTACAAATAAAAGCATAAAGCCTATATTTTCTAAAACCGGAGCAAGCAGCATTATTGTTGCCGATGCAACTGATGCGGATATTATTGTAAATACCCCCACATATAAAGGTATCTTTGCGTGGGGGCTTATTTCCGCAAACATTAATTGCGAAGAAGTCAATGTGCCGATATTGCATATATTTGCAAGAGCCCATGCAATAAACAGTATAAATAGTGAGTTTATAAGAAAAACTAAAGAGCCTGCAATAACAAGGGAGCAAGCAGATATAACTGCAACGATCCTTGGTCCGAAACGATCAATGATATAACCAAAAGAAACATTCCCTATTGCTGCAGATAAAATCGCCAGCCCCGTTAAAATCGCAATATGTGTTTCAGTCACTGAAAATTCACGGATCGCATATAGTGTATAAAACGGTAAAATTGAGTTTGCCATAGCTAAAACAACATATGTAGAAATCATTGCACGAAACGGCGGGTTATTTTTAATAACTGCCGGCATTTGCCGTATATATTCAGGCATACTCATTTGTTCATTTGGTATATGATCATCACACTGGCGCATTGAATAGAAAACAACAGCATTAGCAAATAAAAAGACTGTACCTAAAAAAAAGATAGCCATATAATTATATGGAAATTCGATGCTGTTGAGGATCACCGGTATTAGTACAGACATGCCAACGCCGAGGAGAGAGCCTATAGCAAGACCATAACCTCGCACTGTACCTCGCTTATCAGGCGGGAGCAACCTGATGATCAAAGGTGTAAAGAAAATGGCATAAGAGCCCACAAAAATGTTGAATATGAACCAGAATGCCAGAAATAAATTTATTAATGCCGGATATGAGCTGGAAAACACCGGTATCAAAAGAACAAATAATAAGAAAGAAAGCCTTTGGATAAGTAATATCTTAGCAAACGTTCTGTGCATAACTTTTGTACGCGATGCGATATATCCGAAAACCGGCTGGGTTATAAGGACACATATCAATGCCATTGTTGTTGCCAATGCAATTTGAAACGTCGAAGCACCAAGCTGATCCAGAAAATAAGGAATAACCGCTGTGATCGATATCAAAGCCATTGACGGCATAAATGTAATGCCATCAAAAAAAAACATCCTCATATTATGGCGAATATCTT
>Ga0123356_10003972_pt1 | contig 15364 bp, 12 predicted proteins | sample TergutEmb28metaG_2_FD_92546 | JGI IMG/M metagenome (GOLD analysis project Ga0123356, IMG submission 92546) | Embiratermes neotenicus P3 segment gut microbial communities from Petit-Saut dam, French Guiana - Emb289 P3 | ecosystem: Host-associated > Arthropoda: Insects > Digestive system > Gut ... | reverse complement strand
GTTCCCCCACCATGACGCGAACCGGCCATTTACACATGAACCCGAGTAGCCCCCTCTTGCCGACCTGCGAAAACACAGCCAACACCAGAGATTACGTGAAGTTATGGCCGGTTCGCGGGGATTGGGGGCTCGGTGCCACGGCGTGGCGAGCCAGCGCTGGGCTAGTTGGACCAACCGCCGCCATGCCACGAGCCTGCTGGGAGATGACTGCCGTGAGGAGCCGGGCGGAAGAATTCGGTTGGCTTAGGCCTGGTGCTGGCTGTAGCTGGAGGGATTAGTGGCTGAAGATAGTTGCCGGTTGAGAGGTTGGCGACTGAGGATGACTGGAGATGGCCGCCAGTTGGAGCCGGTGGTTAGCGTCGTCCCACCATGGCGGTCCGAGGTGAAGCTTCACTTTGACAGTGTCATCCAGCGCTCTTTTAGGAAATGAGTGCGGCCACCCAGACTGGGGGAGCTACCAAGATGGCAGGTAGAACCGCCAGGGCTGCATCGCGGCCAGTCAGCCAAGTGGACCAGAGTTTGTCTGGGTTAGACAGCCACCAAGCTAGTGTCCCTGGGGCTAGGGCACCGGCCGCGCCCAGCGCTGCGCTCACCCACCACTCCAAATCCAGCCAGCTGGCGGTTGCCAGGCCGGCTCCCGCCCCAGCCAGGATGCCCAGGCCAATGGCCGCGACCGGGACCCACGGCCAGCGGGATAAGCCCTGGCCAAGACCAGCCACGACCGCTCCAGCCGCAATGCCGCAGGCTGCGGCCACCGTTAGCGCAGCCGGAATGGCACCCCCTGATCTAGCGCCAAGATAGAGCCCAATCAAAGAAGCTAGCCCCAGACCGCTGACAGTACCTGCCACCGACCTAATCAAATGCGGCCGCGGAGCGGGGCGGGCCAGCTCACGGACCATCGCGGCGGTGAACCCCACACCCAAAGCCGCCAGGCAGGCTGTGGCAGCAGCAGTGGCTGTCCCCCAGTAGGCGGCCAGGGCAATGGACACGGTCGCGGTAAGAGCCAGCACCAACCGGGCGGTGTGCGGCTGCGGTGATGTGGCTAGTTCCGGCCAACCGACCACCAGGCCTAAGGCCAGTAATCCGACCAAACCCCAAGCCCATGGACCGCTCAGATAGAGGCCAAGGGCAGGTAGACCGCCGGCCAGTGCCATGGCCACAAGCCTGAGATAGCGGTCCATCGAGTCCTTTCCCGTCCATGCACAACCGGTCAACCACCTACCGTAGTCATGACGTAGGCTGCCAAACCGGTCAGGCCCCATTCAACCGCAACCAAGCCAGGTCCGCGATCCGTCGCATCACACCGCGCTAGGCCCTTGGGGTTGGACTGCTTGATAATCAGGTTGTCTGCGCCGGCGCTGCCAAGACCGTGCCTGCCACCGGCGTTTTCGCAGGTGGTGATGGCGCCACCGGGCGGGCCACCCGGTCGGTCGCTGGTTATTCACCAGCAGCCCAGGCGCCAAGCCACAATGGCATACGTTAGGCCGGTCAAAATGGCCTAGTGTTATTCGAGCCGGACCGCGGAAGCCCCGGGCTCCAACTTTTGCCGCTTCGAGCGGCCTGCGCGCCGACTGGCGCTCCGCGGTTCGGTAACAACGCCCCCGCCGTGGGCGGGAGCAGAACAACTCAGTCCGCTGCTAGATACAAGGGAGAAGAGCCAGTGCGGTTTCGTCTCACGCCAAAAGACCAGAGCTTTTTTGAGATGCTGGCTGAACAGGGTCGTCACTTAGTGGCCGGGTCTGACGCGTTGATGGAAATGGTCTCCGCCGAGTTCGATGAACGGGTTGATCTAGCTGCCCAAATCCGCGAGATTGAACACCACGCCGATGACGCTGCCCACGCCATCATCCGCCGCCTCAACTCCACCTTCATCACACCGTTTGACCGTGATGACATCTACGCCCTAGCCAGCGCGCTGGACACTTGCATGGACTACATGGAAGAAGCCGCTGACCTGATTGTCTTGTACCGGATTGACCGCATCCCCAAGAAGGTGGGTAAGCAGGTCAAGGTGCTACAGCGCGCCTCGGCCCTAACGGCTGACGCCATGCCCCGGCTGAAAACCATGGAGAGCCTGGGCGAATATTGGGTTGAGATCAACCGGCTGGAAAACCAAGCCGACCGGGCCTACCGGGCGCTGTTGGCTGACCTGTTTGAAACCGAAACTGACCCCATCCAACTGATGAAGGTTAAGGAGCTGATCGAAGCCTTGGAGCAGGCGGCCGATGCCTTTGAGCACGTGGCCAACATTGTAGAAACCATCGCTCTCAAGGAGTCATAGCCGCCGTGGACGCCGCCATTGTCATTGCCTTGACCGTCATGGTCATGGCCTTGGTGTTTGACTTCACCAATGGCTTCCACGACGCGGCTAACGCCATTGCCACCTGTGTGTCCACCCGCGCGTTGACTCCGCGGGTGGCGCTGGCCATGGCGGCCATAATGAACATGGTGGGTGCCTTGCTGGGCACCGGCGTAGCCAAGACCATTGCGGACACCGTTGGCTTAGATTCCCTGCGTGAGACCAACACGGTCGAGGCCTTGTTGATTGTGCTGGCCGGCCTAATAGGGGCCATCACCTGGAACCTCATCACCTGGTGGCGCGGCCTGCCGTCCTCCAGCTCCCATGCGCTAATTGGCGGCTTGGCTGGCTCTGGCATGGCCGCCATGGTTTTCTTCAACGCCACCAGAACCCCCGGGCAGGAAGTGGGCGTCCACTGGGGCAAGATCAGCCAAAAGGTTTTCATCCCCATGGTGATCTCCCCCGTGGTGGGCTTCTCGCTGGCCTTTGGCCTGATGGTGCTCCTGATGTGGCTGTTCCGCCGGTCAAACCCCCACAAGCTGACCCGCAGATTCCGCCACCTGCAGATCGTTTCGGCTGGCGCCATGGCCATGGGTCACGGCCTGCAAGACGCCCAGAAAACCATGGGTGTGATGTTCATGGCCTACCTGACCGTCTCCGAGACCACCGGCACGGAGATACCGGTTTGGATCATCCTGCTAGCAGCCGCGGCCATCTCCATGGGCACCTACGCCGGCGGTTGGCGGATCATGCGCACCCTGGGCCGCCGGATCATTGAGCTTGACCCGGTGCGCGGCTTTGCCGCCGAGACCGTGGCCGCCTCAGTCCTCTACACCACCGCCTTTGTGTTCTCGGCGCCTATCTCCACCACCCACACCATCACCAGCGCCATCATGGGTGTGGGCGCCACCAAACGGCTTTCGGCCGTGCGGTGGGGTGTGGCTAAGAACATTGTCGGGGCCTGGTTACTGACCATTCCAATGGCCGGCTTGACTGGTGCGGCCACCTTCTTTGTCATGTACGGCGTGCAGTCCCTGTTCTCATGAGGGGCACCTTTATGTTCCGGTGCCCGATGCCGGCCCTACAGTGCGCTCTTCACCTTGCCCTGGTAGGTGGCTTGGTATTGGCCGTTGGGCTGGGGCTGGAGGGCTGCAGTCAGGACCAGGGGTTCAGCCGGCAGGCTTATTGTGCGGCGCTGGCCGCCAATCCCGGTTTAGACACCAAGAAACTGGTGGATGGCGACCCGGCTGAATTGGCCAAGGCCTCAGAGGCCTACACCGAGCTGCAGGAGCTGGCTCCTCCCCAACTCAGCGAGGACTGGGCATTGGTGGTGGCCGGCCTTGAGGCCATGCTGGTGGCCGCCGGCGGCGGGCAGCCGGTTGATCACTCCGACCAAGCCGACTTCTCCGCCGCCCTTGGCGCCATTGACAAAGACCGCCTTGAACGCTGCCCCGAGTAGCTGATCGGAGCCAGCCAACTGGTGACTTCGCTGTTGGCACAACCGGGGCGCTGGTTAGCTACCACCGCCCACGCCCGCGGGGGTGGGCGGTGTCCACCAGGCCAGATTGGCCAACCAGAGGTCAGGCAACCAACGCCATCATCCGGTGTGGCCAAGCCGAATTGGAACATAGGCCCATCCGGGCTCCACTTTGAGGTCATAAAATCGTAGGATCAATATGTCCCATGAATTTGGCAGCGTTGCGCGCGCCTGCCACGACCAACAACTCAAGACCGCGAGGACCTGCTTGATTCACCATGATCGACCAACCCAAGCCGGGACAGCCGCCCGGCCGGGGTTGCCAAGTAGCATGCCCTCAGCCCAGAAGAATCACTCGGAAGTGCACTGTGACCAGCAATAACCCTAAGTATCCCGGCATCAAGCAAGTCATCAACGGTAACGGTGCCATTGCCTATGTCATGTCCCACGTGTGCGGGGGGGTGATTGGCTACCCCATCACACCGTCCACTGAGATTTCGGAGACCTTTGAAGCCGCCAGAGCCGACGGCCAGCTGAACGTCTGGGGCAAGCACGCCTTTTTCACCGAGGCAGAGGGTGAGCATTCGGCTCAATCCGGCGCGCTGGGGGCGGCCCTGACCGGCGGCCACTACATCTCCAACGCCAGTTCCAGCCAAGGGATCTTGTACGCGCTGGAGTCGCACTACGTCACGGCCGGCAAACGAGTGGGCGGCTTTGTGCTGCAGGTGGCAGCCCGGGTGGTCAGCCGCCACTCACTCAACGTCATGGCTGGTCACGACGACATTTATTCACTCCTCCCAGCCGGCTACACCATCTTGTTCGGCTCCAACCCGGGTGAGGCAGCCGATCTAGCGGCCATTTCCTACAAGGTCTCAGCCAACTCGCTGATCCCAGTGGCCAACGCCATGGACGGCTTTGCCACCAGCCACGTCATGAGCGGGGCCGCCCTGCCAGAACCAGAACTCCTCAAGGAATACTTAGACGACCCAGCCGGTCGCATGCCCTGTCCCACCGCGGCCCAAGAAGTACTGTTTGGCGCCAAGGGCAGGGTCTTCCAGTTGGGCGCCTGGATTGACCGCCAGCAACTCAATTTCTTGGCAGACGACCTAGCGGCCCTAAGGGCCTTACTTGAGGCCAAAGCCGACCAGGTTGAAAGCGACCAAAACGGTAGCCTCCTGGCCGAAACCCTGCCGTTTGTCCCGGCTGACCTGCGGGAAGCCTGGCGCCGCCAGTGGCAAGCCGCTTGGGCCAAGGGCACCCGTCAGGTAGTGCCTGCCCTAGTGGACCCGAATAACCCAGGCCTGACCGGACCGGTCCAGAACCAACCAGACTTCCAGGCGGGCATTGCCGACCACCGCACCCACTTCGCCGCCGCCGTGCCGGACATGGTGATCGAGGCCATGGACCAGTACGCCGCACTAACCGGGCGGGCCTACCAGCCAGTCATGACCTATGACACCGAAGACGCCGACTACGTGATTGTGGGTATGGGTTCCATCACTGATGACGTCCGCGCCGTCATGCCCTACCTGCGCCAGCAGGGCCTGAAGGTGGGCGTGGTCTCAGTCAAGCTGCTCCAGCCCTTCCCTGAAGCCCAGTTGATCACCGCCCTGAAGGGGGCCAAGGCCGTCACCATCCTGGAGCGCTCCGATGACACCGCCCTGACCCGTCTGGTCAGCCAAGCCCTCCTCAAGGGAAGGTGGCGCGCTGAGGCGGGCAACGACATCGCCCAAACTGATGTTCCTGCCCTGCCAGCCATCCCCCGCATGACCACGGCCATCTTTGGCCTAGGTGGCCACGACGTCCAGCCAAGGCACATTGTGGCGGCCTTCAAAGCCATGGCCAGTGGGCACACCTCGCCGCTGATCTACCTGGGCTCGCAATTCTTTGATGAGCAGACCACCGGCGTGGGGGCGGAGGTCCAGGCCAAGATGCGTCAGGCCTACCCAGAGACCGTCCACATGGCGCTGCGTACGGAAGCCAACCCCCCCATCTTGCCCCCGGAGGCCCTGCGCATCAGGTTCCATTCGGTGGGCGGCTACGGCACCATTGCCACCGGCAAGCTGCTGACCGACGTGCTGTCCGGCGTGCTGGATATGCACTCCAAATCCGCCCCCAAATACGGCTCGGAGAAGTCCGGCGCCGCCACCAACTACTACATCACCTTGTCCCCCGAACCGGTGCTGTTGACCAACAACGAGTTGGAAGAGGTGGAAGTGGTGGTCTCGCCGGATCACCAGGCCTTTGTCCACACCGACCCGCTGCGTGGTCTGGTCAAGGGCGGCACCTTCATCATGCAGTCCAGCCAGGACACCTCCGTGGTGTGGACCTCGCTGCCAGAACACGCCCGGCGCACCATTGTGGAGCAGCAAATCCACTTCTACGTGGTGGACGCCTTTAGGGTAGCCCGGACCCATGCCCCCAGCCCCAACCTGGAAACCCGCATGATGGGCATTGCCTTCATTGGCGCGGTGCTAGGCCACGTGGACAAGATCATTGACCAGGCCGGCTCGACGGAGGCGACCTTGGGCAAGGTCCGCACCGAGATTGCCAAGAAGTTCGGTTCTAAGGGCCAAGCCCTGGTGGATTCGAATATGTCGGTCATTGAGGACGCCATCCACGCCACCCGCCGGGTGGATTACGGCCAACTGTCCCTGCCCGCCACCGCCGCCGCCCGCCGGGCTGCCCGCACGCTGGCCTTGTCCGCCGCCAAGGCGCCGGCCGCCGCGCTGAGCCACCCGCAGGGTCTGTTTGACCCGGAGTACTACGAGGATCTGATTGCCCGGCCCTTCCGCGACGGCACCATTGCCGAATCCCCGGTGCTGCCGGGCCACGGGCTATTCATGCCGCCGGCTACCGGTGGTGGCAAGGACAAGGGCCTGTTCCGCCGCGAGATTCCGCTGTTCAAGGCGGAGGGCTGCACCGGCTGCCTGGAATGCGCCCTGGCCTGCCCCGACAGCGCCATCCCCAACACCATTCACGAGCTGCATGACGTGCTGGCCAACGCCATTGCCTGCCTGGAGGCGCCGCCCGCCCACCTCGAAGAGTTGCTGGCGCTGGTTCCCAACTGGGCCACCGAGGCGCGCCGTTTGCTGTTGGAGTCTTCCGATGCCGGCAGCTTGGCAGCCGTGGCCGGTGCGGCTAGCGCGGTGCTGGGTGAGTCTCCCACCTTGGCCCTGTACCTGGCCGACATTGAGCAGAATTTGGCGGTCTTCCCAGTGGCCCGGACCCGGCCGTTCTTTGATGCGGCGGAGAAGGAGCGGGCTGGTTCCGGCGCGCTGCTCTCAGTGGTGGTGGACCCGTCCAAGTGCACCGGCTGCATGCAGTGCGTTGACGTCTGCGGTCCTGGGGTCATTTCCAAGGAGGAGCAATCCACCCGCCTGGAGGCCCAGCTGGAGAAGCGCTTTGAGATCATGTCCATCCTGCCTAACTCGCCCGAACGCTTCTGGGTCGACGCCATTGAGGCGGGCGACCTCAAGCGCCTGCTGCTGGACCACGCCGCCTACTATTCGCTGACCGGTGGGCATGGCGCCTGCCGCGGTTGTGGCGAGGTGACGGCGCTGCACCTGGTGACGGCGCTGAGCCACACCTTGGGCCGCGACCGCCGCCAGCGGCACATCAAGGACCTGACCGCACTGATTGAGCAGCTGCGGGACAAGGCCGCGGGCCTTGACCCAGAGTTGGCTGAACGCCGGCAGAGGATTGAAGGCCTGATCAACCACCTGGATCACCGGCTGTACTTCTATGAGGCCGGGCCCTCTGGGGCCGGGCCGGCGCCGGCGGTCTTCACCAACGCCACCGGCTGCTCTTCGGTCTATGCCTCAACCATGCCGGCCGGGCCCTACAACGACCCGTGGGTCAACTCCCTGTTCCAGGACGCCCAGCCACTGGCGGCCGGGATTCATGAGGGCTTGGCTAGCCAACTGGTAGATGAGGTCAAAGCCCTGCGCTTGGCTGAAGCCGAGTTGGCTGACGGCTATGACCCAGCCCTGGAGGCCCAACTCCAGTCCTTGGATTGGCGGAGCTTCACGCCCGATGAAGCCTCGCTGCTGCCGGTGTTGTTCTCCGTCTGTGGTGACGGCGCGGCTTACGACATTGGCTTTGGCGCCATGTCGCGGGTCATGGCCGGTGGCACGCCCATCAAGGTGCTGGTCTTGGACACTGGTGGCTATTCGAACACCGGCGGGCAGGCCTCGACCGCCAGCTTCATCTCCCAGGACGCCGACCTGGCCCGGATTGGCAAGGCCCATCCGGGCAAACGGGAGGCGCGCAAGGAACTGGGTCTGCTGGCCATGTTCCACCCGAATACCTTCGTGGCAGCCAGCACCGCCGCCATGCACACCCACTTCTTGACCGCTTGCACCGACCTGCTGAACTTCAACGACGGCTGCGCCACGCTGCTGGCCTACACGCCGTGCTCCACCGAGTCCGGTTTTGCTGAGGAGTTGTCCTCCGAGCGCGGCCGGCTGGCGGTGGATTCGCGGATGAGCCCGGTGTTTGTGCACAATCCCGCGCGCGGCGCCAACCTCACCGAACGGCTGTCCTTGGAGGGCAACCCCGGTCTTGATGTGCTGTGGACCAACACCACCATCCAGTTCCAAGACGCCGACGGGCGGACCCAGCTGAAGGAGATTCCCTTCACGGCGGCCGATTTTGCCTTTGGCGAGGTCCGCTTTGCCAAGAACTTCAAGCCGCTGGCCTCTAATCAAGAAGCCAACGCCGTGCCGGTGGCTGAGTTTATTGAGCTGGACCTGGCCCTGCGGGCCGGCAAGGTGCCATTCATTTGGGCCACCAACCGCAAGCGGCAGTTGATTAAGGTGGCGGTGTCAGCCGCCATGGTGGAACTGGTAGAAGACCGTAAGCACTTCTGGCTGATGCTGCGCTTCTTGGCCGGCCGTGACCAGGCTCAGTTGGCTGCTGAAAACCGTCAGGCCTTGGCGGATTTGCAGGCCCGCTACGACCAAGCGGTGGCCAGCTGTGACGCTTCACTGGACTCAATTGCCGCCGCTATGGCGGACCTGGCTACTTCCTCCAAGGCCCCCACTAGCGCTGTGACCATTGGCTTAGCCGGAGCATTGGGCGGCCATGGTGCCCCCGCGCCGGCTGTAGAAGAACCACTTTGCCCGGGGCCGGCATCGTCCTCAGCTGGTGAGCGGCCGGTCTGGCTTGACCCAGCGGACCTGCCAAAGTGCAACGACTGCGCCACCTGCTACCAGGAACTGCCACAACTGTTCGAAAAGGCCACCATCTTGGTGGACGGCAAGCCGCAGGTGGTGGGCCGGTTGATTGAAGGCGCCTTGGACTCGGTAGTAGTCACCCCAGAACTGACCAAGCGGATAGCTCGGGTCAAGGCCAATTGTGATGCGGAGATCATTGTATGAGCGAGCAAACCGACCGGTTGGAGCAGGTGCGGCGGTGGGACGCCGCCCGTCATAACCTGGAAACCGAGCGCCGGCGCTTAGAGGCGTTGGCGACCAGCGAGCCGGTGGCTCAATTCCGCCGCCAAGTCACGGTGTTGGAGCAAGCGCTGGCCCACGACCCTAGAGCCTTCCGCTCAGTCTTCTTGGAGCAGGGCATGGCCGCGGTGGCGTGGGAGTTCAAGCAGCGCGACCTGTCCCGGGAGATGGTCGAGACCATCTGGGACATGCTGCTGTCCGGCGGGGATGTGGCCGCGGTACTGATGCGTTTCTTGTGGCGGCTGCCAGTGGGCCGCAAGCGGATGTTCTTGCGCGGTATTGACCGCTACCTGTCTGACCAGTACCCCATGTTCAAGGGGCTGAGTGAGGCTTGGCCGGCTAACAAGGCAATTGAGCCCTACATCCGTGCGCCGGAGGACCGGGTGAAGGACTCCAAACTGGTCAACATGGGCTACTTCGGTTACATGGAGGAGCTGGGTTACTCCTTCCGCGAGGTGGAGCTGTTTGTCTGGCTGGAGGCGCTGCGGGACAAGCAGTGTGCCGACAAGCCATGTGAGCTGGGCACTTTCCTGGCGGGCAAGAAGGATCCCGATGGCGGTTGCCCGGTTTTGATTGACATTCCGGCCATGTTTGAGCTGATTGGGGAGGGCCGGTTTGCCGAGGCGGTCAAGCTGCTGGAAGAGGCCAACCCGCTGCCTAATGTCACGGGGCGAGTCTGCCCGCAAGAACTCCAGTGCCAGGGTGCTTGCCTGCACAAACGTCCTATGACCATTGGTCAGGTGGAGTGGTTCTTGGCCGAATGGGACAAGCGGGTGGGCGCTGGTTCGGCCGCTGCTCCGGCCGCGCCGGCGGTTGATCCGTGGTTGACGGCGACCCGGCCTCCCATTGGCATTGTCGGTTCGGGTCCTTCTGGTTTGATTGCCGCTTATCTACTGGCACGCGAGGGTTTCCCGGTGACGGTGTTTGAGGCCTTCCACGAGTTGGGTGGGGTGCTGCGCTACGGCATCCCGGAGTTCCGTTTGCCCAATGAGTTGATCGATGACGTAGTCACAAAAATCAAGCTGCTGGGTGGGCGGTTTGTCACCAATTTTGTGGTGGGCAAGACCGCTACCCTGCAACAGCTGTCTGACATGGGCTTTTGGAAGCTGTTTGTGGGCTCTGGGGCTGGGTTACCGAAGTTCATGGGTGTGCCGGGCGAGGATTTGATAAACGTCATGTCCGCCAACGAGTTCTTGACGCGGGTCAACTTGATGGACGCGGCTAACCCCGCTACCGAAACCCCGTTGCCGGTGGTGAAGGACAAGCAGGTGATTGTGATTGGCGGGGGCAACACCGCCATGGACGCTGCCCGCACCGCCAAACGGCTGGGTGGACACGTCAAGATTGTCTACCGCCGGACCAAGGCGGAAATGCCGGCCCGGGTCGAAGAGCTGGAACACGCCATTGAAGAGGGCGTGATTGTGGACACCTTGCAGTCCCCGGCGGTGTTCCACGGGGATGCCAACACCCACTTTGTCACCTCTGCCACCGTGGCCATTATGGAGTTGGGTGAGCCGGATGATTCCGGCCGGCGCCGGCCGGTTGACACTGGCGAGCCCACCCACATTGAGGTTGATCTGGTGATCATGGCCTTAGGTAATTCGGCCAACCCGATCATCAAGGACTCCGAGCCGCGTTTGGCGGTGTCACGTTGGGGGTCCATTGAGCTGGAGCGGGATGGTTCGCAGGAGACCTCGGTGCCTGGGGTTTTCACCGGTGGCGATGCCGCCCGTGGCGGTTCGACCGCCATCTTGGCAGCGGGCGACGGCCAGGCCGCCGCCCGGGAAATTCTGGCCATGGACTTGCTGCCAGAGGACCAGGTCAAGGCCATGGTGGCCAGCGCCCTGCGCTACACCGAGATGGGCGAGTCCCTGGCTGGGGTACTGTCCAAGACTTGGCTGGCTGATGGCATTGCCGAGCTGGTGATCCACGCCCCGGTGGTGGCCAAATCAGCTCAGGCTGGGCAGTTTGCCCGGGTGTTGGCGCCTGGCGATGGCGCGGAGTTGATCCCGTTAACGTTGGCGGATTGGGACGCCCAGGCTGGCACCATCACTTTTGCTATTCAAGACGTGGGCACTTCATCGCACCAGTTGTGTGCCTTGGAGGTGGGCCAGGCCATGGCTGGGGTGGCTGGGCCGCTGGGCCGGCCCTCGCAGCTGCACCGCTACGAGGCGGCTGAGCGTGTGGTCTTCACCGCTGGTGGGCTGGGTCTGCCACCGGTTTATCCGGTCTTGCGTCAGCACCTGCGGCAGGGTAACCACTGTGTGTTGATTGCCGGGTTCAGGTCTAAGGACTTGATGTTCTGGCACCGGCCTGACGAGCGGATCGAAGCTCTCAAGGCCGAATTCGGTGACCTACTTGAGGTGATCTACACCACCAACGACGGTTCGTTCGGGGTGGAAGGCTTTGTCACCACACCACTGAAGGACATGCTGAACCAGGCCCAAGCGGGCCAGGGTCCCAAGGTGGCTGAGGTGCTGGCCATTGGCCCAGCGGTCATGATGAAGGCCGTGGCTGACTTGACCAAACCCTATGAGGTCAAGACCGTAGCCTCGCTGAACTCGATCATGGTGGACGCCACCGGCATGTGCGGTGCCTGCATGGTGCCGGTCTGGGAGGGTGAGAAGCTGGTGCGCAAGCATGCCTGCATTGACGGGCCGGAACTAGATGCCCATTTAATTGACTGGGACAAGTTCCTACCACGCTTCCACCAGTATCATGATCAGGAGCAAGCCAGTCGCCGCCGGCACGGCCTGGCATAGGTGTCCCCAGACCCAACGAGGCCCATTGGCTTCGGCCCGCTGCCGGAAGACCGGAGGTGACCGGTACCTGATGAGCCTTCAACCTGATCCAGCGATCTACCCAGCCGGGGCGCCGCCCTTAGTCACCTGGAATTGGCCAGCCGTTGGCATTGGTGCTGCCGGTTTGTACCTAGCTGGGGAAGTGGTGACGGCGTTGGCCTTGCCGCCCAGCAGCTGGGGAGTCGGTGTTCTACAGCTTTTAATCCTCCAGTTTGTGCTCCCAGTGGCCATCTGCGGCCTAATGATTGTCTTGGCGCCGGCCCAGGTCCGTGCCAAGGGCTACTCGCTGTTCTGGTTTGCCCCATTTGCGCTGGTTACCTTGGTGTTGGGTCTGACCGATGAGTTCCTTTGGTACTTGCCAAGGTTCGACACCTGGCTACCCTGGCACGCCGCCATCGCCGCGGCTTTGCCAGCTGTGGTGCTTGGTGGTTGGTTGACACTCCGGGGCCGGCGCGCAGTGGCCTACTTGGCGGTGCCTGTCACCTTTGCCATTGGCTTTGGGTTGCGCGCGCCAGTTGCTTCTCCATCTGTGTCAAGGGCACTTTACAAAGCCCTTGTACTCGGCCCGCTGCCCTTCTGGCTCCAGGTCTTTGTTTTATCGCTCACCTACACGGTCTTGCCAATAGTGGTGGGCGCCTGGCTGGCTGGGGTGTATAGCCGGGTCCAAAAATCCAACCCTTGATGCCGCGATTCGGCACCACTTGATCAAGCCTGACAATGGGAAACGCCGTTCCGGCTGTCAACCCGCGCGGGTAGTTCTGGCCATGGACTCCCGGCCAGAGCCACAACTTGGCCGCGCTCCACGTCTTCCCGCCCAAGGCCAGGCAACACCAGGCCGACTTCATCACCCGCAACAGCCTGACCTACTACCTTCCCGAACTCTTCAAACCCGGTGACCACGGCCTTTTGGGTGGGGCGGAGGCCCACAATCTCTACCTCGGAGTTGATTGACAGGTTGCCACGCTCCTACCAGCCGCATCTCCCCCACGAGAATGCCGTTTGCAGACGCAACTATTTGGCTTCAATCCGTCGACCTGCGACAACACCACAAGGCAGCTTTGATTACGTCTGTTTCCAGCATGGTCGCGGTGACAGAGCGGCCACCTCGATAATCAACAACCGTCAAATCCAGTGCCAGCCCGCCAGTTTCCCAGCTCGAATAGCCCGACCTGCTTCGAGGATATGCCGAGTCACCGCGGCACTGGCCGCTGATATGATGGGCATTGCCTATCATTTGATGTCAATTTCGAGGAATAAGTACCATGCCAAGCACAGTGAACGTGAGTGTCAGGATGGATCCAGAGCTGAAGAGACAAGCGGACATATTCTTTGCCCAGCTTGGCCTGACGTTGTCCAGCGCCACCGGCATCTTTGTTCGTCAGTGTCTCCAACGCGGCAAGATCCCCTTCGAGCTTGAGGTTGATCCGTTCTACTCCCAGGCCAACCAGGCGCGGCTACGCGCCTCAGTCGATCAGGCTGACCGGGGCGAATTTGCCAAAACCACTACTCTGGTCGAACTAGAAGCCGCAACCGAATGAACCTTTTCTTCACGAATGAAGGATGGGATGACTATTTGGCTTGGCAAACTGACCGGCGCATGCTCAGACTAATCCACAAGCTAATCGCGGACATCCAGCGCAACGGCAATGCCGGCCTGGGCAAACCAGAGCAGCCGTTGCGTGGCGATCTTGCTGGTTGGTGGAGCCGGCGCATCAATGACCAACATCGTCTGATCTACCGGGTCAAAGATGACGTAATCGAGATAGCCCAATGCGGCGGTCACTACGGCGACCATTGATGGCCAACCTACCCAAGAATCGCTATATCCAGGCGGCTACTCCTGGGCTGGGTCAGCGTCAATCAGCAGGTTCGTGATGCGCACGGTAGAGACCAGCCGGCCGGCCTCGTCGGTGATGATCACCTGGTGGCTGGTCATGCGCCGGCCTAGCTGCAGCGGCGTGGCCACGCCGGTGACGTAGCCCTCTCGGACACCGCTGTGATGAGTGGCATTGATGTCAACCCCAACTGCCACCTTGCCCAGCGGCATGGCATGCAGATTGGCTGCCCACGAGCCAAGACTCTCGCCCAGGGCTGCGGTGGCACCACCGTGCAGGCGGCCAAAGATCTGCCGGTTGCCGGTCACCGGCAGCCGCGCCGCCACCCGCTCCACCGTGGCCTCTAGCACGTCAAGCTCTAGCTTGTTGTCAAATTCACCCAGTTCAACCTGCATAGATGAAGGCTAGCCCATGGTCCCGACTGGGGCCTGTCAGGCTCCCGATGCGCACATCCCGGCGCCAATCGGCCCTTAGCAACCAGAATCCACTACCGGTCAGCCAACTGGTAGTGGATTTCGCACCCTAACGACCGGTGGTTGTGATTTCCGCACACCAACGACCTTGATTAGCTGCGACCGGTGCCGCCACCGATCCAGTAGTTTGGCCCTCAACCGCAGTAGTTGTTGCGCAGCTTCGGGCGTTCGATGGTGCAGACGCAGCCACGGCTGGAACCGTCAGTCACCCGGTGGTTGCCACCACCATTGCCTTTGGCGGTGCGTTGCTTGTCGCCGTCAGCAGGGGCTCAACCTGCGAGTTCGATCCAGTCCATCACTCGGGCCTCACTGGCTTGAAAACCAATGGGAAGGTACCCACCAATGGCGAACGCCACGGGGTTGACGACCACATTGCCGCAACCGGTGATGACGGCGCAGATCCTCAATGGGCGGCTCTGTCTAGGCGTGGTCTGGGTGGGTCTGCTGAAAGTGACCCGTGGTGATAGAGCGCGGCCAAATCCATTGGATGGACTTGGGGGTGCCAGAGGAAGTCAATCACCGACCCGCCGGACGCCGCCCAGTTGTAGTGATTCAAGCCGACGCCGTATCGCGCTCCCGGCTTGCCACCGTAATTGTCATGGCCATCACATCCAATCTTTTGGCGGCCGCGCGACCAGGTTGCGTCCTACTCCCTGCCGCGCTAACCGGGTTATCACGCGATTCGGTGGCTACCGCCAACCAGCTCGCCTCCTTGAACCGCTACGAGCTGCCTGGTTCGCCCGCCGGACAGGTGCCAGCCAGCTTGATGAGACGGATTGACAATGCCATTGCACTGGTTCTTGGGTTGACCCTCCAACGGTGATAACCCAAGCACAACCAAATGCAACTTGGGCTGTTGGAGGCGTATGGCACAGCAGATACTAACCCGCTGGGAGCAGCCAGCCCCGGCCCGTAGCCGCTAATTGATGACTTCAACCTCCGCAAACCTGCTATTTTGCAGTCCGCAAACCTGCTATTTTGCAGTCCGCAAACCTGCTATTTTGCAGTCCGCAAACCTGCTAC